>Ga0081540_1000392_pt1 | contig 43576 bp, 48 predicted proteins | sample TabmetS2T1R1_FD_71024 | JGI IMG/M metagenome (GOLD analysis project Ga0081540, IMG submission 71024) | Tabebuia heterophylla rhizosphere microbial communities from the University of Puerto Rico - S2T1R1 | ecosystem: Host-associated > Plants > Roots > Rhizosphere ...
CCGTACATCGACTTCTCGATCCACACCCCGTACTCGTCGGCCACCTGATGGTCGGCGTCGGCCAGCAGCGTGAAGCTCAGCCCGTATTTGTCGTGGAACTTCTTGACGGCCTTCACCTGGTCGGGCGAGACGCCGAGGATCGTCGCGCCGGCGGCGTCGTAGTCGGCCTGGTGGTCGCGGATGCTGCAGGCCTGCGTGGTGCAGCCGGGCGTATCGGCCTTGGGGTAGAAGTACAAGACGACCTTCCGGCCGCGCAGATCGGCCAGCCGCACGGTGTTGCCGTCCTGGTCGGGAAGCGCGAAGTCGGGGGCAGGCTGACCGCTCTGAATCATCTGGACACCTCGGGTTGCTGGACACCAACAATAGGGCCCGTCCGCGCCCTGAGAAGGCTTTACACGGGCGTTAAGTCGGTGGATCTAGCATCGCCGCCCCTGAAGGGTGCGGGGACATCGTTCGGGGCGTTCGTCGCGCGGCGGGTCGCTGCCGTGGTGGTCGTCGTGCTGGTCACGCCCTCGCTGACCTACCTGGTCTTCGGCTCCCTGCGCGAGGGTGTCCCGGTCACCGAGAGGGCTTCACACCTGCCCGGCTACCTGTCGGACACGTTCCTGCACCTCGACTTCGGCTACGCGGCGAAGTTCCACAAGCCGCGCGGTCAGGTCCTGCTCGACGCGATGCCCGTCGACGTCGCGCTGCTCCTCGGCTCACTCGTCTGCGGCGTGGCCATCGGTCTCGCGGCGGGCCTCGTCGGCGGGGCTCGCCGTCGCAGCGCCGCCGACCGGGCGCTGGCCGTGGGCAGCGCCATCGGGATGAGCATGCCGGTGTACTGGTTCGGCTCGATCGCGCTTGTGCTCTTCGCGCCCCAGTCGGGCTACTTGCTGCAGATCCCGTTCCTGTCCTGGTACGGCGGCTATGTCCCCTTCGCCGACAGCCCGCTGCGCTGGCTGCAGTCGCTGTGGGTGCCGTGGCTCGTGCTCGCGGCGCCGCTGGCGGCCATGGTCTACCGGATGACCCGCGCGTCGCTGGCCGAGGTCCTGACCGAGGACTTCGTGCGCACGGCGCGCGCGAAAGGCTTGCGGGAGAAGGTCGTCCTGCGGCGCCACGCATTGCGCGCGGCACTGTCGCCGGTCATCGGGCTCGTCTCGGTCAACGTCGCGCTGCTGGTCACGAACGTCATCGTCATCGAGCGCGCGTTCAACCTGCCCGGCTTCTTCCGTGTGGCCACCATCGGCCAGTTCAACGGCCTGGGCGAGGGCACGGAGCCGCCGGTCCTGCTCGACGACGTGCAGGCGCTGATCGTCGAGGTCTCGCTGCTCATCGCGCTGACGATGTTCGCCGCCGACGTCCTGCGCGCCAAGCTCGACCCGCGCGCGCGGCTCTAGACCCGTCGGCATCAGCGCGACGGCAGCGCGAGATCCCTGGCGCCGACCTCGAGCACCCTCTTGCCGTCGACGGTCCGGGTGTGAGCCGCCAGCCAGGCCGCGCCGAGGCTCTGGAGCACGACGTTGTCGCCGGGCCCGCCGTCGAGCGTGTCGTTGCCCGGTCCGCCGAGGAGCACGTCGTCCCCGGCGCCGCCGAGGAGCACGTCGTCACCGTCGCCTCCGATGAGGACGTCGTCGCCTTCGCCGCCGTCGAGGGTGAGCAGCATCGAGCCGGCCGCGACGCTCGAGGCGTCGATCACGTCGGCGCCGCCCAGGCCGTTGACGGTCAGCCGATCGTCGACGGCGCTGGCGCCGGTCACCGAGACCAGGGCCGACAGACCGGCGACCTGCGCGTTCGGCCCGGCGCCGGTCACGGTCACGGCGTCGTCGCCGTTCGTGGCGTTCACCACGACGTTGTCGGCCGCCGCATCGTCGCCGCCGCTCAAGGCCAGATCTGCCTTCACGCGGGTGACGTCGGTGCCCGAGAGGTCCCCGACGACGAGGTTGTCGGTGCCGCCCAACGTCGTGGCGACGATCGACTCGACGTCGTCGAGATCCATCACGATGTTGCCGATGTCGCGGGTGAACCGCACCCGCTGGCCGTTGGCCGAGGCCTCCATCCGCTCGTTGGCGGCACTGCCGTTGAACAGCATCGCGTCGGTGCCGGCCTGGCCCTCGACCCTGTCACTGCCGTCACCGGGGTCCCACTGGAACCTGTCGTCGCCTGCTCCGAGGAACGCCGTGTCGCTGCCCTGGTTGCCGTCGATGAAGTCGTTGCCGTCGCCCCCGAGCAGGACGTCGGCACCGTTGCTGCCGAGGATCGTGTCCTGCCCGGCGCCGCCGTCGACCGTGAGCCCGATGAGCGCCGCCAGGTTGCCGGTGGCGGAGAAGCTGTCGTCGCCGCCGTTCAGGTTGGCGACGAGCTTCTCGCTGGTGCCGATGTCGATCGCGAACGGCGCCGGGTTGAGGCGGTCGAAGCGGACGCGGGTGCCGTTGGCGGTGGCCGCGAACTGCTCGCTGCCGTTGCCGCCGTTGACCTGGACCGTGTCGACGCCGGCGCCGCCCTCGTTGAGGTCCGTGTCGTCGCCCGGGTTCCAGATCATCCGGTCGTCGTCGCCCTGGCCGAAGACCTGATCGTCGGCGTCGCCGCCGGTCAGGGTGTCGTTCCCGCTGCCGGCGAACAGCAGGTCGCCGCCGCCCTTGCCCAGGAGCGTGTCGTTGCCGGCCTGGCCGAAGAGCTGGTCGGCGCTGGAACCGCCGGTGAGGGTGTCGTTGTCCGCACCGCCGGACAGCCGCGCCGCAGGCAGCGCGCCACTGGCCTCGTTGAGCGCGATCTGGTCGTCGCCTGCCAGACCGAACACCTCGATCAGGGCGGTGTTGGCCACCGTCGGCGTACCGCCGGCGACGGCGACCGCGCCGCCGTTGACGAGGATCCTGCCCGCTGCATCGCGGCTGATCGCGATCGAGTTGGCGGCGCTGTCGCCGTTCACGGTCAGCACGCCCGCGCTGAACGTCGCGCTGGTCGCCGCGCTGGCCGGCGCGGCCGCACCCGCGATCGCAGCGGCGGCGACGAGGTTGACGAGGATCAGGCGGCGCGCCGCGCGCCGCCGTGGCTTGTCACGTCGTACGGTCATGATCTCTCCCGATGAGCGCCTGGTCGTTTGACGGCGTCGCTGACTAGACGCCGGCGCGGGCCGAGCCTTCCGCCGCGGGCCGCCGGGATCAGGGGTGTGTGGGCGACCTCACACGCCGTGTGGGAGGAGGACGCGTCGCCGGGCGTCCTACGGGCATGGGGCGCATACCGCGGCCCAAGACGCAGAGGAGAGAGAGAAATGCTCATCGGGAGCGTTCATGCGACGCTCGCCGCCGACGACGCACGCCAGATGGTCGTCGCGCGCAGCGGGCCGAAGGTGGTCGACCAGGACGGGAGCGTCGCTCGCGGCGACGGACGCGTACGGTCCCTGACCCGCCTGGGGGTGTGGGTCCTGCTCGTGCTTGCCGGGGCCAACGGGTTGTTCCTGTACTTGCTGCCCGGCCGAGCCGACAGCGATTATGCGTGGTCGATCAAGCCGCCGGTGAACGCGGCGTTCATCGGCGCGGGCTTCCTGGCCGGGACGCTGGCCACGGCGCTCGTCCTCGCACGCGCCACGCGCTGGCGGACGTTCTCGACGCTGCCTCCGGCGCTGTGGGTCCTCGCGAGCACGCTGCTGGCCGCGACGGTCATCCACCAGGACCGCTTTCGGTGGGGCTATCCGCCGACGTGGGTGTGGGCCCTCGTCTACGCGGGCGTCCCGCTTGCGGTGCCGTTCCTCGTGGCTCGTCAACGGCGAGTCGCGGAGGCCCCGCCGGCCGCCGACCCGGCGCTTCGCGGCATCCGTGTGCTCTCGGCGATCGTCGGCGTGCCGCTCCTTGCCGGAGCCGCCGCGCTCTTCGCCGCGCCGGTGGAGCTCGGCCAGCACTGGGTCTGGCCCCTCACGCCATTACTCGCTCGCACCGTGGCCGCGTGGTACGCGCTGATCGCGACCATGCTGCTGAGCTGCGCCGCGGCGCTGCGGCGCCCGGCCGAGGCGATCATCGCGTACGCGACGCTCGCCGCGTGGAGCCTGCTGCTGCTGGCGCTTGCGCTCCGCTTTCCGGACGACGTCAACGGCGCCGGGCTCTGGATCGTGATGATGCTCGTCCTGCTCGGGCTATCCGGCTACGCCCTCCGCGTCGCGCTCGGCGACCGCGAACGCATGTAGTCCCAGCCCCGCCGGGGCGACCTACTTCAGCAGCCGCGAGAGCCTGCGGTCCTTGAGCACGCGGCCCGCCGTCTGGTCGTGCGGGCAGTAGCACATGACGTAGTCCTCGTAGTGGACCGCCTCGATCGTCGTGCCGCAGCGCGGGCACGGCTCGCCCTGGTGGCGGTGGACCTCCAGCGGCATCGGCAGCTTGTCGGGGATCGGCAGCTCGACGACGCGCTCGTAGTGGTCGATCGCGCCGTCGAGGCGCTCGATGCACGCCGCGCGCAGTGCCTCGGCCTCGTCGTCGTCGAGGTCGTCGGCTCGCTTGAACGGCGACAGCTCGGCGGTCCAGAGGATCTCGTCGACCCAGGAGCGCCCGATGCCGGTGACGACGTGCTGGTCGCGCAGCACCGCGTGCAGCGGGCGGGCGCCCTGCGCGGCGAGCAGCTCGCGCAGCGGCGGCGGGTCGGGCCACGCATCGGGGCCCAGCGACGACAGCGCCTCGTCGGCCTCGACCTCGTCGGCGCGCAGGACCTTCACCCACGCGCGCTGCTTGGTGCCGAACTCGCGCAGGCGCAGCTCGCGGCCGTCGGCGATGCGTACGAGCAGGCGCGAGGTGCGATCGCGCAGCGTCGCGCGCTTGTCGAAGAGCTGCAGGCGCCCCGCCGACATCAGGTGGACGAGGAGCGCGAGGTCGCCGGCGACGTCCACGACCAGGTGCTTGCCGCGCCGGCGCACGCCGGCGATGGCGGCGCCCTCGATCGCATGCAGCGGCGGATCGAAGGTCTTCAGGGCGTTGATGCCCGGCGCGAGCGCCGATTCGATCACCGCGCCGCGCAGCGCAGCGTCCAGCCTACGGGCTGTGATCTCGACCTCGGGGAGCTCGGGCACGCTCCCACTCTAGTGCGGGAATCTCACGGCCTCCGGCCGGGGGACCCGCCTCAGCCGGCCACCGGCACCGACCGCGAAGCGGTTGGTGGGCTTCGGCACCCCTTAGACGATGCCCAGCAGGCAGCCGACCACGCGCGGGTCGAACTGCCTGCCCGCGCCGGCGCGTAGCCGGCTCAGGGCCTCGCGGCGCGTCAGCGGGCGGCGGTACGCGCGCTGGCTGGTCATGGCGTCGTAGGCGTCGACCACGCTGACGATCCGCGCCGTCAGCGGGATCTGGTCGCCCCGCAGGCCGTCGGGATAGCCCGAGCCGTCCCACGCCTCGTGCGTCGCGCGCACCGCGCCGGCGAGGTGCTCGAGGCCGGCGATCGCGGCGAGCATCTCCTCGCCCTCGATCGTGTGCCGGCGCAGGCGCTCGCGCTGGCGCTCGTCGAGTGGCCCCGGCCAGTCGAGGATGAACGGGTCGACGGCGAGCTTGCCGACGTCGTGCAGGACCGCCACCAGCTCGGCCTCGACGCACTCCACGGCGTCCAGGCGCAGGGCCTCGGCGAGCCGGCGCGCGTGCTCTGCGAGGCGGTGGCTGTGGTCGGCAGTCGGCGCGTGATGCAGCCGCAGCTCATGAGCGAGCATGTCGACCGCCTCCACCATCCATGATGTCTCCGTTGCCTGTCCAGCCATGGACGAGGACACCATGCCATGCCCGGGTGCAACCGACGCGTTCTGCGCGGTGAACGGCATCGATCTACCGATAAGCGGTGTGGTTGGTCATGCGGAGAGGCCACCGCGCTGATTCGAGCGCGGCGCGGCGCCTCCTTCCCAACCCGAGTCAGGCGCCGGCGATGCGGTCGATCTCGCGCGGGCGCAGCAGGACGATGAGCTCGGCGAGCGTGCCGTCGAAGCGCACGCCGGCGATGCCGCCCTTCTTCATGTCGATTCGCCCGCCGGTGAGATCGTGGACAACCTGGGAGAAGTCGGGCTCGTGGCCGGAGACGAGTACGCGCTGATCCGGGCCGGCCGCGGCCAGCAGCGCCAGCGCCTCGTCGGCGTCGAAGCCCGCGGCCAGCGCCTCGTGCTCGACCGGCTCGATGCCGAGCGCCTGGCAGGCCAGCAGCGCGGTGTCGCGCGCACGGACCCTCGGGCTCGTGAAGGCGAGATGGACCTCGACCTTCAGCGCGGCGAGCGCGCGGCCGGCGTTGCGCGCCTGGCTGCGCCCGCGATCGGTCAGCTCGCGGTCGAAGTCCGGCCGCGCGTCGTGAGGCTCGGCTTCACCGTGCCGCAGGAGCCAGAGCTGCTGCGCCATCGCGCCCGAAGGCTACCCGGCGTACGCGCGCGTCGGCGTGCCGCGCAACACGGTGCCCCCCGGCGCCGTCCACACCAGCCGCCACTCGCGGTTCTTGACCAGCCCGGCGGTCATCGTGAAGTAGCCGCTCGGGTTGGTTTGGACCGTGGCCAGCGGGCGGAACGGCCCCTTGCCGCCGGTGCGCGCCTCGATCGTCGCGGTCGTCGCGGCGCCGGCCGGGCGCACGAGGCCCCAGATGGAGACCTTCGACTTGCCGCGGCGGACCGCCAGCGGCAGCCGGAAGCCGTCGTAGGAGGGCTTGGGCTTGCCGGCCGAGGTGAACAGCCCTGTCTCGAAGCCCGGATAGCGAGCGATCTTCGGCACGCCCGGCGTGGGCAGGTCGTCGCGCAGCAGGTACTGGGAGAAGGCGACCACGCGCGGATTGTCGTAGGCGATGCGCTCGGAGATCGCGCGGTACTCGGCCTGGCGCTGCAGGCTCACGCCGCGGATCGGGTCGGGTGTGCTCTCGATGCCGAACTCGGTGAGGTAGAGCGGCAGGTTGCCGTTGATCGCTCCCGCCCCGGCCGCCTTGCCCAGCGCACTGGTCAGGCGGCTGAGGACGCCGATGGTCACGTCGTTGGGCTGCGCGGGCTTGAAGGTCGGGCCCTGGCCGGTGGTGTAGGCGTGGTGGGCGTAGCCGGAGGCCTGGACCTTCGTGCACGGCTCGCCGACGTGGCGGTACCTGTCGTCGAGGCACAGGACGCCGCGCAGGAAGGTCAGCGGCGCAACGACCTTGCCGGTCCCGCGCGGGGAGGTCTCGCCCAGGAGGACCCGGGCGTTGGCCAGCCCGGCGTCGCGCAGCCCGCGCTGGGCCGACAGGTAGAGGTTGCGGTAGATGGTCGGCGACAGCGGCTTGTGGCTGGGCGAGTACTGGGGCATGAGGAACTGCGGCTGGTTGGGCTCGTTCCAGATGCTCCACGTGTCGACCTTCGACCCGTAGTGCGTGGCGACCGCGCGCACGAACTTGCCGAACTCGCTCGGGCTCGGGCGCGTGACGGTGTCGCGGGCGCCGTTGGTGGCCCAGCGCGGCACGGGGCCGGAGATCGTGACCAGCAGGCTCCACCCGCGCTGCTTGATGCCGTCGACGACCGCGTCGTAGGGGCCCCAGTTGTAGCTGGACGGCGAGGTCTCGTCGAACTTCGGCTTGATCCGCGAGTCGGGATCGGGAGCGACGTCGTGCCAGTAGAGGACCAGGCGCATCGAGTGCACCCCGAGCGCGGCGATGTCGTTGAAGGCCTGATCGCGGGTGGCGGGGTCCTTGAGGTCGCGCGGCGCCTCGAAGGTCATCGTCTGCGCGTGCGAGGCGTGCGCCGGCGCCGCCGCGACGAGCACGGCGCAGAGCATGGCGAGCAGGAGGGCGGGACGTCGCATCAGGATGGGCACCGATCAGGAACCGTTCGGGGACCGGGAAGGTTGTGGTCCTCGTGGCGAATCGGGCGCGGGCGAGAAGGTAGCACTAGGGTTCGCCGCCATGACCCAGGCCGCCCCGGACGACGTGGTCGCCACCCACGAGGACGGAGCGGCAAATCCTCGCGAGCCGCTGGTCGTGGTCGAGCCGCTCGGGGCCTTCCTCGACGAGCGCGGGCTGGGCTCGGGCGCACTCGAGGTCGAGCCGATCGGCGAGGGGCATTCGAACGTCACCTTCGCGATCCGCCGCGACGGCGCCCACCTGGTGCTGCGCCGGCCGCCGCGCGGGCCGCTGCCGCCCAGCGCCCACGACGTGCTGCGCGAGGCGCGCGTCATGACCGCGCTCGAGGGCCGCGCGCGCGTCCCGGCGCTGCTGGCGGTGTGCGACGACCCGGCGGTCATCGGCGCGCCCTTCTACGTGATGGAGCGCATCGAGGGCGACGTGATCACGAGCACGCTGCCGCCGGCGCTCGGCGCCGCCTGCGAGCGCAGGCGGATCGGCGAGGAGCTCGTCGACGCGCTCGTCGAGGTCCACGCCGTCGACTGGAGCGCCGCCGGCCTGGAGGGATTCGGCAAGCCGACCGGCTACCTCGAGCGCCAGCTGCGCCGCTTCCTCGGCCTCTGGGAGCACAACCGCACGCGCGACATCCCGGCCGTCGAGACGGTGGCGCGATGGCTGCGCGACAACCTGCCCGAGTCAGGCCCGGCCACCGTCGTGCACGGCGACTACCGGCTGGGCAACACGATGTACGCGCCTGGGGCGCCGGCGCGCCTGGCCGCGATCTTCGACTGGGAGATGGCAACGATCGGCGACCCGCTGGCCGACGTCGGCTACCTGGCCGCGATGTGGATCGACCGCGACGACCCGCCGATCGAGTTCGAGCTCTCGCGGGTCACGCGCGAGGAGGGGTTCCCCACCCGCGAGGAGCTCATCGCACGCTACGAGGAGCGCTCGGGGCGCTCGATGACCGACATCCGCTGGTACCGGACGCTCGCACTGTGGAAGTCGATCGTCTTCATGGAGGGCAACTACAGGCGCGCGGTCTCGGGCGCAACCGACGACCCCTACCTCAAGGGCTTCGGCGACGGCGTGATCCAGCTCGCCCAGCGCGCGGAGGCGCTGGCCGGTGGCGGGTGAGCGCAGCGCCGTCCTGCTCGACTGGGGCGGCGTCATGACCACGAGCCTGTTCGAGTCGTTCGCCGCGTTCTGCGTCACCGAGGACCTCGACCCCGACGCCCTGCGCGACCTGTTCCGCGGCGATCGCGACGCGCGCACGCTGCTGATCGACTTCGAGTGCGGCCGCATCGACGAGCAGGAGTTCGAGACGCGGCTGGCGGCCGCCCTCGGCGTGGCCGACGCCGTCGGCCTCATCGACCGGCTCATGGCCGGCGCCAAGCTCAACCGGCTCATGGTCGCCGGTGTCCGTCGGCTGCACGCCGACGGCACTCGCACCGGCCTGGTCTCCAACTCCTGGGGCGCCCGGCGCTACCCGAGGGAGCTCATCGCCGAGCTGTTCGACGGCGTCGTCATCTCCGGCGACGAGGGCTTGCGCAAGCCCGATCCGCGCATGTACCAGCTCGGCGCCGAGAGGATCGGCGCCGAGCCCGGCGAGTGCATCTTCGTCGACGATCTCGAGCTCAACCTCGCCCCCGCGCGCGAGCTCGGGATGGCCGTCGTGCACCACGTGTCGGCCGCCGAGACCCTTGCGGAGCTCGACCGGCTGCTCGGGCGCTAGCGGCTGCAGAGCCCGGTGCTGATGCCGCCCGAGACGGTGACCTTGCCCTGCGGCCCGGCGATCTGCGCGGTGGTGCTGTAGCGGCAGCGGTTGTGCGCGATCGGGCGCTTGACGAACAGCCCGCGCGCGCCACGGCCGGTCAGCGTGGCCGAGATCGTGCGGATCGCGTTCGGCAGGCCGGTGACGGTGAGGAAGCGCGTGGCGCCCGGATGCAGCGTCACCTGCAGCGCGCCGCGGCGCAGGAGCGTCGCGCCGCTGCGCGGGACGCGCAGGCGGTAGGTGCGCTGGGTGCGCCCGCCGTTGCTGATGGCCAGCGTGCCGGCGTCGAGGCCGCGCGTGGCGCGCGGCAGGCGCGTTGCGAAGCCGCTGCCTGCGAAGGCCACCGACGTCATCGTGGGCCCGTCGCTGGACTCGAACGCCGAGCTGGCGTTGAGCTGCGATCCGCCGACCGGGTGCCTGCCGCCGCCCAGGCTCTCGTCGATGGAGACGAACGCGGTGGCCGGCTGGCAGTCGGTCGCGGTGATCGCGAAGGTCGTGGAGACCGCCGACCCGCCGGACGCGGGCACGACCGAGACGGTGATCTGGTGCTCGCCCGCCGGCATGTTGCGATCCGAGCTCGACAGCCCCTTCCATTCGTACGGCGGCTTGGGGTCGGTGCGCACGACCTTGCCGTCCAGCGACCACGTCACCTCGGCGATGCCGGTGGGCGTGCGCTTGCCCTGCTCGTGGACGCTGAAGTCGAAGAACAGCCGGTTGCGGGCGAGCAGGCCTCCGTACGGATCGCGGACGAGGACCTTCGTCCCGCGGAGGAGGGTCAGCGGGTGCTCCACCGCCTTGCGCGCGCCGAGCAGCGGGCACGAGGGCGGCTGCGGTCCGGCGGCCGGCGACGCGGCCGCCACGGCGGGCACCACGGCGGCGAGCAGGGCGAGCGCGAGAAGCGCGGGCAGCAGACGTCGCATGGCCCTACAACGAACCGGGCCGGCAAGGGTTGCACCGGGGTGTCAGGCGCCTGATTGCAGGCGCCGGCGCAGCTCGTCGCCACGTCCGGCCGCGACCGCGCGCGCGGCGCGCTGCTCGGTCAGCTCGACGCCCTGGGCGGCCGCGAGGTCGAGGAGTCCCTGGCGCTCCTCGCTTTCGCGCGCGGTCCGCGCGAACAGCCAGCCGAAGAGCGCGAGCGTCAGCAGCGAGCCCTCGACCATCATGATCGCGCCGGCCGCGTTCTGGTCGGCGCCGGGCGAGATGCCGTGCGCGCGCTCGCCGGCCGCGTAGACGCTGAAGAAGACGTGTCCGCCGAAGACGAAGACGTTGCCGAGGATCGCGCCGGTCAGCCGCACGGCGATGATGTAGACCAGGCGCGCGAGATTGCCGAACCAGGCAGGCTTGGGCAGCGGCCCCAGCAGCGCCATCCACATGTTGAAGCCGAAGGCGACGAAGCTGAAGTGCTGCAGCGCGTGGATGCCCGCGTGGCGGACGGCCGCCTCGTGGAAGAACGGAACGTGCCAGAGGTAGAGGTCGATCGCCCACAGCGGGAAGGCGATGAGCGGGTGGGCGAGGATCCGCAGACGGTCGAAGAAGCGGATGCGCAGCACGGGGGCGAGGACCGGCCCGGTGAGGCCGAGGACGAGCAGGAGCGTCCCCAGGTCGCCGATCACGAGGTGCTCGACCATGTGGGCCCAGAAGAGCTCGTCGCTCAGCGAGCCCATCGAGGTGAGGGTCACGACGATGAGCACGAGGCCCCCGAGGAAGCACCAGCGCCGCCACTCGGGCACGGCGCGCGGCGTGCCCGCGAGCCGGTGCACCCGCAACGCGTAGAGGATCCCGACGACGGTCGCCGGCGCGAGCTGGAGGAAGACCTCCATGGCCGCAGCGTACGCTCAGCCGCCCGCGATCATCGCCACTCCGGCGAGCGCCGCCACCACCCCGGCGCGCTGCAGCGGCCGGATCCGCTCGCCCAGCACCACGCGCGCCAGCACGACCGTCGCCACGGGGTACAGCGACCCCACGACCGACACGATGCTCAGCGCACCCTTCGTGTTCGCCAGCGCGTAGAGCCCGGTCGCGCCGCAGTCCAGGGTGCCCGCCGCCACGAGCGCCACAGCCGACTCGCGCGGCGGGCGCGGGACGCGCAGCAGCGCCGCCACCGCCACGAGCGCGGGCACCGGGATCACGCGCGACAGCACGAGGAACCACAGGATCGAGTCGTCGGCGGCTGCATCGGACAGGACGAAGTAGGAGCCGAAGCCGATCGCAGCGAGCAGCGCCAGGCCGACGCTGAGCCGCCCCGCGGCCGCGCGCTGCTCCTCCTCGTGCGCCTCGCGCGAGGCGAGGATGACTCCCACCACGGTGACCGCCAGCCCTGCCGACACTAGGACCGACAGGCTGTCGCCGGTCGCCACGCCGACGATCACGGGAAGCGCCACGCCCGTCGCGCTGATCGGCGCGACGATGCTCATCGTCCCGATCGACAGCGCGCGGTAGAAGCAGCCGAGCGCCATTACGCCGCCCACACCACCGGCGAGCGAGATCAGGACCGTCCGCGCCTGCGGGAACGGCTCGCCGGTCATCGCGATGACGGCGAGCACCAGCACGAGGCCGGTGCCCTCGACCGTCGCCAGCACGACCGGGATCGCCACGCGCCTGCTCTGCAGGCCCCCGATGAAGTCCGCCACGCCCCAGCAGCACGCTGCGGCGAGCGAGAGCAGGACGGGCGTCATGCGACGTCATGCTCTCAAGCGGCCGATCCGGACCCCGCCGCGCTTAGGAGGGGGTCGCGACGGGGCCCGGCGGCCAGTGCACGCGCTCCGCGGGCGGAGCTCCCTACTTCAGCGACGTGAAGCTGAGATCCCAGCTCGTGGAGTACTCGTTGACCACTCCGCGGACGTTGGCCGACTCCACCGTCGGGACCTTGTCCCAGATGAAGGGGATCGCCGGCGCCTGCTCGGTGACCATCTTGTCGATCTCGCCCCACGCCTTGTTGCGCTGAGGACCGGCCGGCAGCGCCGCCGCCTTGGCCATCGCGTCGTTGATGGCCGGCACGTTCAGCTGCGACCAGTTGGAGTTGTTCTGCGGCAGGATGTTCTTGCCGTTGAACACGGGGTCCAGAAGCGACTGCGGGTCGTAGAAGTCCTTCTGGAACCCGACGTTGGGGCAGACCACGACCTGCGCCTTGGGCACGTTGCAGAACTTCGTGTACAGCGTGTCCTGCGGCGCGGTCCTGAAGTTCACATTGAAGCCGAGCTTCTGGAACTGCTGGAGCGCGACCTCGGCGGTCTTCTTGCCCGGGTCGGCGTTCGCCGCCACCATCAGCAGCTTCTCGCCGCCCGTCCACATGCCGTTCGCGTCGATCGGCAGGCTCGGGTCCTCCTTCTTGGCGGCGAGCATGTACTTCTTGGCGAGGTCCATGTTCCCGCTCGGGCTCGCCAGGAAGTCCGCACCGGTGCCCTTCAGGCCGCCCGCGTCAGCGAAGCCCGGGAAGTCGCTGGGCAGGAAGTGCGTTGCCAGGTCGCCGATCATCTTCCCCCCGCGCGTGAGCAGCAGCGCCTGACGGTCGGCTGCAGCGAGCACCGCCTTGCGCACGTTGAGGTTGTCGAACGGCTTGATCGACGAGTTCATCGAGATCATGCGGTAGCCGCCGCTGGGGATCAGCGCGATCTGGTCCTTGTCCTGCTGGACGGCCGTCTTGATCACGGGGGCCGGCGTGGTGCCGTCGCCCTGCACGAGGCTCTGGCCCTTCAGGATGCGCCGCGCCGAGGAGACCGCGTCGTCGTTGCCCTCCTCGACCGTGATCGAGTCCAGATAGGCCGGGCGGTAGTCGGTCTTCGGGTCCCAGTTCGGGTTGCGGACCAGCTCGATCGACTTGCCCGGCTTGCGCCCGACGAGCTTGCCCGAGCTGTCGTTCTTGTACATGTACGGCCCGGTGAAGGCGACGTACTGGTCGTAGGTCGACGGCTGGTGGGCGTCGAACTTCGCCGCGTACTCCTTCGGGACCGGCGTGGAGATCGGCATCGCCAGCGCCTGCGAGACGAGCGCGGCGCTCGGCGTCGTGAGCTTGAAGACGAGCGTCTGGTCGTCGGGCGTCTCGATGCCCGGGATGTCCTTGATCGCGCCCAGCTTCTTGGGGGCGCCGACGACGTCGCTGAAGTACGCGGCCGCGTACGGGGAGGGCACGTTGGCGCTGAACGCGCGCTCGAAGGCGTACTTGACGTCCTTCGAGGTGACGGCGCGGTTCACCGGCGGGGCGAACTTGATCCCCGGCCGCAGCTTGATCGTCATCGTCTTCTGATCAGCCGAGATCTCGGGTTCCGACGCCGCGATGTCCGGCCGCGGCTTGTCGATGTCGCCGGGGCCGTACGAGTAGAGCGTTCGGTTCACCGCGTAATGGATCATGTTCCCGAACGCGTAGTACGTCTGGCCGGGATCGACGTAGTCCACGTCGCCCGAGGCGAGCGCGGTCAGGCTGCCGCCCTTCTTGCCCTCGCCTGCCTTCGCTCCGCTGAAGGGCTCTCCGCCCGCAGCGGCCTTCGAGTTGCTCGCCTTGCCGGTCGACGTGTTGTCGTCCGAGCTGCCGCAGGCAGCGACGATCAAGGCGGCGCCGACGGCGACCACCGCCGGCAGGAGACGTCTGTGCACCTGGACTCCCTCCCTAAGGGTTACGGGAGGAACCGTGCACGACCGACCCTAAAACCTCCGTGAGTAAAAGGGAGGTGAGTAAAGCCGCATTAACGTCAAGCCCGCACGGGAGGTGCGACCCGCGCCGGCCTGGCGGCGGCGGCCGGCGCCAGCGGAAGCGACACGGTCACCTCGAGGCCTCCCTCGCGCCGAGCGAGCACCGCGATGCGCCCGCCGTGGGCCTGCGCGACCGCGCGCACGACCGCGAGCCCGAGGCCGTAGCCGCCGGTCGACCGCGCGCGCGAGGACTCCATGCGGCGAAACGGCTCGAGCAGCCCTTCGACCGCGGCCGGATCGATCCGCGCGCCGGGGTTGGCGACGTGCAGCGTCGCCTCGCCGCGCTCGACGCCGGTCCGCACGCGGACCCAGCCGACGACCGCGTTGTAGCGCACCGCGTTCTCGACGAGGTTGGCCGCAAGGCGCTCGAGGAGCACCGCATCGCCCAGCACCGGCGCCGGCGACAGCGAGGCCTCGAGCTGCAGGCTCCCATCGTCGAAGAGCGGCTCGCGCTCCAGCGCGGGCGCCACCACCTCGGCGAGGTCGACCGGGCGCTGCTGCACGATCCCGGCCTCGCTGGAGGCCAGGGCGAGCAGCGAGGCGATGAGACGCTCCATGCGCTCGTTGGCGTCGCGGATGACCCGCGCCATCGAGCGCAGCTCCTCCTCGCTGGCCTCCGGGTCGTCGAGGGTGACGTCGAGCTCGGTGCGCACGATGGCCAGCGGCGTGCGCAGCTCGTGCGACGCGTTGGCCACGAAGCGGCGCTGGCTCTCGAACGCGTCCTCGAGCCGGCCGAGCATGGAGTCGAAGGTGTCGGCGAGCTCGCGCAGCTCGTCGCGCGGCCCGTGCAGCGCGATGCGCGCGTCGAGCGTGCGATCCGAGATCGACCGCGCGGTGGCGGTGATGCGGCTGATCGGGCGCAGCGCCCTGCCGGCGACGATCCAGCCCGCGGCGACGGAGGCGAGGGTGACGATCAGCAGCGCGCCGCCGAACGCCAGCAGCACGTTGTTGAGGGCGCGGTCGTTGGCCGCGCTGACCTGCGCGGCGTAGGCGTTGCGCGCCTGCAGGTAGGCCAGGCGCTCGTCGGAGCTCAGCGCCTTCACCGGCGCCGCGTTGTCCTGCGGCAGGCCCGGCAGCACGCGGGCGCGCACCCGGTGCGAGGCGCCGGACTTCAGCGGCGCGATCTCCTCGACGGAGACGTGGACCTTGCCCTGCTCGGTGCGGAACTCGCGGCGGACGACCGCGTAGGAGACCGCGAGCAGCACGATCCCCATGGCGATGAAGATCGTCGCGTACCACGCCGTGAGGCGAAGGCGGATCGATGGGCGCGGGAGCCGCACTAGATGATCGAGTCCGTGGCCCGTGTCATCTTCCTCAGGCCAGACGGTACCCGGTCCCGATCACGGTCTCGATCACCGCGGGTGCGCCGAGCTTGCGGCGCAGGTTCATCACGGTGACGCGCACGGTGTTCGTGAACGGGTCGACGTGCTCGTCCCAGACGCGCTCGAGCAGCGTCTCGGGGCTCACGACCGTCCCGTCGGCGCGCAGGAGCACGTGCAGGACGCCGAACTCCTTCGGGCTCAGCGTGACCTGGCGCCCGTCGCGAGTGACCTCGTGGCGCGCCGGGTCCAGGCGCACGCCCGAGCGCTCGAGCACCGGCTTCTGCACCACCGCGTGACGGCGCTGCAGCGCGTGCAGGCGCGCGACGACCTCGGCGAACGCGAACGGCTTGGTGATGTAGTCGTCGGCGCCCAGGTTGAGCCCTTCGACGCGCGAGGCCACGTCGGCCGCGGCGGTGAGCATGAGGATCCGCGGCGGGCTGTCGTTGTCGATCAGACGCCGGCAGACCTCGTCGCCGTGGACGGCGGGGAGGTCGCGATCGAGCACGACCGCGTCGTAGTCCACGACCGCGGTGCGCTTGAGCGCCTGCTCTCCGTCGAGCGCGATGTCCACGGCGAAGCCGTTGCGGCGCAGCCCGCGCGCAAGCGCCTCCGCGAGCCTGGGCTCGTCTTCGGCGATCAGGACGCGCATAGGCATCGCCAACGTAGTGTTACTCAGATAACGGCTTCGTAAAGAGGCACGCGCCCAGGACGGTGTGGATATCAAGATATCCGCGTGATATCGTCGCCGTCATGGCCAAGCAGCGCAAGCGCCGCGACGACACCGCGGCCCTGTTCGTCCGCCTCCCGCTCGAGGAGGCCGAGAGGCTCGACCGCTTCGCGTTCGAGCGCCGCATCCCCAAGCGCGACGTGGTCCGGACCCTGCTCGCCGAGCACCTCGACGAGGCCGACGTCATGTGGCGCCAGCCGCTGCCCCCGCCGCTGCCGCCGATGCCGATGCCGCCGGGCGCCGAGGTCGTGGTCGGGCGCGCCGAGCTCACGCCGGCCGACGCCCACGAGGTCCTCACCGTCGAGCAGGCGGCCGAGCTGCTGCAGGTGGAGCCCGTCGACGTGGCCGCGCTCGCCGAGGCGGGCGAGCTGCCGGGCCGCAAGATCGGCGAGTCGTGGCGCTTCCTGCGCAGCGCCGTCCTGACGTGGCTGGGCGGTGACGCGCCCGAGGCTAAACGCGCTTCCCGCGCCCGTACAGAACGCGAGTGAGCTTCCCCAGGACGGCGGTCATCTTCGCCGTGTAGGGGTACATGTGGATGTCCTTGCGCGGGTGCAGGCGTGAGACGAGCAGCGCCTGCTGGCGCGTGTACTTGCGGATGCCGCCCGGGCCATGGCGCGAGCCCAGGCCGCTGGCCTTCACCCCGCCCATCGGCAGCTCCAGCGCGGTGTAGTTGACGTTGGAGTCGTTGACGCACACCGCGCCGGCCTCGATGCGCCGGGCGACCGCCTCGCCGCGCGCGGCGTCCTTGGAGAAGACCGAGGCGCCGAGGCCGTAGGGCGAGTCGTTGGCCATGCGGATGGCCTCCTCCGCGTCGGCGACCTTCATGATGGGCAACGTCGGCCCGAAGGTCTCCTCGCGCATGATCTGCATGGTGTGGTCGGCGCCGACGAGCACGGTCGGCTCGTACCAGTAGCCACGTTGCCCATCGTGGCCGCGCGCGCCACCGACGACGACCTGGGCGCCCTTCTCGCGGGCGTCCTGCACGTGGCGTTCCACGACGTCGACCTGCGGCGGGAAGGTGATCGCGCCGACGTCGGTCGAGCCCGGGCCGTCCGGGCGCTCGTTGCGCAGGGCGCGCGCCTTCTCGGTCACCTTGGCGACGAACTCGTCGTACACCGGCGCCTCGACATAGGCGCGCTCGATGCTGATGCAGGTCTGGCCGCCGTTGAGCATCGAGTAGTAGACGGCGGTGTTGGCCGCGCGCTCGACGTCGGCGTCGGCCAGGACGATCATCGGGTCCTTGCCGCCGAGCTCCAGCGAGACGGGGGTGAGCGTCTCGGCCGCGCGCGCCATCACGGCCCGGCCCGTCGACGACGAGCCGGTGAACATGATCATGTCGGCCTCGTCGACGAGCGCCGCGCCGGTCTCGCCGCGCCCGGTCGCGACCGAGAAGACGCCCTCGGGCAGGCCGCAGGCGCGCAGCGCCTCGGCGAGCAGCAGGCTCGTCAGCGGGGTGATCTCGCTGGGCTTGAGGATCACCGCGTTGCCGGCGGCGAGGGCCGGGACGCAGTCGCCGAACGAGTTGGTCAGCGGGTAGTTCCACGGCCCGATGACGCCGACGACCCCGATCGGGCGATAGCGCAGGATCATCTTCTTGCCCTTGAGCAGCGGCGAGCCGCTGCGGATGCGCTCGTCGGCGAGGTAGCGCGGCGCCTGCTTGGCCCAGAAGCCAAGCGCGTTGGCGCCGTACATGACCTCCGCGATGAGGGCGTCCTCGTAGGTCTTCCCGGTCTCCGAGACGATGGTGTCGATCACGCGGTCGGCGTTGTCGACGACCCACTTCTGCGCGCGCCGCAGGATGCGGCCGCGGCCCTCGTAGCCGAGCGCCTCCCACGCGGGCTGCGCCGCGCGCGCCGCGCGCGCTAGCTCGGCGACCTGCTCCGCGGTGAGGTCCGGCACCTTGGCGATGACCTCGCCCGTCGCCGGGTTCTCGACCGCGATCTCCCTGACCATCTGCTCCGTCATCGCCGGCCAATCTAGCGAGCGACGGTACGGTGGGAGCGTGTCAGCGAGCGCGCCCGACCTCGTGGTGCCGATCGTCGCCTTCCGCGCGTGGCGCATCGTCGACGGCCGGCTGCTCTCGCCCTACATCCCCTGTCGGTGGGAGGGCGCGGTCATGCACGCCGCGTGCTATCCCGCCAACCGCTCGCTGCAGTTCGGGCGCGGCTGGCTGGAGACGCCCCACGACCCGCCGCACCGCAACTGCCAGTGCGGCATCTACGCCTACCACCGGCCAGGCGCGCAGAGCTACTACGGCGAGTTCGACTGGGTCGAGGGCATCGTCGCCGCCTGGGGGCGCATCGAGTCCCACCGCGACGGCCTGCGCGCCGAGCACGCGCGCGTGTGCGCGCTGGTGCGCGGACCGGGCATCGCGACGATCGCCGCCGAGCTCGGCGTCGACCTCGTCGACCGCGACGAGCTCCAGACGGCGGCCGCGCGCTACGGCGCGCCGCTGCCGCGGTCGCTGGTTCCCTAGGAGATCGCCTGGGGGCCCGCCTTCGCCGCCCATGTGGACGGCTCCGGCACCCCTAGGCCTCGACGGTCAGGGTGTCGATCCCGATCGCGTCGACCGGGCGGTCGCGCGAGTCGGTCTTGGTGCCGCCGATGCGGTCGACGACGTCCATGCCTCCGGTGACCTCGCCGAACACCGTGTGCTTGCCGTCGAGCCACGGCGCCTCGTCGGTGGTGACGATGAAGAACTGCGAGCCGTTGGTGTTCGGGCCGGCGTTGGCCATCGCCAGCGCGCCGCGGACGACCTTGTGGTCGTTGATCTCGTCCTCGAACGTGTAGCCGGGGCCGCCGGTGCCGGTGCCCTGCGGGCAGCCGCCCTGGATCATGAAGTCGGGGATGACGCGGTGGAAGATGAGCCCGTCGTAGAAGCCCTGGCCGGCCAGCTGCTTGAAGTTGCTGACGGTCTTCGGGGCTTCCTCGTCGAACAGCTGGAGGGTGATGTCACCCTCGGTCGTCTTCATCACGGCCTCGGACATTGGGGCCTCCTCGGGGAGTCGGGTTCGCGCGCCCGGATCAGCCGAGCGGCTTGACTTCGGTCAGGCGGATGCGTGAGCCGTCGGTGGGCGGCTTGGTGAACCACAGCAGCAGGTTGCGGTACTTGCTCGTGCCGGCTCCGAGGACGATCTTCTGCGCGCCGTCGTCCTTCGTGCCCACGTCGGAGACGTTGGTGATGTGGCTCCAGCGCGTGTCGAGGATGTCGGGCGGCAGCTGCGTCTCGTCGGTGGCGTAGATCTCGATGCGGAAGCCCGGGGTCGGGGTCTGCAGCTCGATCTCGCGGATCCCCTGCAGCTTGCCGAGGTCGATGGCGTAGCCGAGGCCGGCCTGCGCCGGGTCCTTGAGGTCGACGTACCACGAGGTCGAGGGGTCGTCGTCGATCGCGCGCCCGGCCTCCCCGCTGGCCTTCGACTTCCCGTACGGGTCGTAGGCCTTGCCCGCGTCGCCGGCGAGCTGGATCGGCTGCGGGCCGGGCGGCTGCGTGGGCTGCGGGTTGGTGGTCGACGGCGAGGTCGACGTGTTGTTCGTGCCCGAGGGAACGGAGGTCGCCGGCGTCGACGTCGTGGGCGCCGGGGTCGCCGGCGTGGACGTCGTGGGCGCGGGCGCGACCGGCGTCACCGGCGCCGAGCTCGGCGCGGTCGACTTCGGGGTGGTCACCTTCGGAAGCTGGCCCGTCGAGGTCGTCGGCGTGCTCTGGGTCGGCGTGGACGTCGTCGGGGTCGACGCGGCCGGCGGCGTGGTGGCGGGCGGCTGCGTGGCCGGCGGCGTGGCCGCCTGCTGCTCGGCGGGCGGCACCGGCGCGGGCGTCTTGCCGTCGCCGCTCTTGATCGCCGCGTAGCTGGCGCCGATGGCGCCGAGCACGAGCACGGCGGTGATGGCGATGACCGTCGACGCGGCGCGCCAGCCCGGACGCTGACCGAGGCTGCCCGACGCGGCCGTGCCGCAGTTCAGGCACCAGTCCTGGTCGGGCTCCATCGGCGAGCCGCAGTTCGCGCACGTGCGGACCGCCTCCGGCTTGCTCGGAGGCTGCTCCTGCGGGGGCTCGGGCGGCGCCGGCGGGGCGACCTGCGCAGCGGCGACCGGCTCTGCTTCGAGCAGCTTCACGCCCTCAGGGTTGCATACGCGGCCGTCAGCCGCACCCGGGCGCTCAGGTCCGCGCGATCTCGACGCGCAGCGTGGTGCCGTCCACGTGCGCGCCGTTGACCGCGTCGACAACGCGCTCAGCCTCGCTGAGCGGCACGCTGAGGAAGGAGAAGCGCTCGAGGACGCGCACGTCGCGGACGGCCTCGCCGTCGATGCCCGCCGCGCCGGTGACGGCGTGCACGAGGTCGGCGACCTCGATGCCCTCGGCGCGGCCGATGTCGAGGATGAGCTTGGCCTGGGGCTCGTCGCCGTTGCGCGACAGGCGCGGCTTGGAGTGGCGGCGCGGGCGCTCGGCGACAGGCGCCGGCTTGGTGTGCGCGCCCTCGGACCACGGCGTTATCCCGGTGCCGATGTGCTTCTCGATCGCCGCGAGCTCACGCTTCTGACGGGGCTCGATGAAGGTGATCGCGCGGCCCGAGCGCCCGACGCGGCCGGTGCGCCCGATGCGGTGGACGTAGACGTCGGGGCTCGTGGGGACGTCGAAGTTGATGACGTGGGTGACCGTCGAGATGTCCAGCCCGCGCGCCGCGACGTCGGTGGCGACGAGGATCGGCACCCGCCCGCCCTTGAAGGCGAGCATCACGCCGTCGCGCTGGCCCTGGGTCATGTCGCCGTGCAGCGCGCGCACGTTCATGCCGCGGTCGCGCAGCTTGCGATAGAGCTGGTCGCAGCGGATCTTCGTGCGCGTGAAGACGATGGCCTGGTCGGGCCGCTCGGCCCGCAGCACGTCGACGAGCCTGTCGGCCTTCTCGTTGGGCTTGACCTCGACGGAGAACTGCTCGACGGTGTCGACGGTCAGCGTCGCGGCCTTGACCTTCACCGTCACCGGGTCGTAGAGATAGCGGTCCGAGAGCGCGCGGATCGGCGGCGGCATCGTCGCGCTGAACAGCGCGGTCTGCCGGCTGTTGGGCGTGAGGGCGAGGATCCGCTCGACGTCCTCGAGGAACCCGAGGTCGAGCATCTCGTCGGCCTCGTCGAGGACGACGAAGCGGCAGCTGTGGAGGATCAGCGAGCCGCGCTGGATGAGGTCAAGGACGCGGCCGACCGTGCCGACGACGACGTGGCCGCCGGCGCGCAGCTGGGCCTGCTGGGAGCGGATCGGCGCGCCGCCGAAGACGGCGACCACGTCGATGCCCTTGCGCTGGCCGTAGGCGCGCAGCGCCTGGGTGACCTGGATGCACAGCTCCCGCGTCGGCGTGAGGACGAGCGCCTGCACGTCGCCCTCGGTCGGGTCGACGTGCTCGACCATCGGCAGCCCGAACGCGGCGGTCTTCCCCGAGCCCGTCTGCGCCTGGCCGATCATGTCGCGCCCCTCGAGGAGGACGGGGATGGCCTGCTCCTGGATCGGGCTGGGCTGCTCGTAGCCCACGTCCTGGAGGGCCTGCAGGGTCGATTGGGTGAGGCCGAGGTCGGCGAACGCGGTCACGCTTCGGTCCAGCTTACGAGGTGGATAGCCCTAGGCACCGGGGTCGAGAAGGACCTTGCCGGTGGTGCGCCGCTCGGCCAGGTCGATCTGGGCCTGACGGGCGTCCGAGAGCGCGTACGTGGCGCCGACGACGGCACGCAGCTCGCCGCGGGCAGCGCGGTCGTAGAGGTCGCGCAGCGCCTCGTCGATCATCGCCGGGTTGCCCATGCAGTGCATGAGCCAGAATCCGACCACCGCGCGCGAGCGGCCCATGAGCTTGCGCGTATGGACCTCGTTGCCCTTGCCCGATGCGATCCCGTAGCTGACCAGGCGCCCGAACGGCGCCAGGGCGGCCAGGCAGGCGTCGAAGACCTCGCCGCCGGCCATCTCGAACACGACGTCGACCTGGCGCCCGAGGTTCGCCTCGATGAGCCGCTCCTTGAGGCCATCGGGGTCGCCGTCGACCGCCGCGTCGGCGCCGAGCTCGAGCGCGAGGTCGCGCTTGTCCTGGGTGGAGGCGGTCGCGATCACGCGTCCCGCGCCCATCCCCTTGCCGAGCTGGACGGCCAGCGAGCCGACGCCGCCGGCGCCCGCGATCACCACGACCGACTCGCCCGGCCCGACACGCCCGGCCGTCCTGTACAGGTGCCACGCCGTCAGCCCCTGCAGGACGAGCGCCAGCGCGGTGGCGTCGTCGACGCCCTCGGGGATCGGGAAGGTCAGCGCCTCGCGCGCGAGCGCGTACTCGGCGTAGCCGCCCTTGCCGGTCAGGGCGACGACCCGCTCCCCCGTGTCGTCGCGCACGCCGGCCACCTCGCCGCCGGGGACGAGCGGCAGCTCCTGCGCGGCCAGGTACTCGTTGCGGCGCTGGTGGGTGTCGGCGAAGTTCATCCCCGCGCGCGAGACGCGGATGAGCACCTCGCCGTCGCCCGGCATGGGCACGGGGAGGTCGACGAGCTCGAGTACCTCCGGCCCGCCGAACTCGCGCTGCTGGATGGCGCGCATGGGCGGAGGCTACCTCCGCGGGGCATCCCGCCCCGCGGTCTGATGGGACGCCCGGCATCCAGCCGGGCGAAACCACGCGGCGGCAGGCGACCGCGGGCCGGTACCCTGCACCGCCCCATGAGCCTCACTGTCGTCGGTTCCATCGCCTTCGATGCGGTCAAGACCCCCTCGGGGTCGCGCGACCGCCTGCTCGGCGGCGCCGCCACCCACTTCAGCCTCGCCGCGTCGTTCTTCGACGAGGTCCGGCCGGTCGGGCCGGTGGGCGACGACTTCGGCGCCGAGGACCTCGCCGTCCTGCGCACGCGCGGCACGATCACCGACGACGTCGAGCACGTCGAGGGCGGCAAGACGTTCTTCTGGGCCGGCGAGTACCACGACAACCTCAACCGCCGCGAGACGCTGCAGACCTCGCTCAACGTCTTCGAGGCCTTCCAGCCCAAGCTCTCGCCGGCGGCCCAGGACTGCGACGTGCTCTTCCTGGCCAACATCCAGCCCGACCTGCAGCTCGGGGTGCGCGAGCAGTGCACGAGCGCGCGGTTCGTGGCGATGGACTCCATGGACTTCTGGATCAACAGCGCGCGCGAGGCGCTCGAGCGCACGATCCGCGCGGTCGACTGCCTGATCCTCAACGATGAGGAGCTCGAGCAGCTGACCGGCAAGCCGACGACCGTCGCCGCCGCGCAGGAGCTGCTCAGCTGGGGGCTGAAGGCGGTCGTCTCCAAGCACGGCAAGTACGGCGCGGCGCTCTTCACCGAGGAGGACGTCTTCTCGCTGCCGGCCTATCCGCTGGAGCACGTCGTCGACCCGACCGGCGCCGGCGACAGCTTCGCCGGCGGGTTCGTCGGCTACGTCGCCGCCCAGCGCGACGAGCCCCTCGGGCACGAGCTGTTCACGCGCGCGATGGCCTACGGCACCGCCCTTGCGTCGTTCAACGTCGAGGAGTTCGGCACCGAGCGCGTGGCGCGCCTCACCAATGAGGAGATCGCGCAACGCGTCGACGACCTGCACCGCATGACGCAGTTCGCCGTCTCGCCGCTGACGCTGCGCGGGTAGGAGGGGTGGCGAACGCGGCCGACGTGGCCGCGTGAGGCGGGCCCCAGGCGGTTTCGTATCGGACGTCTGGCCAGACTGCGGGCGGCAACGCAAGGGGCCGGCCGGGGCTGACGATGTGAGGGGCACGGGCGCCATGGACGGCTGCCCATGAGCTCCTCACAGCATGATGCTTTCCGTACGCCACCGCATCGCGGCGCTCGCCGTCGCGATCGCTGCGATCTGCGCTGCCCCGGCGGCAGCGGCCACGCGCAGCGACCCAGACCGCTCACAGCAGTGGGCCGTGCGGGGCGACGGGCCGATGGGTGCCGCGAGCGCGTGGGCCCGGGCGACGTCGGGGGCGGTCACCGTGGCCGTGGTTGACACCGGCGTCGACCTCTCCCATCCCGACCTGGCGCCCAACCTCTGGACCAACCCCGGCGAGATCCCAGGCAACGGGATCGACGACGACGGCGACGGGTTCGTCGACGACGTCCACGGGGTCAACCTCCTGGATGGCAGCGGCATCCCGGCCGACGACAACGGCCACGGCACGCACATCGCCGGCATCGTCGCCGCCCGCGGCGACAACGGCATCGGGGTCACCGGCGTCGCGTGGCGGGCGCGGATCATGGCGGTCAAGGTGCTCGACGCCGACGCGGCCGGCGATATGAGCACCGTCGCGCGCGGCGTGCGCTACGCGGTCGCCCACGGCGCGCGGATCGTCAACGTCTCGCTCAGCGGCCCGCGGCCGGGCGCCGACATCGTCGCCGCGATCGACGACGCGCGGGCCGCCGGCGTCGTTGTCGTAGCCGCGGCCGGCAACACGGGGTCGGACCTCGACGTCACGCCCGTCTATCCCGCTTCGCTGGCAGAGCCCAACCTCGTGACCGTGACGGCGTCCGACCGCCGCGGCGGCCTCGCGCCCAAGGCGGCGTTCGGGCGCGCGAGCGTCGACGTCTCCGCGCCAGGCCAGGACATCCTCTCCACCGCGCGCGGCGGCGGCTACGAGCTGCGCTCGGGCACGTCGACAGCGGCGGCGCAGGTCTCGGGGGCGCTGGCGCTCCTGGCAGGCGCGCGGCCCGGCCTCGGTGCCGAGGCGCTGCGCACCGTGCTGCTCGGCTCGGCGCGCCACAGCTCGCTGCCCGTCGCGGCCGGCGCGCTTGACATCGGCGCGGCGATGCGCCGCCTGCTCAACCGCGGGCGCACCCGCTCCGGCGTGCGCGCCGCCCGCGCAGCCGGCAAGTCGGTCCGCTAGGACCGTTCGGGCTACGACCCCGGGTGTAGTACCCACAGCGCGACGGGGGTAGAGTCCACCTCGTGACGTGGGGCTTCCTCTGGATCATGCTCGCGCTGAAGATCCCGCTGATCGCGCTCCTGTGGATCGTGTGGTGGGCGGTGCACGCCGAGCCCGAGACCGAGCAGCCGTCGAAGGACGACGACGGCGGCACCAAGCGCCCGCGCCATCCGCGCAAGCCGTTCCCGCGGCGCCCGCGCCGGGGCCCGCACGGCGATCCGCCGCTGCCCGCGCCGTCGCGGACGCGCTCCGTCGTCGCGCGCGCCAAGCGCAGCGACCCGGCGTAGCGGTAAGACTTCGCGGCAATGGCCGCCACCTCGGTGCTCTCCGACGGCACGATCCGCCGCCTCGTCGCCGACGGCCGTGTGCGCATCGAGCCCTTCGACGACTCGATGGTGCAGCCGGCGAGCGTCGACCTGCGCCTGGGAACCTCGTTCCGGGTCTTCCACAACCACCGCATCACGGCGATCGACCTCGCCGACCCGCCGCGCAACCTCACCGAGCACGTCGAGGTCGACGAGGACGAGTCGTTCGTCATCCACCCCGGCGAGTTCGTGCTCGGCCGCACGCAGGAGCGCGTCGAGCTGCCCGACGACATCGTGGCCAGGATCGAGGGGAAGTCGAGCCTGGGGCGCCTGGGTCTCATCGTCCACGCGACCGCCGGCTTCGTCGACCCCGGCTTCAAGGGCACGCTGACGCTCGAGATCACCAACCTCACCCGCGTGCCGATCATCCTGTGGCCGGGCAAGCCGATCGCACAGCTGTCGTTCATGACGCTCGACCAGCCGGCCGAGCGCCCGTACGGCCACCCCGATCTCGGCTCGCACTACCACGGCCAGGTCGAGGCCACCGAGAGCCGCTACGAGGGCGGACCCTCCCGGCGGTGAGATAGGCTCGCGGCCATGGTCCACGCCCTGCTCGTGCTCGCGGCCGAGGAGGCCGAGCCCTCGAAGACGGCCTTCTACATCTGCGGCGGCGCACTGGCCGCGTGGGCGGTCGTGCTCGGGCTCGTCGGGCTGCGCAGCCCGGACTTCCCGGGGACCGAGGGGCGCGCCCGCGGGGTCATGCTCATCAGCGGCGTGCTGATGGTCGCGTCGATGGCGACCGCGGTCATCACGGCCTAGAGGGAACGGCGCCTCCGGCCGTGACATCCGTCACGGCCAAGTCCGGACGCGTGGCACTACCGCGCCGGCACGTGATTTCGCACTATCAGGTGCATGCAAGAAGAAGCGATCCGCGTCGAGGGCCTGCGCAAGGTCTACGGCGACGTCGAGGCCGTCGACGGCCTCACCTTCTCGGTCGCCGTGGGCGAGGTGTTCTGCCTCCTCGGCCCCAACGGCGCCGGCAAGACCACGACAACCGAGATCCTCGAGGGCTATCGCGCCCGCAGCGGCGGCGATGTCCGCGTGCTCGGCCGCGATCCCGAGCATGGCGAGCGCGAGCTGCGCGAGCGCGTCGGCATCGTGCTGCAGGAGGCCGCCGCTCAGGACGAGCTCACCGTCGCCGAGGTGCTGACCATGTTCGGCCGCTACTACCCGCGCCGGCGCGCAGTGGACGAGCTCGTCGGGCTCGTCGGGCTGACCGGCAACGAGGGCAAGCGCGTGAAGCTGCTCTCCGGCGGCCAGAAGCGCCGCCTGGACCTCGCGCTCGCGCTCGTCGGCGACCCCGACCTGCTCTTCCTCGACGAGCCGACCACCGGCTTCGACCCGTCCGCCCGCCGCCAGGCCTGGGCGACCATCAAGGACCTGTGCGCGCTGGGCAAGACCGTGTTCCTGACCACCCACTTCATGGACGAGGCGCAGACGCTGGCCGACCGCGTGGCGGTCATGGCCAGTGGCCGGCTCGTCGCGATGGGGACGCCGTCGGAGATCGGCGGGCGCGACACGGCGCCGACCGAGATCCCCTTCCCCCCCCCCGCCGCCGTCGGCCTGGCCGACCTTCCGCCGATCCCCGACGCGACGGTGAGCGAGCCCGCGCCGGGGCGCGTGCGGATCGTCGCCCCGACCGGACTGCATGCCTCGCACGCGATCACCGGCTGGGCGCTCGAGCGCGGCTACGACCTGCGCGGCTACGAGGTCAGCCAGCCCTCGCTGGAGGACGTCTACCTGCGCCTGACCGAGAACGCGACCGCCCTGGAGGCCGCACGATGACTGCGAGGACCGACGCCGCGAGGACGGCAGCCGCGTCGGGCGAGTTGCGGCGCGCTGGTGCTGCTCTCTCCCAGACCGTCGACCGCCCCGCGGCCGCGCCGCGCACCTGGCGCGCGGACCTCGGCCTCATCGCCTGGCAGGTCGCCTACGAGCAGCGCTCGTTCTGGCGCAACCGCACGCGGGCGTTCTTCTCGGCCGGACTGCCGATCATGCTGCTGCTGCTCTTCGCCTCGCTCAACAGCGGCGGCAGGATCCAGCAGCTGCACGACATCAAGTACGTGACCTTCTTCCTGCCGGGCATCATGGCCTACGGGATCATCATCACCCAGTTCGTGAACATGGCGGGCGGGCTGGCCAACCAGCGTGACAACGGGTTGCTCAAGCGCATGCGCGGCACGCCGCTGCCGGGCTGGGCCTACGTCGGCGGGCGCGTCGGCTCGACCGCGCTGACCTCGGCGCTGATGGCGGTCGTCATGATCGTGCTCGGGGTGGCGTTCTTCGGCGTGACGCTACGCGCCGAGGCGATCCCGGCGATCGCGCTGACCGTGCTCCTCGGCTCCGCGGCGTTCGCCGCGCTGGGCATGGGCGCCGTGCTGCTCATCCCGAACGCCGACGCCGCGCCGGTGGTGGCCAACGTGCTCATCCTGCCGCTGTCGTTCATCTCGGGGATCTGGTACCCGATGACCGACGCGCCGACCTGGCTGCAGGACGTCGCCAAGGTGTTCCCGATCCAGCGCCTGGCCGACGCCTTGCAGACCGCCTTCGACCCCGTCAACCACAGCGCCGCCTTCGCCGGTGGCGACCTGCTCGTCCTGGCGATCTGGCTGGTCGCCGGCATCCGCCTGGCGATGGTGTTCTGGCGCAGGGAGACGGCGCGCTGAGCACGCCCACGCCCTCGCCATACGAGCGGCGCCCGATCCGGGTCGCCCGGGCCGCCGGCATCTTCGCGACGCTGCTGGCGGTCCCGGCCATGATCGGGCTGATCAGCGACGAGCCCACGCTCGCGCGCGTGCTCGTCGTGGTCGGGGCGGTGGTGGTCTTCCTCGGCGCCTTCTTCATCGGGATCCGCGGCCGTAGCATCCCCAAGCCGCCGGCGGTGGTGGCCCGGTCGTTCGTGATCTGCCTGGCGATCGCCGCCGCGCTGACGATCGCCGATCGCCCCGACTGGAGCCTGCTCTTCTACTACGTGGTGGCGCTCGGCGGGACCCGCTTCCCGCGCCCGTGGAACGTCATCTCGGTCGCGGCGACGGCGGCCACCGCCGCGACCGCGGCGCTGATCGGCGGAGGCCACCACGACGCCACCGCCGGCATCGGCCTCGGCCTGCTCGGCATCGGCGCGGCGATGGTCGTGATGGGCGAGATGATGCGCACGAACAAGGAGCTGCACGACGCGCGCGCCGAGCTGGCGCGGCTGGCGGTCGCCGGCGAGCGCGAGCGCTTCGCCCGCGACCTGCACGACCTCCTGGGCCACTCGCTGTCGGTCATCTCGCTGAAGGCGCAGCTGGCACGCAAGCGGCTGCCCGGCGATCCCGAGGCGGCCGCCGCCGACGTCGCCGACATCGAGACGGTCAGCCGCGAGGCGCTGCGCGAGGTGCGCGAGGCGGTCAGCGGCTACCGCAAGCCGGTGCTCGACGCCGAGCTGCGCGGCGCGCGGACCGCGCTCGACGCCGCCGGGATCGAGACGACGATCGACCGCCCGGCGGTCGACCTGCCGCCCGAGGTAGAGGCCGTCCTCGCCTGGACGGTCCGCGAGGCGGCGACCAACGTCATCCGCCACAGCGGCGCTCGCCACAGCACGATCCGGCTCGTCCCCGCGCTCGATCAGGCGAGCGTCGAGATCATGGACGACGGGCCGGGGACCAACGGCTCGGATGAGATCGGGACCGGGCTCACCGGCCTCCGCGAGCGGCTGGACGCGGCCGGCGGGCGGCTGGAGGCGGGGCCGCGCGACGACGGGCCTGGTTTCCGCGTGCGCGCGATCGTGCCTGTAGCTTCACGCGGGTGATCCGCGTGCTGCTGGCCGAGGACCAGGCGATGGTGCGCGGCGCGCTGGCCGGGCTGCTGTCGCTCGAGCCCGACATCGAGGTCGTCGCCCAGGTCGCCCGCGGCGACGAGGTGGTGGGGGCCGCGCGCGAGACCGGGCCGGACATCGCGCTGCTCGACATCGAGATGCCCGGCATCGACGGGATCCAGGCGGCGGGCCGGCTGCGCGAGGAGCTGCCGAGCGCCAAGGTGCTCATCCTCACCACCTTCGGACGGCCCGGCTACCTGCGCCGGGCGATGGAGCAGGGCGCGGCCGGCTTCCTGCTCAAGGACGCCCCGGCCGAGGAGCTCGCGCGCGCGATCCGGCGCGCCATGGCCGGCGAGCGCGTGGTCGATCCCGGCCTCGCCGCCGCGGCGCTCAGCGAGGGGCCGAGCCCGCTGACGCCGCGCGAGCGGGAGGTCCTGGCCGCCGCCCGCGAGCACCCGACCGTGTCCGACATCGCGTCGGCACTGCACCTCTCTCCGGGCACGGTGCGGAACTACCTTTCCGCCGCGATCGGCAAGACCGGCGCGCGCAACCGCGCAGAGGCCGTGCGCGCCGCCGAGGAGCGAGGGTGGCTCTGATGGCTTGGCTCTACCATCCGGGTAAGGGAACGCCTACCGCCCACCGCTAGAGGGAGACCGATGAGCACTGAGACCGATGCGCAGGCCGCCGGCGCGGGCGTAGCCCAGAACGGCACCGGAACGCTGACCGTGACCGACAACCGGACCGGTCAGAGCTACGAGGTACCTATCACGGACGGCACCGTCCGCTCCACCGACTTCCGCAAGATCAAGGTCGACGAGGACGACTTCGGCCTCATGACCTACGACCCGGCCTACATGAACACCGCGTCGTGCCGCTCGGAGATCACCTATCTCGACGGCGAGAACGGCGTGCTCGAGTACCGCGGGTACCCGATCGAGCAGCTCGCCGAGCAGTCGACCTACCTCGAGGTCGCCTACCTGCTCGTCAACGGCGAGCTGCCGACCAGCAGCCAGCTCGACGACTGGATCGGCGAGATCACGATCCACACCTTCGTCCACGAGAACGTCAAGGCGTTCATCCAGGGCTTCCGCCACGACGCGCATCCGATGGGGATGCTGCTCGGGTCGGTCGGCGCGCTGTCGACCTTCTACCCCGACGCCAACGACATCAAGGACCCCGAGAACCGCCACATCCAGACCATCCGGCTCATCGCCAAGATGCCGACGCTGGCGGCCTTCGCCTATCGCCACAACATGGGCCAGCCGTACGTCTATCCGGACAACGACCTGGCCTACAGCGGCAACTTCCTGAACATGATGTACAAGATGACCGAGCTGAAGTACCAGCCGGATCCGCGGCTGGAGCGGGCTCTGGACATCCTGTTCATCCTCCACGCCGATCACGAGCAGAACTGCTCGACGAGCGCGGTCCGCAGCGTCGGCTCGTCGCAGGTCGACCCCTACTCGGCGATCGCCGCCGGCGTCGCCGCCCTGTACGGCCCGCTGCACGGCGGCGCCAACGAGGCGGTCCTGCGGATGCTCAAGCGCATCGAGACGACCGACAACATCCCGGACTTCATCGCCGGCGTGAAGCAGGGCGACGAGCGGCTGATGGGCTTCGGCCACCGCGTCTACAAGAACTACGACCCGCGGGCGAAGATCATCAAGAAGGCCTGCGACGACGTCTTCGAGGTCACGGGCAAGAACCCGCTGCTCGAGATCGCCACCGAGCTCGAGAAGATCGCGCTCGAGGACGACTACTTCATCTCGCGCAAGCTCTATCCGAACGTCGACTTCTACTCGGGCCTCATCTACGAGGCCATGGGGCTGCCGGTCGCGATGTTCCCCGTGATGTTCGCCATCGGGCGCACGAGCGGCTGGATCGCGCAGTGGCTGGAGATGGTCCAGGACCCCGAGCAGAAGATCGCGCGCCCGCGCCAGATCTACACCGGCGAGCGCTCGCGCGAGTACGTGCCGCTCTCGCAGCGGTAGTCAGTTTCATGTGACAACGCTCACCCACGGCGGCGGCGGGCCTGCGTACCGTCGCCGAGGTGAGCGTTCGGCTGGAAGACGGCACCGAGGTCCTGATCCGGCCGATCGCCCCGAGCGACAAGCCGCTGCTCGCCGAGGGGATCGCACGGCTGTCGCCGCGCAGCGCGCGCTTCCGCTTCCTGGCGCCGAAGGCCAAGCTGACCGGGACGGAGCTGCGCTACCTGACCGAGATCGACTTCGTCGACCACTACGCGCTGCTCGCCGTGCGCGCCGACGACCCGTGGCGGGCTGCCGCCGTGGGCCGCTGGGTGCGCGATCGCGAGCGCCCTGAGGTGGCCGAGCTGGCGATCGTGGTCGACGACGAGCTGCAGCGCCTGGGACTGGGCACCGCGCTCGTCTTCGAGCTGGCCGACGCCGCCCGCGCCCGAGGGATCAGGCGCTTCACCGGCACCGCGCTGACCGAGAACGTCGCCGCCCGGCGGCTGTTCCTGCGCCTGTCGCCGTACTCGGAGATCCGGGTCGATGGGGCGACGTACGAGCTCAGCGCGGAGCTGGGGGCGGCGGCGCCGGTCGCCCTCGCCGCGTAGTTCCACGCATTTGGAAGTATCATGGGCAGCGTGCCCGCGACGCACGTCCGCGAGATCCGCCACCCGCCCGCCGACCAGATCGACCTGGCCACGGTGCTGCGCACCGTCGGCGACCCGGTGCGCCTGGAGATCGTCCGCATGCTGGCCGACGGCAGCGAGCGCAACTGCGGCCAGATGACCGACGCGCTCGGCCTGCCGACCTCGACCGGCTCCTACCACCTGCGCCTGCTGCGCGAGGCGGGGATCACGCGCACCCGCGCCGAGGGCACCGAGCGCCACATCAGCCTGCGCCGCGGCGACCTCGACGAGCGCTTCCCCGGCCTGCTCGACGCGGTCATCGGCTCCGCGCGCGGCTAGCCCGTGGCCTACAAGGTGACCGTTCGGCGCCGCGGCCGCACCGAACGCTCGCGCCATGCGTCGCTGTCCGAGGCGCTCACCGCGCTCGAGGCTCGCCTGGACGACCTCGGCTCCCAGGAGCGCCGCGGAACCGAGCGCGCGCTGGCCCGCGATCTGGCGCCGGTCGAGCAGGTGGCCGTGCGCGGCGAGGTCGCCGGGCGCGGCGTGCGGGGCGGTGTCGACATGCGCGGCGACGGATCGCTCGAGGCCTACACGGGCCGCTTGAAGCGCACGCTGATCGAGGCCGCGCCGGGCGAGACGCCCTACGACGCGCTGGGCCGCGCGCTCGGGGCCTAGGCCGGCAGCACGAGCGCTGCCCCGTTGTCGCGCAGCCAGCGCTGCTGCTCGCGATAGCCGGGGCGGTGGCGCTCGAGGAGGGCCCAGAAGCGCTTGGAGTGATCCATGACCTCCAGGTGGCACGCCTCGTGCCAGACCACGTAGTCGAGGACCGGCTCGGGCGCGAGGACGAGACGCCAGTTGAAGCTCATCGCGCCGGTGGTCGAGCACGAGCCCCATCGCGTGCGCTGCCCGCGGATCGTGAGCCGCTCGTAGCGCGTGCCCAGCGCGGCGACCGCGAGATCCAGACGCGGCGCGATCTCCTCGCGCGCGGCCCGCCGGTACCAGCGCTCGATCGCCGGCCGCGCGTCGTCGGCGGGGACGTGCAGCACGTCGCCGCGGCGGTGGGCGCGCACGCGGCCCGCCGCGGGTGCCAGCGCCAGCTGCGATCCCAGGTAGGGCACGTGGCCGGGCGGCACCGCCAGGCGCTCGCGCGCCGCGCGCACCTGGGCCAGCCGTCGCTCGATCCACGGGCGCAGCTCGGCCACGGCCAGCGCCGCCTCGCGCTCGCGCGCGCGGGCGGGCAGCGTCACGTGCACGCCGTCGTCGGCGTCGACGGCGACGCGGACGCGGCGAGCGCGCGCGGAGCGGCGGACCGTGAAGGCGATGTCATCCACGGCGGCCAGCATAGGGGTGCCGCAGGCGGCCACGTGGCTGCCGAGGCGGGCCCCCAGACCGTGTCTTTGACGCGCCGGCGACGATAATCCGCAGCCGTGGCGCGCTCGTTCGTGCAGCTGCCCTCCGACGTCCGCTCGCCGTTCGAGGTCTACGTCAACGGCGTGCGCCAGCGGCTCGGCGAGGACTACGAGGTCCGCGAGGGCGCGCTCGTCTTCGAGCGCGAGCTGCGCAAGGACAAGATCAGCGGCTGGCGATGGTTCCTCGGCGCGTGGGGCGTCGGGACCTACCGCCAGGACGACAGCGTCGACGTCCGCTACGAGCGCCCCGACGGCTCGCCCGCGGTGGCGCAGAAGCTCGACATCGAGATGCGAAACTGAAAGCGGGACCCGCCTCGGCCCCACATGGGGCCTGCGGCACCCGCTAGGCGGCGGCCGCGGGCCGGCGCGGCTCGCCCAGGCCGGTGCGCTCCGGGTCCCAGGGGCGCCAGAGCTTGAGCGTGCTGAGGATCGCGCGGGTCGCCGGGGAGCGGTTGAGCGTGTAGAAGTGGATGCCCGGGGCGCCGTTGGCGAGCAGGTCGGCGCACTGCATGGTCGCGTAGGCGACGCCGAACTCGGCGACCGCCTCCTTGCTCGCCCGCCGCTCCTCGATCTCGCGCAGCACGTGGCCGGGGATGCTCGCCCCGCACAGCGAGGTGATCTTCGTCAGCTGCTGCGGGCTGGTGATCGGCATGATCCCCGGCAGGATCGGCACGTCGATGCCGATCGCGCGCGCCCGCTCGACGAAGTCGTAGTAGAGGGCGTTGTCGAAGAACAGCTGCGTGATGAGGAAGCCGACGCCCGCGTCGACCTTCTCCTTGAGGTGGCGCAGGTCGTCCTCGGCCGAGGTGGCGTGGATGTGCGTCTCGGGGAAGCACGCCGCGCCGATCGTGAACTCGTAGTCGTTGTCGATGAGCTCGACGAGCTCGCGCGAGTACTCCAGGCCGCCCTCGGTCTTCGTCCACTCCTCCTGCCCGGTGGGCGGATCGCCGCGGAGCGCCAGGACGTTCTCGAAGCCCAGGCCCGACATCTCGTCGAGTGCCCTGCGCAGATCGTCGACCGTTGCGCCCACGCAGGTGAAGTGCGCCATGGCCTCCAGCCCGATCTCGTCGCGGATCCGCGAGACGATCTCGAAGGTCTTGCCGCGGGTCGACCCGCCGGCGCCGTAGGTGACGCTGATGAAGTCGGGCGCGAGCGGGCGCAGCGCCGCCAGGGCGAGGTAGAGGTTGGCCTCGCCCTCGGGCGTGCGCGGCGGGAAGAACTCGAAGGAGAACGTGGGCCGCTCGCCCGACGCGAGGATCTCGTCGATGCGCATCGCGTCCATGGTACGGCGGCCCGGGACGTCACGGTCAAGATCCGGACGCTTTCGCCGAAGGACGAGGGAGATGACGCTGGACGCCCTCGTGTCCAAGGTGCTCGCCGCCGGCCTCGCCGCCGGCGTGTTCCTGCTGTGGTGGCCCACCCATCTGCCCTCCGCCGGAGCGCAGTGGCTGGTGCTGCGCGGGCTGGCCTGGGCGCTGGCCTTCGAGGTGCTCGTGCTCGCGTTCGCGCCGGTCGAGCGCATGGCCGCCGGCACGCTGGCGCACCGCCGGGCCGTTGCGGGCGCACGGCGGATGCGCACCGTGCTGGCCGCCGCGCCTACTGCCGCGCGCAAGGGCGGGGCGGTGCTGACGGCCGTCGCCGGCCTCGCGGTCCCCGCGCTGATGCTCGCGCACGCCGGGCATCTGCCCAGCGGCAAACCCGTCGCCAAGCGCGAGACCGTGGTGCGCAAGGTCGTCGTGCGCCGGCAGGTGGTCAGGCGCGAGACGGTGATCGTCCGTGCGCCCGCCGCGCCGGCCCCGTCCCACGCGACCGCCGCGCCACGTCCGCAGCCTGACGAGGCCGCGACCGCGCGCACGCACACGACGACCGCGGCGAAGGACCCCAAGCCCGATCCGGTCGTGAAGACCACGACGACCGAGCAGGCGGCGCCCGAGACCACGGCGACCGCGCCTGCCGACGCGGTCGCACAGCCTCAGCCGGCGGACACCGCCGCCGCGCCCGCTGCGGACGCGACGGCGGATCAGACGGCCGGTTAGCCGCGGGCGGTGACCGCCGCGGGCTCGCGCTCGAGGCTCGAGGACCGCAGGACGACCATCGCGACGGCCAGACCCGCGGCCACGACGGCCGCGGCGACGCCGAAGGCCAGCTGGTAGCCGGAGGCCAGCGCGGGGCCGGCCGCATCGCCATGGGCCAGCAGGCCGCGCGTGTGGTCGGTGGCGACCGCGCCGAGCACCGCCAGGCCGAGCGCGCCGGAGATGTACAGCGACACGTTGACCAGCGCCGACGCGATGCCCGCGTCCTCGGCGGGCACGTCGCTCATCGCGATCTGCAGCAGCGGCGCGAACGCCGTCCCGGCGCCGAGCCCCATCAGCATGAAGGCGAAGAACACGAGCGGGAAGTACGCGTCGCCCGCGCCGGCGCGCGAGAGCAGCAGCAGCCCGACGATCATGATCGACAGGCCGACGAGCATCGGGCGCCGGGCGCCATAGCGGCGCACGAGCGCCGCCGTCGGGCCGGTCGAGAGGGCGGCGACCACGAGCGTCCAGGGCAGGAAGCCCGCGCCCGTGCTGACCGCGCCGAAGCCCTGCACGCGCTCGAGATAGAGCGCGCCCAGGAAGAACGACCCGTACATCCCGGTCCCCAGCGTGGCGCGGACCACGCTCGAGCCCGCCAGGCTGCGCAGGTGCAGCAGGCGCAGCGGGAGGATCGGGTTGCTCAGCCGCGCCTCGTAGGAGAAGAAGGCGGCCAGGAGCGCGATGCCGGCGCCGCCGAAGCCCAGCGTGTGGGCCGACAGCCAGCCGTGGTCGGGCGCACCGACGATCGCGAAGATCGTCAGCGCCGTCGCGACGGTGACCAGCACGCCGCCGATCACGTCGACGCCCTTGTCCAGGCCGATGCCGGGCCGCTCGACGACGAGCGCGCGGATCGCGGCGATCGACAGCAGGCCGACGGGCAGGTTGACGAAGAAGATCCAGTGCCAGTCGATGGCCTGGGTCAGCGCGCCGCCGGCCAGCAGGCCGACCGACCCGCCGGCGACCGACACGAAGGTGAAGCTGCTGATCGCCCTCGCGCGCTCGACGGGCAGGGGGAACTCCGTGGCGACGATCGCCAGGACGACCGCCGAGGCGAGCGCGCCGCCGAGGCCCTGCACGAAGCGGGCGGCGACGAGCATGGCGCTGTCCTGCGCGAAGCCGCACAGGACCGAGGCTGCGGTGAAGACCACCAGCCCCGTGATGAGGATCCTGCGGCGGCCCAGGAGGTCGCCGAGACGCCCGGCGACGAGGAGGAAGCTGCCGAAGGTGATGAGGTAGGCGTTGACCACCCATGTGAGGGAGGACTGGCTGAAGTGCAGGTCCTGCTGGATCGACGGGAGCGCGACGTTCACGATCGTCGCGTCGAGCACGATCATCAGCTGGGCCAGGAGGACGGCGACGAGTGCGGCCCAACGCCGCTGGTCGCCTTCGAGGGAGAAAGACTTGATCACAGGCATGCAGATCGTCACTATACTAGGGATCATCCATCAGTCAATGTGAATCCCTATCCAGCTACGATCTCTTAACAACCATGTCAGCTGAGACCCCCGGCGCACTCGTCCTGGCGACGCGCCTCTCGCGTGTCGCCTATCGGCGCGCGACCGAGGACATCCTCGGGATGCGCCTCAAGCAGTTCTCCGCGTTGGCCTACCTGCGGCAGATGCCCGGCGTCAGCCAGCGCCAGCTCGGCGATGCGATGCTGCTGGACGCCAACAACTGCGTCCTGTTGCTCAACGACATCGAGGACGCCGGCTGGGCCGAGCGCAAGCGCGACGCCGAAGACCGTCGGCGCCACGTCGTCGAGATCACCGACGCCGGGCGCGACGCGCTCGAGCGCGCCGAGCAGGCGCTCGACGACCTCGAGGAGGTCGTCCTCGACGGCCTCACCGACGAGGAGCGCGCCAAGCTGCGCGAGCTCCTGGCCAAGGCCCTGTCCGGCGTGCCGGTGCAGGTCTCGGCCTAGCCGCCGGCCGCGCTCCAGCGCGCGGGGCTCGCCCCGTCGCTCACCACCCGCTGCGCGACCTCGAGGTGGCGCAGGTAGCAGAGCGTCTCGCCCAGCCACCAGTTGGTGGTCATCGGCGTCAGCTCACCGTCGTACAGGCGCGGGAGCGTCTGGAACGCCGTCATCGGCCCGTCGGCGCGCAGCAGCCGCTCGAGCGCGCCGACGCGGTCGTGCACCGCCTCGCGGTTGGCCTCGACGTGCCCGGCGACGTCCCCGAACGTCCGGCCGTGGCCGGGCAGGCACAGCCGCGCGCCGAGCGCGTCGACGCGGTCCAGCGAGGCGAGGAACTCGCCCACCGGATCGGGCGTGTAGCCGAAGTCGTAGTAGAGCGAGACGCGGCCGAGCACGTGGTCGCCGCAGATGAGCAGCCGCCGCTCGGGCTGCCACAGGCAGACGTGTGACGGCGCGTGGCCCGGCGTCTCGACGACCTCCCACACTCCGAGATCGGTCTCGACCCGCCTGCCCTCGACGAGATCGCGATCGGGGCGCACCTCGCCGGCGACGCCGAACGCCCCGCCGGCGCGCTCCTTCGACCATCGGCGCAGCGGCTCCTCGGGCACGCCGGCCGACCGAGCGATCTCCATGCGCCGGTCGAAGGCAGCCTCAGGGTCGTCGAGCGATCGGGTGAGGTGGCCGTGGCTCGGGTGCATCCACAGCTCGCAGCCGGCGCGCTCGACGATCGCGGGCGCCTCGCCGCAGTGGTCGATGTGGGCGTGCGTGCACACGACAAGGCGGACGTGCTCGAGCCGCAGCCCGACCATGTCCAGCGCGCGCTCCAGGTGGGCGAGCGAGCCGTTCTCGTGCAGACCGGTGTCGAACAAGACGACGCCCTCGCCGGTTCGGCCCCTGCCGCCTCGCCGCGCCCGGGTGCGGGCATCCGGCCCACGACCGGCGAGATCGTCCTGACCCGCCGCGACCGCCCACGCGTTGCAGTGCGGGATGCCCGGCCAGGGCAGCGGCAGGCGCAGGCGCCAGACGCCGGGGAGCGTCCGCTCGCCCCGGCCGACCTCTCGCTTGCGGGCGGGCGCGGGCATGGCCGCCACCTTAAGGGGTGGCGAAGGCGGCCGATGTGGCCGCCTGAGCAGGGCCCCCCCGGCGGTATCTAGAGTGAAGGGATGGCCACCGACGTCGAGCACTCCACGGGGGCCGCGCGCGTCGCGCGCGAGTACTTCCAAGGACTCGGACGCGCCGACAGCAGCACGCCGCAGCGGCTGTACGCGCCCGGCGCCCAGACCCACATCCACGGCGTGGTCGGCCCGACAGGGGCGGACGGCATGAAGGCGTTCTTCGATGAGGTCTTCGCCGCCTTCCCCGATTGGCGCTTCGAGGTCCTCGACCTCGTTGCCGAGGGCGAGCGCGCCGCGGTCCGCTGGCGGGCGCGCGGGACCTTCGCCGGGCCGGGCACCTTCCAGGGCTTCGCGCCCACCGGGACGCGAATCGACCTCGAGGGCCAGGACATGCTCTGGGTGCGCGACGAGCGCATACAGCGTGTCGAGGCCTACATGAACGGGGCCGAGCTCGCGCGCCAGCTCGGCGCGCTGCCCCCAGCCGGCTCGCCGGCCGACCAGCGCCTGGCCAAGGCGTTCAACCTGCGTACGCGGGTCAAGCGCAGCGTCGTCTCGGACCCGCAGCTGGTAGCCGACGGCGTATGGGTCGTGCGCGGCGGCTTCCCGGCCAAGGACATGAACGTCTACCTCGTGCGCGACGGCGACGGCGTCCTGGCCTACGACGCGGGCATAAAGGCCATGGTGGAGGGCGTCGCCGCCGCGGCCGCGTCGCTGGGCGGCCTGACGCGCATCGTGCTCGGGCACGGCCACCCGGACCATCGCGGCGTGGCGCCGTACCTCGGCGTGCCGGTGCTCTGCCACGCCGACGCGCGCGCCGACGCCGAGGGCGACGGCGGGGTGAGCTACTTCCACCTCGAGCGGCTCAGGCCGTACGCCCGCGTGGCCTATCCGCACCTGCTGCGCATGTGGGACGGCGGGCCCGTGCACATCGACGGCACCCTGGCCGAGGGCGACGACGTCGCCGGGTTCCAGGTGATCGACCTGCCCGGCCACGCGCCGGGCCTGATCGGGCTGTGGCGGCCGTCCGACCGGCTGGCGCTGGTGAGCGACTGCTTCTACACGATCGATCCGCAGACGGACCGCCGCCGCCCGCCGAGCGTCCCTCACGAGGCCTTCAACTTCGACACGGAGCAGGCGCGGGCCTCGATCCGCAAGCTCGCCGCGCTCGAGCCGGCCACGGCGTGGGCCGGCCACGCCGAGCCGGCGGCCGGCGACGTGCGTGCGCAGCTCGAGCGCGCCGCGGCCGGGTAGGCCCATGGGCAAGCGCAGCCGCGCACGGGGCCGGGCGGAGAAGCTGACCGCGCCCGAGAGCGAGTACACGTCGCCCGCGGGCGACGTGCTCGTCCTGCGCGGATCGCTGACCGCGAAGACGCGCCGCCAGTACGGCGACGTCCTGCACGGCAACGTGCTCTCGCAGGAGGACGCGTGGCAGCGCGCGGCCGAGCTGCTCTTCGAGCGGCTCGTCGTGCGGTGGGTGGTCTCCGAGGTGCCGACCGAGGGCCAGCGCGAGCTGCTCATGCGCTACCGCGTCGCCACGCCGCAGGAGCGGCGCTTCGTGCGCGACACGCTGCGCGAGCACGTCGCCGAGCACTTCCCTGAGCTCGAGGCGCCGTGACTGCGAGCGGCCACGATCGCGGTAGGCCGACCGCCAACGACGAGTTGCGGCGCGCTGGTGCCTCCCTCGATCCCGCCGCCTTCGCCGGCCTGCTCGCCGGCTACTGCCTCGAGGTCGAGCCGGGCCAGTCGGTCCTCGTGCGCTCGACCTCGCTGGCCGAGCCCCTGCTGCTCGAGCTGCAGCGGGCGATCCTGCAGCGCGACGCCTGGCCGCTGCTGCGCGTCGAGCTGCCCGGTCAGACGCGCGGCTACTACGAGGCCGCGGGCGACCGTCACCTCGACGACCTCCCGGACCTCGCGCTGCAGGAGGTCCGCAGGGCCGATGCCATCCTCGGCATCCAGGCGCCGGGCGACGTGCGCGAGCTGGCGGGCGTCGACCCCGATCGCATCGCGCGCTACGCGCGGGCACGCCGGCCGGTCCGCGAGGAGACGATGAAGAAGCGCTGGTGCTCGACGCTGTGGCCGACCGACGCCCTGGCCGAGCAGGCGTCGATGACGCCGAGCGAGTTCTCGGCCTTCGTCCAGCGCGCGCTCTTCCTCGATCAGCCCGATCCCGTGCGCTCGTGGGGCGGGCTGGCCGCCTTCCAGGAGCGGCTGATCGGCCGGCTGAGCGGCGCGGGCGAGCTGCGCCTGGAGGCCGAGGGCACCGACCTGACGCTCGGCGTGGCGCGCAGGACCTGGGTCAACTCCGACGGCCGGCGCAACATGCCAAGCGGCGAGGTCTTCACCGGCCCGCACGAGCAGAGCGCCAACGGCCGGGTGCGGTTCACTGTCCGCTCGGCGCCGGCCGGCGTCGAGGTCGACGGGGTCGAGCTCGAGCTGCGCGACGGCGAGGTGGTGCGGGCGTCGGCGACGGTCGGCGACGCCTATCTGCAGCGCGCGCTCGCCACCGACGACGGCAGCCGCTTCCTCGGCGAGATCGGCATCGGCACGAACTTCGGGATCGCGCAGCCCACCGGGACGATCCTCTTCGACGAGAAGATCGGCGGCACCGTCCACCTCGCGCTGGGCCGCTCCTATCCGGAGACCGGCGGGCGCAACAAGAGCGCGCTGCACTGGGACCTCATCTGCGACCTGCGCGAGGGCGGGCGCCTGACGGCCGACGGCGAGGTCGTCCAGGAGAACGGCCGCTTCGTCGGTTTCGCGTAGGGGTGCCGGAGCCGGGCGGGCGGGTCCGATCCGGCCAAGGCGGGCCCCAGTCGGTCTCTCGCTTCAGGCGGCGGGCGGTCGGCTCGACGTGCCGTCCGGTGTCCTCCCGAAGGGGAGCTCGAAGACGTTGTCCTCGACCGGGCCGTAGACGTGGAACGTGCGCCCGCCGCGCTGGACGATCCGGTACGCCTCGTTGAGCTCGCCCGTCGGGCGCGCGCCGCGGTTGGCGGCGGCGCTGCGGGCGGCGTTGATCGAGACGACCTCACTCATCGCTTCTGGTGATCGGCGCCGCGGCAACCGCCTTGAGGGCGTGAGAGAGTGGGGTTCTCCCCAGCAAGGGTGACGCCCGCTACCTCCATGGCGCAATCGACCGCCACCGCCGACCATCAGGGCATGCCCCTCGTGCAACGCCCCGGCGCCCTGCTCAGGCAGCTGGCACTGGACACCGTCTACCTCGTGCTGGCCCTGCCGATGGGCATCCTCACCTTCACCTGGGTGGTCACCGGCTGGTCGATCGGCCTGGCCCTGCTCATCACCTTCATCGGCCTGCCGATCCTCATGATCACCGTGTACTCGTCGCGGTGGCTGGCGTGGATCGAGCGCCGCCGCGCGGCGCTCGTGCTCGGCGAGCCGATCGCCGACGTCTACAAGGCGTCGACGGGCGGCTTCTTCAACCGCGTGCGGACGATGTTCTCGGACCCGTCGACGTGGAAGGACCTCGCCTGGCACCTCCTGCTGCTGCCGGTCGGCATCGCCGACTTCACGATCGCCGTCACCGCCTGGTCGGCCTCGTTCGGGCTCATCTCGATGCCCGCCTGGTGGTGGGCGCTGCCCGAGAACGACCCGACCGATCTCGGCCTCTTCCAGGTCGACTCGTGGGGCTACGCCTTCCTGGCGATGGCGATCGGCATCCTCCTGCTGCCGCTGGCCGCCGCCCTCGTGCGCGGCACGGCCGCCGCGAGCGGCGCGCTGTCGCGGGTCGTGCTCGGCCCCAGCCGCCGCCAGCTCGAGCAGCGCGTCGAGGTCCTGGCGCAGACGCGCGCCGGCGCGGTCGACGCCGCGGCGGCCGAGCTGCAGCGGATCGAGCGCGACCTGCACGACGGCGCCCAGGCGCGCCTCGTCGCCCTGGCGCTCGACCTGGGCATGGCCGAGGAGCGCTTCGACCGCGATCCCGAGGGCGCGCGCGAGCTCGTCGAGAAGGCGCGCGGCGAAGCGCGACTGGCGATGGGCGAGCTGCGCGACCTGGCCCGTGGCATCCGCCCCGCGCTGCTCTCCGAGCGCGGACTGGGCGAGGCGATCGGCGCGCTCGCGGCGCGCACGTCGCTGCCCACGAACGTCGAGGTCGACCTCGACGGGCGCCTGCCGGCGCCGGTCGAGCTCGCCGCCTACTTCACGGTCGCCGAGGCGCTGACCAACGCGGTCAAGCACTCGCGGGCCCGCAGCGCCAAGGTCCGCCTGTGGCGCGAGAACGGGCGCCTGCGCATCGAGGTCCGCGACGACGGCCTCGGCGGCGCCAACCCCAACGGCCACGGGCTCGACGGGCTGCACAAGCGCCTGGCCGCGCTCGACGGCACCCTGGCCATCGCCTCTCCCGTCGGCGGCCCCACCGTCCTGTATGCGGAGGTCCCGTGCGCGTCGTGATCGCCGAGGACCTCGCGCTCCTGCGCGAAGGCATCAGCCGCCTGCTCAACGAGCAGGGCTTCGAGGTCGTGGCCGCGGTCGCCGACGGCGACGCCTTCCTGGCCGCGGTCGACGAGCACCGCCCCGACGTGTGCGTCGTCGACGTCCGCCTCCCGCCCGGCTTCAAGGACGAGGGCGTGCGCGCCGCGCTCGAAGCCCGCCGGCGGATCGAGGGGCTGCCGATCCTCGTGCTCTCCCAGTACGTCGAGCGCACCTACGCCGCCGAGCTGCTGTCGGACGGGCGCGGCGGGGTCGGCTACCTGCTCAAGGACCGCGTGGCCGAGGTGCGCGACTTCGTCGAGGCCGTGCGCCGCGTGGCCGAGGGCGGCACCGCGCTCGACCCCGAGGCGGTCTCCCAGCTGCTGGGCCAGCGCGACGACGGGCCGCTCGACGAGCTGACGCCGCGCGAGCGCGACGTGCTCGGGCTGATGGCCGAGGGCCGCTCGAACGGCGCCATCGCCGAGCAGCTCGTGGTCACCGAGGGCGCGGTCGAGAAGCACGTCTCGAACATCTTCATGAAGCTCGGGCTGCCTCCCTCCGAGCAGGACCACCGCCGCGTGCTGGCCGTGCTCACCTGGATGCGCGGCTGAGGCGCAGCTCGGGGCTTTCGACAGTCCGACGGCCGCGCGTCGAGCCCACGCGGGCCCGCGCGGGCCATGCCGTACTGTCCAGCTCATGGAGCGCCGCACGAAGAT
>Ga0081540_1000393_pt1 | contig 43255 bp, 35 predicted proteins | sample TabmetS2T1R1_FD_71024 | JGI IMG/M metagenome (GOLD analysis project Ga0081540, IMG submission 71024) | Tabebuia heterophylla rhizosphere microbial communities from the University of Puerto Rico - S2T1R1 | ecosystem: Host-associated > Plants > Roots > Rhizosphere ...
GCCGGGGGCAGTTCGCGCTCGCGCGGCGCGCCCAGCTCGCGCAACGCGCCGACGGACACCGCTCTCCCGCGCCGCGCAGGGGTCGCGATCAGGAATCGAGGAAGGGAGACGCAGGCGAACGAAAGGACGCACGGACGACCAGAGACCCTTCGTCTCCCCTCCCTCATCGCCCATCGCGACCACAAACGCAGCAGGGACACCACGAGCCCGCCGGCTCGGACGCGGCGCCGCGCACCGGCGGCGACCCTGCGTCGGCGGCGATCGGACGCTTATGCCGAACGGACTCGAACCGCGCGAAGTCGCGATCGAGCGTGATGAGCTCGCAGCCATGCTCGACGGCAACGGCAGCGATGGCCGCATCGGCGATGAGGTCGTCGACCGCGTCGGCCTCTTCGCACAGCGCGCGGAGGAGCTCGACGTGACGGCGGCCGGGGCCGACCTCGAGATGCAGCGGCTGCGCGAGCGTGGCGTCGGCGAAGGCGAATGCCTCGGGTCGCGGCGTGGGACCTCGAAGATGCGGCGGCTCGTGGTGAGTCGCAGGAACGCCGTCCACACGGACGCCAGGCACCGCGAAACGCTCGTTGCCGCCGAGCATCTCGTCGAACCAAGCGCGCACCGCGCAGTGGTCCGGCTGGTCGGCACGGTGCGCGCCGAGCGAGACGTTGACGTCGAGCAGCAGCTCGCTGGTCAGCGCCGGTCGTCGACCTCGACGGCGTCGTCGAGCGCCTCGAGGGGGTCTCGGTTGGACCTGAGGTCGATGCCCGGCCGCGGTGCCTGGGCGGCGCTACCGCGCCGCGGTGAGGTGCAGGCAGTCGCCCTCGCCGAGCAGGTCGGTGAGGCCGATGAGGGGCAGCATGGCCCAGGTCGCGAGCTGGAAGCCGCGGCCGCCGTAGCGCAGGCTGCCGAACGTGGAGTACTGGATGCTGCCCAGGAGGCTCGGGCGCATCGAGGCGGCGCCGATCGCGACCGGGCGCAGGCCGGCGCGCCTGACGGCGGCGCTGAGCGACTCGCGGTCGAAGTGCTGGACGTGGCGCGGGAGGTCGAGCTGGAACCACGCCGAGCCGAAGACGCGCCGGTGCCAGCTGCCGAAGTTCGGCACCGCGATGGCGAGGATCCCGCCGGGCTTCAGGAGCGCGGCGGCCCGCTCGATCGCGTCGACCGGGTCGTCGATGTGCTCGAGCACGTGATTGAAGATCACCGCGTCGAAGGTGCCCGGCTCCCACGGCGCGTCCTCGAGCGTGCCGTTGTGCATGTCGATGCCGCGTTCGGCGGCATGACGCGCGGCGGCCTGCGAGGGCTCCACGCCCGACACCTCGTACCCGTGGGCGGCGAAGACCGCCGCCAGGTCGCCCGCGCCGCACCCGACGTCGAGCAGGCGGCCCGGCCCACGGCGCCACACCTGACGGTACGGGCCGAACCGGATCACCGTCTCCATGCGCAGGCGGTCGAGGATCAGCCCGGGGCTGATCCGATCGCGCAGCCGCGCGCGCGAGTTGTAGGCGCTGTACTGCTCCGGGTAGTAGGTCGCGAAGTCCTCCGGACGCAGGCGCGGCTGGGTGATCGCCAGGCCGCAGGCGTCGCACTCGACGACCGTGAAGCGGCCCGGCGCGCCGATCAGCCGGTCGCGCCCCTCGAGCAGCTCCTTGGGCGCGTCGTGCTCGGCACCGCAGCCCGGGCAGCGGACGGCGGTGGGCACGTCGACGGCAACGGCAACGGCGCTCATCGGGGCGAGCTCCCAACGGTCGAAGGGTCGATGGAGGTCGCGGGCGGCGCACCGAACGGCGGCTCGGCCCGCGAGAGCAGCGTGCGCACCGCCTCGCGCGAGGCGACGCGCCGCTGGGAGGCGTCCGCGCCGCCGTTGGGCACCACGGTGCGCAGCGCGTAACGAGCGATCAGCGCGCCCACGTACAGGGCGCGATGTGGCGCCGCGAAGTGCTTGCGCGCGTAGATCCGCCGGGCCAGGACCTCCTGGGCGAAGAGCCTCGGCTTGGCCCCGGCCTTGCCGGCGTGGTGGACGATCGTCATCGCCGGCGAGTGGATGATGCGCCACCCGGCGCGGCGGATGCGCAGGCACAGGTCCGGCTCGTCGGAGAAGAGGAAGAAGCGCTCGTCCATGAAGCCCGCGCCGAAGAGCGCCTCGCGGCGGGCGAGCATGTACGCGCCGACCGTCCAGTCGCACTCGCGCTCGGCGTCGTACAGGCTGAGGTCGAGCTCGCACTCGCCCAGCCACGACGGCCGCATCGGCCAGCGCTCGGCGGTCAGCGCCTCGCCCAGCGCGCGCAGGGCGTTCGGGAAGCGGCGGATGGTCGGCGACAGCTGGCCGTCGCCCGTCATCTGCTTGACCCCCAGCAGTCCGATGTCGGGCCGCGCGTCGAGCATCTCGACCAGCGTCCCGAAGTCGCCCTCGAGGACCTCGGTGTCGGGGTTGAGGAAGAGCACGTAGCGCGCGACCGGCGTCATCAGCGCGCGGTTGTTGGCGTGCGCGAAGCCGCGGTTGGGGCAGCGCACCACGCGCGCCTGCGGGAAGTGCTCGCGCACCAGGTCGCCCGTCCCGTCGCTGGACTCGTTGTCCACGACCACCACGTCCAGCGACGCGCTGCCGGCGTGCGCGTAGACCGAGGTCAGGCACGCGCGCAGCCAGTGCGCCTCGTTGGTCGAGACGATGACGATCGACAGGTCGTGCTGCTCAGTCCCCATGCCCATGCTCCACCAACGTCTCGCGCCACTCGGTTCTCGCGCTCGGCAGCCCCTTCGCATGGATCGTCGCGAAGGCGGCGAGGAAGCAGAACAGGTACGGCAACTGCGGCAGCGAGAGCACGTCCAGCAGCGCGCTGCCGATCGTGAAGCCGACGAACGCCGCCGCCGCCGCCGGCCCGAACCACGCGCGATCCGGATCGTAGGAGCGCGCGCAGCGGTGCGCGAGCAGGAAGGCTGAGAGCATGATCCCGAGGTAGCCCAGGATCCCGATGAAACCGACATTGACCACCAGCGTCAGGTACTGGTTGTCGAGGATCCGGTAGCGCTTCTGGTCGTAGCTGTCGTAGCCGCGGCCGAAGAACGGATGTTCGACGACGTCCGGCCGGATCGCGTCGTAGTCGGTCACCCGGTCCTGCGTGGTCGCCACGCCGGTCACCTGGCCGGGCCGCAGCTGGTCGACGATGCCGGCCAGCGCGCCAGGGGCCGCGACCGCGATCGCCACCGCCAGGACCGCCCCCAGCGGCGCGCGCTTGATCAGCATGCGCGGCCGGTAGGCGAAGAGCACGAGGATGCAGACGACCGGGACGACGAACGCCGTCTTGCGCTGCGTCGCCGCCGCTCCTCCGATCATGAGCGCCGCGGCGACGGCGTAGAAGACCTTCGCCCGCCGGTCCTCGGTTCGCAGCAGTCCCATCACGGCGAACGGCAGGACCAGGGTGAGCATCATCGCGGCGGCCAGCGGGTGGATCGTCGGCCCGACGATCGTCTTGCGCCCGATCGAGTCGTAGGTGCCGAGGTCCGCGGGCGGCGTCACCCCCGGCAGGATCTTCTCGCCCCACGAGTAGAACGCGTTGAAGCCGGTCCGGTACTCGACGATCACCCCGATCGCGGTGATCGTCGCCAACACGATCATGAAGGTGATCAGCCGGCGCACCTCGGTCACGCGCAACGACGACGAGGCGACGGTGAACAGCAGCGCGTAGGACAGCAGCAGCGCGATCTTCTTGATCGGCACGCTGAGCTGGTGCAGCGCGAACAGCGTCTGGAAGTTGAAGAGGACACTGAGGACCGCGATGGCGATGAAGATCCCGAACGCGTAGTGGACCGGGCCCATGCTCAGTCGCCGGACGCCGACGAGGCTGCTGGCGCTGATGATCCAGATCGCGACGACGATGCCGAGGACGGGCCGGTCGAGCGTGGCGTCGAGCGGCAGCGAGATCGGCAGGTCGGTGCTGTCGAACGGGAAGAGGAAGATCATCGCCAGGAAGCCGGCGACGCTCCACGGCAGCAGTCGCGTCGTCCGCGGCCAGTCCGCAAGCCCCTTCGACGCGCCCAGCTTCGCCTGCAGCGCGGCCGGGACGCGGAGGCCGGGTCGGGCGGCGACAGGGGGGAATGTCGCCATGGCTCACCGCCAGGAGGCTGCGCGCCGCCGGGCCGCTTCCTCGGCCTGGCGGACCTCTTCGGCTGACAGCGGCGATCCGTTGCCGCCGTTGCCGGCATGCTCGCTGCGCATGGCCGGCCGCGCGCCGAAGCGCAGCGGGTCGTCCGAGGTCGCCGCGGCCGGCATCGGCGTGGGAGCCGCCGGGACCGCGACCTCGCCGTCGAGGCCCTCGTCGACCAGCCGCTCGGCGCGGTCGAGCAGGCGCCAGTGGCGCGCCATCCCCGGGAGGATCGCGATCAGCGCACAGCCGATGGCGAACACCACGAAGAAGACGAAGATCATCATCAGCTTGCCGTTGCCGCCGCCGATCGTGCCGCCCTCGGGAGCGCCGAGCTGGCGGACGGTGACGCCGGGGTCGGGCGTGAGCGGGGCAGCCGTCGCGCCCTTGGGCAGCGGCTTGACCGGCACCTGATCGGCCTCGATCTTCAGCGCGTCGACGTACTGCTTGAGCGCGACGTACGAGGCACGGGCGATCTTGATCGCGGCCTGCGCCGTCGGCGCCTGCGCCGAGACGGTGATGATCGGCACGCCGTCCTGTGCGTCGAAGATCAGCCGGTAGCCCGCGCCCTCCTTGAGGACGTCGTTGGCCCGCGACTCCGAAGGCTGGTTCTGGTAGGTGTTGCGCGGGACGTCCGTGCTGAACGGGCCGCTGAGCGAGATCGCGCGCGCCGGGACGCCGCTGATCTTCGAGATCGCGTCGCGCGCCTCGAGGCTCGAGAGGTACTGCGCGTAGACGCGCGCGCGGGTGGAGAGCGTCGTCAGGGTGCCGCCGTCGGCGCCCTCGACGAGGGTCGACGCCGGCGAGTCGACGAGGATCTGGCTGGACGCGGCGCCGAGCGAGAGCCCGCGCTTCTTCATCGACGGCACCTGGTAGGCGCTGAGGATCGCGACGAAGACCGCCGCGACGAAGACGAGGAAGACGAGCAGCTTGCGCCGCCAGAGCTGCCTGAGAATGCTGACGAGTTCCATGTCCTGATCAGCTCGAGACGTTCGTGTCGATTGCGCTCATGCGTCCAACGAACGCCTCGGACGGGCGCGAACTTCTGCCGCTCGCCCACCCGAGGAGGTGGGCCGGGCGCAGGCGATCGCGCAGCTCGCGGCGCACGAGGCGCTTGAAGGCCTCGTCCTCGACGCGCGGCTCGCGCCGCACTGCCGAGCGCACGTAGCCGTAGAGGAAGGCGGCGCCGGTGAGGCCGACCGGCTTGTAGGCGGCCTCCTTGACCGAGCGCAGCGCGACCCAGGGCAGGCCGTAGTGCAGGATGTACGCGCACTGGCCGTGGCGCGCGCGACCGCGCAGGGCGCCGTCGGCGGTCGCCTCGGGGCGGTGGTGGCGCGCGACGATGTCGCCGAACGAGCGTGTCTGGAAGCCGTGCAGGCGGGCGTAGGTCTCGTCGATGGTGTCCCAGCCCAGCCGCTCGTCGATGCCGCCGATGGCGTCGAAGCAGGCGCGCGTGTAGAGCTTGAGCGCCCCGCGCACGTGGTACTGCGGGACGCGCTCGCGGCGCCAGCCGCCGCCGTCAGGCTCGAGCAGCATGCCGCCGGCGATGCCCAGCGCGGGCTCGCCGTCGAGGCGCTCGAGCAGGAGCTCGAAGTACCTGGGCGGCAGCTCGATGTCGGCGTCGAGCTTGCCGATGTGCGTGTAGCCGTCGAGCTCGACCTGCGACAGCGCCCAGTTGAACGCGCGCGCCTCGGCGGCCAGTGCCAGGCGGTCGCGGCCCGTCTTCGTGTGCCCGGGCGGCGCGGCGAGCACGCGCAGGAACGGGATCTCGGCGTCCAGGCGCCGCAGGAGCTCGGGCGTCTCGTCGTCGGAGCCGTCGTCGACGACGAGCCAGAGGTCGGGAGGACGCGTCTGCGCCTGGACGGCGCGCGCGGTGCGGACGATGTGCGCGGCCTCGTTGCGCGCGGGCGTGATCAGCAGGAGCACACCCGATGAACGGCCGGGCGCGCCGCCGGCTTCCGCGAGCAGCCGGCGGCGCGGCCCAACCGTTCAGGTCCCTGTCAGGGGTGACCGAACCGGCCGCGTGGCCGGTTCGGGCGGGCCCCCAGTCGCGAACGCGACATGGTCTCCTAGGGACCGTAGTGCTGGTCCGCCGGCGCCCACGTGACGCCGCGACCGTCGTTGGTGCGGTAGTCGTCGGCCGACGGGTTGGCGAACTTCGGGGTGCCGATGGTCACGCCCGTCGCCGGCCAGTTCATCTCCCGCTTGGCGGCGATGTTGTTGCTCGCCGAGTAGTTCTGGAACGGAGCGCTCGTGTCCGACCAGAAGCGGTAGACGACGTTGTTGGCCACCTGCACGCTGCCCCAGCCGGGGTCGCGCAACGTCGTGGGCGACTCGCCCTCCGGCGTCCAGATCGTGTTACGGGTCATCACCAGGCTGGTGATCGGCCCGAACAGCTGGAAGATCGACGGCTGGCCGCAGCCCGACTGCGCGCACGGCGCCGCGTTGCGCAGCATCAGGTTGTTGTCCGCGACGACGCCGTCGACCGCCGACTGCTGGTCCTTGACGAAGAACCCCTGGCAGCGGTTGTCGTGCAGGTAGTTGCTGCGGTACACGAGGTGGTCGCCGACCCACACCGTCTGCAGGCAGTCGGAGTGGTTGCCGTTCTCGCGCACGCCGGTGATCTCGTTGCCCTCGATGAGCGCCCCGTAGCCGTCGCCGTCGCTGTCGTGGTAGCGGTTGAGGCGGATCGCGTCCTCGCCGAACGGGCCGACGAGCTTGTTGCCCCGGACGGTGACGTCGGAGACCTGCGTGGTCGTCGTCGGCCCGGCGTCGACGCCGAAGTAGCCGCCGGTGATGTAGTTGAACTGCACCGTCATGTGATCGGAGCCCGGCTGCACGGTGACCTCGTCACCGGAGACGTTGAAGCCCTCGAGGGTCAGGTGCGAGCCCGAGAGGCTGGCGCCGGCGATGGTGGCGATGCCCGCAGGCTGGATCGTGACCTCGCTCGCCGGGCGCGCGTTGACCGACAGCTTCCCGTAGGTCCCGGGCGCCAGGCAGACGACGCTGCCGGGAGCCGCCGAGGCGACCGCGTTGGTCAGCGCGCCCAGGTCGGGCAGCGTGACCGTGCACGGCTTGATCGTGCGCCGCTGCGGGCCGCCTGGCAGCGGGCCGGGACTGGCCGTCGGCGGCGCGCCGCTGCTCCCCGTCTGCGCCTTCTTGACGGTGAACCGCGCGGTCTTCGCCCGGCTGCGGTGCTTGCGCGAGTCCGTAGCGACGATCGTCGCGCGGTAGGAGCCGGCGCTCAGCGCGCGGCCGCCGAGCTTGCCGCTGAACGCGATCGCGCGGTCGCCCGCGCTCTGGCGGGAGCGCACGAGCTTTCCGCGCGTCACGTAGCGCGGGCAGGCCGGCTTGCGGGCCAGCTTGGCGGTCGCGCGCACGCAGCGCCCGCGCGAGCGGCGCCCGCTCGTCCTGCGGGCCACCGAGACGACGACGGTCGCGCGCCTGTCGAGGTGGAAGCGGATCGTCGTGGCGCGCTGTCCCACCGCGAAGCTGGTGGGCGAGAACCCGAAGCGCGTCACCGTCGGCTTGGAGCTCTTGCGGGCCACGACGGCGCCGGCGGTTGCGGCGGTGGCGGCGACGGTGATCAGCGCAACGAGAATCAGAGCTGCTCGCAAGCGCGCGCCGAAACGCCTGCGTCGGTGATCGCCTTCAGGCCGATCGGGCATGGTGAGGCCCTCCTGGTCAGTCCCCCTTGACGGGTGCGCGAAAGCGCTCCGACGCTCAGCCTCCCTCCCCCACTCCGTTCGTTGGGCGGTGGCGCCGACGAGCCACCATTTAAACAAATCTAGAGCGCGGACGACGTCCCGCAGCCAGGAGTGCCTAGGCACTACCTGGGCTCAGCAGAGCGCGACCTCGACGTCGTCGCCCACCTGCAGGCGCAGGGCGCGCGGCAACGAGAAGTCGCGATAGACCTTCGCGCCGCGGCCGACCACGCTGGCCTCCAGGCGCCCGCCGATGTGCAGGATGCTCGCCTTCTCGAGGATGATCGAGTGCTCGATCTCGGCGCCCTCGATGCGCGCGCCCTCGCCGATCGCGGTGTACGGGCCGATGTAGGCGTCGACCACCCGCGCGCCGGCGCCGACGATCACCGGGCCGCGGATCACGCTGGACTCCACGTGCGCCGTCGGGTGCACGACGACACGCCCGTGGATGCGGTTGCCGCCCTCCTCGGTCTCGTCGACCGCGCGCTCGATCTCGTCGAGCACGATGCGGTTCATCTCGAGGAGGTCCTGGGGGTCGCCGGTGTAGCAGCGCCAGTCGCGCACCGGGCGGACGTGGACGCGGCCGCCGGCCTGGGTGACGTGCTCGACGACGTCGGCGAGACCCATGCCGTCGGCGCCCGTGCCCAGGGCGCGTCGCGCGCCGCGCAGCGCGCCGGCCCCGAAGAGGTAGACGCCGGCCACGCCGGTCATGCCGGGAGCCGCGTGGACCCCGGCGGCGCGAAGCAGGCGCCGGCTCTCGAGCTCGGCGCGCCGGCGGCGCGCGAGCTGGCGGTGCACGAGGAGCATGACGTCGGGGCGCTCCTCCTCGAGCACGCCGGCGAACGACGACAGCGCGTCGCCCAGCAGCCCGTCGCCGCGCTGCAGGATGAACGGCGCGTCGTCGACGAAGCCCTGGGCGAGCTGCAGCGGGGCGGCCGGGCCGTCGCTGCCACTGGCCACGAGGTGCGTCACGCGCAGCCCCCAGCGGCCGCCGTCGCCGACGGCCTCGCCGATGTGGTCGGCCGACTGCGCCGAGGAGACGATCGCGACGTCGGCGATGCCCGCCTCGCGCATCGCCTCCAGAGCATGGAAGAGGATCGGCCTGTTGGCGACCGGCACGAGGGGCGCCGCGAGCCTCGGATCGAGGAGCGGACGGCCCGCCGTGGGGTCGGCGGAGGCGACGATCACGCCCTTGGCCAGCATCACCCTCAACTAACGGTTCGTAGGACGCATTGCTCGCGCGGATCCGAGCGCGGCGCCTCAGCGCTGCGTCGAGGGCGACGCCGCATCGGCCAGGAAGCGCTGCGGCCGGCCGCTGCCGTCGGCCGGGACGGCCCAGACGTCGACGCCCTCGCCATAGAGCAGGCGCGTGTTGTCCAGCCACTCGGCCTGATCGTCGATCGGCCGCGTCTCGGCGGTAGCGACGTCGGCGCCGGTGCGCAGGTCGAGCACGTGCAGGCGCCAGTGCCACGGCCTGCCGTCGCGGCTCTTGAACGCGATGCGCGTGCCATCGGGCGACAGCGACGGGCACTCGACGTTGTCGCGCACGACCTCGAAGGAACGCGTGCTCACGCGGCCGTGGACGAGGTAGTGGTGGCCGCCGGTCGCCAGCGTGGCGTAGATCTCGTCGCTGTCACGCGCGAAGGTCACGCCCCAGAAGTTGAAGTCCTGCGATTGGATGCGCTTGCCGTCCCTGGTCACCGCGAACTTCTCGAGGTCGACCAGCGGGCGGCCCTTGGCCATGTCGAGGACCGTCGTGCGCGTAGAGAACTGCCCGGGCGTCGTGTACGAGTCGCCGGTGACGAAGGTGGTCATCGAGCCCAGGCGCCCGTTGGGGGCCACGCGCGCGCGGCTGGGGACGCCGGTCAGCGTCAGCGTGTGGCGCACGCGGCCCGTGCGGTCCATGATCTTGGCGCGGAAGTCGACCCCCGACCGCGCGACGGTGAGGCACAGCGCGCTGCCGCCGGCCTGGTAGAAGCGCAGGCAGGCCGGGTCCTTCTGCAGCTCCGGCGTGCCGCCGCCGGCCGGATCGGCGCGGTAGATGCGGCCCTCGAGCGTCGCGCGCTCGGGATCGACGGCGCGGACGAGCACGGCCTTGGCCTGCGGGCCGGCGGCGACCGGCGACAGCCGGGCCGCCTCCTGCTTGGTGGGCGCCAGGGTGGCGGCCTCCGGCTCGCCGCGCGAGCCGGCCGCGGCGATGACGACGTAGACGCCTGCGCCGATCGCGCACAGCGCGGCGATGAGGACGACGAGCGCGTTGCGGCTACGCAACACCCGGCGCCACCTCACGGCGGACCACCGAGAACGCCGCGAGGGCGATCGATCCGGTCAGCAGCCCGGCGAAGGCGAGCACGGCCACGTCGACGCCGCCGAGCGTCCACAGCGCGCCGAACGCCACGGCGCCGAACAGGCGCGCCGAGGCGACGACGGCGGTGATGAGCCCCATGCCGCTGCCGCGCAGCTCCTCGGGGAGCATCGAGCCGGCGAGCGCCATGACCACGCCGTCGGTGGCGGCGTAGAAGATCCCGAACGCGGTGAGGTACAGAACGAGCGCCGTCGAGGAGATCGAGGGCACGAGCAGCGAGCTGTAGACGGCCAGCAGCAGCACGTAGCCGCCGACGAAGACCTTGCCCCGGCCGATGCGATCGGCCAGCTTGCCCATCGGGACGGCGAGGATCATGAAGACGATCGCGGTGCCGACGTAGAGCAGCGGCAGGTAGCGCGGGGCGAAGCCCATGCGGTCCTGCAGGCCGAGGTACAGGAACCCGTCGCTGAGGGTGGCCAGGCCGAGCAGGCCCGACGCGATCGTCAGGCGCCGGAAGGCCGGCTCCTTCAGCAGCGCCAGCGCGTTGCGCATCGCCGCGCGGCGTGAGGGCGCGTCGGTGGGCTGCTCGCGCACGTCGCGGACCAGGAGCGTGATGACCGCGACGCCCATCACGGCGAAGCAGAAGCTCACGACGAAGACGGCGTCGTAGCGGCGCGGCGCGGCGGCGAGCAGGCCGAAGGCCAGCAGCGGGCCGATCATCGCGCCGAGCGTGTCGAGCGCGCGGTGCACGCCGAACGCGGCTCCGAGCGCCTTCGGGTGGGCGGTCAGCGAGATCATCGCGTCGCGCGGCGCGGTGCGGATGCCCTTGCCGACGCGGTCGACGTAGACCACCGCGTAGATCGCGGCGAGGCTCGATCCGGCGAGGATCAGGCCGAGCTTGCAGACTGCGGAGATCCCGTAGCCGAGCGCGGCGATCGGCTTGTGGCGGCCCTTGCGGTCGCCGGCGACGCCCGCGATGAGCCGCATGAACGCGGTCGCGCCCTGGTAGATGCCGTCGACGATGCCGAACTGCAGCGGGCTGGCGCCGAGCGCGAAGACGATGTAGATCGGCAGGACCGTCGACACCATCTCGGCCGAGATGTCGGTGAGCAGGCTGGTGGTGCCGAGAAGCAGGACGGTGCGCCCGATGTGCTTGCGGACGCTGATCCGCTCGCCGGCCTTGGCCTTGCCGCGTCCGAGGACGAGCTGCGAGCTCTCGACGAGGTATGACATGGCTCAGGCCGCCGCGGCGAGGGGAGCCGCCGCCGGGACGCCGGGCAGGCCCAGGCGCTCGGAGGTCTCCTCGGCGACCTGCTCGGCGAGGCGGACGACCGAGTCGCCGTTGAGCAGGCGGGGGTAGACCTGGCTGGCCGAGGCCAGTCCGAGGCCGTCGATCCCGGGCCAGATCGGCGCCGTCCGCGGCGCGTGGCCGCGGGCGTGGACGGGCTCGACGAGCGGGGCGCGCTGCACCGTCCAGTCGACGACGTCCTCCGCCGTGAAGTCCGGGACCATCCTGCGCACCATGCCGGTGAAGCGCTCGTAGATCGTCTCGTCGTCGGCCTGGAAGGTCTCCGACGAGGCCTCGCAGTACTTGGGCACGTAGGCCAGGCGCAGCCCATCGGTGTGGTCGGTGCCGACGACGTGCGAGGTCTCCACGATCGTGGTGATCGGCGTCTCGTCGCAGATGTTCACCGAGTAGTACGGCGTCAGCGAGCGGCGCAGCTTGAGGATCAGGCAGACGACGCCGAGGTAGCGCTGCGGGTAGGCGTCGAGCAGACCGCTGAGCCCCATCGGCAGCAGGCGGCGCAGCGCCGGCGGCTGCAGCGTGGCGATGGTCAGGTCGAAGCGCTCGGCGTGGCCGTCGACGACGACGCCGCCGACCTTCGCCCCGGAGTCGATGACGAGGCCCTCGACGCCTGCGTTGACGCGCACGTCGACGCCGAGCTCGGCCGCGCGGGCGGCGGCCGCCTCGATGAGGCGCTCGTGACCGCCGCGCAGGCAGCCCATCGTCTCGCCCGAGCCCTGCGAGGTGCGCGCCGAGCGCATGCGGTTGGTGCGCGCCCACAGGTAGGTGGCCGGCAGCTCGTCGTGCTCGCGGTCGAAGCGGGAGTCGAGCAGCGGGCGCCAGATGCGCTCGTAGACCTGCGCGCCGCAGTGGCGGCGCAGCCAGCGCTCGAGCTCCATGTCCTCCAGCGGGGCGTAGTCCTTGCGCAGCTGGCACTGGGCCACGAACCACGCCAGGCGCGCGCGGCCGAGCGGCGAGAGCACCGGGAAGCGGGCGAAGTCGCCCAGCCCGTTGAACGGGTACATCTGGCCGCCCGAGAAGAAGCCGACGCCGACCGGCGAGAAGCTCAGCTCGTCGTCGAGGCCGAGCTCGTCGCAGAGGCCGAGCATGCGCTCGTCCGACGGGACGATCACGTGGTAGAAGCGGTCGACCCGGTGCCCGTTGAAGTCGAAGGCGCCCGCGAGGCCGCCCAGCGACGGCCCGCGCTCCAGCAGCGTGACCTGCGCGCCGGCCTGCTGCAGGCGCAGCGCGAGGACCGTCCCGAGGATCCCGCCGCCGACGATGCCGACGCGCGGGCTCGCGCCAGGCCTCCGCTCGCCATCCGGGCTCGCCTTGATGGAGGCCGCGCGAGTCATCCGGCTGCCACCTGCTCCAGGCGGCGGATGCCGCCGGTCTGCTGCTCGAGCTGGGGCTGCTCGCCGGCGGCGGCCAGCTCCTGCGCGCTGAGCGGCGACATCGGCGGCGGCTGGATGCGGCCGACCATCTGCGCGGCCATCAGGCGCCCGTAGGCCATGACGGTGGGCTTGAGGTTCATCTTCGAGACGCCGAGGCGGCGGCTCCAGTCGTTGACCGTCGGGACCTCGGCGACCTTCGCGCCCGCGTTGTAGAGCTTGAGCAGCAGCTCGACGTTGGCGGCGAAGCCCGGCTCGCGCACGAGCAGCCAGCCGTAGGTCTCGGCCGCGCGGCGCAGCGTGCCGGCACGGTAGACCCGGTACAGCGACGACAGCGTGTGGATCTCCTTCAGGCCGCCGGCGTGGCGGAAGGTGTTCGACACCGCCTTGGACGCGGCCAGGCGCCACGGGGCGACACCGAGGATCCGCCCGCCCGGCGCGTACACGCTGGCGAGCACGACGTCGGCGCCCTGGTTGAACTTGCCGAGCATCGCCGGCAGGTCGTCGAGGTCGGAGGTGTTGTCGGCCTCCAGGGTGACGATCGCGTCGCCGTCCTGGGACTCGCCGATCGCCGCGCGCAGGCCGGAGTTGATCGCCGTGCCCAGGCCGCGGTTGACCGGGTGGCGCACCACGGCCAGGTGCAGGCCGTCGCGGTGCTCCTGGATCGCCTCGTACGTCCCGTCCTTCGAGCCGTCGTCGACGAAGATGATGCGCGCGCCGAGCTCCCGTGCCCGAGGAGCCAGGTCGGCCATCAGGTTCGGGATGTTCTCGGCCTCGTTGTAGGCAGGGATGACGAAGCGGATCACGGCGATCGTTCCTGGGTCAGGCGGCGACCGCGAGGGGCGCCGCGCTTGGCATGTCGAGCAGGGTCACGGGGCGGGAGTTGGCCGCCGAGTCGCGGACGGCGAGCGCGGCGATGAGCGCGCGGCAGCCGTCGTACGCCGAGATCGGCTCGGGCGTGTCGTCGCGCACGCAGTCGGCGAAGGCTTCGAGCTCGGCCTTGAGCGGCTCTACGCGGCGCAGGGCGAAGCGCAGGGCGGCGCCCTCGGCGTCGCCGCGGATGCGCGCCAGCTCGTCCCAGCCGGTCGGCGCCGACGGCGACTCGGTGAACCAGACGTCCTGGGTCAGGTAGGACGCGCTGAGCATCCCGAGCTCGCCGATGACGGTGATCTCGCGGCGCTTCTCGGGCGTGAGCCAGTTGACGTCCAGGACGCCCATCGGGCCGTCGTCGCCGAAGCGCAGCAGGCAGGCGATCATGTCCTCCTGCGTCGGGTGCGCGCACTGCGCGCCCTCGGCGTAGATCCGGGTGATGTCGCGCCCGAGGACGAACTGCATGATGTCCAGGTCGTGGGTGGCGAGGTCGATCGCGACCCCGGCGTCCTGGATGCGGACGGGCATCGGACCCACGCGGGTGGCGTGGACGCGGAAGACCTGCCCGATGCGGCCGTCGGCGATGAGCTCGGCGAGCTTGCCGACCGCCGGGTTGAAGCGCTCGACGTGGCCGACCATGAGCTTGACGCCGGCGCCGCGAGCGGCGGCCGCCATGCGCAGGCCGTCCTCCAGCGTGGTGGCGATCGGCTTCTCGACGAGCAGGTGCTTGCCCGCCGCGATGACCTCCATCGCGATGCGCGCGTGCTGCTGCGAGGGCGCCGTGATGCAGACGGCGTCGACGTCGCGGCGCTTGATCAGGTCGCGGTAGTCGGAGAAGTGGGCGATGGGGCGGCGGCCGATGCGCTCGCGCGCGACCTCCGCATTGGGCTCGGCCACGCCGACCACATGGGCGCCGTCGATGCGCTCCCACGTCTCGAGGTGGTAGGTCCCCATCCGGCCCAGGCCGATGATGCCGATGGCCAGATCGCTCATGCCGCTGCCTCCAGCTCGCCGTTTGCCAGTTCCACGACGAGCTGCGCGATGCGGTGCGCCGCGCGGCCGTCGCCGAAGATGTTGGGACGCGTGTCCGGACGCGGGTGCTCCAGCGCCCTGGCGAACGCGTCGGCGTCCACGCCGACCAGCACGTTCCAGCCGGCGGCCACGGTGTCGACCCACTCGGTCTCCTCGCGCAGCGTGATGCACGGGACGCCCCAGAGGTAGGCCTCGCGCTGCACGCCGCCCGAGTCGGTCGCGATCGCCTGCGCGCCGCGCTCGAGCTCGAGCATGCGCGTGTAGGGCACGGGGTCGACGAGGTCGACGTTGCCCGGCACCTCGAGCTTCCAGGACTTCAGGGCCGCGCGCGTGCGCGGGTGGACCGGGAAGGTCACGCGCCAGGTCGAGCGGGCCAGGCAGTCCAGAACCGCCTGCAGGCGCTCGGGAGCGTCGGTGTTGTAGTTGCGGTGCACGGTGGCGAGCAGGTACTCGCCCTGCACCGGGACGATCTCGGGCCGCCAGCGCTCGAGCGTGTCGCAGAGCGGGTCGCCGGTGACCTCGATGCGGCCGGCGATGCCCTCGCTGAGCAGATTGGCGCGCGCGCCGGGCGTCGGGGCCAGCAGCAGGTCCGCGAGACGGTCGGTCTCGATGCGGTTGTGCTCTTCGGGCATGTCGTCGCGGTAGGAGCGCAGGCCGGCCTCGACGTGCACGAGCGGGATCGCGGCGGCCACCGCGGCGCGGGCGCCGGAGAGCGTGGCGTTCGTGTCGCCGCGCACGATCACCGCGTCGGGCTTCTCGATGTCGATGACCTCGGCGAGGCGCTCCTGGCCGAGCTCGATCTGCTCGTCGCGCGGCCGCGATCCGACGCCGAGGTTGTGGCGCGGGTGCGGCAGGCGCGTGGCGTGGATGTGCGCGTCCGACATCGCCTCGTCGTAGTGCTGGCCGGTGTGGACGAGGATCTCGTCCGCCACGTCGGACAGCGCCTCGGAGACGGGCGCAGCCTGCATGATCTCGGGGCGCGCACCGATGACGCTGAGGATTCGCGGTCGTGCTGACATCGCCCAACCAACGGGGGGGAACGGCGATTCCTTGCGAGGTGGAACACGCGGCCACGACGGGCCGCGCGCGGGTCGCTACGACCGCGGTTCGCGGTGCCCCGGGGCGTATGTCGCGCGGATCCCGTTGGCCATCTCGATCGCCTCGGCCTGGGAATGCACGCCGAGCTTTCGCAGGATGCGCTTGACGTGGGTGCGGACCGTGTCGCGGGCCAGGACGAGGCGGTCGGAGACCTCGTCGACGGTGAGGCCCGCGCACAGGAGGTCGAGGACCTCCCACTCGCGTGACGTGAGGGTGCTGCGCACCGGGCGCACCCCCAGGCCCCCGTCGGGCAGCGCGCGCAGGCGCTCGATGAGACGCCGCGCGACGTCGGGCGCGAGCACCGGGTCGCCGCCGGCGGCCTGGCGGACCGCAGCGACGAGCTCGACGAGCTCGATCCCCTTGACCAGGTGGCCGTTGGCGCCCGCGCGCAGGCCGATCATCCCCAGCTCGGCGTCATCGGAGCTCGTGAGCAGCACGACGCGCACGTCGGGCGCGCGCGCGGTGATCGCTCGCGTCGCCGAGATGCCGTCCATGCCGACCATGACGACGTCCATGAGGACCACGTCGGGACGGAAGTGGATGGCGAGGTCGATGGCGTCGCGGCCGTTGTCGGCCTCGGCGATGACGATGATCCCCGCCTCCTGCAGCGCAGCGCGCACCCCGCTGCGGAACACCGCGTCGTCGTCTGCGATGACGACGCGGGGCGCAGCGGGGCGCAGGGGCTCCACGCCCGCGCTCCAGGTCATGCGGGCAAGTATGGCGGCCCGGCCCGTCGCCGTCCGCGGATCGGTGCGTGTCAGGACGCCGCGCGGCGGCGCCCGAGCTCGCGCACCGCGCGGCCGGCGGCGGTGAGGTCCGTCGTCTTGGGCAGGTGCAGCGCGATCTCGCGCGCGGCCGGGCCGGCGACCACCGCCGGGTCATGGCCGGAGAACGTGACGATCGCCGCCTCCGGCGCCAGCCGCCGCAGGGTGCGCAGCAGCTGCGCCGGCGCCGGGCCGGGCATCTCGAGATCGACGACCACGATGTCGGGCTGGTGCTCTGCGGCGAGTCGCAGCGCGGCGTCGCCATCCCCCACCTCGCCGAGGGTCTCGACGTCCGCGGCCGCGTCCTCGATGGCTGACCGAAGCAGCGCCCGCAGCTCGGCGCTGTCGTCGCACAGCAGGATGCGCATCACTCGTCCGCCGGAAGCGTGAACGTCGCCACGGCGCCGTTGCCGGCGTCCTGCTCGAGCGCGATCGCGCCGCCGTGCAGCTCGACGATGCGCCGGCTGACGGTCATGCCGACGCCGGCGCCGACGAGCGGTCCGCGCCCGCGCGCGCGGGCGAAGGGCGCGAACGGCTCGCCGGTTGCCGGCTGGCCGTCGTCGCGGACCTCGACACGCACGAAGCCCTCGTCGTGGACGCCCTCGACCTCGATCGCGGTCGCGCCCGCGGCAAGGGATGCGCGCAGCAGGTGGCACATGAGCCGCACGATGAGCTCGCGGTCGCCGCGGACGACGGGCAGCGGCTTGGACCGCAGCTCGGCGCCGGCGTCGTCGAGCTCGCCGGCGAGGCGGATGCGCGCGGCGCCGAGCGCCTCGCCCAGCGGTACCGCACCGACGGCGAGCGCCTCGCGCCCGCTTGCGGCGAGGTCGAGGAGGTCATCGACGAAGCGCTGTGCGCGCTCGGCGCCCGCGGCCATGCCGCGGACGACTGTCCCGAGCTCCGCGTCGTGCTCACCGCGGGGCTCGAGGAGGGCGAGATAGCCGCGCATGAGCGCAACGGCCTCGCCGAGCTGGTGCGCGGCCTGGGCCGCGTAGGCGTCGAGGTCTGCCTCGGCGCCGTTGAAGGCCGGCGCCGAGGAGCTCATGACGCCTCGGCCAGCCCGTCGGGCACCAGCCCGGAGCGCAGGCGCCCGGCGGCCTTGATGGCCTCCTGGCGGGAGCGCACGCCGAGCTTGCGCAGGACGCTCTTGATGTGCGAGCGCACGGTCTCGACCGAGAGGACGAGCGTGTCGGCGATGTCGTCGGTCGACCGCTCCTGGCAGAGCAGGTCCAGGACCTCCCACTCGCGCGGCGTCAGCGGGCTGCGGATGGGCCGCATCCCGGCGCCGTCCTCGCGCACTCGGCGCATGCCCTCGATGAGGCGCATGGTCAGCTGGCGCGAGACGACCGCCTCGCCGTCCTTCGCGCAGCGCAGCGCGCGTGGCAGCGCGTCCAGGCCGACGCTCTTGCACAGGAAGCCCGACGCTCCGGCGCGCAGGGTCATCAGGCCGACCTCCTCGCTATCGGAGGAAGTGAGCATGACGACGCGGACGTCCGGCGTCTGGGTGGTGATCTGCCGCGTGGCGGCGATCCCGTCGATGCCGGGCATGACGAGGTCCATGACCACGACGTCCGGCTTGTAGTAGGTGCTCAGCTCGATGGCCTCACGGCCCCCGCCGGCCTCCGCGATGACCACGATCCCCGCCTCCTGAAGGACGTCGCGCAGCATCCTGCGCGCGAGCGGATCGTCGTCGACGACGATGACCCGGAGCGGGTCGTCGTCACGAGGGTTGCCCGAGCCCTCGAGTTCCTGCTGCGACATGTTGCCCCCCGATATGTTGCCCCTTGACCGCTCCGCCACATGCCCGTGCGGCGCGGCGCCGTCCTTGTCCATGGACGACTTGGGGGATGAAACTGCACAGAACCAACATCGTGTGGGTACTTTTGTACCCCACTGCCGCTCGGGCGGCCCCCTGGGGGGTAGTCGGGGAACCGCCCGGCGGCCGCGGGGCGGCGTAGGAGGCGAACCACACGGAGCCGCCGCCCCGCCGCTGTTGCGACGGTGCACGATCAGGTTGAGCTTCGTGCCGCACGGACCGTGCGCAGCCAACGTAGACGCGGGTCCGCTGCGTTTACGGGTGACTTGCCTGAGTCCCGCCGGGGGGAAGTCACGGCGGCACGTGGGGTACGAACTTCCCCTGCCCTTGGGGATTTGTCACGGTTTGATTCCGGCGGTAGGGGACGGGAGACAACTTCATCGGGCTTGGGGGGCTGGGGAATGGTCGGTCAGGATGCCGACAGGGGCAATTCCCGAGTGGGGCGTGAGGCAGGACGGCGGAGCGTTCGGGACGTGGACCGCCGAGACCTGGAAGCCGGCTCGCTGGCGAGCTGGTCACGTGCGCTCGACGATCGCCGGCGCGAGCTGCTCGCGGGCGTCGGCCACGAGCTGAAGACACCGCTGTCGATCGTGCTGGGGCTGTGCGGGCGCCTGCTGGCGGCCGACGGGCTCGCGGACGGGCAGGCGCAGGACGTGCAGCGCATCCGCGCCAACGCCTACGTCCTGCTCAAGCGCGTCGACGAGCTGCTTCAGGTCTCGCGGCTTGATGCGGGGCATCTGGCGGTCGAGCCGCGCGACGTCGACGTCGCTTCCCTCATCCGCTCGAGCTGCGAGGGCTTCGCCAGCGTGGCCGAGATACGCGAGCAGCGCCTGGTGCTCGAGGCGCCCGCGCAGCTGCGCGCGTGCGTGGACGAGGAGAAGGTGCTGTCCGTCGTCTCCAACCTGCTCGCGAACGCGCTCAAGCACGCGCCGGTGGGCGGCCTCGTGCGCTGCACGCTGGCCGAGGCCGACGGGCGCCTGCGCATCGAGGTCGCCGACGACGGCCCGGGCGTCGCGGTCGGCCAGCGGCGCGAGATCTTCGAGCGCTACCGCCAGGGGTCGACCAGCGCCAGCCGGCCGGCGGGCACCGGCCTGGGCCTGGCGATCGTGCGCGAGCTCGTCGCGCTGCACAACGGGGTTGTCACGCTGTCGGACGCGCCCGAGGGCGGCGCGCTGTTCGTGGTCGAGCTGCCGCTGACACCCGCGCCGAGCGAGGTGGCAAGCGAGCCGGCGCTGCCGACGATCGACGTCGCCGAGCGCCAGCGCGCGACCGTCGAGCGGCTGCGCGCGGACGTCGTGGCCGCGGACCGGCGCGGTACGGGCTCTCCCGGCGACGCCGCCCGCGCGGGCGTGCTCGTGGTCACCGCCGACGCCGAGCTCGGGTCGTTCCTGCAGGAGCTCGTCGGCGACGACTACGGCGTGCGCCACGCGGCGGACGCGCTGCAGGCTGCGCGACTCATCGCCGAGCGGCGGCCCGACGCCGTCGTCCTCGACGCCGGCGACAACGCGATCGCCGCGCTCGGGCGCCGCCTGGGGCGAACGCCGCTGCTGGCGCTGTCCGCGGACCGCGAGGACGTCGGCGCCCTGCTTCGCGCGGGCGCCCAGGACTGCATCGTCAAGCCGTTCGACGGCGACGAGCTGCGCGCCCGGCTCGACGCGCTGGTCGGGCGCGGCCGCGCGGCCGAGCGCGATGCCGCCGACCTCTCGGGTCTCGATCGCGCCTTCCACGCCGCACCGGTGCCGATGGCGCTCGTCTCGACCGAGGGCCGCATCGTGCGCGTCAACCGCGCGCTGTGCTCGATGCTCGGCTTCACCGCGCGATCGCTGCTGCAGCGCACGGTCGAGGAGCTCACCCACCCGGCCGACCTCCCGGCCGACGACGGCAAGCGGCGCGCAGGGCGGTGGCTCATCGTCGACCGCGGGACGTGGCGCCTGGTCCGCGCCGACGGCGCCTACGTGCGCGTGCGCGCGGCGACCTCGCTCGTCGACGACCGCGAGGGCGCGGAGGGCTGCCTGCTGTGGCATCTGACCGAGGTCGGCGAAGAGCACCGCGCCGACGGCGGCGCGGGCGTGCTCGTCGGGCTCCCGGGCCGGCGCGCGTTCGAGCGCTCGGTGCGTCACCAGCTGCTGCGCTGCCGGCGCTACGGCGAGCAGGCGGCGCTCGTGCGCTGCTCGCTCGACGGCCTGCCCGACGTGCGCACGGCCGACGGGCCCGACGTCGCCGATCGGCTGATCGCGGCGATCGTCGAGGCGGTCCGCCGGCGGCTGCGCGGCACCGACGTCGTCGCCTACGTCGGCGACCACGAGATCGCCGCCCTGCTCGCGCACGCCGACCAGGACGCGGCCGCGACCACGGCCGACGCGATCCGCGAGGCGGCCGAGGACGAGCGCGTCGTCACGCCGCGCGGATTCGTGGGGACGACCGCCGAGGTCGGCGTCGCCTCACTGGCGCGCGCCGGCTCGCCCGGGCGGGCGTTCCTCGAAGCCGGACTGGCCATGCAGGCAAGCGAGGCGGCCGCCGCGAGCCTTGGGCGCTTCCGCCGGCCCGGATCGCCGGCCGACGACGTCCACGTCAGCCGGAACTAGGAGGCCAGCCGCCGCGGCTCGCGGGCGGGCTCGAGGCCCGGCTCGGAGTGCGCGGCGCGCAGCTCGTAGGCCGCGCGCGCCTTGTGGTCGGCGCCCATCAGCACGCGGTCGGCCTTCATCGCGCGGGCGATGCGCTCGCTCAGTCGCCGCGGCAGCAGCTGGTTGAGGCGCTGGGTGCGGTGGCTGGAGCGCGGGATCCAGACGTCGACGACGCGGTGCCTGACCGCGTGGACGATCGCGTCGGCGACCTCGGCGGGCTGCAGGTGGCGCAGGCCGAAGGCCTCGCCGGTGCCTGCGCCGAGCTCGGTGTCGACGACGAAGGGCATGACGTAGCTGAGCTCGACGGCTGAGCCGTCGATGTGCAGCTCGCCGCGCACGGCCTCGGTCAGGCCGATGACCGCGTGCTTGGTGGCCGAGTAGGTGGCGCCGCCGGGCGCGCCGTACTTGCCGGCCTGCGAGGCGATGTTCAGCAGGTGGCCGCGGTCGCGGTCCATCATCCGCGGCAGGACGATCTTCATGCCCAGGATGACGCCGTGGAGGTTGACGTCGACCATGCGGGACGCGGTCGCGTCGTCCTCGTCGACGAACCGGCCGAGCGGCATGATGCCGGCGTTGTTGACGAACACGTCGATCGGGCCGCAGCGCTCCTCGGCGGCGGCGACGAACGCCTCGAAGGAGTCGCGGCGGGTGACGTCGAGCGCGAACGCGGCGGCGTTGGGGCCGATCTCGGCGGCGGTCTGGGCGGCCAGCTCGGCGTCGAGATCGCCGATCGCCACTTTCATGCCCTCGCGCGCGAAGGACTCGGCGGTCGCCTTGCCGATGCCGCGCGCCGCGCCCGTGATCGCCGCGACCTGCCCGACGAGGTTGACGGGCTTCTTTGCCATGACCGGTGACTCGCCTCCTGCCAACTGCAAAGTTGAACGAAGCGTCACCTTAGCGCGACCGGCTACGGGATGAACTCGGGCCCCTTGTCGGTATAGGTCTTGCGGAACTCGCGCATCGCCGCGATCGCCTGCGGCGTCAGCGCTCCACAGGCGATCGACTTGGTCCACGCCGTCGCCGCGAACTCGGTCGGCATGTTCGTGTTGTTCTCGAAGAGCAGCATGTGGTAGCCGGCCGTGTCGTTGACCGGCTCCTCTGCCAGCGCCCGCAGCTTCGCCACGTCGGCGGCCGAGGCGCCTGGCTTGTACTGGAACTCGATGCGCCCGTGCTCGAGCGAGTGCACCAGGTTCTCCTTGGGCGGCGTGTTGCCGGTGCGGTAGATCCCGTCGGGGGCGGGCGTCGGGTTGTGGTTGCCCGACGTCGGCGGGTTGGTCTTGTAGGTGACCTTGTCGGCCGTGTGGGTGCGCCCCTCCGATGGGAACTGGCTGAAGGTGCAGCCGGCGGCCTTCGCGTCGGCCGCGAGCTTGGTCGGGTCGACGCTGTCGTCGCTCCCGCCGCCGCCACCGCCCGCGACGACCACCACGATCACCGCGACGACCACGAGGGCACCGATCACGATGCCGCCGATGCGCAGCGTGCGCTTGCGCGCGGTGGCGCGGCGCGCCGCCTCCTCGCGCTCGATCCGCTCGCGGCGCCGGCGTTCCTTCTCCTCGGCACGGTGGGCCATCGGCGCGGAAGCCTAGGGAATCGACGGCGGGGCCGTGTCAGCGCGGGGGATCGCGCCAGGCCGGGGTCTCGCCCCGGTACAGGCCCTCGCCGCCGAGCACCATGCGCACCGTCCGCCACAGGATCTGCAGGTCCAGGCGCCAGGAGCGGTGCTCGATGTACCAGAGGTCGAGCTCGATGCGCTCGTCCCATGGCAGCTCGGTGCGGCCGTTGACCTGGGCCCAGCCGGTGATGCCCGGCTTGACCTTCAGCCGGCCGCGCTGGCGGTCGGTGTAGCGGTCGACCTGAACGGGGACGGTGGGCCGTGGGCCGACGACCGCCATGTCGCCGCGCAGCACGTTGACGAGGTTGGGCACCTCGTCGAGCGAGGTCCGCCGCAGCAGGCGCCCGACGCGGGTGATCCGCGTGTCGCCCTCGCTGATCGCCAGCCCGGCGCCCATGTGCTCGGCGCCGGTGACCATCGTGCGCAGCTTGAGGACGTCGAACTCGCGGCCGTCCTTGCCCACGCGGCGCTGGCGGTAGAACGCGCCGCCGCGCGACTCCAGGCGGATGGCCGCGATCGCGACGACCAGGAACGGCGAGGCGACGGCGAGCGCCGCCGCCGCCACGAGGACGTCGAAGGCGCGGCGGACCATCAGCGCGTGCCCTCGGGCGGCGCCCAGCCGGCCGGCGTGCCGTGGCGCAGGTAGTCGTAGAGGCCGGCGGCGACCGAGGCGGTGGTGAGGACGTAGTAGCGGGCGATGAGCAGAGGCCGGACCCGCACGACCCTCGCGCTCGCGGCTGCCGCGATGACCGCGATCTGGATTGCGAAGGTCGCGACGTAGACCGGCCCGCTGCCCAGGAGCACGGCATTGGCAATGAGGGCGACGAGGTGCAGAAGCGGTGCGCCGTACCGAAGGAGCCGGTGGCTGACGATCATCGATGCGTAGAGCGGGCTGTAGCCCCTGGGAGAGAGCAGGCCGCCTCTGAGGACGATCGGCCAGGCGTGGCTCATCATCCGCCGCTTGCGGGCGAACTCGCCCTCGACGGTGGGGACCATCTTCTCGGTCGCCCTCGCGTCGGGCGCGTAGACGGCGCGCCAGCCGCGCTTGACCATGTTGAAGGGGAACGAGAGGTCGTGGCCCATGACCGGGTCGACGTTCAGATAGGCCTCCGGGCGCACCGCGTAGATGGCGCCGTTGCCGGCGGTGACGCTCGCCAGCTGCGACTCGCGCGCCCGGATCGCCATCTCATAGCGCCAGTAGAGGCCCTCCTGATTGCCGCCGTCGTCGCCGACGAAGCGCACCTGGCCGCACGCGTAGCCGACCTTGGCGTCGGCGAACGGCGCCGCGAGGGCGCGCAGCGCGCCGGGCTCCCAGAGCGCGTTGGCGTCCGAGAAGGCCAGCAGCTCGCCGCTCGCGCGCTCGACCGCGGCGTCCTGGGCTCGGACCTTGCCGCCCCACGGCAGCTCGAGGACGACGTCGGCGCCCGCCGCGCGGGCGCGGGCCGGCGTGTCGTCGGGGGAGCCGTCGCAGGCCACGATGACCTCGAGCCGGTCGGCGGGCCAGTCGAGCGCCCGCGCGTTGGCCACCTTGCCCTCGATGACCTCGGCCTCGCGGTGCGCGGCGACGATGAGCGACACGCGCGGGTGGCGGGCAGCGTCCGCGCGCGTCGCGCTCCCGGCTCGGCGCAGCCGCGCGAGCGCAGCGAGCACCACCGGGTAGCCGAGCTGCGCGTAGACGAGCAGCCCGACCGCGACCCAGAAGACGACCTCCACGACGATCACGCGCGCATTCTCGGCTATCCGCCCAGCGGCGAACGTCCCGAGGTGGTACCTCCGGGACGCTCGCCCCTGGCACCCGCCCTCGCGCTGCCCCAACCTCCCGGAGCTTCATGCGGCTACCGTGCCCCGGCGTGCAGGGCCACCTCAAGCGCCTGGCGACGTCGGGCTTCGCCTACCAGGCGTCGAGCCTGGTCGCGGGCTTCCTGGCCCTGTTCACGCTCCCGCTCTACACGCGCCACCTCACCGAGGCGCAGCTCGGCTACGCCGAGACGCTGCTGACGGCGATCATCCTCGCGAGCATCCTGCTGCGCTTCGGCGTCGGCGAGGCGTTCGTGCGCTTCTACTTCGACGACGACGACCCGCAGCGCCGCGACCGGCTCGCGCGGCGCACGGTGTCGTTCGCGCTGGTGACCAGCACGATCGCCGCGCTCGTCGCCCTCGCGTTCGCCGGGCCGCTGTCGGTCGCGCTGTTGCGCACGCGCGATGCGACCCTCATGGCCTACGGCATCCTCGGGTTGTGGGCGTTCACGAACCTCGAGATCGCCTATGCGCTGCTGCGCGTGGACGAGCGGCGGCGCACCTATCTGATCGCGAGCGTGTCCAACGTCGTGCTCACGGTGGCGCTGACGGTGACGCTCGTCGTCGGCTTCGACGCCGGCGCACGCGGCTACGTCCTGGGCAACTACGCCGCCTCGACCATCGTGCTCGTCGGCCTGTGGGTGTTCGCCCTGCGCCGGCGCGTCAGCCTCGACCTCCGCGCGCCGCGGACGCTCGGGCCGCTGCTGCGCTTCGGCGCGCCGACCGTCCCCGCCGACGCCGCCGTCTTCGCGCTCAACGTCGTCGATCGCGCGTGGCTCCTGCGCGCCGATTCCCCGGCGGCCGCGGGCATCTACGCGGTGGCCGTGAAGCTCGCGACCGTCGTCATCGTCGCCGTGCGCGGCTTTCAGTACGCCTGGCCGCCCCTGGCCTACTCGATCACCGACGAGGACGAGGCGCGTCATCTGTACGCATTGGTCACCACCGCCTACGTCATCGTCGCCGGAGTGGTGGTGGCCGGCCTGGCGCTGCTCGGGCGCTGGGTGGTGCGCCTGCTGACCTCGCCGGCGTTCTTCTCCGCCCATGAGGCTCTGCCGTGGGTGGCGCTCGGGTGGGCGCTCTACGGCCTGTTCCTCGTCTTCGTGACCATCGCCGGCCGGGCGAAGGTGACCACGCGCACCTTCCCGGGGGCGGTCATCGGGCTCGGGGTCAACGTGCTCGGGCTGGCGCTGCTCGTCGGGCCGCTCGGCCCCTCCGGCGCGGGCATCTCGCTGTGCGCGGCCTACCTGGCGATGCTCGTCGTCGTCCACCTGCTCACCAGGCGGCTCTTCGTCGTGCCGTTCGAGTGGGGACGGCTGGCGCGGATCGTGGCGATCGTCGCCGGGTTCTCGGTCGCGGGCGAGCTGCTGCTGCCAACCAGCGGCGTCGGCGGGTTCGCCTCCCGCGCCGTGGTCTTCGCCCTGATCCCGCTTGCGCTCGTGCCCGAGCTCCTGCGGCTGCGCCGCGAGCTAGAGGCGCCGCCCGCGGTTGTGCTCGATCGCAGCCTCCCGTAGGCCCTCGCCGCGATCGGGACGAAGCGTGGCGGTGACGTGGCGCCAATAGCGGCGCGGGTCGTGGCCGGGCAGGGCCAGAGCGGCGACCGAGCGCACCCCGTAGGCCCACGCGGTGAGCACCCTCACCATCGCCGCCGCGCCCGCCGAGTGGTGCTTTCGCATGTAGCGGTCGCGGTTGCGCGAGAGCTCGACGATACGCCGCGCCGGCACCGGGCCGGTCGAGAGCTGCTCGTGGTGGATGACCTCGGCGCCCGGCACGTAGAGGGTGCGCCAGCCCGCATCGCGCAGACGCCGGCAGAAGTCGACCTCGTCGGAGTAGACGAAGAACGCCGGGTCGAACCACTCGATCTGGCGCGCCGCCTCGGTGCGCACGAGCAACGCCGCCGACTGGGCCCAGTCGACGCGGCGCGTCTTCGTCCCGCGGCTCTGCACGGTGAAGCGCTTGTGCAGGAACAGCGCGCCGATCAGCGCCGTGGTGGGCGACGGGAACCGCCATGCGCTGGGCTGCACGGTGCCGTCCGGGCGCAGCAGCCGCGCGCCGGCTGCCGCCGCCTTGCCGTCGGCGTCGAGCGCATCGCGCAGCGCCGCCACCGCGCCGGGCCGCAGCTCGGAGTCCTCGTTGAGCAGCAGCGCATAGCGGCCCCTGGCGCGCTTGAGCAGCGCGGTGTCGTTCTCGCCCTTGCCCCGGCGGCGCTCGAGCGCGATGACCGACGGAGCGACGCGGTGGCGGCGGGCTGCGGTGGCCGATCCGTCGCGCGAGGCGTTGTCGAGGACGAGCACCTCGGTCTCGAAGTCGAGCCCCTCGCGCTCGGACGCGATCGCGTCCAGGCAGCGCAAGAGGAGCTCGCGCTGATCGGTGTTGACGACGCAGAAGGAGAGCTCGACGGCCACAGGCCCGCCTATTCTCGCCAGATTCGATGCGAGTGAGCGTCATCGACCCCGCGGCCTACACGCCGCCCTACGACCGCGCGCTGTGCGCGGCGCTGGCCCATGCCGGCGCGCAGGTCGAGCTGCTCACCGCGCCGTTCGCCCACGGCGAAGTGCCGCTCGCCGATGGCTTCGCGGTGCGCGAGGACTTCTATCGCCGGGCGCCGCGCGGGCGCGGACGGCGGGCCGCCCGGCTGCTCGCGCACGTCCCCGACATGCTGCGCGCGTCACGACGCCACGCCGACGTCGTGCACTTCCAGTGGCTGGCCGTGCAGCAGCTCGACCAGGGGCTCGTGCGCGCGTTCCGCCGTCCGCGCCTGCTCACCGCCCACGACGTCCTGCCGCGCGAGGCGATGCCCGGCCAGCGCGCGGCGCAGCGGCGCCTGTACGACCAGATGGACGCCGTCATCGTGCACTCCGAGCACGGCCGCGGGCGCTTGGTCGGCGACCTCGGCGTGGACCGGTCGCGGGTGCACGTGATCCCCCACGGCGTCCTGCGCCCGGCGGGCGACGGGTCGTTGCCGCCCGAGCTGCACGACGCAGAGGGGCCGGTCGCGCTGTGCTTCGGGCTGCTGCGGCCGTACAAGGGCATCGACGTCCTCCTCGAGGCGTGGCGCGGCATCACGGGCGCGGAGCTGTGGATCGTCGGCGCGCCGCGCATGGACACCGCGCCGCTGCGCTCGGCCGCGCCGCCGGGCGTGCGGTTCGTCGAGCGCTACGTGAGCGAGGGCGAGGCTGCCGCGCTGTTCCGCCGTGCCGACCTGGCGGTCCTGCCCTATCGCGAGATCGACCAGTCGGGGGTGCTGTTCACCGCGCTGGGGTTCGGCGTGCCGCTCGTGCTCACCGCCGTGGGCGGCTTCCCCGAGATCGCGCAGGAGGGAGCCGCGGCGCTCGTGCCGCCCGGCGACGCGCACGCGCTGCGCGCGACGCTCGCCGACCTCGTCGCCGCCCCCGAGCGCCGCGCCGCGCTGGCCGCCGCGGCCGCGCGGCTCGCGCGCGAGCGCTTCGCGTGGCCGGCGATCGCCCGCGCCCACCTCGAGCTCTACGGCAGGCTCCTCGGCGCGCACAGCTAGCCTGCGGCCCGTGCCGGATCAGCCGATCTGCGTCCTGCTCCTCCCCACGCAGCTGGAGAGCTTCATCCTGCGCGACCAGGCCGAGGACCTGCTGCGCGCGCAGGGCGTGATCGCCGTCGACCCGCCGCGCATGCCCTATGGCGCCTTCCTGCGCCTCCCGCTGGCGATCGGGGACGGCATCGCGGCGCGCCAGGCGCGGCGGCTCGTGCGCACCCTGCGGCGCAAGGTCGGCGAGCCGCGCGTGGTGGTGATCTTCCACACGCTGCAGTACCAGCTGGCGCGCGCGGTGGTCGCCGCCGCTCCCGGATGCGAGCTGTGGTACTGGCGCTGGGACCGCTTCGAGCGCGCCTATGACGCCGGCGAGCGCCAGCGCGAACGCCTCGACGAGCTCCACGACCAGGCGGCCGAGCGCTCGGCGATGATCATCACCGTCTCCGACGAGCTTGCGCGCATCGAGGGGGTCGCGGGCCGCCGCGCGACCATGGTCCCCCTGGCCGCCGACGCCTTTCCGGCCCCCGTGGGCGGCGACGTGGTCGCCATCAGCATCGGCCACCTCGGCTGGCGCACCGACTGGGCGCTGCTGCGCGGCGTGAGCGAGCGGCTCGGGGATCGGCTGGTGCTCCTCCTCGTGGGCGAGTGGCACGACGACGAGTGCAAGGACGACGCCGACTTCCAGTACTGCCGTTCTGCGCCGAACCTCGTTTGGCTCGGGCGCATCGAGGACCAGGCTGCCGCGCGGCTCACCCTCGCCTCCGACGTCGGCATCGTGCCGTTCAGGGTCGAGCCGTTCAACGACGCCGCGCTGCCCTACCGGATCCTCAAGTACGCCCGTGTCGGGCGGCGCACGGTGAGTCCCGACCTCGCCGGCGTGCGCACCTGGGCCAAGGCGGTCACCGTGGCCGACGGGCCCGACGCCTTCGCCGACGCGCTGCTCGCTCACGCGGGCGCGCGCAGCCACCCAGACGAGGAGCTGCGCCAGTGGGCGCTCGAGCAGACCGCTCGCGCGCAGGACGAGCCGCTCTGGCAGCGCCTCGCGGAGATCGGCGTGGATACGACTGTGACGCGCTAGCCGGCCCAGGTACGCTGGCCGCCCATGCGGGCCGGCCGCGCCAACCGGGTTGCGATCATGACAACCGAGCGCCGCGTGGTGGCCATCTTCGGCCTGCTCCTGGCCATCTTCGTCGTCCGCTACTTCGTCGACACGCCGGGCCTGAGCCTCGTCTTCCTGCCGGTCTTCCCCGTCGTGCTGGCCGCCTTCGCGCTCGGGCGCAACGCGGCCATCGTCTGCGCCCTGCTGGCCTCCGCGCTGACGGTGATCGTGCAGATCGTCAGCCCCGGGGTGACCATCAGCACCGAGGCCCAAGTCGTCGGCGGCGTCTTCCGGGCCGTCGTCTTCGTCGGCCTGGCGATCCTCGTCTCCATCATGATCGCGCGCACCGCGGCGCTGCGCCGCCAGCTCGCCGACGCCGAGTCCGAGGTCCGCGAGCTCGAGAGCCTGCGCGACGCGCTGACCTCACCCGAGCTGCCGGCGGTCGAGGGCCTGACGATCGCCACCTCCTATACGCCGGCCGAGGGCCCGGTCGCAGGCGACTTCTTCCTCGTGTCGCCCTCGGCCGGCGACACCGTGCTCGTCGTGGTCGGCGACGTCGTCGGCCACGGCCTCACCGCCGCCCGCCGGGCCTCGTTCGTCCGCGCGACGATCTCGCTCTTCGCCGAGCACACGAACGACCCGATGGCGATCCTGCGCCTGGCCAACGCCGCGCTGGCCGAGCGCGAGCCGGGCACGGAGTACGTCACCGCCCTGTGCGCGATCTTCGCCGCCGACCGCTCGACGGTCACGTGGGCGAGCGCCGGCCATCCCTCCCCCTGGGACCTCGACCGCGGCGAGCCGCTGGGCATCGCGCACCGCTGCCTGCCGCTGGGCATCGACCGCGTGCTGCACGGCCAGGCGACGACGACCCGACTGGCGCCCGGTACCGGCCTGCTGCTCTACACCGACGGCTTGCCCGAGGCGCGCACCGCGAGCCGGGTGCAGCGCAGCGACCTCTTCGGAGAGCAGGCCGCGCGCGACACGCTGCGCCGGCTGCGGGGCGCCTCGCCGCAGGAGATCGTCAGCGCGCTGCGCAGTGCGGCCGTCGACCACGCCCACGGCAGGCCGGCCGACGACCTCTGCCTCGTGGCGATCCGCCGCGAGGCCCAGAACGCCGCTCAGCCGCAGGCCGCGTAGGCGCTGAAGCGCTTGTTGCGCGCGATCGGGACGAAGCCCGGGTCGGGGACGTTGGTCGTGGGGCTCGCGCCTGCCGCGAAGCCGAAGCGCCGCAGCTCCTTCTCCCCCAGCACGAAGATCGCCACCCCGCGCGAGCGGCGGCGGGCGCTGCGCGCGCCGACACGGCGCGCCGGGAGGTCGAGCAGCCAGCGGGTGTCGGGCACGAGCCGGTAGTTGGGGTAGGTGATCGGCCCGCAACGCATGTCGCGCTGCACGGCGGGCGCGTGGAGGATGGCGACGAGGTCGTCGTGGGAGCCCTTGATGAAGCGAAGCTCGCCGCGCAGCGTGCCGACCGCAGGCGAGCGGATGGCCACGAACGCGACGCCGATGACCGCCGCCCCGATCGCCGCCCGCGACCAGATGCGGCGCACCCGGCCGGGCTCGAGGGTCGTGAAGCCCAGGACGCCGTAGCCGGCGACGATGCACAGCGCGACCACCGGGACGGTGAGGTAGCGCGGCAGCACCGACAACCCGGCCAGCCCGGTGCCGAGGAAGGTGACGGCGCCGGCGCCGAAGAGCGCGATCAGCACGTGCAGCGAGCGCCCCTGGCGCAGCCGCCACAGCAGCACGGCTCCGATGACCCCGGCCGCCGCCACCGGCGCGCGCGCGGTGTCGGCGAGGAAGGAGACGAACGAGCCCGGCACCGAGGACAGCCCGCGGTTGCGGTTGAGCTCGTCGGCGAGATCGCTGGTGGAGTGCAGCGAGAACAGCGGGTCGCCGGTGACGAGCACATCGACGAGGCACCACAGCAGCGGCGCCACGGCGGCGAGCGCGAGGAGGTCCAAGCGACGCCACCCGCACCACAGCCAGTAGGCGCCGGCCAGGACCCACGCCTCCGGACGCAGCAGCCCGGCCACCGCGAGCACGACCATGACCGGCACGCCGCGCCGCGGCGAGCGCGCCTCCATCGCGGCCGCCCACAGCACCAGCGCCAGGAAGGGCATGTCGACGTAGGCGCGCGCCGCGTAGAGCAGGAAGGCGAAGCTCGAGCCCACGAAGGCGGCGCCGAGCAGCCCCGGCCACAGCCCGAAGCATGCGTCGCCCACGCGGAAGGTGCCCCACACCAGCGCGACCATCGAGAGCACGCAGACGATGACGATGACTCGCTCGCCGTCGGTCCCGACCAGGCCGACGAGCGCGCACAGCGCGATGAACAGCGGGTGCTCGGTCGGGGCCGCGTAGGCCTCGAAGTCGGGCTTCATGCCATGCAGCAGCTCGCGGCCCCACACGAGGTGGAAGTAGGTGTCGTAGTTGGGGTAGGTCGGCACGAGCAGCGCGGCGACCAGCGCCGCCGCCGCCAGCGCGGCGACGACCACCGGCTCGCCGCGCCTCATACGGCCGTCAGCCGCGGCCTGGCCACGGGCTCTGGCTCGGTCCTCCACAGCGCCAGCGCGGTGCCCACGCCCAACAGGGTCCACGTCAGCGGATCCTCCAGGAACGCCGCGTACATGAGCGAGTGGGCGACCAGCGCCGTGAACGCGGCGGCCACCGCGGCGCGCTCGGGGACCCCGCGGGCGCGGTGGAACAGCCGCGCGAACGCCGCAACGAGCAGGGCGAGGTAGGCGGCGAGTCCGAGCGCGCCCTGCTCGGCCGCGATGGTCACCGGGATCGTGTGCGAGGCGGAGGTCGCGCGCTCGGCGGACACGTGCTCGGCGCGCCGGTACTCGCGCCCGAAGCCGCCCGAGCCCTTGCCGGCGATCGGCGCGTCGGCGAAGAGATGGACGCCGCCCTTGATGAGGTCGTAGCGCCCGCTGGTCGCCTTGTCGGCCGACTTCGAGTTGCCGAGCTCGAGGTGCACGGCGCCGGGCGCGATGGCCACGAACGCGATCGCGACGACCAGAGCCGCCGCGGACAGCCCCACTGCCCACTTCACGCTCCAGCGCATCGCGCCGAGCACTGCCAGGCCGATGAGCAGCGCGGCGAAGCTCGACTGCGAGAAGGTCACCACGAGGCCGGCCCAGAGGACGGCGAGCAGGACGGCGCCCGCGACCACCTCCACCCGGCGCCGCGCCCACAGCAGCCACGCGGCCACGAGCAGCATCACCACGGCCAGGAAGCGCCCGTAGATGTTGGGGTCGAAGAACAGCGAGTTGACGCGGAAGTAGTCCTCGAGCTGGTTGGAGGCGATGACCTTCGGGTTCAGGAAGAGGTGGCGCGTGCCGTACTCGACGAACCCGACGCCCACGAGCGCCAGCGCGAGGACGACGAGCACCCCGACGCAGACGCGGGCGAGCTTCTGGGTCCACGGCACGCGTGCGACGAGGACGAAGAGCAGCGCGAACGGCACGTAGAAGAAGACGACGTTCTCCAGGGCGTGTCCGAAGTCGGCCGAGTAGCTGGCCTGCACGGCGTAGAGCGCCAGGTAGATGGCCAGCGCCCATTCGAGGATCCCCGGCCGCCGCCCGAATACGTAAGCGGGACCCGCCTGCGGCCGCCACGTGGCGGCCTCCGGCACCCGCTCGGCCTCGCCGTCGAACAGGCGCGGGACCGCGTAGCCCAGCGCGCCCGCCGCGACCACGAGGTACAGCGGCACGAGCAGGTTCGAGGTCGAGCCACCCGACGCGATGGGCACGCGGAACGGCAGCGTTGCGACCGCTGCCACGGGGAGCCATCCCGGCCGCCGGGCGAAGAGGACCGCCAGGCCGGCGACCGCGGCCACCGCGACGATCCCGCCGGCCACGGCCAGCGCAGGGTGGTCGCGCAGCGGCTTGACCTGATCGGAGTCGGCGATGTGGAAGCCGAGGATGATCGGGGCGAGGACGAGCGCGCCGAGCATCGCCCACGCGCGCGAGCGCGGCGAGGGCGCCACCACCGCGCCGGCCGCGAGGAGCGCGGCGATGATCAGCGGGACAGGAGCGTCCATGTCCGGTTGAGCAGGGCGGTGGTCTGGGCGTCGCCGCCGGCGGCCTTGGCCGGCAGCTCGGGCAGCGGGAAGCGCATGACGAGGCCCTTGCCGAGCCGGCTCGCCGCGATCGTCGGCAGGGTCGAGGGCGGGTCCTCGGTCACGGCGCTGGCCAGCGGCTCGCCCCCGAGGGAGTCGGCCTCCTGGATCGATGTGAACGGCCCGAAGGCGCCGGCTGTGCCCTCGAAGAACTGGATCTCGTCGTTCTTGACGACGACGTTGCTGGGCGCGGGGAGCGTCTCGGGCTCGTGGAGCTTGGCGCCCAGGAGGTCGGTGGTGGCGGGCGGCGTCGGGGCGACGAGCCGCCCGTTGGGCGACATCGTCACCTGGCGGCGCAGCGAGTCGATGCCGAAGGTGGCCAGCGACCCGCCGTCGCGCACGAAGCGGCGCAGGCGCTGCTGGAGCGAGCGAGGGAGCCAGCGCACGTCGGAGGGCAGGATGACGCCCTTGTGGCCCTCCAGTCGCGGTCCGCGGCTCAGGGCCAGCGCCACGTCGGTGGTGATGTCGTAGCGGTGGTGATGGCGATCGAGCCACGCCAGCAGCGGGGCGTCGCGCTCGGCGAAGTCCACGGGAAGGCCGTCGCCGGCGTAGACGCGATTGAGCTTGACCCCCACGCCGCGCTCGAGCAGGTTGGGCAGTCCGTCGCCGTCGTCGTCGACCGAGTTGCGCCCCTGCCAGGTCATGACCGGCAGGACGACGAGGACCCGGTGGGTGTCCCTGCTCTGCACGGGGATCGGGACGCTGGTGGCGTGAGAGGCCGTGTTGACCCGCATCAGGTAGACGCCCGACTCCTTGCCCGGCGCGTGGAGCCGCACTCGCCCGGAGGTCTTGCGCCGCGACGGCGTCGCCTGGTTGGTGCCGACCCGGCGCAGCGACCAGCGCCACGGCTGCGAGCGCGCATCGACGGCGACCTGCAACTCGTCGCCTGCGGTCGTCGGGAGGTAGGGCGGCAGAACGCCGAGGTAGCGCACGGTGATGCCGCCGTGCCCGGGAAGCTTGGCGCCGTAGGTGCTGACGGGCAGCCCGTGTCGGTCGAGCGCGGGAGACAGCCCGCGGTTGCCGGCCTGATCGCGCGTCTCGATCCCGACCACGTAGGTGCCCGCCGAGACCGGCCGGCCCGTCTTCGTCGTACCGTCCCAGCGCCACACCTTCGTGCCGTCGGCGAGGGGTACCTGGAGCACGAGCCGCGTCGGCCCCGGGCCGGTCTTGAACACGCGGATGACTGGCTTGACGCCGGGCGCCAGCAGGTGGACCTCGGCATCGCCGCCGTCGGGCAGCGGGAGCAGCTCGGGCCCGGGCGATTTGAAGGGCCCGACCGAGGTGACGAGCGGGCGCGGCGGCGTCGTGTCCAGGCGCACGGACTTGGCGAGCTTGACGCTGCGTCCCTGACGCCGCAGGGTGATGCGGTAGCGGTAGCGGCCGTCCGGTGCCAGCCGGCCGTCGTCGGTGCGCCCGTCCCACAGCAGGCGCACGAGCTGCCCCGCGTGGACGTGGCGGTTGTCGGTGAGCCTGCGGACCTCGTCGTCGGAGCTGTTGAGCACGGCAACGCTGATGTCGTCGGTCTGCTTGGGCCTGAAGGTCAGGCGCGCCTTGTCGAAGCGGCCGTCGTTGTTCGGCGAGAAGTACGGGAAGACGCCGATCTCCCCGACGACGGGCGGCGAGTTCTTCAGCCTCTGGGCGAGGAAGAACGCGCCGAAGGTGGCGACGACGAGGACGCCGAACACGCCCGCCGCGAGGCGGTTCATGCGCCGGCCGCCGGCTCGGGCAGGGTGACCAGCGACGCGTTGGCGATCTCCTTGGCGCCCTCGCTCTCGTCGCCGAGCAGCGCTGCGAGCGCAAGCCGGATGACGCCCCGATGGCAGACGACGAGCGCGGGCAGCTCGCGCGGCTGCGCCCACAGGTCGCGCAGCCCGGCGAGCACGCGGGACTCCTGCTCGGCGAACGACTCGCCGCCGGGATAGCGGAAGCTCGGGTCCGAGCGCGCGAACCGCGCGAAGCCCTCCGGGTCCTCGGACTTGATCTCGGCGAAGGAGCGGTCGGTCCAGTCGCCGGTGTCGGTCTCGCAGAAGCGGGCGTCCTCGCGCGGTTCGAGGCCGATCCGCGACGCGACGATGTCCGCCGTCTCGCGCGCGCGGGCCAGCGGGCTGCACCACAGGCTCGTGATCTCGATCCTGGTCGCGGCGTCTGCGAGCTGGGCGGCCTGCTCGCGGCCGGTCGCGTCGAGCGGCACCGGCAGATGGCCCTGGAAGCGGCCCTCGTGGTTGTAGGCCGTCTGCCCGTGGCGGGCCAGGTGGATCGTCATCTGGCCGCGGCGGCTTACTGCGCCTTGTCGGTCCCCACGAAGACGGCGACCTGCGCGCGGTCGGCGGCCACCCGCGCGTTGGCGTCCATGGGTTTGACGTTGGCCGCCCTGACGCCGAGGATCTTGGCCACGTCGAGCGCGGCCGCTTTGCCGGCGGGCTCGTAGAAGATCTGCGTGACCGGCCGCTGCTGGTTGGTCGTGTCGTTCGTGACGACGCCCTCGCGATATCCCTTCGCGGTCACCTTGTTGGACGCCTGGCGTGCGAGGCCGGTGACCGTCGTGCCATTGAGCACCGAGACCGTGATCGATGCGCGGTTGAGCTTCGGCGGCGCCGCCTTCTTTGCGCTGGCGCCTGCGCCGCCGCTGGCCGCGGTCGTGGTGCCGGGCGGGGTCACCGTGTTGGGCGGGGGCTTGGCGTCGTTGCCGCCGCCTCCGCCGAAGATGAGGATGCCCGCGACGACCAGCGCGGCGACGATGGCCAGGCCGGCGCCGGCGATCGCCGCCAGGCGCCGAGGCGAGCGCTCGCCGTCGGCGCCGGGCGTGCGCCCGCCCGCGGGGGTGCGCGGCGGCACCGTGGCCGAGGGTGTCGGGGCGCGCAGCGGGGCGGCGGGCCGATTGGCGGCGGCTGCGCCGGCGGCCGCGGCGGCGCCCGCGGCGGCCGGCGTCGCCGGCTTGGGCTGACCTGACGGCGTCGGGGCGGCGGGAGCGTCCGGCTTGGGCTGGCCGTTCGGCGTGGCCGGCTTGTCGGTCGCGTCGGGCTTTGCGTCAGGCGCCGCCGCAGGCGTTGCGCCCGGCGGCGGTTGGCCCTCGCGCGCGGCAGGCTGCGGCGTGGGCTGGCCCGGCGCACCGGTCGTCGCGGGCGCGGCAGGCGCGCCGGGCGTCACGGGCGAGGCAGGCGTGCCGGGTGTCGTGGGCGCGGCAGGCGCGCCCGGCGGCGCCGGCGCGTCCGGAGGCGTCGCCGCCGGCTTGTCGTTGGCAGCGGGCGTCGCCGCGGGCTGGCCCGGCGTGCCCGGTGTGCCCGGGGCGCCGGGCTTCGCGGGCGCCGGCACCGCAGCGCTGCTGCCGGTCCCGTTCGTCGGCGCCGTGGTCGCCGGTTTCGCGGTCGTCGCCACTCCCCCGCCGGCCGCCGCCGCAGCGGCGGTCGCCGGCGCTCCCGGCGCCACCGGCCCAGCCTGCTGCGCGGCGGCGGGCGTCGCGGGCGCGCCGGGCGAGATCGGCGGTTGCGTCAACCGGCGCTGCGCATCGGCGGCCACGCGGGCCTCGAGCTCCTGCGCGCGCTCGGGCGCGCGGCCGGCCCATTCGCGCAGGCGCTTGACTTCGCGCGCCTGCGCGAAGTACAGCAAGGAGAGGATGCCGAGCCCGAAGACTGCAGCGATCCCGGCGTAGGCGCCGTATTGCTCGATCTTGTCCTGCAGCGAGAAGGCGGCGAGAAGTGCCGTCATGAAGGCCCTGATGCTAGGGGACGACCCGTACGGCAGGCGCCTGGGGGGGTGGGGGCTCGTCCTGCACCGGGGGACGCGTGGCCGACAGCTCGCCGACCTTGGCCGCGAGGCCGGCCGCGTCGCCCTCGAGCACGAGTAGGGCGATCTCGTCGAACATCGCCTCGACGAGGATCGGGTCGAGCGCGTCGCGACGCGCGAGCGTGATCTTCTCGGCCGGCGTCGGCTTGGGGCGCTCGTACGGGTTGAAGAGGTCCTCGTGGAGCTTCTCACCGGCCCGGCGGCCGATGACCTCGATGGCGATGTCGCGGTCGGGCCGCAGGCCCGAGAGCTCGATCATGTCGCGCGCGAGCTGAAGGATCGACACCGGCTCGCCCATCTCCAGCACGTACAGCTCTCCGCCCTCCCCCAGCGACCCGGCCCGGATGACGAGCTGCACCGCCTCCGGGATCGTCATGAAGTAGCGGGTCATCCGCTCGTCGGTCACCGTGACCGGCCCGCCGAGGGCGATCTGGCGGCGGAAGATCGGCACCACCGACCCCGACGAGCCCAGCACGTTGCCGAACCGTACGGTGGCGAACTTCGTCTGCGGCCACTTCTGCTGGGCCGCTTCGACCGCGAACTCCGCCAGCGCCTTGGAGGCGCCCATGACCGTGGCCGGCTTGACCGCCTTGTCGGTCGAGACGAGCACGACGCGCTTGACTCCGGCCTCGCCGGCGACCTGGGCCACGAGCCGCGTCGCCAGCGCGTTGTTGCGCACCGCCTCGACCGGGTTGAGCTCCATGAGCCCGACGTGCTTATAGGCCGCCGCGTGGAAGACGGCGGCCGGGCGGTGCTCGGCGAAGACCTCGCGCATCCGCTCGCCCTCCTTGCAGTCGGCGAGCACGGGCGCGAGCACCGACGGGTGGACGTGGCGGTCGTCCTCCAGCTCGCGCTGGATGCGGAAGAGGTTCTCCTCGGCGTGGTCGACGAGCACCAGGCGCCGGGGCGCGACGCGCGCGATCTGGCGCGAGAGCTCGGCGCCGATCGAGCCGCCGGCGCCGGTGATGAGCACGGTCTCGCCGTGCAGGTAGGCGCCGACGCGGTCGAGCTCGATGACGATCGGCTCGCGGCCGAGGATGTCCTCGACCTGGATCTCGCGGACCTGGCGCACGACCTGCCCGGAGCCCGCCTGCAGCAGCTCGAAGACGGTCGGCAGCGTGCGTACCGGGATCCCGCGCTGGCGCGCGGCGCGGACGACGCGCGCGCGCAGCGTGCCCGGCGCCGACGGGATGGCGATGGTGATCTCGTCGGGCTCGGCCTCGTCGAGGATGCGGGCGAGCTGGTCGGTGCCGCCGAGGACCTTGACGCCGTCGATCCGGATGCCGCGCTTGAGCGGGTCGTCGTCGACGAACCCGACGGGCGCGAGACCGAGCTGGGGGTTGCGCAGCACCTCGCGCAACACGAGGCGACCGCCTTCACCGGCGCCGACGATGAGCACGCGGCGCGCGTTGCCGCGGGTGCGCAAGCCGCGGACCGGGCGCTCGTAGACGATCCGGGCGATGAACCGCGCGCCGCCGACGAGCGCCAGCGTGAGCAGGAAGTACATCGCCAGGACGCCCGTCGGCACCGAGACCGTGACCTCGCCGGTGTGCGACGGCTCGGTCACCGGATGGGTCAGGGCGACGAAGGCCAGCAGCGCGAGCGTGTTGGCGACGACCGCCTGCAGGATCCCGAGGTAGTCGCGCGAGCTCGTGTACCGCCACTGCTTGAGCTCGAGGCGGAACAGGGTGAAGACGACGAGCGACCCCGCCACCGCGAACCAGATCGTGGAGTCGAACAGCTCGTCGTATTTGTGCGGCATGCGGCCGGCGTCGAACCGCAACCGATAGCTCAGGTAGTACGCGACGGCGACGAGCGCCCCGTCGACCGCCAGCTGTGGGAGCGAATGGCGATGCAGGGGGAACGCCGCCGAGCGCAGGCGTCTGCGCATCGGCGGCATTGTAGGGCGGTCAACCCTCGGAACCGCCGGCCGAATACCCAGACGTGATCCGTCTCCTTGCGTTCTCCAAGGATCGACCGGCGCAGCTCGACCTGCTCCTGCGGTCGATCAAGCGGTTCGTACCCTCCCCCGTCGGCACGAGCGTCGTCTTCACCGCGTCGACCGCGCTGCACGACGAGGGCTACGCCGTCGTGCGCGCCGACCACCCGTGGGTCGAGTGGGTCGACGAGCGGGTCGCCGGCGGGTTCAAGGCGGCCACGCTGCGTCTGGTGGCCCGCGCAGCGGAGCGGATCGCCTTCCTCGTCGACGACATCGTCTTCACCCATCCGCTCGAGCTCGGCGCGGCGCCGCTGGCCGCGCTCGACGCCGATCCCGACGTCCTCTGCTGCTCCCTGCGCCTGGATCCGGGCAAGACCTACTGCTACGCGCTGGACCGGCCCATGACCCCGCCGCCGGCGACGACCTGGGAGTGGGCCGGGATGGATGGCGACTGGGGCTACCCGATGTCGCTCGACGGCCACGTCTTCCGCACGGCGCAGATCGCGCCGCTGCTCGAGCGCCTCGACTACCACAACCCCAACGCGCTCGAGGCGGCGCTGGCCGCCGCGCCGCCGGCGCTTGCCAAGGCGACGTGCTTCGACGTGGCGCGAATCGTCAACGTGCCCGACAACCGCGTCCAGGACACCGCCCCCAACCGCCACGGCGGTGGATCGGCCGACTGGTTGACACCGGCGCTGCTGGCCGGCGGGCGCCTTGACCTTGAGCCGTTCGCCGGACTCACGGCGCCGAGCGTGCATCACGAGGTGCCGCTGCGCTTCGCTGCCCACGGCCCGCCGCCGCGGGTCAGCGTCGTCATCCCGTGCCACGACATGGCGGACACGCTGGGCGAGACGCTCGCGAGCGTCGCCGCGCAGGAGCTCGACGGCGACGTCGAGGTCATCGTGGTCGACGACGGCTCCACCGACGGCTCCGGTGATCTGGCCGCCTCGCTCGGCGCGACCGTACTGCGCCGGCCGGCGTCGGGGCACCCGGCCCACGCCCGCAACGCCGGGTTCGCCGCCGCACGCGCGCCCTACGTGCTGCCGCTCGACGCCGACGACCTGCTCGAGCCCGGCTTCCTCGCCCGCACCGTCGCCGCGCTCGCGGCCCACCCGTCGGCCGGCTTCGCCTACGGCGACGAGCGCGACTTCGGCGGCGGCGAGCGCGACGTCGTGCACACCACGCCGCCCTACGACTTCGTCGCGCTCGCGCTGAAGAACTTCCTCGGCTCGGCCACCCTGGTGCGCCACGCGGCCTGGCAGACGGCCGGCGGCTACGACCCAGGCGTCGGCTACGAGGACTGGGACCTGTGGATCGCCCTCGGCCACGCCGGCTGGCACGGCGTCAAGGCGCCGGGCGCGACCTTCGCCCATCGCCGCTCCGGCGACGGGCGCTGGAGCGCCGACAGGATGCGCGATCGCGAGACCAAGGCGCGCTTCGTCCTCAAGCGCCCCGAGCTCTACGACGCGCTGCAGCGCGACTGGGCCCGGCGCGTCCTCGCCGGCGCGCCCGACGCCGCGGTGGACGAGGAGGGCGTGATCCCGACCTTCATGGCGCGTCCGACGATCGACAGCCGCCGCTTCGCGGTCGCCGCGCTCGCCGACGAGCTCGTCGCCGACCCCGAGCTGCTGCGCGCCTACGGCGACGCCTTCGGCGAGCGCGACGACGTCTCGCTGGTCATCTTCGGCGCCGAGCGCCTGGCCGAGCGCCTCGGGCCGGTCGTCGCCGCGGCCGGGCTCGACGGCCCCGGATCGCCGGACCTACTCGGCGTCGAGGGCGGCATCGTCCACGCCGCAGCGGTCGCCGCCCGCTCCGGCGCGCTGCTCTCCCGTCGCGAGCCGCCGGCGCCATTCACCACCCTCCCCCGCTTCGACGCCGCGACGCTGCCCGAGCTGCGGCGCATCGCCGTCCCCGAGCCGCCCGCCGTGACCTTCTATCGCGAGCTCGTGGGCCCGGGCGACCTCGTCGTCGACGTCGGCGCCAACCTGGGCAACCGCTCCGAGGTCTTCCTCGCGCTCGGCGCGCGCGTGGTCGCTGTCGAGCCGCAGGCGCCGCTGGCCGCGCACCTGCGGGCCGCGCTGGGCACCGACGAGCGCTTCACGCTGCTCGAGTGCGGGCTCGGTTCCCAGGAGGGCACCGCCGAGCTGTTCGTCTCCGACGCGCACACGATCACCTCGATGTCGCGCGACTGGATCGAGGCGACCAAGGCCAGCGGGCGTTTCAGCGAGCACCGCTGGGACGAGGTGCGCGTGGTGGCGGTGACCACGCTCGACCGCGTCGTCGCCGACCACGGCGTGCCGGCCTTCGTGAAGATCGACGTCGAGGGCTTCGAGCACGAGGTGCTCAGCGGCCTGAGCCGCCGCGTCGGCGCGGCCTCGATCGAGTTCTCCTCGGAGACCGTCGAGGGCTCGACGCTGCGCTGCGTCGAGCGCCTGCGCGACCTCGGCATGACGCAGTTCAACCTGTCGCTGGGCGAGTCGATGGCCTGGCACCTGCCCGAATGGGTGGGCGCGGACGAGCTCATCGCGGTGCTGCGCGACCTGCCCGGAGACCTGCCCTGGGGCGACGTCTACGCGCGCACGCCGGCCGGCGCCGACGAGGTCGCGCGCCTGCGCGCTCAGGTCGCCGCGCTCGAGCCGCTGCCGGATGAGCCCGCCGGCGCGACGAGCTACTGGCACCGCAAGCGCGCCGAGCTGCGCGAGCTGATCGCCACGGCCGATCCGCGCGGGTTCCTCGCCTGGCCGCCGATCGTCGAGACGATGAACGTCGGCGACGCACCGTACGTCGGCACCGAGCTCGAGCAGCTGCGCGCCGACCGCGCGTGGCGCGACCGCTGGTCGCCCGCGATCGCCGAGGACGCCGTCGGCCGGCCCGAGCCGTGGCGCGGCGAGCCGTCGTCGAGCGGCAACCTCATCACCCACGTCTTCCACGCGATGGCGTTCGAGCGCGCGACCGGGCGCCGGCTGGACGAGGTCGCGAGCGCAGTCGAGTTCGGCGGCGGCTACGGCTCCTTCGCCCGCGTGCTCCTGCGCCTGGGCTTCCGCGGACGCCTCCACGTCCACGACCTGCCCGAGTTCGGGGCCCTGCAGCGCTTCTACGTGGACTGCGTCCGCGCCGAGCGGCCCGAGCTCGCCGGCGTCCCCGAGGGCGCGGTGAGCTTCGGCAGCGCGTACGAGGACGTGCCGCAGGACAGCGAGCTGCTCATCGCCACGTGGTCGCTGAGCGAGACGCCGCTGGAGCTGCGCGAGGCCTGGGCGCCCGTGCTCGACGCCGCGTCGTGGTTCCTGGTCGGCTACCAGGAGAGCTTCGAGGGCATCGACAACGTCGCCTGGTTCCATGACTTCGCCGAGTCGCGCCCCGACGTGCGCTGGGTGCACGCGCCGATCGCCCACATCCCGGGCAACTGGTACCTGCTCGGCGCGCCCGGCGAGTAGCGCGGGTCAGGCCGCGGCGGCCAGCGGCGCGGCGCCGAGCGTCGCGCTCGCGCGGGCCGCGAGCAGGCGCTGCGCGGGCGGTGTCGCCGGTGCCGGCTGGGCGACGATGTCCGGCGACGCCTCGCCATCCAGGCCGAGGCGATCCACGAGCGCGGCGAGGTCGCCGAGCTCGCTGGGCATCGCGTAGGTCACCACGAGGGTGGCATCGTCCCCGGCGGCGGTCTCGCGCGCGTAGGCCGCGAGCAGAGCCGGCGCCTGCAGCAGGTCGGCCGCCGTGGTCAGGGTCACGTGCGAGCGCAGCTCGAGCGGCTCGGGGGCTCCCGGAGCCGGGACCACGGCCGCCTGCTTGAGCGCGACCTGGACGTCGTAGCGCGCGGCGCCGTTGCACGGGTCCTCGCCCAGCGCGCGCAGCAGCAGCCGCGCGGCGCGGTCGGGCTCGCCGGCGCGCAGGGCGCCGGCCCCGGCCGCCGCGATCTCGGCGCTGCGGGCGCGCTGCGCATCGGTGGCCGAGACGACGTCGCTGGGCGGCTCGCCCGCGCCGAGGGCGGCACGCAGGAGACCGTGCTCCCAGCTGCCGAACGCCGCCGCCAGCTCGGCGCCCGAGACGGTCGGATCTCCGACGAGGTGGCGCAGCATCCAGCGCCGCCACGGGATCTCGTTGCGCAGGATCCGGTCGATGTCGCCCGCGCCGGCCCCGAGGCCCATGTTGGCCCCGTGGTAGCGGTAGAGGTTGAAGACGCCGGGCAGGTGGTCGATCTCGGCGACCGCCGCGACCGCCGCCGCGATCCACCAGTCGGGATATGCCGCGTCGCCCGGGATGGGGTGGATCGCGGGAAGCAGCGCGGCCCGGAACATCGCCGCGCCGCCCGACACGAAGTTGCCGGCGAGCAGCGCACCGAGCACGCGTCCGCGACGCGGGACCATGTTGCGCGCGGCGAAGAACGAGG
>Ga0081540_1000394_pt1 | contig 43177 bp, 28 predicted proteins | sample TabmetS2T1R1_FD_71024 | JGI IMG/M metagenome (GOLD analysis project Ga0081540, IMG submission 71024) | Tabebuia heterophylla rhizosphere microbial communities from the University of Puerto Rico - S2T1R1 | ecosystem: Host-associated > Plants > Roots > Rhizosphere ...
GACCGGCGACGTGGTGGGAAGCCGCCTGTACTACGCCTCCGGCTTCCAGGCGCCCTGCAACCGCATCGTGCACGTCCGCACCGAGGAGCTGGAGCTCCCCGAGCAGGAGATCAAGGACCCGGGCGGGAAGACCCTCACCCGCGAGCGGATCCTCGAGCTGATGGCGCACCTCCCGCGCGAGCAGGACGGCACCGTCCGGGCCCTGGCCAGTGAGTTCCTGGCCGGCAAGCCCCTCGGTCCGTGGCTCTACGAGGGCACGCGGGGCGACGACCCCAACGACGTCGTGGACCACCAGGAACGACGCGAGCTCCGCGGCTCCCGCCTCCTCGGCGCGTGGGTCAACCACCACGACGCGCGCTCGCAGAACACGCTCGCGATGTGGGCCGAACAACCCGACGGGCGTGGCCACGTCGAGCACTACATCATCGACTGGGGAGACACCCTCGGAGGCCTGATGGACTGGGACAGCGTCTCTCGCCGGGTGGGCTACACCTACTACATCGACTGGGGCGCCATGGGCGCGGACTTCATCACCTTCGGCGCCATCGAGCGCCCCTGGGAACGGGCGAGCTTCGGTCCGGCGGGTGTCATCTGGGGCTACTTCGACGATCGCGAGTTCGTGCCTGAGGACTGGCACGTCGGCTATCCCAACACCGCCTTCTCGTCGATGGAGGAGGCCGACGGCGCCTGGATGGCGCGGATCATCTCGCATTTCGATGACGCCGACCTGTCGGCCATCATCGAAGAGGCGCACCTCTATGACCCGCTGATCCGCAGCGAGCTGGAGCGCATCCTCCGCGGCCGTCGCGACCGCATCCTCGAGCGTTACCTGCTCAGGCTGTCGTCCCTCACCCGTCCGGAGGTGAAGGAGGGCCGGCGCCTCTGCGTCGAGGACCGCGCCGAGGCCGCCGGTCTGGGCGCCGCGCCGACGCCCGCGGCGAAGTTCTGGCTGTCACGGGGCTCGGTGGCGACGCTGCCGGTCACCCGCTCGGGCCCGAACACGCTGTGCGTGGACGTTCCGGACCTGGGCGACGCGCAGCGGGTGATCGACTTCTCCACCGGGCGCGTCGGACAGTTCCCGCTGCGGGTACACGTGCTCGGCGGCGACGCGCCCCGAGTCGTCGGCGTCGCCCGGCCGGAGGACGATCACCCGCCGGCGGGTTGAATCTGCCAGATCCTCCGGTCGAACTTCGCTGCGCTGAGGGCCGACAACAGCTGCGCGGCGAAGCTCCGGATGAGCTCGAGGCAGAGCGCGTCGTCGTCCTCGATGTCCTCCGCCAGCTCGCGGTAGCTCAGCAGCAGGGCCGTGGACTCGGCGGTCGCCGTGACCTGACCGTCGTGACGCACGCCGGCGACGGCCTCGACGAGACCCAGCACCGCGCCCGGACGCAGCGTGCGGACCGAGCCTCCCGGCATGCGAAGCTCGAACGAGCCCTCGAGGAGAATGAACACGTCGGACGGCTCTCCGCTGCCGGTGACGAGGCCTTCGGGGTACCGGCGGGCCCGGGCAACGCGCGCCAGTCGGGCGATGGTCGCCATGCCGTCGATGCCGAGCCCGAGCGCCTCGCGCAGGGTCAGCATCCTCGACACCAGGTCCAGCCGGACGGTGGGAGGCGGCCGCGCAGGAGGTGGCCCGGCATGGGTGAACCGCCGGACCTCCAGGAGCTTCAGCGCGATGAGGCGCAGGAAGGAGCGGGCGAGGTGCCCGTGCTCCTCGAGGGAGGCCACGAACGCGTCGCGGTCGAGGACGAGCAGCACCGTGCCCGGTTCGGCCACGAGATCGGCCGGGAGCACGGCGCCCCCGAGCATCGACAGCACCCCCACGCCCGGGTGCTGCGCGGCGGCCACCACCTCGGGGAGGTCGGACATGAGCCGCAGGCGGCCCGCGAGCTGGACGTAGTGCGCCTGCGCGCGCTCCCCACCGCGGACCAGGACGGTCCGGGTGGGAAAGACCTGCTCGCGCCCCGCGGCGGCGAGCAAGGTGAGGTCCTCGACCGACATCCGGTCGAAGGGCGCAGAGCGGCTCAGCCGGAGCACACGCTCGGCGAGCGTGGCCGGATCCAGCTCAGACATGAGCGGGCTCGCCGCGCTCGAGCTGCTGGATCGCCCGCTCGGCGACCGCTGCCGCTTCCTGATCGGCGCATCGAGGGCCGGCTCGCAGCCGGGTCACCACACCGACCCATCCCTCCTCGCGCGCGAGGCAGGGAGTGAGCAGCCGGACCACCTCGCTGCTCTGATCCATGAGCGCCGCCACGAAGCTCTCGGGCGTGGGGCGTGACTCCAGCACCCCACCGGTGAAGGCGGGAACCACGACCTCCGGCTCGAGCAGCGCGAGCACCGGCTCGCGCCAGCGCGCCCGCACCAGTTCCAGGAGAACCTCCTGCCCGGCGTCGCGGCGCCGGCGATCGTCCGAGCGAATGCCCAGGTACACCTGCTCCAGCCCCCCGGCGGGAAAAAGCAAACCGAGGACGCGGAAGGCCCGCTCGATCCCGCGCCGCTCGCGATCGCGGAGGAGATCGAGGAGAAGCGTGCCCGCCGGCTGAGCGCCGTCGTCGCCCTGCCCGAGGCCGAGCTCGACGCCTGACTTCCGCAGAAGGCGGTTCCGGAAGACCGAGCGCAGCTCCAGGTCGAGCGCCGTCTCGAGCGCCGCCTGATCGAGCGCCAGCCGCGGATGCGTTCGCCGGAGCTGGTTCAGCGCACGAAGGGACCGGAACCGATCCAGGCCTCCGCGGGGCTGAACCAGGCGCTTCAGGAGCACGTTCGCGGCTCGCTCGGCGGGGAACCGGGCGATGGCAGGCGGCAGCTCGCGGGCCAGCGCGTACGGGGTGTCCGGAGACAGGAGGAGCCGCTCCAGCTCGGACAGCGGCTGCTCTCCCATCGCGACCAGCGCCTCGCCGACCCCGGCGCGAAGGCTCGGCTCGACCAGCAGCGCCACCAGCTGCGAGATCAGCTCGGGGGGAGGCGTGGGAAGAGCGTGGGCGGCACGGAGCAGCTCGCGGCGAGTCTCCACGTCGCCCGAATCGAACAGCGTATGGATGATCGGGAGAAGGTCTTCTCGGGGAGCACTGCCGATGGCCCAGGCGAGCGCCCGCCGCGCTTCCAGGTCCGTCCCGGAGGCGATGGCCTCGATCTGCTTCCGGGCCTCCTCGCGCTCGACGGGTCCGGTACCGCCCGGGACTGCCTCCCCTTCTGGGTTGGAGAGCGCGAGCAGGGCCGAACCCCGGACCCGGGGGCTCGGGTCCGCGAGGGCAGTGCGCAGCGCGTCGTGCATGTGCCCGGTGCGAGCGCAGAGCTCCACGGCGATCGCCCGCACCTGATCGTCCGAGTGCCGAAGCAGGAACGGCACCATGGCATCCACGTCCGATCGCCGGCCCGGAACGAGGTAGCGCAGGGCGGCGCGAACCACCTGGGGATCGGGATGGTAGAGGATGAGCGAGGGAACCAGGCGCAGGCGCCCCGAGGTGGCAAGGACGTCCAGCGCGGTCAGGACCTCGCGCACGCTCGACGAGCCCAGCGCGGCGACAAGGACCTCCGCCGAGGCCAGGTCGAGCCGTCCTATGTCCGCGGTGGGCACCCGTCCCGCGCCAAGCTCGCGCTGGAACCGCTGGAGGTAGCGCCGGCGGAGGATCCACGTGGCCTGGACCCAGCCCAGGCTGACGAGGGCGAGGCACGCCGTGGCCGCCGCCAGCTGGTGCCGCGTGGGGAGGAAAGGCAACCCCAGGAGGAACACCGAGGCCAGGGCCTGCCCGCCGCGCTGCCCGAGTGTGTCGATCGAGGGCTTGACCAGGCGCCGCTCGCCCGGACCGATGGGGAGGTACAGCAGCTCGGTCCCCACGCGGTAGACCGAGGGCCGGAGGCCCCCATCGAGGGTCTTCAGCACCAGCATCGCCACCAGCCCTGCGCCGACCGCGTAGCCCGAGGCGCCGGCGAGGACGACCAGCGGAAGCAGCCCCAGGCTGCGAGTCACTCCGGTGTTCCTGAGCAGGAGGCCCACCAGGACCAGCTCGACGATCAGCGCGAGCACGCTCTGTCCCAGGTACACGTTGGCCACCAGCCGGGGAATCTGCTCGGGGGCAGTGCCGGAGGCGACAGCGGCCTTGAACAGGTAGTCGATGAGGGTGGCGCTGGCCGCGGTGAGAAGCGCCAGCAGCGCGAGGAGGCGCAGATAGGGGTCCCGCTTCACGTACGCGGGCATCGCGCGCGGAGTCATCAGCTCCGGCTGGGCGACGTGGCCCTCACAGCTTCCCTTCGTCGAGACCTGGGCAAGCAACGCCGCGATCAGGGTGACGCCGGCGGAGATGAGGAGGAGGTTGCGGGGGCCGGTCCAGTCGAGGACGACCCGCGCCGTGCCGGTTCCGCAGACCGCGCCCAGGAGCCCGCCCGCGGCGATGAAGCCGAAGACGCGCTTGGCCTCGTCGACGCTGAAGGACTCGTCCGCGGTGAGCCAGAACTGGACGAAGACCAGCGAGGAGAAGAGCGCGGTCCAGACGTAGAAGGCGAGCACCGTCGACCGCGTGGCGGCGTAGGCCCAGAAGCCGAGGGTCACCCCGCACGCGCCGAGGAGGGTCAGGAGGAGCGCGACGTTGGTACGTCCGCCCCAGAGCCGGCGCTGCACCGGGGTGAGGAGCAGCACTCCGGCGGTGACCGCCAGGTACAGCCAGGGGAGCCGGGTGACCGGCTGCTCCATGAGGAACAACCCATCGCGTGCGGTCTCGAGGAGCGCGTGTGCGCCCACCAGGAGAAACAGGAGCGCGGCGTACGGGAGCCCCCGGCGGGTGAGGCTCGGCGGCGATCGCGGAGCGGCGCTCATGTCGAGGGGGCCGGGGAGGCCGCGGCGAGAGGACGGCGCTCGAGCGCGCCGCTCCGGACGAGATGGAGGGCACGAACACGCCAGGCGGTGAAGAGCCAGGTCGCAGTGAGCACGACGTTGAGCGCAGCGAAGCCGGTGGTCCGGACGCCGAGGTGCGTGCCGATCCAGATCGACGCCGCCGCGCACACGTCGCCGGTGCGGACGAGGAAGGTATCGATCACCGCCTTCGCCTTGTACTTCTCGTCACGGGAGGCGACCAGGTAGAGAGCGTTGATCGCCGTGGTCTCCAGGGAGTACTCGGTGCCCTTCTCCGCGATCTTCGCCACCCGGATGAGGGCGAGCGCCGGGAAGAGGACGATGGCGATCGCACCGCCCATCGAGACCACCGGCATGATGAGGAGGGCCGAGCCCACGCCCAGGTACTTCAGGACGCGGGAGACGACGAAGAACTGGCCAATCAACGCAACGACGTTCACCCACCAGAAGTAGTCGGCCTTGAACTGGCCGACGAACTTGCCCGGGTCGGCCACGGCGGCGGTCCGGGCGACCTCGATGAGCGTCTTGTCCAGCACGTACTCGCCGGAGTTGGTCACCCAGTTGACGAGCACGGTGAGGAAGCCGATGAGGAGCAGATAGCGGTCGGCGAGCAACGCCTGGAACCCGCCCTCGCCGGTCAGCGGCTGATCCTTCCCCATCTCCCGGCCGCGATCCTTCGGGCAGCACTGCTTCTGGGCATTGACCAGAGCGAACGGGATCAGCGTGACGACCAGCAGCACCGCGGCGGCGAGCATGAGCTCCAGCGGCCCGAGCTTCCTGAGCAGGAAGCTGGCCAGGGCGGCCCCGGCCAGTGCACCGACCGAGCTGCCCACGCCGAGGATGGCGAAGAGCCGCTTGCCCTGCTCCGGGGTGTAGACGTCGTTGGCGAAGCTCCAGAACGTCGCGACCAGCAGGTAATTGAAGGTGCCGACCCAGAGGTAGAAGGACAGCCCGATGGGGACGGCGGCCCGGAAGAGCACGGCGAAGACCAGGAGGTTGGAGGCGACGAAGAGGAAGATGATGGCAATCAGCTTCATCCGGCCGACGCGCCGGGCGATGGCCCCGTGGGCACGGAGCACCGGGATGAGGAGCAGCGCCTGGCCGGCGGCAGCGTAGGCCTTCACCTCCGCGCCGCCGCTCAGGAGGATGAGGGGCTCGCGGATGACCTTGAGGAGGTAATACGCGGTCAGGATGAGGAAGATGGTCGCCATGAGGGCGAGGGCGGACCAGGCCTCACCCGCTCGGACCTCGGCGAACGGACGAAGGAGGCGCTCCGGCCAACCCAGGGGGCGCGGCTCGACACGCATGACGCCGTTCTAATCGTCCTCGGCGAAGCGTGCGCGCGTTCTTCTGGGGCCCCGCGTCATTGCGTCGGCTGCTCCACCCGAGGCGCAATTTCCCCATGCGCCCCTCAGGGAGGCTGCCGGCGGGGTGGTGCGGGCCTGTCCGCCTAGGCGATGCGGATCATCCGGGTGACCTGCCCATTCGCTTCCCAGTAGGTGCGCTTGCTGGCGATGGACGGATCATCCTGGGAGGGCTGGACGTTGCCGGCCTTGTCGATGGCCCGCGAGGTGATCTTGTGCTCGCCGGTGGCCGGGCTCGGCCAGTCGACGTGCCAGAACTTCCAGGCGAACTCGTACTCGGCGCCCTTGTCGATGACCGCGGTCTTCCAGGGGCCCTCGTCGACCTTCACCTCGACCCGGGCGATCGGCGCGCCCCAGGCCGCACCGTAGATGCGGTACTTGCCGTCCTGGACCGTCACCTTGGCCGGGACGGACTTGAGGAGGCACTTGCCCACCGCGGTGCGGGTCCAGACGGTCGACCCGTCATCGCGGCGGCTCTCCCGCACGGTCAGGTACCGCTGCGCCTGGAAGGGCCCCTCGAAGCGCGAGTCGATCACGTCGATCCGGGTGAGCCACTTCACGTTGGAGATGCCGAACCAGCGCGGGGCGATGAGCCGGAGCGGGGCCCCGTTGGGCGCGGGGAGGGGCTTCCCGTTCATCTCGTAGACGAGGAGGTTCGCCGGGTCGGTCGCCTCCGCCCAGGACATGCTCCGGGCGAAGGGCGCCTTGGCCTTGAACTCGCCCATCTTGTCCCCGAGGCCGCCGATGTACTGGATCGGCTCCTCGCCCTGGTCCGCCCCGTAGAAGACGACCTCCACTCCCGCCGGCTTTCGCCCCGCCTTCTGGAGCACGCCGGCCAGCGGCGTTCCGCCCCAGCGCGCGTTGCCGATCGCCCCGGGCAAGAAGGGGAAGCCGTGATTTCCGGAGCACTCGAGCGTGGAGACGAGCTCCTTCTTCGGGAGCGCCTTGATCGCCGCGAGGTCGTACGAGCGAGGATTCGCGACGAGCCCGGCGATCTCCAGCTTCCACTTCGCGGCGTCGACCTCGGGAACCCCGTAGTGCCCCACTCGGAAGAACTTGTCGTTCGGAGTGATCCACGAGTCCGGCGTCTGGGCTTCCCAGTCGAGCTGGTTGAGGCCCGCGAGCGGCGGAGGTGGCGCCGGGGGCTGGTCGAGGAAGGGGACGTTCGTCTCGCCCGGCCTGGCCCAGGCGAAGAGCGGACTCTGGAAGAAGGCGATCGCGGCCAGCGTGCCTCCGGTCTGAACCAAGGCGTCACGGCGTGAGATGCGGCGAACGTCCATGGGAGCGGCCCCTCCTCTGGGCACGTGGATGCTACCGACTTGGGCGCGGAGAGCGAGGAGTTCCTGCTGTGTCCCCGTCTCCACTCGGGGAGTGGAACCCCGCGCCAGGGGCCGTTGCCCGGGTCGGCACTGTGATCCCGGACGTGCAGGGCAGGTGATCCGCTCCGGGCAGCACACCGCAACCGGGTGGCCGTTAAGTTCCGCGCCATGCGGATCGCGATCCTGACCTTCGACGGTTTCAACGAGATCGACTCCTTCGTCGCGGCGTACATGATCAACCGCGTCGGGCTTCCCGGGTGGAAGGCGGAGATCACCTGCCCCACCCCGGTGGTCGAGTCCGCGCGCGGCGTGCGGGTCAGCGCACAGCAGCCTCTGGAGGTGGTCCGCGAGGCCGACGCGGTGCTGGTGGGGAGCGGGAGGCTGACCCCGCGCCTGGTGGAGGATCGCGAGCTTCTGTCTCGCCTGCCGCTCGACCCGCGCCGGCAGCTGGTGGGCTCGCAGTGCTCGGGCGCGCTCTTCCTGGCGAAGCTCGGCTTCCTCGACACCCTCCCCGCCTGCACCGACCGGTTGACCCGGCCGTTCCTCGAGTCGGCCGGAGTGTCGGTGCTGGAGCAGCCCTTCTTCGCCAGCGGGAACGTCGCCACGGCTGGCGGGTGCCTGTCCTCGCAGTACCTCGCGACGTGGGTCCTCTGGCGGCTGGCCGGGCGCGACGCCGCGCAGGAGGCGCTGACCTACGTCGCCCCGGTCGGCGAGGAGTCCGAGTACATCTCGCGGGCGCTTCGGGTCGTCGGCAGCTTCATCGACGAACCCGTGGTCGACGCCGCCGCCTGGCAGCGGTAGCGGCCGGCACCGAAGGCCACCCTCGAGGGTGCCCCGTCGAAGGTGCCGTCGAAGGTGCCAGACACCTTCGATCCCGGACCCACCGAAGGTGCCAGACACCTTCGATCCCGATTCGATCGGCCGTGGCGCGTCGCATCACGCCCCGGACAGGGCGGGGCGCCTCTCACGCTCCGCGCAAGAGCCCGCGTTCCTTCGGTGTTTTTTTGCCTTGATCAGAAGAAACAGATTATGCGAATCATTCTCAACTAGAGCATGGCATCGCGAGCGACGAGGAGGCGTCGGGCCCGGGGAGTGGTCGCCAACCGCGGGGGAGGGCTGCGGGCCAGCTGGGGTCCGTTCGGCTCGGCAGTGGGTCTGGTGTCGGCGCTGGCCTCGGGGCCAACGCTGGCGCAGGAGGCGCAGGCTCCGGCACCGCCGGCCGCGGTGAGTGACGCCCCTCCGCCGTCCCCGTCGAGCGGACCCGCTCCCTCCGAGCCGCAGTTCACCCTTCCCACGGTGAAGGTCGAAGGCGAGGCCGCCCCGTACAACGTCCAGGACAGCGGTCTGGTCCGCTCGCCGAAGGCGCTCCTCGACACGCCGCAGTCGGTGGTGGTGGTCCCCGAGGCGGTCATCGAGCAGCAGCGCGCCACCACCCTCCGCGACGCCCTGCGGAACGTGTCCGGCATCACGGTCGCCGTCGGCGAGGGCGGCCGCCAGGGCGACACCTTCATCCTCCGCGGCTTCTCGGCCCAGACCGACCTCTTCCGCGACGGCATGCGGGACCTGGGCTGGTTCACCCGCGACACGTTCAACATCCAGAACGTCGAGGTCTACTTCGGACCCTCCGCGGTGCTCTTCGGCCGTGGCTCCACCGGCGGCGCCGTCAACCTCATCTCCAAGAAGCCCACCCCCACCACCGAGGGTTCGGTCACCCTCCAGGGAGGAACCGCTCCCTCCGGCCGCCTCGAGGGAGACGTCAACGTCGCGCTCTCAGACGCCTTCCAGTTCCGACTCGAGGCAATGGGCCAGCTGTCGTCCGTCACCTCCCGTGACGAGGCCCGCGCCAATCGCGCCGGGGTGGCACCGTCCATCCGCTGGCAGCCCGCCGAGCGCACCACGCTCGAGCTCGACTACTTCTATCAGCACGAGCACAACACCCCGGACTACGGGCACCCATACTACGCGCCCAAGCCGGGCCAGGACGGCTACCCGGTCTCGTACAACTTCGGCGTCCCGCGGAACGCCTGGTACGGCGTCGCCGGCGACAACCTCCCCGACCTCGAGAACGTCAACGCCAACATCGCCACCCTGCGGCTCCGGCAAGGGTTTGGTGACCAGACCTCGCTGAGCACCAGCGTCCGCTATGGCCAGGTGCACCGGCTGGCTCGCCCCACCGCGCCGCGCGGCCTCACCCCTGCCGCCGATCCCACCACCATCGGCCGGCAGCGCTACGAGATCCAGACCGACAACGACTACCTGGCGCTGCAGCTGGATCTCCGGACCCAGTTCCGGACCGGCTTCCTCGAGCACACCGTGACCCTCGGCGGGGACGCCTCCTACGAGAAGCGCAATCAGTACCGGCGCAACTCGACCATCCCCCCCGGCACCTTCGCCACCCCGGTGAACCTGCCCGCGGACCTCTTCAATCCAGATCCCACGCCCGATCTGAGCCAGGTGACCTGGGGGTACGCGAGCGACAACGACACCAAGCAGAAGCTCGGCGGGGTCTACCTCTCGGACCAGATCGCCATCGGGCGGCACGTCGAGGTGGTGGGTTCCATCCGCTACGACGTCTTCGACACGCACTTCGTCGCCAACGCACTCAACGCGCCGACCCACCTCGATCAGCAGAAGACCGACCACTTCTTCAACTGGCGCGCGGGCCTGGTGCTCCACCCGCTGGAGAAGACCAGCGTCTACGGAATGTACGGGACCTCGTCGAACCCGTCGGCCGAGTTCGGAACGTTCCCCAATGGCACGGTGACGCTCGATCCCGAGGAGAACGCCATCGCCGAGGTGGGCGCGAAGGCCGACCTCTTCGAAGACCGGCTGAGCCTCACCGGCTCGCTGTTCCGGATCGACAAGAAGAACGCCCGGGTGCCGAGCCCCGAGGGCAACGGACAGATGGTGCTCGCCGGAAAGCAGCGCGTCGACGGCTACACGCTCGGCGTCGTGGGCACCATCGTCAGCAGCTGGCGGATGCTGGCCAACTACACCTTCCTCGACTCGAAGATCACCGACAACCCGAACCCGGTCCTCATCGGCCAGCCGCTGCCGAACGCGCCCAAGCGCACTCTCTCGGCATGGACCACCTTCCAGCCGTTCCCCGGATTCACCCTCGGCGGCGGCGTCGTGTACGCGGACTCGGCGACGGTGAACAACCCCACCTTCGCCGGGACGACCGCCTCCAACCTCTCCTTCTACAAGGTGCCCTCCTACTGGCGGTTCGACGCGTTCGCCAGCTACGTGTGGAAGGCGCTCGAGCTGCAGCTCAACGTCTACAACATCGGCAACGCTCTCTATTACGAGCAGTACTACTCCGGTCACGCGCTGCCGGCCGCCGGTCGCTCCGCGACGCTCACCGCCACCATCCGATTCTGATGTCGAGGAGCGCTCGTCGATGCTCGTCCACGTTCCAGCAGTTCTCGATGCCGACCAGCTCCGCCACTGCCGTACCGTGCTCGCCAGCTCGGAGTGGGAGGACGGCCGGGCCACCGCCGGAATCCAGTCGGCGCAGGTGAAGCGCAACCTCCAGCTACCGCCGGCGAGCCTCCCAGCGCGCGAGCTGGGCTCGGTGGTCCTCGGAGCCCTGGAGAAGAACCCCCTCTTCATCTCAGCGGTGCTGCCCCAGCGCGTCTACCCGCCGCTGTTCAATCGCTACGACGCGACGATGAGCTTCGGCTCGCACATCGACAACGCGATCCGCGGCATTCCCGGCTCGCCCATTCCGCTTCGCACGGACGTCTCCGCCACCGTCTTCCTCTCCGACCCTGACAGCTACGACGGCGGCGAGCTGGTCATCGAGGACACCTACGGACAGCACGCGGTGAAGCTCCCGGCCGGGGAGATGATCGTCTACCCCGCGAGCAGCCTCCACCACGTCCGGCCGGTGACGCGGGGCGAGCGGCTCGCCTCCTTCTTCTGGGTGCAGAGCCTGGTTCGCGACGCGGCTCAGCGGGCGATGCTCTTCGACCTGGACATGGCGCTGGTCCAGCTGAACAAGGACGCGAAGCAGCACCCGGCGCTGGTGATGCTGACCGGCGTGTACCACAACCTCCTCCGCACCTGGGCCACGCCGTGAGCGCGACGCTCTCGCTTCCTGGGCACCCGGCGTCGGTGGACGCGGCCGCGCGGCGGTCCCCGCTTCTCTTCGGCACGGTTCGCCGGGGTGACGACCGCGGATTCTGGCGGCGGATGCTGCGGCTCATGCCCCTCGCGGTCGCGGTTCACCTGGTGGCGGTGGCGGTTCTCCTCACCCTTCGTCTCGCGCCGCGGCCAATCGCCGAGGAGCCGCCGCCGGTGGTGTTCCTCCGCGCGCTGCCTCCGGCCCGTCCCGCCGGGGCTCCGGCGGCGAGCGCTCCGGTGGCTCAGAAGTCTCCCCCCAAGGCCCGGGTGACTCCGCGCAAGCGCGAGCTCCGCGCGCCGGTCGTTCCTCCCAAGGAGATGCCGCCCGAGCAGCCGCCCCCGCCGGTCGCCGCCGTGACCGAGTCCCTCACCGCGGAGTCGGCCTCCTCGGCGCTCGCCTCCGGTCCCGGCGCCCCGGCGCACGGGGGAAGCGGCGGACTGGGCGTGACCGGCGACGCGCCGGTGGGCCTGGGGGAGATCACCCGGCCTCCGGCCATCCTCTACAGCCCGCGACCTCAGTACCCCTCGGCGGCGAAGTCGATGGGCATCACCGGGCGCGTGCTGGTGCGGGTGATCGTCGACGTGGCCGGCCGCGTGGAGGCGGGCTCGGCCAAGGTGCTCCGCTCGGTCCCTGCGCTGGATGGCGCGGCGCTCGCGGCCATCGTGCAGTGGCGGTTCTCCAGCTCGGTGGACCGATCGGGCCGACCGGTGCGCGTCACCCTCGACATCCCGGTGGAGTTCTCGCTGCGATGAGCGCAGTGGTGGACGCCAAGGTCGCCGCGCCGGCCCAGGCCGAGAGGCGCTCGGTGCTTCGCCGGGTGCTGTTCTGGACGCACCTGAGCGCAGGAGCCGTGGCCGGGCTGGTCATCGGCCTTCTCTCGCTCACCGGGGCGGTGCTGGTGCTCGAGCGGCCGGTGCTCGGCTGGCTCACGCCGAGGAGCGCCGACGCTTCGGCTCCGTGGCTTCCGGTCGACGAGCTGCTCTCGCGGGCACGCGCGGCACGACCCGGCGTCGCCCCCACCGCCATCACGCTGGATGCAGACGCGGGCATCGCCTGGGTCGCGCTCGGGCGTACGGGTGGGGTGGGCCTCGACGGACGCACCGGAGCTCTGCACGGCGGGAGCGCCCCCGAGGTCCGCAACGCCTTCCGGAAGGTGGAGGAGCTGCACCGCTGGCTCCTGCTCTCCGGCGATGCGCGCGAGACGGGCGAGGGAATCGTCGGGGCATGCACCCTGCTCTTCCTCTTCCTCGCCCTGACCGGCCCATTCCTCTGGATGCCTCGCCGGTGGAGCGCCACGGCGGTCCGGCGCATCTCCTGGTTCCGCCGCGGGGTGCGAGGCCGGGCTCGAGACTGGAACTGGCACCACGTGCTCGGCATCTGGTGCTTCCCGGTGCTGATCGTCGTCTCGCTGTCCGGAGTGGTGATGTCCCATCGCTGGGCGAACGATGCGGTGTTCCGCATCGCCGGGAGCCCGCCACCCCCTCCGGGCCGCCCGCAGGCTCCGAGAGTGGAGTCTCCCGCGGAGGGCGCCACCGCGCTTCCCCTCCAGCGCATCGCAGTCCTGGCGATGGAGCGCGTCCCCTCGTGGCGCGAGCTCACCGTGCGGCTCGATCCGCAGGCCGGACGCAAGCCAGGGGCGGTTCAGGTGATGGTCCGTGACCGAGAAGCCCGCCCCCGCTTCGCGGCGGTGCAGCTCTGGGCGGACCCCTTCACCGGGAAATTCGTCCGCGAGGAGCGCTACGGCGACCTTTCTCCGGGTCGGAAGGCGCGGGTGTGGATGCGCTTCCTCCATACAGGTGAGGCATTCGGCGGCGGCGGGCAACTCGTGGCCGGGGTCGCCTCGCTCGGGGCCGCGGTGCTGGTCTGGACCGGACTTGCGCTGGCGCTACGCCGACTTGCGCGGGCGCTGCGGTCGCGTCCTGCGGTGGGAAGTGAAGCCGAACCCTCGTCGCCATGAGCGATGAGGTGAAGGTAGACGCTCGGCGCACCCTCGCGCCCAAGCGTTTACCGGATTCCGCTGACGGCAAAGGCACGAGATACTCGTCACGTGCACGGCCGACCGGCTTCGGTCCTCATCTCTTCCGCAGTTTTCTGTTCGCTGCTCACGATCGTCGCCATGGTCGGTTGCTCCGGCCGCGTCGACATCCAGTGCGCGCAGGCATCCGACTGTTCCGGGGGTGCCTCGTGTATCTCGGGCCAGTGCGTGGTGTTGCCGCAGTGCTCGCGCTCCGGTGACTGCGACGCGGGCAGCAGCTGCATCAACCACGCCTGCGTTCCGGTGGGCAATCCCTGCCAGGCGAATCGCGACTGCTCGCCGGGCGCGATCTGCAGCGACCACGACCGCTGCGCGCCGCCGAGCTGCACCAGCGCCATCGACTGTGGCCTGGAGCAGGTCTGCGTCCAGGGCTCGTGCGCTCCGGTCGGGACGCCGTTGCCCCCGGTGCCGGACGGTGGCTTCCCGCCCCCGCCGCCTGACGCCGGCCCGAGCTGCGTGAATCTCCAGTGCGCCCAGGTGACCTGCACCGGCGGCGGCTCCACCAACCTGACCGGTCAGGTGTTCGACCCGAGCGGCCAGGTGCCGCTGTACAACGCCGTGGTCTACGTGCCGAACGGCCAGGTGCAGCCCCTCCCGACGGGCATGACCTGCGACCGCTGCGGAAGCCCCACCAGCGGCGACCCGCTGGTCTCCGGGCTCACCGACGCCACCGGCACCTTCACTCTGCGGAACGTCCCGGCCGGGACCAGCTTCCCGCTGGTGATGCAGATCGGGAAGTGGCGGCGCGTGGTGACCATCCCCGCCGTGACGGCGTGCACGACGACCACCCTGACCGACGTCAACCAGCAGCGGCTCCCGCGGAACCGGAACGAGGGCAATATCCCCCAGCTGGCCATCGCCACCGGCTCTGCGGATGCGTTCGAGTGCCTCCTGCTCAAGATGGGCATCGACCTGGCGGAGTTCACCCGCCCCGAGAACGGCGGCCGGGTGCACATGTACACCACGCCGAATGGGAACCCGCTGCAGCTCGCCGGCGGAAACCCTCCTCAGACGAATCTCTGGCTCGACGCAGGCACGCTGGCTCAGTACGACGTGGTTCTCCTGCCTTGCGAGGGAGGCGAGTACCGCAAGCCAGACGCCGGCATCCAGAACCTCGTCGACTACACCTCGGCCGGCGGACGCCTCTTCGTGACCCACTACAGCTACGTTTGGACGGCATTCAATCCGCCGTTCAACCAGGTGGCCAACTGGGTGCCGGACAAGGGGCAGTGCTGCAATCCGACCTCGGCCGACAACATCCCGTTCATGGCGACGATCGACACCTCCTTCCCCAAGGGGGTGGCCTTCCAGGACTGGCTGTCGAACGTGCTCGCGCTGGACAACGGCAAGCTCCCGGTCCTGGAATCGCGAGATGACGTCGGCGCGGTGAACCTCGACGCCGGGACGCGCTGGGTCTACGGCGACAATCCCAGGAACCCCACGACGCCGGTCGCCACCGAGCACCTGACCTGGAACACGCCGGTCTTCCCGCCGCCGCAGCCGGACGGAGATGCCGGCGTGCAGTGCGGCCGGGTGGTGTTCAGCGACTTCCACGTGACCGCCGCCGGTCGCTCCTCGTCCAACGTTTTCCCGGACTCGTGCAGGCCGGGCGCGATGACGGGCCAGGAGAAGGCGCTGGTCTTCATGCTCTTCGACGTGTCCTCCTGCGTGCAGGACGACCGCCTGCCCCCCACGGTCTGCCCGTCGCTGAATCAGTCCTGCTCGACCACCCAGGCGTGCTGCAGCGGCCTCACCTGTCTCGGCCAGACCCTGGCGCCCTGTGTCGCCGGGGAACCCTGCTCCTGCCAAGTCCCGATCAACTGATGCCTTTCGCTCCCATCAAGACCGCGCTCCTCGTCCGCGCCCCGCTCGGGGCCGCGCTGATGCTCGCCGTGGCCTGTCAGACCTACGACTTCCAGCCGGTGACGCCGGTGAGCCTGGGTCAGACCACCACCGAGGTCACCATCACCGCGAAGCAGCTCAAGCCGAACCTCATGCTGGTGCTCGACCGGTCCGGCTCGATGCGGCTGCCGTTCGATCCAACGCCCGCGGCGTGCGGCACCTGCGGTCAGACCGGGCAGCCGTCGTGCGATCCGGCGACCTGCCCCTCGCGCTGGGACGTCCTCACCAGCACCGCGACCGACTTCCTGTCGCAGAACGGCACGGTGGCGCGGATGGGCGTGGCCTTCTACCCCGCGCTCTCGGGTGCGACCATCCTCGATCCGGGCAGCAACAACACGAGCAACTTCTGCACCGCGGCGAGCGCCATCGACGTCGCCCTCCCGAGCTCGGATGACGACGCCGACCTCCGGAACAGCGCGGACGCGGTGGACTTCGCCATCCGGCGAGTGGGCGCGACCGCCTCGCCGCTGTCCGGGGGCGTGGGCGGTGGCACCCCGACCGGCGACAGCCTGGTCTACGTGGCGGCGAACGCGGGGTTCGGGTCCACCATCCAGCGCCAGAGCTTCCTGCTGCTCATGACCGACGGATTGCCGAACTGCAATCCAGCCTCGGGACTCAACGCGAACGACAACCCGGCCGCCTGCGACTGCACCGACGGACCGACGTCGGCAGTGTGCACCTACTACCCGGTGCTGGACTGCAACGACTTCAACGAGACGGCACGGAAGGTCCGCGCCGTCCGCGACACCGGGGTGAAGACGATCGTCATTGGCTACGGCGACGTGTTCGGGGCCTCGGCGCAGCAGTCACTGGAACAGATCGCGGTGGCCGGCGACTTCCAGCGTCGCTGCGCGTCGGGTGGCGGCGAGTGCGATCCGAGCGACACCGCGTGCCTCCAGACCGGCACCCAGTGCACAGAGCAGTTCTTCCGCGCGACCTCGAAGGAACAGCTCTCGGCGGCGCTCGCGGCAATCAGCTCGTCGATCCTCCAGGGGGACCCCTGCGTGGTGAAGCTCGAGCCGGCCCCGGTCGATGCGAGCTTCCTCACCGTCCTGGTCACCGAGAAGGGCGTGACGACGGCGTATCCCGACCCGTCGGACGTGTGGGACTTCGCCTTCGACTCGCAGAGCGGGAACGCGACGCTGACCTTCAACGACCCGCTGTGCTCGAAAATGAGGTCGCTCAGCGAGGACATCACCTACGAGATCCGCTCGGTCCACCGGCTGTAGGCTGTAGCCGGGCCGTGATCAGCGTCTCTTGAAGAACTCCACGGCGCGCTCGTGTTTCTCGGCGGCTGCGCGGCTGCCGAACGTCCCGAGGTTCCTCCGCTTGCCGGTCCGAGGGTCCTTCTTCCTGGAGTAAAGCCGGTACTTTCCGGAAGGCAGGCGGCGGATCATTCGGTCGTCTCCGCCGGGGAAGATGGTGACAGCGCCCGGGAGTGGCTACCGATGATTCTCGGTTCTCCGGAGGGTCTCACCCTGCGGTACCCCTTCGAGAAAGGCGCGGCCCATGGCAAGCACGCGAGGCGACAAGATTTTCCCGTTCTTCTGGTACACGAATCAGGCCGAGGAGGCCGCGCGGTTCTACGCGTCGATCTTCCCCGACTCGCGGGTGGACCGGGTGTCGAGCCTTCCGGTCGACAGCCCGAGCGGTCCAGCGGGCTCGGTGAAGGTGGTGGACTTCATCCTGTTCGGGAAGCGGTTCCAGGCCATGAGCGCGGGGCCGCTGGACCCCTTCAACCACGCGATCTCGATGGTGGTGGTCTGCGAAGACCAGGCGGAGATTGATCGGTACTGGTCGGGGCTGCTCCAGGGCGGCAAGGAAGAGCAGTGCGGATGGCTCAAGGACCGCTACGGCGTGTCCTGGCAGATCGTGCCGCGGATGCTGGATGAAATCTTCGCTGACAGCGACGTGGCGGGCAGGAAGCGGATGGGCGAGGCGATGCTGAAGATGGTGAAGCTCGACATCGCCAAGCTGAAGGCGGCGTACGAGGGGCGCTGAGCTCCGTCTCAACTCCGACTCGACCCGCGCCGCCGCTTCCGCTTCCCCAGCTGGGCGGCGACCTTCCGGTCCGGGACCTCGAAGAGCCCCCGGCGTCCCTTCATCGGGATGGGTCGGGGGAACCGCTTCGCCCGCGCGAGGTACCAGCCCCAGCTGCCGGGCTCGTGCCACGCGCTGGTGCGCTCCTGGGTGCAGTCGATCACCTCGACGACGCCGATGATCGCGCTCCGCTCGACGTCGTCCGGGACGCCGTGTTCCTGGAACCTCTCCTCGTCGGCACCGGCACCGGCATGGATGAGCAGCGGGCCACGATGCCACGTCCTCCAGCTGCGGTTCTCGACGTCCTTCGCTCCCCGGACGATGAGCTCTGCCCACGGTTGATGGATGGTGATGGCTCGCACCGCGACCCTCCTGGATAGCGCCCGGGGCTTGCGAGCACCATGCCGCCAGGTCTCGAGCCGGCGGCACTCGACGCACCGCCTCTTCCCGATGCGCACGGGTGCACGTCGTCGGACGGGGCGTCCGCCGGGTCAGACATCGTCTCGCAGGCGCTCACCGTCCGCTGAGCGTCAGGGGCGGACCACGATCCGCTCCTCGACCACACCCGGACAGCGCCAGTGCGCCGGATGCCACGCACCCTGGGGACCGTAGTGCCCTGCCACCCAGACACCGCCCGGACACGGCGCCGGCGCACGCACCACCTCTCGCTCGTGCACCACGCAACCGGACAGCGTCATCGCCATGAAACCGAAGGCGATTGCAGCGCTTCGCAGAGTCATTCCTCGACGAACACCGCGCGCGCCGGAAAGTCTCGGCCGCAAGATTCCTCAGGGTTCTCGCCCGGGGAGCAGACCCGCCTTCCTGCTCCCCCGCGGTCGGAGCATCCAGCCCAGCAGCAGCACGAGCGGCCAGAGGGAGGCTCCCGTCGAGGTCCTACATCCATCCGCCGGCCTCTGGTCTCCTCCTGTTCCCCCGTCCGCTGCTCCAGCGCCGGTTCCGCGCAGCGCGAGGGTCAACGTCCCCTGGCTCCCGTCGGCGTTGAGCACCCACTGATCCGTCTGGTCTCCGGTCGAGGTGGGCGCGAACGTCACGTTCACCGACCTCGACTCGCCCGGAGCGAGGCTCGTGCCCTCCGGGAGGGGGCTTCCGGTGAAGCCCACACCGGTGGAGGGAGGCTTGGAGCGGGTGATGGTCAACCGCTGCCCGCCCCCGTTGGAGATGGTGAAGCTCTGGGTCGCGCTCGCGCCGACCTGGACGGCTCCGAAGTCGAGCTCCAGAGGAGCGACGACGAGCCGTCCATCATCCACGCCAGTGCCGGAGAGCGGAACGACCACCGCGCCCGCGCTCGAGGCGAAGGTGAGCGAGTCCTGGAACGTCCCGCCTGCCGTCGGGGCGAAGGTCACGGTGACGGTCACGGACTGGCCGGGACCGAGAGAGGACGCCGAGGGTGGCGCGCCCGCGGCGGAGAACGGCGCGCCAGCGACGCTCACCGAGCTCACCGGGGTGGCAGTGTCTCCCACGTTGGAGAAGGTGATCGCCTGGATGGTCACCTGACCGATGACGGTGGGGTCGAACACCGCCGAGCTCGGGCTCGCCTCGACGTGCGCTCCCGGGACCTGACCTTCGCCGCTGAGGCTCAGCGCGAAGGCGCCGCTGCCCGCGGAAGCGACGAGCGCCCCGGTCCGGAGCCCCGTGGTCGACGGCCGGAAGGTGGCGATCCCGGAGAGGGTTCCCCCCGGAGCGAGCGTGACGGGAAGCGGTGGGGTCACGCCGTCGACCGTGAACTCGGCGTTGCTCGAGGACAGCGCGGTCACCGTCACGCTCTGGCTGGCGGTGAGCTGGAAGGGAGCGCTGAAGGAACTTCCGACGTGGGCGGTTCCGAAGTCCACCGGCGGGCCGGCGAGGCCGACCGGCGCCGTGTTTCCGAATCCGAGGACGTGTCCATCCCGGTTGCCGACGTAGACCCGTCCATCGCCGACACCGGGTGGATTGAACTTGGAGGCGCGACCGATGGGCAGCGTGAGGCGCAGCGGCAGCGTGCCGTTCACCGGCAATGTGTCGTAGGCCCGGAGCTCGCCACCCGCGCCGGTCCCATCGGGAGACCAGACGATCCACACCAGCGCCGTTCCGGGCGCTGTCCCGTCGGAAGTCACGATGGGTGCGCTCGAGCCGAAGCCGAACGCGCCGTCTGCTTGCGCGGCCAGGGCGAGCGTGCGGAGACCGGTGCCGTCGGTGCCGACACGGAAGGCGTTGAGCTCCCCGGTGGTCCCGGCCGCCGAGTTTCCCGGTGAGGCGGTCGGCAGGTAGGTCCATCCGCCCTCGCCGGGCCACACCGCGGAGCGGGACCACACTCCACCGATCGGACCGATCCGGTGGACCACCCGATCCGACTCGGCAGGCCCCTGACGGAACCCGCCGAGATCGTCCCGGTTCAGGAGGTACGCGTAACCTTCCTTCCCTGCCCCCACGCCCAGGTGTGGAACGCTCGGTGTACCGAGCGCGTCCGGCAACCCCACCGGACCACCCGACCCGAAGTCGGCGTCCCAGCTGTTCAGCAGCTGAGCATCCCGGGGGCTGAAGAAGTCCGTCGCCACGAGCGACCCGTTGGCCTGGACCGTGAGTCGCACCCAGGACTGCCCGAGGACGTTGGGGGGAGCGTTGCCCGGAGTGGGAACCGGAGGTCCTTCCCCGTTTCCGGTGGAGACGATGAACGTGTTCGGGCCGTCGCTCATCAGGGCACCGCCGGCTTGCCAGATGCCGGCGCCGTCGTTGAAGCGATCCTCCGCCGACCAGCGGGCCTGGATCTGCCCCGCGGTGCTGACTCCGATCACCCAGCCCTTGTAGGGAGGGATCCCGCAGTGGCTGCCGAAGCCCGCGTACACCGTGCCGTTGAGAAGGACGAGCCCGGTGCGCTGGAGCTGGTGGGTGGGATCGAAGGTGACATCGGTCTGGTTGTCAGCCGAGCCCTGGATCGCCACGGGAAAACCCGGCTGCTCCGCCAGCGTCGGCAGCGAGAGGGCGTGGAACCACAGCGCCGCGGGACCCGTGGTGCCCGAGGCGTAGGTCTTGGTGGTGAGGTACGCGGTGCTGGTGGAGGGATCGATCACCGGGGTTCCGGTGATGCCGACGTTCGGGACCAGATCACCGCAGCCAAGGTCCGCGGCACGCCACGGCGGCTCCAGGGCGCGCTCTGCGAGCGTGCCCCCGGTGGCGGGATCCAGGACATAGACGTGGTTGTTCTCGGTCGCGATCAGCAGCCCTCCGGGGAACAGGAGCGGCTGCGCGTAGATCGAGCCGTCCAGCGCGACGTCGAAGAGCTGCTGGAACGCAGCGCTGCTCACCTCCGCGGGATGGAGCGCCGGCTGGTTCGCGTACCATCCGGTGCGCAGATCATCCGCGCTGGCTCCGATCCCGAGCGCCGCCGCGCGCGGTGCGGACGAACGGAGCCCGAACCAGGAAGGCAGTCCTCCGCCCGGCACCGCAGAGCCACAGGCGCAGGCGAGCAGGAGCGCGGACCACCCGATGTGACCGACCGTTCGCAGGGAACCCCTCCGGTGGGTCGCGGAAAGGGAACCACGGCCCCGCGACGCAGGGAGGGGACAGGGGGCGCTCGGTGTCCGACGCCCGACAGCGAGCCGGACGCGCAAACGCCGGACACGCCGTGCATCGCGGCGCGATCCCTACGACCGCTCGAGCACGGCGCCGTAGAAGCCGTCGGTGCCGTGTCGATGCGGAAGGGTGACGAGGGCCGGCCCGTGGCGCAGCTCGGCCGGGACGGGCGCTTCCACCCGCCGGAGCTCCGGGTGGGCCTCGAGGAACGACTGGACGACGCCCTCGTTCTCCTCGGGTCGAATGGTGCAGGTGACGTAGACGAGGCGCCCACCGGGACGGACGCGAGCCACCGCGGTCTCCAGCAGCGCGCGCTGGAGGGGCGGCCACCGGGCGAAGGACGCGACGTCGGTGCGCCAGCGAACGTCGGGCCCCCGGCGGATCGACCCCAGCGCCGAGCAGGGCGCGTCGACCAGGACGGCGTCGTAGGTCTCCTCGGGAGCTTCGTGGAGGATGCGCACGGTGGTCGCGGCTCCCGCGCGCTCGGCACGGTGGCGCAGTCGTTCGAGGGCTTCGCGATCGATGTCGTGGGCGTCCACCCTCCCCTCCCCCTGGAGCGCGGCGGCGAGGAGCAAGGTCTTTCCTCCGGCGCCGGCGCACAGGTCGAGCACGCGCATGCCGGGTCGGGCCTCGACGAGCGCTCCGGCGAGCTGGCTCCCCTCGTCCTGAACCTCGAAGAGACCTTCCTGGTGGGAAGCGAGGCCGAGGACGTTGGGACGGCCGTCGAGGTTGAGCGCATCCGCGGCGTACCGCGCAGGGTGGCTGGAAACGCCCTCGGCGCGGAGCCGCTCGGCGAGCGCGTCGCGGTCGATCCGGGGCCTGTTCGCGCGGACGGTGATCGGTCCGGGAACGTTGCAGGCAGCGGCGAAGAGGGGCGCCTCGGAGCCGAGCGCGTGCTCGAGCTCCGGGACGAGGCCGTCCGGCCAGGAGAACCGGGTAGGCCAGTCCTCGGGCGGAGGACGAACCTCGGGGGGCGCTGAGCCGGTCCAGTCGCGGACGGAGTGGGCCGGCAGGTGGGCGACGTCGCGGAGGAGCGCGGTCAGGAGCCCCGCCGGAGCCTCGGAGCCGGCATGGTGTGCCAGGCGCCGGCGCCAGAGCGCGACGCCGAAGAGGGCCTCGGCGGCCACGGCGCGATGGGCGGCATCCCAGCCGGGATGTGAGCGAAGGAGCACCGTCAGCAGTCGCGCGGCGTCACCGCCGTGAAGGACGGGGCCGAGCGCTTCGACGACCTGCCGCCGGACCTCGGGGAGCTGGGACCAGTCGAGCTGTGCGAGGCGGTCCCGCGCGGCGCGCTCGAGCGCCTGGAGCGTGGGGAGCCGCGTCCCCGTGGAGGCCCGGGGGGTCACGAACGAAGAATGCCCGATTGCCTGAACTCCGTCGTGGGCGACGAATGCTGACCCATCCGGCGGCCTTCAGCGCCAGGGAGCACATGCGTCACGGCCCGTCTGCTTCCCCCGGCCCCGCATCGAGCGCCACCGCCGTGGCCTTCGGCCGATCTCGTGATCGACGACGATTCCGGAGCCTCCGTTCCCTTGAACCCGCCGCTCATGGCAGCGTGGGGACTTCCGATGGCGCTCTCCGCCCCTTTGAGGTGGACCCGACAGCTGTATCGCTGGCTCCATCGCGCCTGGGAGTCGAAGCCGGTCCAGCACGCGGTCGCGACGGTGCTGATCCTCGTCTTCGTCGGCGCGTTGCTGGCCATCGAGCTGAAGCGGCTCGGCCTGATCCAGGTCGAGTGGATACCCTCGAACCACTTCCATGCGGTCCGGCTGGGATTCAACCTGCTCCTGGTGGTCGAGGTCCTCGGCCTGGTGTTCGGCCTGACCGGGAGCCCCGGACGGACGCTCGGGAAGCAGTTCGAGATCCTGTCCCTGATCCTCCTCCGGACGAGCCTGAAGGAGCTGGTCAACGCGCCCGAGCCGCTCCAGTGGGAAGCGCTGAGGCCTTTCATCGGGCCGATGATCGCCGACGCTGCCGGAGCCGTGGCCGTCTTCGCGCTGGTGGGGCTCTTCTACCGGCTCCAGCGGGACGGGGACGAGCAGAGCGCAGAGCACACCCCCGAGCAGTTCGCCGCCTCGAAGGAGGCGGTCGCGCTGGCGGTCCTGCTGATCTTCCTGATCCTCGCCGGGTGGGGAGTCAGCGACGCCATCTTCGATCACGAGGGAGCGGCCGCGTATGACAGCTTCTTCGCGACGCTCTACACGGTGCTGGTCTTCGCCGACCTGACGATCGTCTTCCTCTCCTTGCGCCACAGCTTCAGCTACGAGCCGGTCTTCCGTAGCTCCGGATACGCGGTGGTGACGGTGCTCATCCGCATCGCGCTCACTGCGCCGCCGTACCTCAACGCGGGACTGGGCGTCGGAGCGACGCTGCTCGGGATCGCGCTCGCCGCCGCATACCCGAGCACGGCGGAGGCACCGCGCCCGTCCGAGCCGGTGGCGACGCAGGGTGGCCGCGGCGGTCGCGCCGACCGCGGGACTCCTGAGAAGTAGCCTCCCTCACGCAGGTCGCATGTGACCCGGGAGGCGACGGCGCGCGCACTCGCGTCGCACGTCGGCAAGTTATTCTCGGGATCGCGCCGCGTTGGCATCACCGCTCGGTGACCTGCCCTGACGACTGGTCGGTTCGCGGGACATCCAAAGAAGGAGCCGCTCGAGCAAACCGCGTCATGTCCTGCAGGACAGGTCGAGAACGAGACAGATCGCGACGAGATTGTGCGCCGAACAGTCCGATGGCGGCTCGCTCCGGCCTTCTGGACACCATCCAGGTGATCTGGTTCTTGCCACGCCTCTGCAGGGCGCAATGCCTTTGCAAGGAGGGCGGGACATGCACTGGACCAGATCATCTCGAGTAGCGGCGACGCTGCTCGCGGTGGGGATTCTCACCGGGTGTGGCGTGGGGCAGGACAGCAGCAGCAGCAGCTCACCGCAAGCCGTTCCGATCACCGCCACACAGGCGAATGAGCTGGCGAGCAAACAAGCCCGCGACACGGCTCTTGCGCGAGCGAAGCAGAAGGCTGGCGCCAGCCTCAAGGTGTCGATGCACAAGTCGACCGACATGGCGCGGTTCATCCGCGTGCCACAAGACACGAGCGCGTCCCTCGGGACGAGTCTGGCCAAGACTGCGGCCGACCAGGCCGCGGAGTCCGCAGCGTTCTTCCGTGACTTCGGGCCCGCGATGGGCGTCAGTAACCCCGCCTCGATGCGTCTGCAATCGACGAAGACCGACAAGCTCGGGCACACGCATCTCACCTACCGTCAGTACCACGGTGACGTGCCCGTCTTCGGCGCGACGCTCAAGACACACTTCGACAGGAACGGACGGATGAGCGAGGCAAACGGGACCGCGATCCCCGACATCTCGGTGAGCACGACGCCGAGCGTGAGCAGCGATCACGCCGGTGCCGTGGCGCGCGCCGCAGTGGTCGCAGACCGTGGCGATTCCGATGTGCTCCGCGTCGGCCGCGGCACGCTGTACGTCTTCCGGGAAGGCCTCGCACAGGGCCTTCCGGGCGGAGAGAACCTCCTGGCCTGGGAAATCGAGGTCACCGACGGCGGCGGCGTCCGCGACCTGGTCTACGTCAATGCGCACAGCGGAAAGGTGATCGACCGCATCAACATGGTGCAGGACGCGATGTTCCGTCGCGCGTACAACGGCCTCAACCTCCCGCGCGTCCCCAACAACTATCCGAACGGTCCCTACTGGATGGAGGGCCAGCGCTTCCCGACCGCCTCGCAGGAAGCGAACAACATGATCATCGCCTCGAAGGAGACGTACGACTTCTTCTTCAACAACTTCGGGCTCGACTCCTTCGACGACAATGGCACGAAGATGGACGCCATCTTCAACCGCGGCTACCAGTGCCCGAACGCCTCGTGGAACGGGACCTTCATCTCGTTCTGCCCCGGCCTCACGGTCGACGATGTCACCGCGCACGAGTGGGCACACGCCTACCAGCAGTACACGCACAACCTCATCTACCAGTGGCAGCCGGGGGCGTTGAACGAGTCGTACTCGGACATCTGGGGTGAGACCGTCGACCAGATCAACGGGCGGGGACTGGATTCGCCGGGCGGCGCGCGGACTGCCGGGGCATGCTCCACGTTCTCTCCGCCGGTGGGAACCTTGCGGGTGAATGCGCCGGCAGGGATCGCCGGCGACTACTTCGCCCAGTCCGCCCAGTTCGGGCAGCCGCTGAGCACGACCGGGATCACCGGCGAGGTGGTGGCTGCGCTTGACGCCTCCGACGCCGCAGGGCCGAGCACATTCGATGGCTGCAGCGCGATCACCAACGGCGCGCAGGTCGCCGGCAAGGTCGCGCTCATCAACCGCGGCACGTGCGAGTTCTCGACGAAGGTGCTGAACGCCCAGAACGCGGGCGCGGTGGCAGTGATCATCGAGAACAACGCTGCCACCGGCCTGCCGGGGATGGGTGCAGGCGCGGTCGCTGCGCAGGTCACCATACCGTCGCTGGGCGTCCAGCAGGCCACGGGGGAGTCCATCCGGGGACAGCTCGGCCAGCTGATCGCCGTGAACGCGACACTGCTGGCGCGGCCCGGCACTGACAGCAGCTACCTGTGGCTGCTCGGGGAGGAAGCCACCGGCGGAATCACCGGAGCAATCCGCGACATGTGGAACCCGAGCTGCTACTCGAATCCGGGCAAGGTCAGCGACACCGCCTATTACGTCTGCAACGCCGCTGACAACGGTGGCGTCCACACCAACTCCGGCGTGCCAAACCACGGGTACGCGCTGCTGGTCTCGGGCGGCACGTACAACGGAAAAACCGTCACTGCCATCGGGCGTACCAAGGCGGCGCACATCTACTTCCAAGCGCAGGACGTTTATCAAGTCGACGACAGCGACTTCGCCGACCATGCCGACGCGCTCGAGGCCTCGTGTTCCGACCTGACCGGGAGCTCGTTCGCCGCGGTCGGCACCGATCCGCTCAACGGCCCGATCACCGCGGCTGACTGCGCGCAGGTGACGAATGCGATCGCGGCGGTCGAGCTGAGGGGGAGTACGTCGTTCTGCAACTTCCAACCGCTACTCAACCCGGCTGTCGCGGCGACATGCAGCGCCACCACGACCACCGGGGTCAGGACGGACATCAAGTCGTTCGACTTCGAGAGTAACCCGACGGACTGGAGTGTCAGCCACGAGAGCCCGTCGGCAACCTTCACCCCGCGCGACTGGACCTGGGTCAACTCCTTACCGCCGACCAACTCCGGATTCGGAGTCGGATCCGGTTTCTTTGCGCCCACCCCCAATGCCGTCAACTGCAATGTGCAGGACGAGACTGGCGTCCTCCACCTCACGAGCCCGGTGATCGCGATCCCGTCCTCGGCAACCTTCGCACGCGCGACCTTCGAGCACTGGATGTCGACGGAGCCGGGCTTCGATGGCGGCAACCTCAAGATCAGCGTGAACGGAGGACCCTTCCAGCTGGTGCCCCCGTCGGAGTTCTCCTTCAACAACTACACCTTGACCTTGGTGACAGCTGCGGACGGGAACACCAACCCGCTCGCCGGACAACCCGCATGGAGCGGGACCAACACAGGCTCGATCGGCGGATCGTGGGGTCGCACGCACGTGAACCTCGGGAACTTCGCCCCGCCGGGAAGCGCGGTGCGGCTGCGCTGGGACCTTGGCATCGACCAGTGCTCCGCCCGCAAGGGGTGGTACCTCGACAACGTGAACGTGTTCAGCTGCGTGCCGAAGGTTCCGGTGGTGACCATCGACCCCGTGGCGAGCGCACCTGAAGCCTCCGGGGCGCTGGTCTTCATCATCCGGCTCTCGGTGCCGACGATCGTGCCTGTGGCGGTCACGGTCGAGACCGTCGACGGGTCTGCAGTTCACGGCAACGACTTCGACCGGGTCGCCGGAACGGTGGTGATCCCCGCGTCCTCGGCTACTCAGCTGGTGGGCGGAGTCTTCGTCCAGGTTCCGATCAAGGACGACAAGGTGCCGGAAGGCGACGAGTCGTTCACGTTCCGCATCACGAACGTGACCAACGGCACCCTCGACCCCGCCCACGCGGCGGCGACCGGCACCATCCTCGACGACGACGCGCCGTAGCGGCAGGTGGCGCAGGCCCTCGCTCCGCCGCATCGCGCTGCGTCCCGGCGCGAGGCGGCGGAGGAGGACCGGAGAACCGTGAGCGCAGGAAATGCCCGCCCCGGTGTGGCGTAGGTCGTCTCGGATGAGCGTCCTTCGACGGCTTCGTCGACCAGGCGCACCTGACGCGGAAGTGGGTACAAGACGGGAGCCAGGCTTCGGGCTAGAGGCCGTAAGGATGCACCGCCGCTCCGTCCTCGCCGGTTCCCTGGCCTTGCTGGCCTCGCGGACCGTCCGTGCCCTCGCCGGGAGCGATGGCGGAATCCCGGCGCGCCGGACTCGCTGGGCGGTCCGCGGGTCGGAGGGCCTGGACGCGATCTCCTTCCTCCAGCCTCTCTCGGGACGCCCGCTCTACACCGAGCCCTACGCGGAGGAGCTGGCCCGCTTTGGCCCCCGACTCCCGCCTGCCGTCCGGGCCGACGTACCGAAGCTCTGGGACGAGGCCGAGAAGGCCGACTTCGGTCTGCTCGCGCCAACCCTCGACGTCATCTTCTCCAGCGACCACAACGCGGACACGCTCGACGCGGTTCTTGCCGGCCTGGACGCGCCCGACCGCAAGCTGCTTCCTCCTTACCGGGACAGCCCCTACTGGGCGAAGGAGTCGTGGACCTGGTTCCTGGGAGCCCGCCCGCGGTTGGTGACCGTGTTCCGTGCGCTGCGGAGCGCGGGCTTCGTCCGCTTCCGGACCGAGCGAGCCGGGAAGGCCCTCGGGGAGCGGGTGACGGGCGTGCAGCGTGACCTCGACGGCTTCGACGTCATCAAGTGGCAGGAGAAGCTCACCGGCCGGACCTTCGACCCGACCATCAACATCGTGCTTCTGCTCTTCTGCAAGCCGCACGGGATCAAGGTGCAGGGGCAGACGTTTCTCCAGGCGTACGACTACGACATCCCGACCACGGTCCGGATCGCGGCCCACGAGATGCTGCACCCGCCGGTGCCGATGGACGGGCCGGCCGCGAAGAGTGCGCTCGGTGTGCTCTCGAAGGACGCGCTGATCACTCGCATCGTGAAGGAGCACGATCCGCGGTGGGGGTACACCACGCTCGAGGGACTCCTGAACGAGGACCTCTGCCAGGCCCTGGATCAGATGATCAGCGAGGCGCTGGGCGTCGGCCGGAATCCCGCGGATCGCTGGCGCAAGTCCGACGACGGGATCCACGTGCTGGCCGCCGGGTTCTACGGCTACCTGCGAGAGGACCGCTGGGTCGATCGCGGTGGCTCGATCGAAGCCTGGCTCGGCCAGGCGGCCGCCTCGGGGCGCCTCGAGCCCGAGCAGCTGCACGCGACGGCCGCTCGGGTGCTGGAGCGCCCGGTCACCCAGCTCTGGCCCCTGCACGCCGACGCCGGCCGGTGAACACCGGGCGACGGCAGCTGCGCCACGGTGAAACGTTCACCCCGCCCGGGGAACCAAAAAAAGGTCCCCGTCCGCTCGCCACGGCTCCCCGAGCGATTCTGCACGCGGTGCACTCTTCCACGTGCAGAACCGCTCGCCCGGGCGGGGACCGATTCCACCAGACGGCGGCGGAGAACCCTCCTCGAGCGCACCTGCACATGGTGCGTCTCCTCAGTCGCAGGACCGCGGCGCGAGAGGACCTGCTCGAAGGTAGCAGTCCGGTGACGCGCCACCCTGGCCGCGGCCTCGAAACAGCTGAAGGACGGGATGACGCTGGCTTGACCGGGCGTTACTGGCGTCGCGAGGGCTGGCGTATGGACGAGCGCGTGGAGAACCAGCGGATCCGGGAGCAGCTCTGGCAGCATCTCGAGTCCGAGCATCGCCAGCTGGACAAGGTGCTGGGCGACGTCGAGAGCCTTGCCGCGGAGGGCTCGTTCGAGACGGCGAAAAAACGGTTCGGAGAGTACCGGCTCGCGCACGAGCGACACCGGGTCAAGGAGCGCAAGCTGGAAGCGCTCTTCGGCGAGTTCCGCGAGATGGCATCGTTCGTCACGCGGCTGAAGCGCGAGCGGGCTCGGGTGCTCGAGCAATCCGAGCGTGTCTGGAGATACCTCTGCCAGGAGAAGAACGCGCCGGTGCCCCGCGAGCTCGGCCGCCTCGCCATGCTGGTCTCCGAGCACGAGGACGCGCAGCGCCGGCTGATCCTCGCGGACCTGCCGCTCAGCCCCGAGCACCGGCAGGAACAGGCGAATCTGTTGCGGCAGCTGGGGATCCTTTGAGCTCGTTGCGGGTCGGACTCATCTGCCTGAAATCCGGGGTGTTCTCGGGTCAGACCAGGCACGTTTCTCGACTCCCTGCCGAGGAGTACGGTCGATCGGTCCTTCTCGGGAGGTCCTGCCATGTCCTCGAGGCTCCCTGTTCCAGCAGCGATTGTCGTCGCGCTCGCCCTCGCTGGTCGACCCGCCATGTCTCAGCCGCGCCAGACTGACACCTACCTCGATGAAACGCGCACGCGCTGGGAAGGCGTGGCCAAGCGCATCTGGGACTCGGCGGAGCTCGCGCTTCGAGAGAAGAAGTCGGCCCAGGCCCTCGCCGAGGTCCTCCAGAAGGAGGGCTTCAAGGTCACCTGGGGCAGCGGTGGTCAGGAGACCGCGTTCGTCGCAACGGCAGGCTCGGGCTCGCCGACGGTGGCGCTGCTGGCCGAGTACGACGCCCTCCCCGGGCTCTCTCAGGCCGGAGGACAGCCCAAGAAGGCGGCCGTCGTCGAGAACGGGGCCGGACATGGATGCGGCCACAATCTCCTCGGCACGGCCGCGGTCGCCGCCGCGATCGCCGCCAATCGCGAGCGGCAGGCCCGGAAGCTGCCGGGAACGATCCAGCTCTTCGGGACCCCAGCCGAGGAGGTCCTCTTCGGAAAGACCTTCATGATCCGGGACGGGGCCTTCAAGGCGACCGACGTCGCGCTGGCCTGGCATCCGGACGAGCAGAACCGCGTCATGAATCGCTCACGTGTGGCGGTCGCCTCGGCAACCGTCGAGTTCTTCGGCCGCACCGCACACGCCGCGTCCGCCCCCTGGGCCGGCCGGAGCGCACTCGATGCGCTCATGCTCTTCGATCATGCGATGGCCTTGATGAGGGAGCACATCAAGCCCACCGCGCGGATCCACCGGATCATCAAGCAGGGCGGGATGGCGGCCAACATCATCCCCGACCACACCCTGGGCGAGTACTGGCTCCGGGACGCGAGCGGCGAGAGCGTCAACGAGATGATGGGGCGAATGAAGAAGGCGGCCGAGGGTGCCGCGCTGGCGACCGAGACGCGTGCCGAGGTGAAGCCCCTCTTCTTCACCCGCGATCCGGTTCCCAATGACACGCTGGCCGGCGTGCTCCAGAAGGAGCTGGAGCGGCTGGGCCCGCCGACCTACGACGCTCAGGACGTCGCCTTCGCCAAGGCGCTACAGCAAGAGCTGAGCCTCGACCAGCTCGGCATGGCGAGCAAGGTGATGTCCTACGTGGCGAAGAACGGCAGCACGGCGTCGAGCGACATCGGCGAGGTGAGCGCGGTGCTGCCGCTGGCCGAGCTCGGGGTCGCTACCCGCCCGCTCGGGACGGCCGCCCACCACTGGGCGACGACCAGCTGCTCGGCCCATCCCATCGGTTACCGGGGGATGATGGTCGCAGCGAAGGTGCTCGCCGCGTCCACGACCGACCTCCTGGCCGACCCGGCGATGGTCAAGGCCGCGCGCGATGAGTTCGCCAAGACGACGGAAGGAAAGCCCTACGTCTCACCGCTCGCACCGGATGCGAAGCCGCGCGCGTCGCTCTGACGACTGAGCCAGCCTCGGACAGTCGCGCCGGGCCGCCGATGCGCGGTGGGGTGTGTGTCGCTAGCGTCTCCATGGGATGGGCCACGCGACTGTCCGCTTCTACGCCGAGCTCAATGACCTGGTGGTCCCAGAGCGGCGCTTCCGCGACAGCAACGTGGAATTCGCTGGCTCGCCTGCGCTCAAGGACCTGATCGAGTCACTCGGCGTGCCGCACGCGGAGATCGACCTGGTGCTCCTCAATGGTCGGTCGGTTGGCTTCGGCACGCGCTTGCACGACGGCGACCGACTCGCGGTGTATCCGATGTTCGAGGGGCTCGACATCGGGGCCGTGAGCCAGGTTCGCGCGACACCGCTGCGCGAGCCGAGGTTCGTCCTCGACGGCCACCTGGGTCGCCTCGCGGCGTACCTGCGCATGCTCGGCCTCGATGCGCTCTGGGAACCGCAACCGACGGACACGGACCTGGCGCGTATCTCTGCGGACGAACGGCGCATCCTGCTCACGCGCGATCTGGGATTGCTGAAGCGGAGCCAGGTGACGCACGGGCTGTTCATCCGCGCGACCGATCCCGAGCGGCAGCTCGGCGAGGTCGTCGAACGTCTGCACCTCGAGCGCGTGGCGCAGCCGTTCACACGGTGCCTGAGCTGCAATGGCGTGCTGCAGAGGGTGGATCTCGCGGTGGTCGAGACCGAGTTGCCGCCGAAGGTGCGCCAGCACGTCCGCGAGGTACGGCGCTGCGCGGGCTGCGCGAAGCTCTACTGGGCAGGCACGCACCACGACCAGATGCTCGCGATGATCCGTCGCGTGCTCGGCAAGAGTTTCCACCCGCAGCGGAATGTCCAGGACGAGGGGACCGGGACGTCATGAGGCCGGATGACCCGGTGGATGGCGCGGAATGGTCTGCGGCCCCACACGGGCGCGACAGGAGTCGGGAGCGATGAGCGAGTTCGTCTACCTCTTCCGGACAACGGAAGCAGAGCAGCGCATGGCGATGGGAGAGCCGGAGCAGGCCCGGCGGAGCATGGCGGCGTGGATGGAGTGGATCCGCGACCTCGAGGCCAAGGGGAAGATCAAGGACTGGGGGAAGCCGCTGGAACCGAAGGGCCGGGTGATGCGCGGAGCGAAGCGGCTGGTGACGGATGGGCCGTTCGCCGAGTCCAAGGACATCGTGCTCGGGTTCATGGTGATCGAGGCGACGGACCTCGCCGAGGCGACGCAGCTGGCGAGCGGGTGCCCCATGCTCGAGGGCGCCGGTTCGGTCGAGATTCGTCCCGTCGGGGCCCTTCCGACCTGAGGGGCGTGACCCATCGCCGACTGAAGCTGGCCGAGAGTCGCGTTTTCCGGTCAGGGAACGTTTTCCTTCTTTATGATCCGGCGTGAGCGACCTCAGTGCCGGTGAAACCTCGCCGGGCCGGGTCACTGCGCACCGCAGGGCCGGCGCGGGAGGTTTGCACTGCACCGGAGGGCTCTCCTAGCCTCGGTGGCCTCTCGCGGGGTCGGTCGTGGGCGGCGCCTTCCGGATGGGGGCGGTCATGCGACTTGCCCGGACCATCGTCGCGCTGGTCTTGCTCGGGTCGAGTGAGTCGCTGGCCATCGGCGACACCTGGGAGCCACGCGCTGCATCGGTCGAGGAGTGCCGCGAGCGCACCCGGCGGACCAAGGACATCGCTCCCTGGTACTGCTACTACCGGCTCGCGTACGAGCGGCGGGACCTGATCCCGGCCATCGTGCGCCACCTCGAACGAATCCGCGCACGCGAGCCGGGGAACATCCGGGCCACGTTCTTTGCGGCCATGGCCGACGACCTCCGGGACGATGCCAGCGCGCTCTACGATCGGGTGCAGGAGGAGTTCCGGAAGCGCGGCGACGTCGAGGGCGAGTTCTACGTGACCATGGCCTCGTCTCCCAGCGCGGGGTGGTACGGCGATCCGGAGCGCGGGGAGGCGAAGTGGACCCGGGGCATTGCACTCGCCCGGCAGCTCGGGGATCCCGACGTGCTCGCGTTCGCCTTCCAGACCGGGACGGATCTCGCCCTCCACGAGGCGGACTACGGGCGCGCCGAGATCCGGATTCGCCAGGCCGAGGCGTACCTGACGGCCGGGGCTCCGGCGTGGATGCAGTGGCGCGTGGCGCACACCTGGGGGCGGGTGTACTCGGTCACGAGCCGGCCCTGGCGAGCTCTGGAGAAGTATCAGCAGGCGGCGGTGGCAGCGGCGGGAGATCCCACGAACCGTGCGTTCAGCCTTCAGGGGTGCGCGGAGGAGGCGGTGCGGCTCGCATCGACCGGAGAGCTCTCGACGGAGGCAGCGGAGCAGCGCCTCGAGGAGGCGCTGGTGGCCGCCCGGGCGGGAGTGGCGAGCTTTCATACCGGGGGCGAGCTCCCACTGCTGATGCTCCGACACGCGCTCCGTGGGCCGAGGCCGGGCGCCAAAGACGAGCTGCAGCGGATCCTCGACCGAGGGCGAGCGACCCAGACCTTCCTCCAGATCACCGCGGCTCGCCTCCTGGCCCGATTCACGGTGGAGACCGATCCCCTTCATCCCGACGAAGCACGAGCGCTGAGCGACGAAGCGGTCGACGGGGCGCGGTACGCCCATAGCAATGCGTGGGAGCCGCTGGCTCATCTGGCGCACGCCCATGCGGACTGGCGGAGCGGTGACCGCGCGGCGCTGGTGCGGCAGGCGGATCAGACGCTGGACTCGCTGGACCGGCTCCGGTGGATCCAGGCTCGGACGGTCACCCGTGCCCGGACGAGTGCCGAGTGGGCGTTCGCTTACGAGCTGCTCGCCGGATGGCTGCTCGATCTCGCGGGCCCCGAGCCGTCCGCCTCCGCGGTGGAGCCGGCGTTCGCGACGATGGAGCGGCTGCGGGGGCGCATCCTGCTCGACGAGCTGGCCCGGTCGGGGGTGGGGGCGACGAGTCCTTCCCCGGATGTCGCTGAGCGGCGGGCGGTAGCGCTGGCGTCACTCACCCGGGCGCAGCAGGCGCTTCTGAGTCAGGAGACGGGACGGGACGAGCTCCGGCGCGAGGTCGAGGCCGCGGAAGCAGCACTGGCGGCCGTCGACGACGAGGTGGCACGACACGATCGCGGGTCGGCACGAGTGCCGGTGGCAACGCTCGGCGAGCTCCAGGCGGCGCTGCGGGAAGACGAGGCGCTGCTGTCGTTCCAGCTCTGGAGGCCGGACATCTCGCTCAAGGCGCCCTACCCCTCCGGCGCGTCGTGGCTGGTGGTGCTCACGCGGGAGCGCGCCTCCGCGGTGCGGATGCCCGACGCGCAGGTGCTGGAGCCGAAGCTGGCCCTTTTCCGGAGCCTGCTGGCCCGCGGAGATTCCGGGGAGGTCCCGGCCGGGGTGCGGCTGCGGGAGGTGCTGCTCGGTGAGGCGTTGAAGCGGCTGCCCCGGCAGGTTCGCTCGCTGGTCGTGGTCCCGGACGGGCCGCTGCATGGGTTTCCGCTGGATGCGCTGGCGATGGAGGACGGGTCACCACTCGGGGGCCGGTACGCGGTGTCGACCGTGCCCTCGGCGTCGCTGTGGCTCCGGTGGAGGCGCTCGGCGCGTCCGGTGGCAGGGCCGGCGCTGGCCCTCGCGGATCCGGATCCAACGGCGCCTCCGGGGCGGGACCGCGACGCGAGTCGGTGGCTCGAGCAGCTGCGGCTGCCGTCGCTCCCCCACGCGCGGGCGGAGGCGGCGGCGCTGGTGGAGGCCCTCGGCCCCGGAGGCGTGCTGCGACTGGGTCCGGAGGCCAGCGAGCGCTGGATCAAGACGAGCGACCTGCGTCCGTGGGGGGTGATGCACTTCGCGACGCACGCAGTGGTGGACGAGACGGAGCCGGAGAGATCGGCGCTGGTGCTGGCCGCAGGACACCCGGAGGAGGACGGGCTCCTGCAGCCGAGGGAGATCGCCGGGCTGGACCTCGGCGGGAAGGTGGTTCTCCTGTCGGCCTGCCGGACGGCGTCGGGAGAGGTGCTCCAGGGCGAGGGGACGCTGGGACTGGTGCGCGCGTTCTTCCGGGCGGGAGCGCTGGCGGTGGTGGCGTCGCCGTGGCCGCTGGGGGACCTCGAGGCACGGAAGCTGATCGACGAGCTCTCGGTGCGCCTGGCGAGCGGGATGAGCCTGGAGCACGCGCTCGCGGAAGCGAAGACCGCCCGACAAAAGGCTGGAGCCCCGACCGTGGCGTGGGCGGGGCTCCAGCTTCACGGGGACGGGAGCGTGACGGTCAGCGCCCCGTCCACGACGCGTCGATGGTCGTCGGTCCTTGGAGTGCTGGGGTTGATTGCGTTCGTCGTCGGGGCAGCGGGTCTCGTCCTCCGTGCGCGGACCACCGCTCGCGCGGTGTCCCCCGAGCAACGGGGGACGACCGCATCCTCGCGCTGATCGCCCGGGAGCCGGGAAACGTGGGCTCGGCTCCCGGGTGACGGTTCACGGGGTGAAGACCCCGGAGGTCAGCGTCGTCGTGACTCGATCGATCCCCGACTTGAACGGCGCATCGGCCAGCAGCGCCGCCGACTGGTCGGAGGTGGCTCCCACGGCCGAGATCCCGATCATGTAGTGGACGCCCGCTTCCAGCATGCCGGCCGGCAACTCGACGGAGGTGTTCGGGGTGATCAGCGACGCAACCCGCTGGCTCACCGTGCGGTTCTGCGCGTTGATCACCAGCCTGGAGACGTCGACCCGATAGAACACTGCGTGCCCGAGCGCAGGCTCGGTCCAGGTGATCGTCGGAGTGAGACCGACGTTCGAGGTCGCGGTGAAGAGGTCCTGGTCTGCGATCTTGGGGCTCCGGACCATGGACAGCGGCGGCACCACGGGCCCCGCCTCGGCAACGGACGGATTGGCCGTCCACTCGATGCCGTTGAAGGCTCCGCGGGAAAGCAGGAACCCTGACAGGCCGATCGATCCAGGCAGCGGCGCAGGGAAATACCCCGCCCCGACCCGGACATCGAACAGCAGGCCCCAGCTCCCTGCCGCGATTCCCTCGAGCGTCCCGTACTTGAGCGTTCCGCTCTGGATGTCCGTCTGACCATCGACGCGGAGAAACAGCGGGTCAGCGTTGGAGGTGTAGAAGCCGTCTTCGGCCGACCCGCCCTGCCCGAGGAGCGCGACGAAGCAGTTGTCGATGTCGATCACGCACTGCGTTTCGGCCATCGGATGTCCTTCGGCGACCACGCCACCCCACTGCGAGCCCCGGAAGTCGATGGCGATGCTGTGGTCCTCGGACACGTCGCGCATGGTCCCGCTCAGGTTCACCGAACCACCGGATGCAAGCGAGAAAGGTTGGAACTCGATGAGACGTGACATCGCGAAATAATCGACGCCTGTCGAGGACGTCCTCGGCGACAGCTGGGCGAGGATGGCATGGTCGTCCATGCCAATCTCCGCGCAGTTTCCGCCGTTGCAGCTCCTGAAGTTGAAGGCGAAGGTCTTCGAGGTGTCACCGGGCTGGAAGTCCGCCCAGAGATCGGTCTGGAAGTCCCAGTCGTCGGCTTCGCTCACGTAGAGCTCGAGCTGAGACCCGTCCTCCCACGCCTCGAGCCCGTCCACCGCGATGTGCGCGATCGCCGCTGAGGTGAACAGCTTCCGGTCGGGCCTTCCGCCGCGCAGGGAGCCCAGGTCCGGAGTGTTCGTGTCCGTGGTCAGCCAGGTGGTGCCTGAATGCAGGATGTACTGCCCGGCGGGGACTCCGGGGATGGTGAAGGTTCCGAGGACTGCTCCGGGGACTCCGGCGATGGAGACCAGATTCCCCTCGGTATCACGGACGAACGCCTCGACGCCCTGGGTGGCGAAGTCGATCGGGACGTTCTGCCGGGTGGTGGCGGAGGCCCAGGTCGTCTGGCCGACGCCGCTGATCGTCCGGGTCTCCGACGCCTGGCCGATGACCGCCTGGCTGAAGTGTGCCGTGGTGACGGTGATGGTCCTTGCCGCGGTGTCGATCGCGCCGCCGATGGGGTCGAAGCCGGAACCACCGAGCTTCGACCAGTAGACGCTTCCGGTCGCGACCCCGGCCGGGAGCGGCAGGGTGACCTTGACCGGGCGGGCGAAAAGGAGCCCCTCGGGCTCGAGGACGTAGACCGGCGAGGTCGCACCGACGCCGCTCGGCGGTGGGTCGTTGATGCTCCGGATCGAGAGCTCGGTATCGCTGGCCAGTGCGCCGAACGGAACCGTGAGGGTGGCGCCATCGGGCGCTGCGACGGTCCCGCCCGCGGTTCCGATGGTGGCGTGCCCGTTGTTAAGGGTGACGGTCGCCGTGGCGCTTGCCGTCCCACCCGAGCCGGTCACCACCAGCGTGTAGGTCGTCGACTGGGAGGGCGTCACCTGGACCGAGCCGCCGGAGCTGATGGAGAGTGCTCCAGGGTTCACGACGCCGGTGCCACCGGTGAAGACCGCATTCAGCGTCGCCGAGCTCCCCTCTGAAATCGGCGCGCTCGGGCTCGCGGCGAAGCTCGTGATCGTGGGGCGTGGCGGGGGCGGGGGTGGGGGTTTTGGATCGTCTCCACATCCCACGATGAATCCGACGAGGACAAGCAACAGGACGCGCGTGTGCATGGGCTCTCCGACGCTGGTGAGGGCTGCGCCGGCGCGGAAAGCACGGCGAGTGCCACTCGAGTCGTCGCGAGAACACATCGACTGGATCGACGGGAACCGTGGATCGATTGCTACAGTGAGGCACGGGTGCGACGCGGTGCCTCGGGCGAGTCCCCGCGGAATCGACCCGGCGAGACGAACGGCCCCCCCAGGAGTCCGCTCGTCTGCCGGGAGGTGATGAGCCCGCGCAGCGCGTTCGTCGGTGCGGGGAACGCCTCGCCTGGGCGTCGAACCTTTGCAGCTGGAGTGCCGGCCTCGCGCGGGGGGGCGTCGCGGACGGTGCGCCGAGGGTGTGGCCTTGCACGTCACACCGTGGCACGGCTGCTACACGTCGAGGGTCAGGCGCACCTCAGCGGCCAGGGTTCACCTCGGCGCGAACGAGCAGCTCGCCGTCGGGACGGATTGCTCTTACGTGCGAGTCGGGTCGGCGCCAGCACAGAACGCGATGACGCGGATCGAGACAGAGTCGACCGCAGTCTCGCCGACACGCTCGCGGGGTCGCGACCGGCATCCAGGCAGGCATCAGGTCGCTGCAATCCACGGCGGGCTCGACACCGCCTCTCTACTTGATCGCCCGTGGCGCGCGAGGCGGAAGGCGGAGGAACACTGTGGGGGGACGAGGACACGCTCTCGCTACCGGCGCGGCCCTCTTCGTCCGCGCCACCCCCGACCTCGATGGGGCCGTACCGGCTGCTCCGGATCATCGGCGAGGGTGGAACGGGACAGGTCTGGCTCGCCGAGCAAGTTGCTCCGATCCGCCGCCGCGTCGCGGTCAAGGTCATCAAGATCGGAATGGACACCAGGCAGGTCATCGCCCGCTTCGAGTCCGAACGACAGGCGCTGGCGCTGATGGACCACCCGGCGATCGCCAAGGTCATCGACGGCGGCTCCACCGCGGAAGGCCGCCCCTTCTTCGTCATGGAGTACGTCCCCGGGCTCCCGATCACCGCCCACTGCGACCAGTACGGGCTCTCCATCCAGGAACGGCTGGCCCTCTTCGTCCAGGTCTGCGAAGGCGTCCAGCACGCGCACCAGAAGGCGATCATCCATCGGGACCTGAAGCCTTCGAACGTGCTCGTCTCGTTCGTCGATGGGAAGGCATTGCCGAAGATCATCGACTTCGGCATCGCCAAGGCGATCGGGCAGCAACTCACCGACAAGCCCCTGTTCACCGAGGCCGGGACCATCATCGGAACTCCGGAGTACATGAGCCCAGAGCAGGCCGACCCGGCCAATCAGGACATCGACACCCGCGCCGACATCTATTCGCTGGGAGTCATCCTCTATCAGCTGCTCACCGGTCACCTCCCGTTCGGTTCGCGTGAGCTCCGCACCCTGACCCCCGAGGAGCTCCGTCGTTCTCTCCGGGAGATCGAACCGCTTCGGCCCAGCTCCCGGGTGCGGTCCCTGGGCAGCGGCGACCACGCCCGTCGGCTGACCCGGGAGCTCCGGGGCGACCTCGACGCCATCACCATGAAGGCGCTGGAGAAGGATCGAGCGCGTCGCTACGGCGCTCCCTCCGAGCTGTCGGCGGACATCTCCCGGTACCTGCGCAACGAGCCCGTCGTCGCCCGACCGCCCAGCCGGCTCTACCGGGTCCAGAAGTCCATCCGGCGCCACCGGCTGGGGATGCTGGTGGCCGCCACGATGCTCGCACTGCTGACGGCGCTGGCGGGCACGATGACCATCCAGGCGCGCCGCATCGCGCGGGAGCGCGACCGGGCCAACCGTGAGAGTGAGGTCTCTCGTCGCGTTGCCGACTTCATGGCCGGGATGTTCGAGGTCTCCGATCCCAGCGAGGCGCGGGGAAACGCCATCACCGCGCGCGAAATTCTCGACAAGGCCTCAATGCAGATCGAGAGCGGATTGTCCCGCGACCCAGAGCTCCAGGCGAGACTGATGGGGACGATGGGCATCGTCTACCGGAATCTAGGTCTCTACGCGCAGGCGGAGCCGCTGCTCAGGAAGGCGATGGAGACCCAGGGGCGTCTGCTCGGCCCGAGCTCCGAGGAGACTCTGAGATCTCGAAACGACTGGGGCTGGCTCCTCATCCGCAAGGCCCGCTACGCGGAGGTGGAGGCGCTCACCCGGGAAACGTTGGAGGCCGCTCGTCGGGCGCTCGGCACCGACCACCCGCTGACGCTCGAGAGCGAGGAGCTGGTGGCCAGGAGTCTCCTGGGCCTCGGTCGGGGGAGGGAGGCCGAGGCGCTGTACCGCGAGCATCTGGAGACGAACCGCCGCCTCCATGGCCCTGACGATCTCCGGACGATCACCTCGCTGAGCAACCTCGCGAGCGCGTTCAACCACCAGGACCGATTCGCCGAGGCCGCCACCGTCACGACCGAGGTCCTCGAGCGAACGAAGCGCACCCTTGGCCCGGACCATCCAAAAACCCGGCTCGCGATGTCCAACCTGGCCAACAACCTCAACGGCGCTGGCGATCACGTCGCCGCCGAGCCGCTCATTTACGAGCTCCTCGCCATCGACCGCCGTATTCTTGGACCCGAGCATCCCGACACGGTGTTCGACTTGCAGAACCTGGCCTGGTCCTACAGTGGCCAGCGGCGATTCGACCAGGCCGAGCGGATCCTCCTGGAGGTGCTGGCGATCGAGACTCGGGCGCGCGGTCCAAGGGCGTTCGTCGCACAGCAGGTTCGGTACAACCTGATGTGCAACGCCGCCAAAGCTGGCAGACGCCCTCAGGCGATCGGCTATCTCCGTGGCCTGGTGGAGGCGGGAGGGCTCCCGCGTGCGCTCGTAGACGCGATGGATCAGGACCGCGATCTCGATTCTCTGCGGGGGAACCGGGAGTTCGACGAGCTGGTGAGACGGTTGAAGGCAGTCGCGAGCGCCGGTGACGCCTCACCGTGATGGAGAATCCGTCCGCTGATGGAGAGCGGCGACACCTAGCCTGGCCGAGGCGAGCGACACCCGAGTCGCGAGCACAATGCAGTCGTTCGTCGTCTGACACTGCGCCGTGGCGGATTTGCTCGGCACGGGTCTCGAGCGTGGTGCGACTCCTGTGCACTCGAGTCACACATCCGAGCGACCGGACGGTCTCCTGGAGCGTTCGCAGCGAAGCCGCCTCGATCCGCAGCGAGCAGCTGCGACGGGGCGTTCCAACGAGCTGTCTCGCACGTGAGCGACGACGTTCGAGCGGACACTCTGTCCGCGCCGCCTGCGTTCGCCACCGGCCTCACACGACGAGAGTGACTTTTGTTTACTCTCGTCCCGCCGAAACCTGGCGATCCTGAATGCTCGCAGCGAGGTGGCCTTCATTGGCAGCGAGCGGCTGCGTCGCGACGTCCCCCGCGAGCTGTCTTCCACATGCAGCGCGCGGGCTCGATCGTCGCCGCGCGTTGCCGGCGTAAGCCGCGGCTTTCCCACTCACAGGAGAACCCATGAAAACGCTTCAAAGGTCGTTGAGCATCCTCGCCCTGTCGCTCATGCTCGCCTCGTCAGCTGCCCGTGCCGACGGCGTCGTGCACTTCGTCTCCGTGGGCGGGCCCGACCAGGACCCTACCAACCATACGGACGCGAACTTCTCGCTGGTCGCCATCCAGTACGGGGACGGCCGCGTCATGGGCCAGTGGACGGATCAGTTCGGTCAAGGTCAAGGCGGCGTTCACGTCGCGATCGACTGTCTCGTCGTCCAGGGCAACCAGGCCTGGGTGAGCGGCTTCGTCACCTCCGGCACGTTCAACGGCGCCGACCTGTCCGGTTTGCCAGTCATCACCCGTGTCCAGGACAACGGGAACTCGGCCAGCACGCCCGATCAGATCAGCTTCTCCTTCATCGGGAATCCGGCCTCGTGCACGACCACCCCCAACCTGGCGCTCGTTCCGATGACCGCGGGCCAGGTGACGGTCCGCTGAACCTCCGCTGAGTCGCGCGCGGCCACCCGGGGAGCCGCGCGCGACTCACCCAACGCCGGCCGGAGGGTAGACGTGGCGCACCGCCGAACGGCGAGTCTGGAGAACGTGGCTCCGGTGGTGGCACCCACGATGCTCGTCAGCGCGCCAGAAGGTCTCGGCTGAACCGCCTGGTCTCGGCCAGTTGCGCGAGCGGCAGCGGTCGGGCCCGGGCTCGGTTATTCTGGCCGCGTGATGTCCATGCGCGAGAGCCGTCGATTTAGCCGCCCCCTGCCCCGTCCCGGGCGCAGGGCGGACGGTCGCGCGCACCGCGCGTAGCGTCACTCACGCTCCTCGAACAGCTCGGGTCGCCGGCAGGGGATCGCCTCCCTGAGCCGTCCCTTCTGCGTCCGCTCCACGGGCGCGCTGACCCGAGCCTCGAAGGACATCACCTGTGAAGACCATCGACCCCGAAGCACTGGAGCGCGCGCTCGCGCTCCGCGACCTCACCGACCCCGCGCAGGGCCCACACGCGATCCAGACAGTCCTGGACAGCGCCGTCCTCGCGCTCTCGCGAGCCTGGAGTTGCCCGGCGCATATCGTCCGCGTGCACCCCGTGGTCTCGCTCACCGAGAACTACGACGCGCTCCACTACCCGGCGGACGGCGCGGCGCGGGACGCGCGGTACACCCGCTACGTCTCACCGACCCACGTGCTGCGCACACAGACCTCGGCGGTCATCCCGCCGACCCTCCGTGCGCTGGCCGCCTCCCCGCCCTCCGAGGTGCTGGTGGTCGCCCCGGGACTCGTCTGGCGGCGCGACATCATCGATCGGCTGCACGTCGGCGAGCCGCACCAGGTGGATCTCTGGCGGATCCGCATCCGAGGCTCGACGCTGGGCGTGCCCGATCTCGAGGCGATGATCGCCTCCGTCGCGGAAGCGGTTGCGCCGGGGCTCGCCGTGCGGCCCACGCCCGCGGACCACCCCTACACGCTCGAGGGTCGACAGATCGACGTGAAGGCCGGCAGGGCGTGGGTGGAGATCGGCGAGTGCGGGCTCGCGCTCCCTGCCCTTCTGGCCGAGGCTGGTCTCCCTGAGGGCTCGAGCGGGCTGGCGATGGGGCTCGGGCTGGATCGGCTGGTCATGATCCGGAAGGGCCTCGACGACATCCGCCTGCTCCGGGCGAGCGACCCGCGGATCAGCTCGCAGATGCTCGACCTCGCGCCGTGGCGCCCGGTCTCGAATCGCCCACCCGTGCGGCGCGATCTCTCCATCGCCGTGCCGGTGGAGACGGTCGCCGAGGAGCTGGGCGACCGCGTCCGGGAGGTGCTGGGGCCGCGAGCCGGCGACGTGGAGGCCGTCGAGGTGCTCTCGGAGACTCACGGGGAGGCGCTGTCCGACGTGGCGCGGGGGCGACTTGGCATGCTCGACGGCCAGAAGAACGTCCTCCTGCGTGTCGTGCTTCGCGCGCACGGCCGCAACCTCACCGATGCGGAGGCAAATGCGCTACGCGACGCCATCTACGCCGCTCTGCACCAGGGGACTGTCTGGGCGTGGGCATCGGGGTGATCGGCCGGCGCGAGTCAGAGGATTCGACTGGCGTGGAAGTGCACGCATTGCCATCGGCCGGCCCGCCGGACCCAGACCGTGCTCCGCCGATAGCGGATCGTGCTCTGGCCGTCCTGGGTCCGGGCAGTGACGACGTTC
>Ga0081540_1000395_pt1 | contig 43174 bp, 44 predicted proteins | sample TabmetS2T1R1_FD_71024 | JGI IMG/M metagenome (GOLD analysis project Ga0081540, IMG submission 71024) | Tabebuia heterophylla rhizosphere microbial communities from the University of Puerto Rico - S2T1R1 | ecosystem: Host-associated > Plants > Roots > Rhizosphere ...
GATCGTCATGGCCCGCGCCGAGCGCCGACGGGTCAGCGCCGAGCTCGACGACGAGGCGGTGCCGACCACGCCGGCGGATGCCAAAGCGGCCCGCCTCGCAGACCGCTACGGACGCTCCGCGCATTGACGCAGCTGGCCCGAGGGGGGCCGTACTAGCGCGCTCGCAGTCTCTTGATCGCGTCCCGCCAGGCTTGCGGGTCCCGCCCCTCGCCCGGGTTGTTCATTTCACTGAACCGCACAATCCCATCGACATCGACGAGGAAGGTGCCCCGGTTGGCGAAGCCGACGTCATCGTTGAACACCCCGTACGCCTGCGCCACCGCGCCGTGCGGCCAGAAATCGGAGAGCAGCGGGAACTCGTAGCCCTCACGCTCGGCGAAGATCTTGTGCGAGTACGGCGAATCGACGCTGATCGTGAGCGTTTGGATCTCGTCGTTCTGGAACGAGGGGAGATCGTCCCGGACGGTACACAGCTCCCCGGTGCAGATGCCGGTGAACGCGAGCGGGTAAAAGATCACGAGAACGGCTTTATGGCTCCGAAATTGGGACAGCGTGACCTGCTCGTTGTTCTGGTCGCGCAGTGTGAAATCAGGCGCGACATCCCCAACCTTGATGACCATCGGTGCCACCTTCGAGGGTCAGCGTCGCTCGCCGCGCGACTTACGAGCCACCAAGCGCGCCGCACCCCAATCCGAGCCGACGGTGGCAAGCGAGGTCTGCGCCAATCCGGCCGTGGGCGCTGCCTCAGCGATGTCGGACGGCTCGACATAACCCGACCGGCCGCGCTTCGGCGTCAGCAGCCAGATGAAGCCGTTGTCGGCCAGGGGGGCGATGGCATCGACCAAGATGTCGACGAGGTCGCCGTCGTCCTGGCGGTACCACAGCAAGATCGCCTCGACGATCTCGTCCGAATTCTCGTCGACCATTTCCTCGCCGATGAGCTCCTCGACGGCGGCGCGGACCGCGTCGTCGCTGTCCTCATCCCAGCCCAGCTCCTGCACGACCATGCCCGGCTTCAGACCCAATATCGCGGCGATATTGGACTCGGCGCCCGTCCCACCGCGATCCGCGCCCGCGCTTCCGGGGGTCGTCGTCACAGCCTGCCCTCCCGATGAGTGGCTTGAGCCGGCGTGGCCCGGCTCGATCCGTCCGTCGTTAGCAAACGGTAGCGTCTGCCGCCGCCGCCTCCGACACCTGCCTTGGGCGCGGGCGCTCTGAGAGGGGACACTGGACGGGTGACCGAGGACCGCTTCAGCATCATCACCGACGGGCTGCCCAACCAGTTACCGGACATCGACCCAGATGAGACCCGGGAGTGGCTGGAGTCGTTCGACGCCGCCATCGACACCGGTGGGCGCCAGCGCGCTCGGTTCCTTATGCTCAAGCTGCTGGAACGGGCCCGCGCCCGGCAGGTCGGCGTTCCCGCGCTGCGCAGCACCGACTACATCAACACGATTCCCCCCGAGCGCGAGCCCTGGTTCCCTGGCGACGAGCACATCGAGCGCCGTATCCGGGCCTACATCCGGTGGAACGCGGCGATCATGGTGTCCCGAGCGAACAAGACCGTCGGCGTTGGCGGCCACATTGCGACGTACGCGTCCGCGGCCTCGTTGTACGAGGTCGGCTTCAACCACTTTTTCCGGGGCAAGGACCTGGGCGGCGGAATGGGCGACCAGGTGTATTTCCAGGGCCACGCCGCGCCCGGTATTTACGCCCGCGCGTTCCTAGAAGGCCGCCTCACCGAGGCCAACCTCGACGGGTTCCGCCAGGAGAAGTCACGCGCACCGCTCGGCCTGTCGTCATATCCACATCCCCGGCTGATGCCGGACTTCTGGGAGTACCCGACCGTATCGATGGGCCTCGGGCCCATCAGCGCCATCTACCAGGCTCGGTTCAACCGCTATCTTGCGGCCCGCGGCATCGCGGACACATCGAAATCGCATGTCTGGGCGTTCCTCGGCGATGGCGAAATGGACGAGGTCGAGTCGATCGGCGCGATCGGGGTGGCCGCGCGAGAGGAGTTGGACAACCTCACGTTCGTCATCAACTGCAACCTGCAGCGCCTTGACGGCCCGGTGCGCGGCAACGGCAAGATCATCCAGGAATTGGAGACGTATTTCCGCGGAGCCGGCTGGAACGTCATCAAGGTCATCTGGGGTCGGGACTGGGATCCGCTGCTCGCGAAGGACGGCGACGGCGTCCTCGTCAACAAGATGAACACGACGCCCGACGGACAGTTCCAGACGTACACGGTCGAGTCCGGAGCCTACATCCGGGAGCACTTCTTCGGCGGGGATCCGCGGCTGCGCAAGATGGTCGAGGATCTATCCGACGACGACCTGCGGAAGCTGTCCCGTGGCGGCCATGACTATCGCAAGGTGTTCGCCGCCTTCCAAGCCGCTCGAGCGCACGTCGGACAACCGACCGTGATCCTGGCCCACACGATCAAAGGCTGGACGCTGGAGAGCTTCGAGGGCCGCAACGCTACGCACCAGATGAAGAAGCTCACCGTCGCCGACCTGAAAGCGTTCCGCGACCGGCTCTACCTGCCGATCTCCGACGACGCGCTCGAGGCCGACCTGCCGCCGTACTACCACCCGGGCGAGCGCAGCGACGAGATCATGTACATGAAGGAGCGGCGGGCTGCGCTAGGCGGGTTCCTTCCCAAGCGGGTCGTGCGCGTGCAGCCGCTCAAGCTGCCTGGCGACGCGGTGTACGCGGAGTTGCGCGCCGGTTCGGGGAAACAACAGATCGCCACCACCATGGCGCTGGTCCGGCTGTTCAAGGACCTCATGAAGGACAAAGAGATCGGCCGGCGGTTTGTGCCGATCATTCCCGACGAGGCTCGCACGTTCGGGTTGGACGCGATCTTCCCCACGGCCAAGATCTACTCGCCGCACGGCCAGGAGTATGAGGCCGTCGACCGGGAACTACTGCTGTCCTACAAGGAGTCGACCAAGGGGCAGATCCTGCACGAGGGCATCAGCGAGGCGGGCTCCATGGCCTCGATGATCGCCGCCGGGACCTCCTATGCGACGCATGCCGAGCCGATGATCCCTTTCTATATCTTCTATTCGATGTTCGGATTCCAGCGCACAGGTGATCAGTTCTGGCAGTTCGCCGACCAGCTCGGCCGCGGGTTCGTGCTCGGGGCGACTGCGGGGCGGACGACTTTGACCGGCGAAGGCCTGCAGCACGCGGACGGGCAGTCGCTCCTGCTCGCGTCAACCAATCCAGCCGCCGTTGCGTACGATCCGGCCTTCGCCTTCGAGATCACGCATATCATCCGCGACGGGCTACGGCGCATGTACGCGGGAGGACCGAACGGCACCGGCGAGGACATCTTCTACTACCTCACCATCTACAACGAGCCCATCGTGCAACCGGCCGAGCCGGAGAACGCCGACGTCGAGGGCATTCTGCGCGGCATGCACCTGTACTCCCCCGCGCTAGGTGTCGAAGGACGTCCCCGCGCCCAGGTGCTGGCGTCGGGCGTCGCGATGCCTTGGGCACTTCGGGCCCAACGACTGCTCGGGGAAGAGTGGGGCGTCGATGCCGACGTCTGGTCGGTGACGTCCTGGAACGAACTGCGCCGCGACGCGGTGACCTGCGAAGAAGCCAACCTGCTGGATCCGTCCGACGCGCCTCGAGTGCCGTACGTGGCGGCCCGGCTCGCCGATACCTCGGGACCGGTGGTGGCCGTGTCCGACTTCATGCGGGCCGTGCCAGATCAGATCTCTCGGTGGGTGCCGACTGATTACATCTCGCTGGGCACGGACGGTTTTGGTTTTGCCGACACCCGCGGCGCAGCCCGGCGCTTCTTCCACGTCGATGCCGAATCGATCGTGCTGGCAGTGCTCACCGCTCTCGCCAAGCGCGACGAGGTCAAGCCGGAGGCACCGCGCGAGGCGATCGACCGGTACAAGCTGCTCGACGTGACCGCCGCTGGGGTTGGCACCATCGGCGGCGACGCCTGACGTTCGCGAGTCGCGAGCGGCTGGTTGGAGCCTTTAGTAGCGGGCGCCCACTACCTGGCCGCCGAGCTCGTCCAGCGTCATCAGCTCGTCGGCGGAAAGCTCGACGTCGAGCGCGGCCACGTTTTGTTCGAGCCACTTGACCCGCTTGGTCCCGGGGATGGGCACAAGCGGGATGCCCAGCCGCGTGGCCTGACTGTGCACCCACACCAGCGCAACCTGCGCCGGGGCAACGCCCTTTGCTTGCGCGACCCGACGGACCGATTCAGCAATCGCCAGGTTCGCCCGACCAGCGTCGCCGACGAATCTCGGATTTTGGCTGCGGAAATCCATCTCGGACAGCGCGGAGACATCAACTGTGCTGGTCAGGAAGCCGCGGCCTAGAGGCGAATAGGCCACGAGTCCTACCCCGAGTTCCCGCAAAGCTTCGAGCACGGTTGATTCAGGGTCGCGGGTCCACAGCGAGTATTCGCTCTGTACGGCGGCGATCGGATGTACGGCGTGGGCTCGACGAAGTAAGGCGTTGTCCACCTCCGACAGCCCGAGATGCTTGACCTTTCCCGCCGTCACCAGCTCGGCCATCGCGCCCACTGTCTCTTCGATATCCGCGGTCTGGGGCGGCCGGTGCAAGTAGTACAGGTCGATGACGTCGACGCCCAGCCTGAGCAATGAGCCATCGCAGGAACGTTTGACGTAGTCCGGCTCACCTCGGATGCGGCGGGATGAGTCGCTTGCCATGCGATCGATCCCGAACTTCGTTGCCAGCTGGACCTCGTCCCGGCGTCCGGCAATTGCTCGGCCGACCAGGACCTCGTTGTGGCCCGCGCCATATACGTCCGCGGTGTCAATGAACGTCGCGCCGAGATCGAGGGCGCGATGAATCGTGTCGATCGCGGCATCCCAGTCGGTCTCGCCGTAGAACTCACTCATTCCCATGCAGCCCAGACCCTGAGCTGACACGGTTAGGCCGTCGCCGAGGTCCACGGTGCGCATGCGTGTGTCCTTCCGTCGGGGTCGTCGTCACCCCCTAGTCGCGTGACGGCGGACGGATGACGGCGCCGAACCGTAGCCCGGGGAGCTACTTGACCGCGATGACTTCGGCGAAACGGATGTCCGGGTCGCTGGCCAGAAGATCAGGTCCGACCTGGCCGAGCGCCGCGGGGATTTGACCGTTCATATGCGCTTGCCGCCCGTCCTCATCCTCGAACGTATCGAAGATGCCATAGGTGGTGTCGTTGAGTTTGAACGCGTACCAGGTGACCGTGCCTTCCTCCGCTAGGGCCAGCTCACGGCCTTGCGCCAGGAACGCGGCAAGATCGTCGCCCCGACCCGGCTTCGCTTCCAGCAGCGCAAGAATCCCTCGGTCAATGGTCATTAGCCGTCCCTTCGTCGATGTCCACCTCACGGTAGGCGCCGGGCGCCGCGCCGCGCGATTCGGCTCCCACCATGACGCAGGCTGACTAATCCGCGAGAGTCCAGATCAATGCCTCGGACGTGGTTCCGGTGCCGAGCGACAACTCGGACTCACCCGTGATACGGGCCGCGTCGCCGGCCGCCAACCGAGGTCCCGGAATTGCCTCGGAGCCAAGACTCGCGGTCCCGCGGGTGACGAAAAGATGCGCGCGGTCAGTTGAGGGCACGCGAGCCGGCAGCCGGGGCGACAGACGAGCCAGATAGAGCGCCGCACCGGGCAGCTGAAGCATCAGCTCCACACCGTGCCTCCGCCGGGCCGGTAGATCAATTCGCTGTTCCGACGCTGGCATTGTCGTGTCCGACGACAGCAGCGCCATCTGTATGAACCGGAGGGAACGATCGGACCGGGCATTCGCTTCGACGTGTTCGATGCCGTCCCCGGTTCGTTGGTGCAGGACGGTGCCAACGCCTATGGTCTGGCCGTCATGGCGTAGTTCGCCGTCGAGCACCCAGCTGACGATGTCTACCCCCCGGTGCGGGTGTTTGGGGAACCCGGCGGCAGCGGCCAGCAGATGCTCGTCGTGAGCGATCAAAGCACCGAACGAGATGTTGTTCGGGTCGTAATGTGGTCCGGCCGAGAAGCTGTGCCACGTGACGATGCCCGGTTGCTCGATCCTGGTGCGGTTGCTCGCCCGGCGAACGTCGATCGTCACGGCCGGGGGTCGTGCGTCGCAGTCCAGGCCAACAGCTCGTCCGCGGACCAGGCGTTGACGATTCGGTCGACGGGTACGCCACAGGCCGCGGCTCGCTCGCAGCCATAGGGCAGCCAATCGAGCTGACCCGGAGCGTGGGCGTCGGTATCAATGGATATGACGCATCCGGCCTCGACGGCGAGACGCAACAGCCGTTTAGGCGGATCGAGACGCTCAGGTCGGCAATTCACCTCGACCGCTACCCCGAAGCGTTCACACGCGGCAAAGACGATATCGGCGTCGAATTCTGATGGTGGGCGGCGTCGCGTTCCCATGACCATTCGCCCCGTGCAGTGACCCAGCACGTCGGTATGCGGATTGGCGATTGCTGCCACCATGCGCGGCGTCATGTCCGAGTCCGGCATACGGAGTCCGCTATGCACGCTCGCGACGACGAGGTCGAGGCGGCTGAGCAAGGTCGGTTTCTGGTCCAGGCTGCCGTCGTCGAGGATGTCGACCTCGATCCCGGTGAGAATCCGAAACGGCGCCAGTTCGGCGTTCAGCTTGGCGACGACGTCGAGCTGCCGCTCAAGGCGATCAGCCGACAGTCCGTTAGCTACCCGCAGTCGGGGTGAGTGATCCGTCAGCACCAGGTATTCGTGACCGAGCGCCTGCGCGGTCAGGGCCATCTCCAGGATCGGCGAGCCGCCGTCAGACCAGTCCGAATGGGTGTGGCAGTCGCCGCGCAAGGCGGCCCGGAGGGCTGCGCCGCCTTCAGCTACTGGAGCGCCCCCGGTCGCTTCTAGTCGGCGCAGGTAGACCGGTTCCTCACCGTGCAGCGATTCGGTGATGCAGCGCGCCGTGACCTCGCCGATGCCCGAAAGCTCGCGCAGCGTCCCGGCCTCGGCGCGTTCGGTCAGCTCCTCGGCGGAAATGCTCGACGCAGCCGCAGCGGCATTGCGAAATGCACGGACCCGATAAGTTGGCTCGCTGGCCCGTTCGAGCAGGAACGCGATGCGCTGTAGATCCTCGACCGGGTTGCGCGCGATCACGCCCGAACCCAGGCACACGCAGTCGGAGTCATAGCGGTCAGCATGGCAGGGTTAGGAGCGAGCGGGCGCAGGTGCGCTCGCGCGAAGAGGTTATGACGATGAGCGAGCGACGGTCGCCGCTGCCGAGCGATGGTGCGAGCGACGAGCGAGCCTCGCTGCCTGGGCGTGGCGGCGCCGAAAAACGCCGGCTGCACGAGGAGACGCTTCGCAGGATCGAGCAGGCCGCAGGTCGGGTGGCCACGCAGAGCGTCGCTCGGATGGACGACGAACTGCCCTGGTTTCGCGCCTTGCCGGCTGACCAGCGCTCCTGGGTAATGCTCGTTGCCCAGGCGGGCATCGCGTCGTTTGTCGAGTGGTTGCGCTCTCCTGACGACGTGCTTCGACTGACGGGCGAGGTGTTCGGCACGGCGCCGCGCGCGATGGCGCGGACCGTGACATTGCAGCACACAGTCGAACTCGTGCGGGAGACTATCGCCGTCGCGGAGGAACAGGTGCCGTTGCTCGCGACAGCCGGTGACGAGGGCGCGCTGCGCGAGGAGCTGCTGCGGTTCAGCCGGGAGATCGCCTTCGCCGCGGCGCGGGTCTACGCCGGCGCGGCCGAAAGTCGGGGCGCCTGGGATGCGCGGCTCGAGGCGCTCGTCATCGAGGGACTCGTCCGCGGCGGCGGAATCGGCGCGCCGGAGAGCCAAGTCGCCGCCCTGGGCTGGCGGACCACCGGTCCCGTGACCACCGTGGCGGGCATCGCGCCCGACCAGGAGCATGCGCAGGACATCCTGGCCGAGGTCCACCGGCTAGCCCACCGCACGAACTACGACGTCATCGCCGGGGTGCACGGCGGCCGGTTGATCGTGGTACTCAGTGGCATAGCCGACCCGCTTACGGCGGCCCGCGACATCCTGCCGGTGTTCGCCGACGGGCCGGTCGTGGTTGGCTGGTCGACCAGCGACGTTGCCGGTGCTACGGCTGTTACCCGGGCCGTGCTGAGCGGGCTGCGCGCGGCCCCGGCGTGGGGCGGCGCGCCGCGACCTGTCAGCGCGGAGGCACTACTGCCGGAGCGCGCCTTGGCCGGGGATGCCGACGCGAGAGCGGAACTGCTCGAACATGTCTACCGTCCGCTCGCGAACGCGGGCGACGTCCTGCTCGAGACCGTCACCGCCTTCTTGGAGGTCGGCGGCTCGCTCGAGGCCACGGCCCGGGCGCTGTTCGTCCATCCCAACACAGTGCGTTACCGGCTGCGCCGAGTCGGTGAACTGTGCGGTGAATCGCCGACTACTCCCCGTGGCGCCTATGCCATCCACCTCGCGTTGACCTTGGGCCGCTTGGAGGCTTCCGCCTGACAAACGCGGCGTCACGCCGAGCCGAGCTGATCTCCATCATCCGGATGCGGATCGTTACCGGATCCGCTAGCTTTGTCCAGGTCGTGCATCAGTGGCGTCAGAACTGGCGGTCACCTGGCCACAAAGTTGTAGCTATCCACCAAAGCGCAGCTCCGGAAAACTGTGCCGCGCCTCCTCGCCACCACAGCCCAGGTAGGGAATCGTAGCTGTTGTGATCGCACTACTCGCTCCCGGGCAGGGTGCGCAGACCCCCGGCATGTTCACGCCCTGGCTGGAGCTTGCTGGCGTGGAGCAGCGGCTGGCGGAGTACGGGAAGCTCGTCGATCTGGACCTGATCCGGCTGGGCACTACCGCAGACGCCGACGAGATCAAGGACACCGCGGTCACCCAGCCGCTGATCGTCGCCCTCGGTGTCGTTGTCGCCGATCACCTGGGTCTGCGGGCCAATGCCGGCGGGTCGGTGGTGGTCGCTGGGCACAGCATCGGCGAGCTCACCGCGGCCGCGCTTGCAGGTGCCCTCGCCCCGGATGTCGCGGTCGCGCTCGCCGCACGGCGAGGCGCTGAGATGGCCGCCGCCTGCGCCCTGGTCCGAACCGGCATGAGCGCCGTTCTCGGTGGGGCCGACGCCGACGAGGTCGCCGCCCTGATCGAAGCCGCCGATCTGAGCCCGGCCAATCGCAACGGGGCGGGCCAGATTGTGGCTGCGGGGACCACGGAGGCACTCGCCGCGTTCGCCGAGAATCCGCCGCCGGGCGCTCGGGTGCGACCCCTGGCCGTCGCTGGCGCCTTCCACACCCACTTCATGGGACCGGCGGAAGATGGCCTGCGTGCGTACACCGCGTCGTTGACCGCGGCGGATCCGCTGTTCTTGCTGCTGTCCAACGCGGACGGGACGGCTGTTCCCGACGCAGGCGAGGTCTTGCCCCGCCTCGTCCGGCAAGTGACCCGGCCGGTGCGGTGGGACCTCTGCCAGCAGACGCTCCGCGATCTGGGCGTCACCGCCGCGATCGAGCTACCACCCGCGGGGACTCTGGTCGGGTTGGCGAAGCGCGAGCTGCCCGGCATCGACCTGCTCGCTTTGAAGAGCCCGGCCGACCTGCCGAAGGCTCTGGAAATGATCAGTTCTCGGCCGCAGCACGGGCAAGGCGAGCACACCCCTGACTTCCATGTGGTCGTGACGCCGGTGAAAGGGATCTTCACCCGAGCCCCGACCGTGGCGGAAGGCACGGAGATCACGCCGGGCACGCTGTTGGGGACGGTGCGCACGAACCGCGACGAGCACCAGGTCGTGGCACCTAGCAGCGGGATCCTGGCGGAATGGCTACGGCACACCGGGGACATCGTGGCGGCCGGGCTGCCAGTCGCTCGACTCTCGAACGGACCGGAGTTCTAAGACTGATGCTGAACAACACCAGTACGCCTGTGCCTGGATCTCGGATCCTTGGCCTGGGCCACTATCAGCCGTCCAACGTGGTGACCAATGACGACCTCGTCGCCCGCGGCGTCGACACGAATGACGCCTGGATCCGGTCTCGCGTGGGCGTCGCGGAACGGCGGTTCGCCGACCCCGACGAAACAGTGATCGACATGGCCGAAGCGGCGGCCAGTAAGGCCCTGGCCGCCGGCGGAGTTGCGACCAGCGAGGTAGACCTCGTGATCGTCGCTACCTGCACCATGCCGTCGCCCGTGCCGAGCGCGGCACCGCAGCTCGCCCACCGGCTTGGCATTGAGGCACCCGGTGCTTTTGACGTCAATTCCGGATGCTCGGGCTTTACGTACTCGCTGAACGCCGCCTCCGCCTCCGTCCTGTCCGGCCAGGCGCGCAATGTCCTAGTCGTCGCCTCGGAACGCTTCTCCGGATGGATCGACTTCGCCGACCGCAGCACGTGCGTGATCCTCGCCGATGGAGCTGGTGCGGCGGTCGTCGGACGGTCGGACGATGTGCGCATAGGCCCGGTCGTGTGGGGAAGTGATGGTGCCTTGTCCGAGAAGGTGATCATCAACCCGACGACCGGTTTCTTCGAGCAGGACGGCCAGTCGGTTTACCGCTGGGCGACCACTCGGATGGCGCCGGTTGCTAGGGAGGCCTGCACGCAGGCCGGAGTCGACGCGAAGGATCTGGCGGCTTTCGTCCCTCACCAAGCCAATCTGCGGATCATCAACATGATTGCCGAGAAGCTCGGCATCCCGTCCGACCGGGTGGCTCGCGACATCGTGGAGTCGGGCAATACCTCGGCCGCGACGATTCCGCTCGCGCTGTCGAAAATGGTCGAGCGCGGCGAGGTTCCGTCCGGCTCACCCGTGCTACTCCTCGGTTTCGGATCTGGACTGGCGTTCGCCGGTCAAGTCGTGATTGCTCCATGACAACGCCGCTCACCAACAGGGTGTGCGGATCAACCAAGAAGGGAATGTCAACTGTGGCTGCCTCTGCCGACGAAGTCCGCGCCGGGCTCGCTGAGATCCTCAACGAAGTCGCCGACGTCGACGCCAGCGACGTCACCGACGACAAGTCGTTCACGGACGACCTTGACGTTGACTCGCTGTCAATGGTCGAAGTGGCCATGGCCGCCGAAGAGAAGTTCGGCGTCAAGATTCCCGACGACGAACTGCCCAAGCTCCGGACGGTCGGCGACGCCGTCAACTACATCCAGACGAACGGCTGAGCTCGAACCGACAGCGAGCTCTACCGTTCCGCACATCGCTCGGAGGACACCACCATGATCGACGACGTCGTCGTCACAGGCCTTGGCGCCACTACCCCCCTCGGGGGGGATGTGGGGACGTTCTGGGCCGGGCTGCTCGAAGGGCGGTCTGGTGTGGTGGCCCTCACCGAAGACTGGGCCGCGGATCTGAAGGTGCGCATCGCGGCCCGGATGGCGGTGGACCCCACCGAGGTGCTGGCTCGGGTTCAGGCCCGTCGGCTGGACCGAGCGCAGCAAGCAGCGGTGATCGCGGCGCGGGAAGCGTGGGCGGACGCCGGCTTCACCGGAAAGGCAGCCGAGGCGGGCCTTCAGCCGGAGCGGGTCGCGGTCGTGATCGGCACTGGCATCGGCGGGGTCGGCAGTCTGATCCGGGAGCACGACGTCATCCTGGCCAAGGGCCCTAGCCGAGTCTCCCCGCTACTCATACCCCAGGACATGCCAAATGGATCGGCGGCGTACGTGGGGCTGGAAATCGGCGCCCGCGCAGGCGTTCACACTCCGGTGAGCGCCTGCGCCTCCGGCGCGGAGGCCGTCGCTTACGGCCTCGATTTGATCGAGCTCGACCGGGCTGATGTGGTCCTCGTCGGCGGAACCGAGGCTTGCGTTCATCCGCTCACCATCTCCGGCTTCGCGCAGATGCAGGCGATGAGCACCCGCAACGACGAGCCGGAGCGGGCATCTCGCCCGTTCGACAAGGGCCGGGACGGTTTCGTACTGGGCGAAGGCGCTGGAGCGTTGGTCCTCGAACGGCGCACATCAGCTGTCGCTCGCGGGCGGGAGCCATATGCCACACTCGCCGGCGCGGGTATCACCGCCGATGCCTACGACATGGTGGCGCCCGATCCGGACGGCAACGGACAGCGCCGGGCCGCTCGCATAGCGCTTGAGCGATCAGGCCTTGACCGGAGTGACGTCGTACATGTGAACGCCCACGCGACGTCTACTCCCAGCGGCGACGCCGCCGAAGCCCGGTGGATCGCTGAACTGCTCGGCGACCAGACCGTTGTCACGGCGACGAAGTCCATGACCGGGCATCTGTTGGGGGCCGCCGGCGCCATCGAGTCGATCGCGACCGTGCTTGCCGTTCGCAATGACGTCGTGCCTCCGACGATCAACCTGGACGACCCGGACGACGGTGTCCTGGTCGACGTCCCGCGGCAGACACGAGAGATGACCGTGCCTGCCGCACTCAACGACTCCTTCGGCTTCGGCGGACACAACGTGGCCTTGTTGTTCCGTAAAGCCTGATCGAGCCAAGGGAATGCCATGACACTAACGGCGAATCGTCCCGCAGAAATCGTCCCGGATCGCGATCCCCGCGATCCCGAATTACGCCTGACGAAGCTGCTCGACCCCGGCAGTCTGGTCCCGTTACACGTCCGCGACGACAGCGGCGTCTACGCGGTCCGTGGCACCATCGGCGGCGCTCTCGTCACCGCCTTCGCGAGCGATCCGCTGAAGATGGGCGGCGCGATGGGTACCGAGGGGTGCGCACACATCGTGGACGCCATCGATCACGCAGTCCGTGAGCGAGTACCGGTGATCGGGCTGTGGCATTCGGGTGGCGCGCGGCTCGCGGAAGGGGTCGAGGCGCTGCATGCCGTTGGCACTGTCTTCGCCGCGATGGTGCGCGCTTCTGGCCGGGTACCACAGATCTCGGTCGTCCTCGGTCCGGCTGCGGGCGGCGCTGCGTACGGTCCGGCGCTGACCGATCTGGTGATCATGTCGAACGGCGGCCGGGTGTTCGTGACCGGTCCGGACGTGGTGCGCAGCGTCACTGGCGAGAACGTGGACATGGAGGCACTCGGCGGCCCGGACACCCACGGACGACGCAGCGGCGTCGTTCACGTCGTCACCGACTCCGACGACGAGGCCATCGAGGTTGCCCGCACGACGGCGTCACTTTTCGCCCATCAGGGCACCTTCCACCTCGACGAGGTCGGCCCGGATGAGGATCTGCGGGCATTGCTGCCAGACAGCCCCAAGCGGGCCTACGATGTGCACCCGCTCGTCCTGGCTCTCCTGGACGACGACACGTTCCTCGAGCTCCATGCCCGATGGGCACCCAACATGGTGACCGGGCTCGGCCGGCTCACCGGACGCACGGTCGGCGTTCTGGCTAACAACCCGCTGCGGCTGGGCGGCTGCCTTGACTCAGCGTCGGCGGAGAAGGCGGCCCGGTTTGTGCGCATGTGCGACGCGTTCGGGGTGCCCCTGGTCGTCATCGTCGATGTCCCGGGCTATCTGCCCGGCGTCGGGCAGGAGTGGGACGGCGTCGTGCGGCGGGGGGCCAAGTTGCTTCACGCCTTCGGTGAGGCGGTCGTACCTCGAGTGACGTTGGTGACCCGGAAGTCCTACGGCGGCGCATACATCGCCATGAACGCCCGCGCCCTCGGGTCGAACACGGTCTATGCCTGGCCCGGAGCCGAGGTCGCGGTCATGGGGGCGTCGGCGGCGGTCGGCATCCTGCACCGCAAGAAGCTAGCCGCCGCCCCGCCGGGCGAGCGCGAGGCGCTACACGCACAGCTCGCCGCTGAGCACGAGAGGATCGCTGGCGGCGTCGGCCGCGCGATGGATATAGGTGTCGTCGACGCGATCGTCGAGCCACCGCAGACCCGCCGCGCTCTCGTGGAAGCACTGGCCACCGCTCCCGCAGGACGTGGAGCGCACGGCAACATCCCGCTGTAGCAAGGGAACTCCTGTGGGACGCCGTCGCTGGAAGCGACGATTCGACAGTCGTGACGGCCGGCAGCGGTTGGCCGCGATCGGCTAGACGACCTGGTGCAGCAGCGTGACCGGAGCTCCGTCTCCGGCAAGCCGGTAGGGCTCGAGCTCGGCATCCCACGCCGTGCCAAGGAGATCCTGCAGGGCATGGGCATAGTCCTCGGCCGATCGAGCTCGACTGAGCACCCCGCGAAGTCTCTCCTCCGCGACGACGATGTCGCCGTTCGCGGACGTTGTCCGGCGATGAAATCCGCGACCGGGCAGGTAGGCGAGGCGTTCGCCATCGGTAAGCGCCGTGCCCTGTTCGGTCACCTCATAGACGAGCATCGGCCAGGCCCGCAGCGCGCCGGCGAGCCGCGCGCCCGTGCCGACCTCACCCGTCCAGGAGGCCTCGGCTCGCAGGTGCCCAGGCGCGGCCGGCTGAGTGGTCCACTCCAGGCGTACGGGCCGGCCGAGAACCTCGGCGATCGCCCATTCGACGTGAGGCGCAATGGCAGACGGGCAGCAATGCATGAACACCACGCCCGACGTCACCAGCGCACGGCCTGCGCGGGTAGCCGTCACGGCACACCTCCACAGCTCGACGGAACCGCCTTCCCCAGCGTCCGTCGTGGTGGTGCGTGCGGTTATTGTGACCTATGAGGCCGATGTTGCGCTACCCGACTCTCCAGCGCACTAGAACAGCACGACGGACCGCAGCACATCGCCGCGGCCCATCGCTGCGAACGCTTCCTCGATGTCGCCTAATCCGATCGTCTCGCTCACGAACGCGTCCAGCGGCAATCGGCCCTGTAGGTGCAAATCGACGAGCAACGGAAAATCGCGCGACGGCAAGCAATCGCCATACCAGGACGACTTCAGTGCGCCTCCGCGCCCGAACACATCGAGCAACGGCAAGTCCAACCGCATGTCCGGAGTTGGCACCCCCACGAGTACGACCGTGCCCGCAAGATCGCGGGCATAGAACGCCTGCCGATAGGTCTCCGGATGACCAACGGCGTCGATCACGACGTCCGCACCGAATCCGCCCGTGAGCCGTCGAATGCCCCCGATGGCATCGGACTCTCGGGAGTTGATCGTGTGAGTAGCGCCAAGCCCGGAAGCTGTCCTGAGTTTGCGGTCGTCGATGTCGACGGCGATGATCCGCGATGCCCCGGCGAGGCGGGCCCCCGCGATCGCCGCGCACCCGACTCCCCCGCATCCGATGACGGCAACTGACTGCCCCCGCCGAATTCCGCCTGTGTTGAGCGCAGCGCCGAGCCCCGCCATCACCCCGCAGCCCAGGAGGCCGGCGACAGCCGGAGCGACCGCTCGGTCGACCTTTGTGCACTGACCGGAGTGCACAAGCGTCTTCTCGATGAACGCCCCGATGCCGAGAGCCGGGTTCAGCGGCGTGCCGTCGGTGAGCGTCATTCGTTGCATGGCGTTGAACGTGTCGAAGCAGTACCACGGCTCGCCTCGCAGGCACGCGCGACAGTTCCCACAAACGGCTCGCCAGTTCAGCACGACGAAATCACCTGGCGCGACGTCGACGACATCGTTGCCAACCGCCTCGACGATGCCGCTCGCCTCATGCCCGAGCAGGAAGGGAAAGTCGTCGTTGATGCCGCCCTCGCGATAGTGCAAATCGGTGTGGCAGACGCCGCAGGCCTGCACCCGGACAAGTGCCTCACCCGGTCCGGGATCCGGAACGACCACGGTCTCGGTGCGCACTGGTTCGTCCCTTGCGGCGCTAATCACGCCCAGCACGTGCTGGCTCATGGCGTTGATCATGCCGATCGACCCGGCACCACACAATGCGAGGTCGGGCGAGTTGCCGGTGTGCTACTGAGTCACCATCTCGGCCCGGACCAGGGCATCGATCGCGTCACGATCCGAGCCGTCGACCGGCCGTAGTACGCTCTCGGCCCGGACAATTCGAAGCGGTCGGCCCGTCGCCCGAATGTCGGCCACCACGTCCTCGGGTCGAAACAGTACCTCCGCCTGCTGGGGGCCACCGGTGCCATACGTCAAGTTCGCCAGATCGTGGCCGATGACGAGCAACACGCCACCAGGCGCAACCGCAGTCACCGCCCGAGCGGTGACAACCCGCCGGGGCTCCTCGGGCATTTGCACGTAAGTGATGATCACCACGTCGAAGTCAAACGGTGCCGGGCGATAGTCGAGGAGATCCGCCTCGACCCACGTGATCCGCTCGGACGGGATTTGTGCGGCCTCCGCCTGCTGTCGACCTCGATCAATGGCCACCTCCGCGAAGTCAACCGCCGTGACGGTGAATCCGCGAGCCGCGAGCCACACCGCGTTACGTCCCTCCCCCGCGCCTAGATCGAGAGCCCGCCCGACCGGCACGTCCGCGAGTTCAGACGCCACCCATCGATTCGGTGCGGCCGACCACAGCAGCGACGTTTCTGCGTACCGGTCATTCCATTCCCTGGCGTCCACGAGTCACACTCAACCAGGGCGTGACCAAGTCTGCTCAGGTGCACCATTGTGTAAGCGACTCGTGACGCAGGGGGGGCAGATGCTGATCGTCGAACGCACCGTCGAGACTGCCAGTCCGATCGACCGAGTCTTTGACTATCTGTCGGATTTCACGCACACCGAGGAGTGGGATCCAGGAACGGTCCGAACGAAGCGAGTCGATACCGGACCGATCGCCGTAGGAGCACGATTCCGCAATGTGTCGCAGTTCCGAGGTCGCGAGACCGAGCTCGAATACCGTCTGACCCGACTCGAGCCAGTGCGACGCCTCACCTTCGTCGGCGAGAACAAGACCGTCACGTCAACCGACGACATGAGGCTGACCTCCACGGCGACCGGCACCGCGATCCACTACCAGGCTCGTTTCGTATTCAAGGGCGTGGCCAAGCTGGCGTCGCCGTTCCTCCGCTCGTCGATCGAGAAGCTGGCCGATGAGACGGCTGATCAACTGCGCTGTGCCCTGGCGAAGCTCAGTGCGGAGCCGTAGGGGTGCCACCCGAGTCGGACCGCAACGGCCAGGCCAAGGCCGATCGGCGAGGGCACGGTGTGGCAACGCTTGCGATGAGCCCTAGCGCAACGCCGGCGACGATCAACAAGACCGCCTCGACGCCGGGCGACCCCGACTCTTGCGGCCACTCGTGCGCGCAGCTGCGGGCACGATAGAAACATCACATGACGCAGATGACCTCGCAGTCCCAGAGCAAGTGGTTCGCCCCGGAGGAGTTCGAGTCGATCCGCCAGCGGCTGCCAATCCTCTACGTCGATGCGATCCCGGTTCGGGTCGACGGGCAGGGCATGATCACATCGGTCGGACTGCTTCTCCGGGTGACCGGGCAGGGCCAGATCAGCCGGGCGCTGGTATCGGGACGAGTGCTCTACCACGAACGGGTGCGGGCCGCGTTGCTCCGCCACATCGAGAAGGACCTCGGTCCCCTCGCCTTGCCGCGGGTCCCTCCCTCGCCGGCGCCGTTCACTATCGCGGAGTACTTCCCCACGCCTGGGGTAACGGCGTTTCACGATCCCCGTCAACATGCCGTGTCGCTGGCCTATGTCATTCCTGTCGACGGGGACTGCGAACCTCAACAGGATGCTCTCGAACTGACGTGGTTCTCGCCGGCCGAGGCCGCCGGCGACGCGGTCGTAGGAGAGATGGCCGGCGGCCAAGGAACCCTGCTCCGCCAGGGCCTTGCGCACGTGGGGTTCTAGGGTTCGTCAGTCTTGATCTTGGACTTATCGCCCAGATAGCAGCCCTGGGTTCAACATCACCACGCCGCACGTCCTGAAAGTCAGGTGCGTGGCCTCCGCGGCAGCGTAGGAGTGCTCAGCGCGGCCTGGCATCGACAGGCAGCCAGGTCCGCATCATCGTGCGCGAAATCGATGACCTCTCGGGCCGGTGCGACGGCTGGCTTCTCGGCGGGACCCTGCAGCACGTCGTTCCGGATCGTCAGCGCAGCCAGGACGCCACCAGCCGCGCACAGTGCAGCCGAGATCAGCACGGCCCGATGGAACCCGGACGACAGCGCGGTCGGATCGGCATAGACGGCCGGCGTTATCCCGGCGAGAGCCGGAAGTACCGCGACGGCAAGCAGGCCGGCGGTCCGGGCGACGTCGTTGTTCACGGCGGATGCCACGCCGACCTGATGTTCTGGCGCCGCCGCTAGCACGGTCGCGGTCAACGGAGCCACCGTTATCGACAAGCCGAGCGCGAACACGAGAACGGCGGGCAACACATCCCCGACGTAGGTGGATCCCGGACCGAGCCGCGTGAGCAGCGCCATGCCGATGGCGGCCACGATCGGTCCGACCGTCATCGGCCAGCGTGGGCCGATTCGCGTCGCCAGACGCCCCATCCGAGCGGAGAGCAACAGCATGACCACAGTGATCGGTAACAATGCGCTGCCCGCTTCGACTGGACTGAATCCCGATACGATTTGCAGCTGAACGGGTAGCAGGAACAGCGCGCCACTCAGCGACCCGTAGACGACAAACGTGACGAGGTTCGCCGCCGCGAATTGGCGGGAGCGAAACAGATCGAGCGGCATCATCGGATTGGGCCGCACCCGCTCGTTGACGAGAAATGCCACCAACAACACGACACCGGCCAGGCCGCTGACAATCACGGCGGGCGACCATCCTCCGGCCGGTCCCTCGGTGAGCGCGACGATGACGCCGGCCAGGCCGACCGCGGCCAGCAGCGCGCCTGGGACGTCGAGTGTCCCGGTGGCGTCCTCGTCGCGTGTCTCCGGAACCGCGGCGCGGGTGACTATCACGACCACCACCGCCAGCGGCAGGTTGATCAAGAACACCAATCGCCAACCCCATGGTGCGAGACCCACGAGGACGCCACCAAGCACGGGTCCAATCGCTGTGGCCACGCCGCCGAGTCCGGTCCAGGCACCAATGGCGGGGGCCCGGTCCTGACGCCGGAACACCGCCTCGAGGATGGCCAAGGATCCCGGGGTGAGCAGGGCCGCGCCCACTCCCTGAAGCGCGCGCATTGCGATGAGTACCCCGGAGGTCGGTGCGAGAGCACAGCCGGCCGATGCCAGCGAAAACCAGACGACGCCGACCAGGAATATCCGCCTGCGGCCAAGCCGATCACCCAGCGACCCACCCAGCAGTAACAACCCAGAGAGGGTGAGCGTGTAGGCGTTGATCGTCCATTGCAAGCCGGTCAGTCCGGCGCCGAGGTTCTCCCCGATTCGAGGCAACGCGACGTTGACCACGCTGCCGTCAAGCTGAGCCAGCCCACTGCCAAGGATCGTCGCGAGGAGGACGAGCCGTCCCTGCGCGGACCGGTAAGCGAGATCGGGATGTGTGACCACATGCCTCCCTCGGGCTGGTGGGCAAGTCTGCTCCAGCCAACCACGCGACCCGGTCACCGTGTTCCCGTGGGCCTCCGCAGCCGTAACCGAGTCCGATCTCCGGGCCTCGTTGCCGGAGGAGGGAGCTTAGTGCGTCACCGAGCGCTGCGCGCGAGACCGGACCACATCGCTGCGGCAGTGACCGCCACCGCTATGGATATCGCGGCGTCGAGGTAGGCGAGGAACTCGGCGTGGCCCAGAACCGGAAGGGCCAACGCGACGGCCACAGCCGGCACGAAATGAGTGGCAATGACGCAGCCAAGGGCGCTCGCGCGGCCGATCCGCGCCTGCACCAGCGCGAAGATCGCCAACCCCACGAGCACGGACCAGATCCACTGCGCCCAGCCGCCGGCCAGCGCTCCGCCGCCTATCATCCGCCACAGCTCCCCGTTGCCGTGGTCACGAACCAGCGTCGTGGCGTCGTGGGCGCTCGGCCGGACCGCCTGCACGGAGGCGATCACAGACAGGCTCGTCGCGGCCAGTACGAGGCCGACCGGCACGAGGTACCGGCTGTGCCGGATTGCAGCGGTCCGAGTGGTCAGCTCGCGCGTTGGAACGAACGTCGTCATCGGTGCTCGCTCTCAAGAGTTGGCGAACGCGGTCGTCATGAAGAGGCGTCGACACGGGTCCTGATACAGGGACCTACGAACACCGGTCGTCGGACGAAATCGTTGCCGTGGCGGGTCTCGGGCCTGCTCGTGAACGACGGGATGGCGGGGCGCGCCACCGATCATGTATCGATCGTCATGGCGGAACTCGTCCGCGGCCGTCCGCGGACATTAACCGAGTGGCTCCGCGCTCGCGTCGTGCAGGGCGTGGGCCTCCTCGAGGGCTTGTCGCTGCGTAAGCGCCAAGCCGGCCGTGAAGGCCTGGTTGAAGTGCTCTGGCCCCAGTTCGCGGCGCCCCTCGGCCGCGACCTCGGCCTCCAGATACCTCATCAGGGGCCAGGTCCGCATCCTGGCCCGTCGGCGCAGTCCCTCGGCCGCGCCAGCAAGGCGGGCCGCGGGCTCGGCGCGGCCAACAGCGAATGCCAGGCGGGCGACCGCGTCGAGGCACACCGTGAGCATGTGCGTGTTCCGGGCCCCTTGACTAAGCGTCAACGCCTTGTCGAGTAGCGCCCAAGCTTCGTCGATACGGCCCTGCCTTAGCGCGACTATCCCTAGGCTCGCCCGTGCGTAGGCGGCCAACCACGCACTGTCGAATCCCTGGGCGAGGTCGATGCCCTCGTGCAGGTGGCCCAGCGCCTCGTCGTAGCGGCCCGCGTTTTCTTCCGTGGTACCAGTCGTGAGGAGGGCGGCTACCGTCCAGAACGGTTCGTCCTGGGAGCGGAGCTGACCCACTGCGACCAACGCCTCTCGGAGCGCCTCGTCGCGATCGCCGAGGAGTGGTGCGGCCCACGCCAGAGCCAGATGGCTGACAGCTTCGAGGTAGGGGTCATCGATCTCGTCGAGCAGCAACCGGAGCTGCTGTCCGTACGCCAGCGCGTTTTGGTCGTCGCCCACATCGAGCGCGGATAAGAGCGCTGTCCAGGCCAGCTCGGCGCGGGACTGCGGATCGAGCCCCTCGGCGTCGGGCAAGAGCTCGCGGAGCAAGACGCGGCGATCTCCCATGGGGTCGCGCAGGTTCCAGAACAGCTCCAGAATGCGCAACATATGGGGCAGAGGCGCGCGATCGTGCGTCAGGTACCAGCGGACGGAAGCGTCGGTGTTGCCCGCCTCGATCAGCAGTCGCTCGAACCACTCGCTGTGGCCAGTGCGCCGTACGGGTCGATCGGCTTGTTCGATCAGTGCGCGGTAGTACTCAGCGTGGCGATGCTGGATGTCGATTACGTCGGGGCGTGCAGCTAGTCGCTCGGCGACGAATGCGCGGATGGTCTCGAGCATCCGCGCGCGGGGTCCTTGGTCGGTGATGTCGACCGAGATGAGGCTGTGCCGCGCAAGGGCGTCGGTCAGGTTCAAAGCCGCGTCCTCGTCCAGTGCGGCGACCTCGGCCGCGGCCTCGAGCGTCCAGCCTCCGACGAACACAGTCAGGGTGTCGAGCAACGATCGTTCGTCGTCGTCGAGCAGGCCCACGCTCCACTCGACGGTCGCCCGTAGGGTTTGGTGGCGCTTGGGCATGTCGACCGTGCCCATCCCCACTGCATCGAGTGACGCGGTCAGACGACGCACGAGCGCACCGGGGCTTAGCAGCCGCGTGCGGGCCGCCGCAAGCTCGATCGCGAGTGGGACGCCTTCGAGCCGCCGGCTGATCTCCGCCACGGCCGCGGCGTTGTCGCGTGTCAGGGCGAAGCCCGGGCGGACGGCACGGGCCCGGTCGACGAAGAGCGCGACCGCGGGCGACGAGGCCACCTCGTCCACATCGGCAGCGGATTCTGCCGGCAGCGGGAGCGGCAGGACCGGGTACTCGCGCTCAGCCCGGAGCCGCAGCGCCGTCAGGCTCGTCGCCAACATCGCCACGCCGGAACAGGCCTCCAGCAGGGCATTGAGGTCGACGGCGACCTCGAGCACGCCCTCGAGGTTATCGAGAATGAGTAGCCACCTGTCCTCGTCGAGGAGCTCGATCACCGCCTGGAGCGGTGAATCGGTCCCCGCCAGATCGGCACCGACGGCGCGGCCAAGAGCGGTCACCGCGCGTTCAGGCTCGGTCACGCCGGCAAGCGGGACGAACACCACACCGGCATCGAAGCGGTCGTGCAGTCGCTCGCCGACCGCCATCGCGAGTCGTGTCTTACCGACCCCCGGCGGTCCGGTGAGCGTAACGAGGCGTGCCGTGGATTCCACGACGAGGCTGCTGACCGCGTCGACATCGTCCTCCCGGCCAACCAGCGACGTGGTCGCAACCGGCAGACGATGCCGATCTCCCACGGCCCCCACCGACGTCACACGGCGAGCCGACGCAAAACGCTCGCTCAGCAGCGTCGCCAGGTCGTCGCGAACGAGCCGGCCAAGCTCAGTCGGCGTGCGGAACCTCCGGTACGACGCTTCCTCCGCGATGCGCGCGATGAGGCCAGCTAGGCGCGGGTCGCGGTCCGCAGCGGGTGTTTTGACATACAAGAGGCGCGGCAGCGAGCGAGACAGATCGAACTCGTCCTCGAGCCCCGAGACGCGCATTTCCGGAGCGACCCACCCGTAGCGCTCCCAGTACAGGCCGATGAACACGTCACTCTGAGCAATGTAGGCCTGGTAGAGCTGCCGTGGCGGGTACGGTCGGGCCCCCGACTCGAACATAACCGGAGTCAGGCGGAGCGCAGAAATCGCACGGGCTACCGCCTGCCGCTCCTCGGCCAACTCCACAAGCGTCGAACTCACAAACACCCGCAACCGCCGATCCGGCGTCACGATCGGCATGTCGCTCGGGGTCGCCTCGGTCACAGCCGCTCCCCTGTGAGCGCTATCGGGTTAGTCCGGAACCGGCCGACCCACCCCGCAACGCGTCTGCCGCTGCCGTCCGGCGCCGCGCAAGCGGCTGGCTGGCGCGGCCCGGCAAATGTATCGCCCGCCTGGCGGTCTGCGCGATGGGCTGCCCGTCCAGCGCGCTGGGCCGTCAGCTTTGCCAGCCCAGGGCCCAGAGATCGCTGGGATCGAATTCATGAGCCGCGGCGGCGAAGACCCCGAAGGCTTCCACGACCTCGCGCCGACGGCGTTCAGGAATTCGCCGAATGATCGCTTCGATCTTGACCCGCCTATCGTCCATCACTGTGTCGACCAGCATGCGGCCTTTCGGGGTCAAGGCTAGATTCAAGTGCCGGCGATCGTCGACGGCATCCCGGCGGTCCAACAGACCGGCGGCAACAAGCCGGTCGCAAACGCGGGTCGCGCTCGACGGATGGACGTTAAGCGCATTCGCCAGTCCAGCCAGATTAAGACTGTCATGACTGGCGATCGTCACCAATGCGCGTAACTGGGTCAGGGTGACGATGTCCTCGACGGATTCGATCGACTGTGCGCTAACTGCTACCAACACTCGAGTAGCAGCGAGGATCGCATCGACCTCTGCCGCGCGGCGACGGCTGGTTGCCGTTGCGCCACCCTCGCGCATCACGTCAGTAGCCTCTCACAAATGATTGCAGCTAAACAAACATTGAAGGGGCCAATGCATCTCGGGCAAAGTCTGCTTGCGGCGTTATGTTGAACCCCACCTGCCTCCGCTAAGACGCGGCGTCGGTATAGGTAACTTGCCCGTTGACCAGTGTGTCGCGGACGTCGGCGGACGCGTTGGTCAGCCGAAGCTCGCCATCGTGCGTGTACAGCCCATGTTGCAGTGCAACGAACAGGACCACGGCGGCTTGGTCGACGCACGAGACCTCGGCGAGATTTACCGTCACCGTGCGGTGTCCTCTGCTCACCAGAAGATCAATCGCGCCGCTTAGCAGGTGGAGTGTCTCACGGTCGAGCACGCCTCGGGCTTCAACGACGCCGGTGGCCATGTCTGCCCGAGCGCTGAACCTGGACCGTGTGTCTTCTTCGGTGGTAGTCACTTTCTCCTCGTTAACCCGGGACCTTCGATCCCGATCAGGGACTGCGCGCAGGTCTCTCTGCTGATCCCCAATTCATCCTGCAATGCAACAACGGTTGCAGTTCTACAATCTACCTTACCCACAGCCTCAGCTGTTCTCACGCGGCGCGCAACAGCGGAAGCTTCTGGCGATGATCTTGCACTAATGGTCGTTCCAGGGCCGCAATTCCAAGATCACAAACCGAGGTGGGCCTACACGGCAATAGGTCCGTGATCACGTGGAAGCGCCTGTAACGGAAGACGAACAGGCCCGGTCCCTCGGGGGACCGGGCCTGCGGGTGGTGGAACGATCAGGCGGCGGGCTGCTCGCCTGACTCGGCCGGAGTCTCGACCTCGGCCGGCTCCGCCGGCGTGGTCTCGGGCGTCCCAGTCGTCACGGCGATACGCCGACCGGCGATACCAGCGTGCGCGCCGGCAACGCGGATCGTGAGAACGCCCGCGTCGTACGTCGCGGTGACGTCGTCACCGGTGACCTGGGCCGGCAGCGCAAACGCGCGCCGGAACGATCCGTATCGCACCTCACGCACTGTGCGGCCGTGCTCGGACGACGCACGCTCGTCGCGTCGCTCGCCACGAACGACCAGCTGGCCATTCACGACCTCGACGACGACGTCCTTCGATACGTCGACGCCTGGCAGCTCGAGCCGCAATACCGCGTCCGAGCCGTCGCGAGTCACTTCCGCGGCTGGCGTGAAGCCGAACGTCCGCCGCACCGAACCGAGCGCGCTCGGACCGAAGGTCCGCCGCACGACGGTGTCGAAGTCGGCCAACGGGCTGCTCCACAATGTCAGACTGCTCATCTTCACCTCTCCATCGGTAAGAAATCCCGGCCGACGTGGGCCGGTCGTAAAGGTAAACATGAGTCGATCCGACTCAATTCCCGATCAGCCCAAAATCGTGAAGGCGACGGCCCGGCAGGGACCGCCGTCCGCCCCCGCTATCCGGAGCGGCAGCACGGACAGCCACGGATCGGCGAAGTCGATTCTCTCCAGGGCGGTCAGGTTCTCCACGATGATGCCACCGGCCTCGGCGACCAGGCCGTGGACCGGCAGCCGGGCCGGCCCGCTCCCGTCGAGATGGGTGGGATCCGGATTGGGTGTGTCCAGAGCGAGCGTTCGCACGCCGGCGTCGAGTAGGAGCTGGGCCGCGTCAGGCGTGAGAAACGGGTGATCGAAGTACCGAGGCGTTCCGCGATGGACCGACCATCCGGTATGTAGCACGGCGGCGCCGCCCGATGGCCAGGGTGTGCCAGCCAGATCGCTTCGGCGTATCGCCGATCGCGGAGGCCGGTCACGCAGATCCACGATGGCCGCCGGGGCGACGAACCGGTCGATGGGTAGCTGGTCGACCCGGGCACCGTTCGGGCGGACGTGATACGGAGCGTCGACGTGGGTTCCGGTGTGCGTGCCAAGCGTGATCTGCAGCACGTTGTACCCCTCGATGGCGATAGTGGACGCCGGAGCGGAGGCGGGAACCGGATCGCCAGGAAACACCTGGGTGTCCGCATCGACCGGTATCGAGAGATCGACGATTCGCATGGATCAGGCTTACCGCGTCAATCGGGCCCCGGGCACCGGGTCCGACAATGGGGCGGTGATCACCGTCGTCGTGCTGGCCGCGGTCGCACTCGCGGCGTGGATCTACCTCGCACTGGGCCACGGCCGGTTCTGGAGCACGGCGGTGCGCCTGCCAGCGACCTCGAACGCTGACATGGCTGGCGGGTGGCCGGATGTGACGGCGGTTGTGCCGGCGCGCGACGAGGCCGAAATCCTGCCGACGACTCTGCCCAGCCTGCTCGCCCAGGACTATCAAGGTCGGTTTCGAGTGGTGGTGGTAGATGACGCGAGTTCCGACGGCACGGGAGCCGCCGCTCGCCGCATCGGTGCACACGTCGTGCGGGGGGACGGGCCGCCGCCGGGCTGGGCCGGCAAGGTCGCGGCCATGGCGGCCGGCGTCCGCTCGGCCGGGACGCCCGAGTACCTGCTCTTCACCGACGCCGACGTGCACTTCCCCACTGACGCGCTCAGCTCCCTTGTCACAGCCGCGCGTGAGCACGAACTGGACCTGGTGTCTTTGATGGTGCGGCTGCGGTCAATCAGCCGCTGGGAGCGCCTCATCATCCCCGCATTCGTTTACTTCTTCGCGCAGCTGTATCCGTTCTCTCGAGTGAACCAACCCGAGTCGACCGCGGCCGCAGCCGCAGGCGGCTGCATGCTTGTCCGGACAGAGGCACTGCAGGAGGTCGGGGGTCTGTCCCGTATTGCCGACGCCCTGATCGACGACGTGGCTCTAGGGCACCTCGTCAAGGGTCGCCAGCCCCGCTCTCGCATCTGGCTCGGGCTAAGTAGCGACATCGAAAGCGTGCGACCATACCCACGCCTGACCGACCTGTGGGCGATGATCAGCCGCAGCGCCTACACCCAATTGCGGTACTCGCCCTGGCTGCTCGCGGGCACCGTCCTGGGTCTGCTGCTCGTCTACGTTGTTCCTCCCACGGCGACAGCGGCCGGACTGGCGGGGGGAGACGCGCTTCTTGCAGCCTTGGGCGCGGCCGCCTGGACGATCATGGCCGCGACATATGTCCCAATGCTGCGCTTCTACCGCCTGTCGCCGGTGCGAGCGGTCCTGCTGCCGCTCATTGCGGTCGGCTACCTGGCGATGACGATCGACTCGGCCCGGCAGCACCATAGCGGCCAGGGCGGCGCCTGGAAGGGCCGAACTGTGACCCGATCGTCTGCCCCGATGCCCTAGCAGATCCGCGGTAGTTGCTCCCCGAGTGGCGTGTCGACGACGCGGGTACCACCGAACGTCGTCGTGGCGACCACCATCGCCGGGTGGTCTTGCACGCACTCGCCGATGATGGCGGCACCTCCGCCAAGCGGATGGGCCCGCATGGCCGCCAAGACGGCGTCGCTGCGCTCGCGCGGCACGAACGCCACGAGCTTGCCCTCGTTCGCGACGTACAGCGGGTCGAGGCCCAGCATCGCGCAGGCGTTGCCGACTTCGGCCGGCACCGGAATGGCCTTCTCAACCAGGCGCACGCCGACTCCCGACGCGGCCGCGATCTCGTTCAGTGATGTCGCCAGGCCGCCTCGGGTCGGATCGCGGAGCGCATGCAGGTCGGGCGTGACCGCCAGCATGGCGGCCACCAACGGGTGCAGCGCGGCGGTGTCACTCGTTATCTCGGAGTCGAACCCGAGTCCCTCTCGGACACTCATGATCGCGATTCCGTGCACGCCGATGGCACCGCTCACGATAACCACATCGCCCGGTCGAGCGCGGTCTGGCCGAATGTCGACGCCCGATGGAACTAGGCCCAGGCCCGCGGTGTTCACATAGACCTGGTCGCCATGACCGGAGTCCACCACTTTGGTGTCACCGGTGACGATACTGACCCCCGCGGCGCGCGCAGCCGCCCCCATATCGCTCGCCACTCGGCCCACAATGCCGATCTCGGTCCCCTCTTCCAGAACGAACCCGCACGACAGGTGCGCTGGCATGGCCCCGCTCATTGCCAGATCGTTAACCGTGCCATTAATCGCCAAGTGCCCGATGGAACCGCCCGGGAAGAAGAGCGGTCGGACGACGAATGTGTCAGTTGAGAAGGCGATTCTCGCGCCGCCGAGATCCACCACAGCCGAGTCGGCGAGGCCGGTCGGGCTTGACCCGAATGCCGGCACGAACAGGTGCTCGATGAGTTCGGCCGACATCTGACCGCCACCGCCGTGTCCCATCACGATGGTGGGACTGTCGCGCAGTGGCACCGGGCAGGCCCAGCCCTCGAAATCCAGGGGCTGGGCGTCGACTGCCTCAGCCAATCGAGGCCACCTCCGGTTGGGACGTCGACGGCGTAGTCAGCCGGCGATACAGGTAGTACGCAGCGCACGCGCCCTCACTCGAGACCATTGTCGCCCCGAGGGGGTTGCGCGGGGTGCACTGCTTGCCGAACGCAGCGCATTCGTGAGGCTTGATCAGACCCTGCAACACCTCACCGCTCCGGCACACGGCGGATTCCTCAGTGTGGATGTCACTGACCTGGAACCGGTACTCGGCATCGAAATCCCGATACGTCTCGGAGAGCCGCCAGCCGCTATCCGGGATGACACCGATGCCACGCCATCCGCGATCGGTAATCGTGAATACCTCCGACAGCAGCTTCCGAGCAGCTACGTTGCCCTCCGCCGGGACAGCTCGCGGGTATGCGTTGTCCAAATAGGACTCGCCCCGTTCCAACTGGTGCACGGTGCGTCGAATGCCCTCGAGGATGTCCAAGGGCTCGAAGCCGGTCACCACAATGGGTACCGAATAGCGCTCTACCAGCGGCGGATACTCTTCCGTGCCCATGACACTGCACACGTGACCGGCCGCTAGAAACGCCTGCACTCGACAGGTCGGTGATTGCATGATCGCGTCGATGGCCGGCGGAACCCGCACGTGCGAGACGAGCATGGTGAAGTTCGGGACGTCGAGCCGCTTCGCTTGAAACACCGCCATCGCATTGGGCGGGGCGGTCGTCTCGAAGCCGATACCGAAGAAAACCACCTCTCGATCAGGGTTTTCCCGGGCGAGCTTGAGCGCATCGAGTGGCGAGTAGACGACGCGAACGTCGCCGCCCTCGCTCTTCACCCGGAACAGGTCACGGCCGCTTCCCGGCACGCGGAGCATGTCGCCGAACGAGCAGAAGATCACCTCCGGTCGCGAGGCGATCTCCAGCGCCTTGTCGATGAGCTCGAGCGGCGTCACGCAGACCGGGCAGCCAGGGCCGTGGATCATCTCGACCTGATCGGGAATGAGCTGGTCGATGCCGTGCCGGATGATCGAATGCGTTTGCCCACCGCAGACCTCCATGATCGCCCACGGTTGTTTCACCGAGGCGTGGATGTCGTCGAGCAGCCGCTTAGCCAGCTCCGGGTCGTTGAATTCATCGATGTATTTCATTCCGGCACCTCTCGGCCATTGTCGCGGGCGGCCTGGGCCCAGGCATCACCGAACTCTTTGTCGAGCTCACCCAGCTCCTTGAACAGGGCGAGCGTCTCCATCGCCGACTTCTCATCGAGCCGCTGTAATGCGAACCCGACATGCACGATCGTGTACTCACCAACCTCGATGTCCGGCACGAACTCCAGGCAGACATCCTTCTCGACGCCACCGAAGTCGACCTTCGCCATCCGAGTCTGATCCCGCTCCCAGATGTCGAGCACCTTGCCCGGGACGGCTAAGCACATGGTTCCTCCAATGGGGTTGGGCGGGTCGAGTTCCCGGCTGAGCGATGCTCGGCCTGCTGTCGGATGTGTGCACCCACGATGAGCTGACCCAAAGCCAGGCCCGCGTCGCTCGGCGGTACGAGCCGGTGGCGCAGCACGTGGAAGCCGACACCGGTCAAGTCTCGGACGGTCATTGAGGTCAGCAAGGCATTGAGGAAAACGCCGCCGGACAAGGCCACGGTGTTCACGCTCGTGCGCTCACGGATACGCGTTGCAACGTCGACCACCAGTCGCGCGACAGCGAGGTGAAACCGCGCGGATATCACGGCCGGGTCGATCCCGGACTGAACGTCCGCTGCTGCTGCCGCGATCACCGGTCCGGGGTCAAGTTGCGCGGGACCTGCCTCGTCCTCGTTTAGCCCGAACGAATAGGCCGCGAGGCCCGACTGCATCGTGTCGCGAGCCAGGCCCTCGAACCGCATAGCGGCCTCGGCCTCGTACGCGACCCGATGGCACACGCCGGCCAGGGACGACATCGCGTCGAACAACCGGCCCATGCTCGACGTCGGCGCACAGCCGATGCCTGTCTCCAGTTGCCCAGCGAGTACGCGTCGCTCAGTTGAGGTGCACGCGGCTACGCAGGGCAGCTCGGGATCCCACCGCACACCGGCGCTATGCAGGTGGGAGAGGGCCATCCGGCACGGATTGCGTACGCCAGCGTCCCCGCCGGGCAGTGAGACGTAGCGCAGGTGGGCTGCACGCTCATAGCCGTCATAGTCAGCGAGGAGGACCTCGCCGCCCCATACCGCATGGTCGTCCCCGTAACCGGTGCCGTCGAACGCGACTCCGATCACCTGCGTGCGCCCATCGTGGCCGTTCTCCGCCATCGCCGAAGCCACATGCGCATGGTGGTGCTGAACGGTCCGCAGTGGCAACCCGGCCGGATTCCGCCGGGCCCAGGTTGCGCTGCGATAAGCCGGATGCCTGTCGGCGATGATCACTTCGGGCCGGGTCGACGTGATCGCCTGAAGGTGGCTCGTCGCCTTGTCGAACGCCTTGAGAGTCGCGAGGTCGTCCATGTCGCCGACGTGGGCGGATAGCCACACGTACCGCTCGGCCCCGACACAGAACGTGTTCTTCAGATCGCCGCCTACCGCAAGCGCGGGCACCACCTCAACCGGCAAGGCTAACGGCATGGGAGCGAAGCCGCGCGACCGTCGGACCGGCAGCTGCCCGCCCGCGGCAACGCGCACGACCGAGTCGTCGCATGGCACGTGAATGCGCCGGTCGTGAGCGAGCCAGGCATCGGCAATGCCGCCGAGGCGCTTGAGAGCATCGGCATCATCGGTGACGATCGGCTCGCCCGCCAGGTTGCCACTCGTCATCACCAGCACCTGTGGGCCAGGCGCATCTCCGGCCAGGCCGAACAACAGGTGGTGTATCGGTGAATAGGCGATCATCACGCCGATGTCGGGATGGGTGGGTGCGACCGCGTCCGCCAACTTGAGCGACGGGTCGCGGCGCTTCGGCAACAACACGACCGGTCGTCGATCGTCTTGCAGGAGGCCACTTTCCGCGTCGCCGACTTCGGCGATCGCACAGGCGGTCTCGAAGTCGGGCACCATGACGGCAAACGGCTTGTCGCCGCGATCCTTGCGCTTGCGCAAAGTAGAAACGGCGATGTCGTCGTTCGCGGCGCAGGCCAAGTGGTAGCCGCCGATTCCCTTGACCGCAACTATCGCGCCGGCATCGATCAGCCGACGGGTCTCAGCGATCGCAGCATTGCCCTGGAGGTCCGGCTCGCCCGGACGACGCAACGTCAGGACCGGCCCGCAGTCCGGGCATGCGACCGTCTGGGCATGGAATCGTCGGTTGGCGGGATCGGCGTACTCGGCGGCGCACGCGGAGCACAAGGGTAGCTCCGCCATCGTGGTCATCGGCCGGTCGTACGGGAGATCAACGACGACGGTGAAGCGTGGTCCGCAATTGGTGCAGCTGATGAAGGGGTGCCGGTATCGGCGATCGGCCGGATCAGCCAATTCTGCCCGGCAGGCTTTGCAGGTGGCGACGTCCGGTGAAAGGAGCGTTCGCCCGGGCCCGGGCCGAGACGCCCCGATGATGAACTCGGTGCCACCGCGACAGGGCACCAGCTGCGCAGTCACCGTCTCGACGTGGGCAAGAACCGGGGCCTGCGGCCCGAGCCGACAACGGAACTCCGCCACAACCCGCGCAGCACCCTCTACCTCGACGATCACCCCGTCGCCCGCGTTGCTCACCGATCCGGACAGACCGAGCTCGCGGGCGAGCGCATAGACGTAAGGACGGAATCCGACGCCCTGCACCAGACCGGTAACCGTTAGCAGGCATCGCACGCGGGACGGCTCAACACTGCATCCAGCCATGGCGTGCCCCATCCCCGATACCGCGGTGCGCGCCCGCGTGCTCGCCGGTCCGGCGGCGCCCCAAGAAGAGTCTGGCGTCGAATCGACAGGGCCGCACGTGTGCCGAACGGTCCAAACTGGTCGAACTCACCGGACGTTACTCCCGCCTGGGCGCCCGGCGCGGAAGCAGCCGAGTCACATGTGGCGGATTTCCAGGTAGCGCTTGACGTCTGGGAACGCGGACACGACTGCGGCCGCAACGATGCCCACCAGTGCCAGCTTGATCACGAGACTCATGACGTTGTCACCTCCTCCGGCGAACCGTCGTTCTGCTGCATGACCTGCTCCACAAGGGCGATGGCGTCGGGCACTGCGGCCTGCACAGTGGCACTGAGGCCGATGCCTTCCTCGATGATCTCAGGTTCGCAGGCAACGATGAGGACCGACGCCACCCGTCCTCCGAGTGCGGCGAGATGGGCGAGCACCGTGGCCGGATCCATCCCGTGGGCGTCGACGAGGGGGCTCGCGCCACTGGCAACGGCCGGTCCGGCGCCCGCCAGCTGGCTTTGATCGACTTCGACGAGGGTGACGGTTCCCGGAGCGTGCCCGCGGGGTGCGGCGTCAATGAGGACGAGAATGTCGTACCCGTCCAACAGCCGGTACGCGAGGTGGACACCCCGAATTCCATAGTCAGCAATTTCTACGCCATCGGGATGCGGTCGACCGGCCAACTGGTGCACGACCTCGACGCCGAATCCATCGTCGCTGAGAAATATGTTTCCGACGCCGGCGATCAGCATTCGGTTCATGGCTCTCGGTCCGCGGTTGGTTCGCCGTCGGAGGCCGACTCGACGCCGATTGGTTGCACCTCGTCTGGCGCAAAGTAGAGATACCGGCCGTGCCAGCGCTGGATCTCAGCCCACTCCTCGTCATCGTCCGGCGTTACGCCCAGGTGCTGCTCACCGTCCACGTCGAAGAAAACGGCCTGAACCGTGGCCACGCGGCCGGCGAGGAACATGTCCTGAGCGTCCGTGTGACGCGCGCCCGGGCGCAGCCTGACCTTGGACCCGCGGGCGACCGGCACGCCGTCGATCACGATGGCATCCGTCTCCGGCGACACGGACCGGTCGGCCCCGGGATCCCACCACGGTGTGCCTGGCGTCAGCAACGTCTCGGGTTGCGATCGAGCACCGTCCGTAGGACTGTCGTCGGGTCGGGTGTCCTCGCCGGTGACCTGCCGGAGGTATCGCACCGCACCGTGCAGCCGATCGAGATGGTCCCGCGGCAAGGTGTCGGCCTGATCGATCACCGCCGCGGCCCGGGGATCGGTCGCCCGCGCCTCGGCCTTCTCCGCATCAGTGAGGGTCATGGTTCGCAAGGTGAGGATCTCGTCGATCTCGGTCGCGTCGTAGAGCGCGCCCGGACTCTCGGGCGCGATCTGGGGGTTGTCCTCGAGGATGATCGGTGAGGACAGCATCACCGACGCAGCGCTGCCCAGCACCGGCCAGGTGCCGTGGTTCTGACAGCCCGTGACATCGAGCGCAGCCCACTCCGGCGGATCGGTCATCGACAGGAATCGTCCCGGCTCGAGGGCGCAGAATGTGTGCGCGGCGACAAGCGCGCTGCGCAGTGCGTCATCGCGGCCGCGAAAGTTTCCCGCGGTCCGATTCTCCACCTGGACCGTGAGCCGGCGCGCTCCGAACGGTCCAGGCAGCTCCCTTACCGCGATGACAATGGCACCGGCAATTGCGCGAGCTTCCCGGCGCACACCGGCTGACTCGGTGGATTCCGCATCGACCGCGAACGGCCACTCCCGAGGTTGCGCCGAAAGCTCAGCGATTGGCACGTGAACGTCGACCTGCCGGTCGACCGCCTCGTCCCAGTCCGGCTGATCGCCGCCGGTGCGATGCTGCGCGTGCAAGTAGCGTGTCCGCACCCGAAGGGTGGCATCAGGACTGGCCTCGAACACGATCTCCGTCTGGTTGCTGGAGCGTTCCGAGGGATCGTCGGCCACATAGCCGGGCGGCATCAAGACGCCGAACTGCCAGCGGTTCGTGTTCTTCCCTGACGATGCGCGGTAGGGGTAGAGAACGTAACCCTCGTACAGCAGCGCGTCGGCTACCTCGCGGACAGAGGCGAACGGGTCGTCCATCGGGTCCGCACCACTGCTGGGCGGCGCGGTCACGATTCGCCCTGTGCGGACTCGGCGGCTTCGGCGAGCAGAGTCGTCACCGCGAGTTCCCACGTCGGCAGGGCTCGGGCGGTCTTGAACGCACCCAGTGCCTCCAGTGTGTCGAGTCGGAGCCGCAACCAGCCGCTGTTCGGGTAGAACGCGTCCATCATCGCCCGCCATTCGGTGACCGGCACCCGGCAGGTTGCCTCCTTGTGCCAGGGCACCTGGGCCACGCTGAAGCCGGTCGCCCCGCGGGTGAAGATCGTCCCGCTGAACAGCAGCAGAAGCGGGATGTCGCCCTGTTGTAAAGCGTGGAAGTAGCTGGTTGCAGCGATCTCGAGGTCATACGTGCACGCAACCGGAAGGTCAATCTCGATGCCGCCGGTAAAGCTCGGAACCATAGCAGCAACGTTGGCGAACTGAAGTGGCTTGAGCGTCTCCGCCCAGCGCGAAGTCTCCCCGAACAGATCGTTGAGTTGTCGGGCCTCAGCAGCGGTGTACCGGCGCTTCTGCGGTTCGATCCGAAACTGAACCCGCAGCGCAATGGCATGAACGCGTTCTTCGGTGGTCTCCGAAATCCGCAGCTTGAACACGAGCGCCGGACCGGCGGCATAGGGATCGGCGCGGACGTCAATGCAGTCGAAGACGAGCTCAGGCATCGGTCGACCCCGTCGTCGAGCGAATCGGACGACTCTGCGACCGTACCCGCGCGAAGAAGTCGGTGATGTCTTGCCGTGCCTCCTCCCCACCGTCGAAGCCCGTCCAATGCATCCGGATCCGTCCGACCAGCTCGTAGCAAACGTCGATCGGCACGAGATAACTCTCGTTGCTCTCACGGGATCGGTGCACGATCAACGCCTCGACGTCGGGCACCAACTCGCGCGCAAGCGGGCTGGCTTCTGCCACCGCCTCCCAGGCCGAGAGGTCGAGCAACGACTCCGTGGCGCCGGCTGGGCTGGGGTACTGCGCGACGATCCGGCCAAGCGTGCTGTTGAAGAAGAAGAACGCCATCCCGACGGGAACCTGCAGCGCGTCCCACAGCGCATCGCTTAGCGCCACGTCCGGATCGAAAAGATACCGATCCGGCACAGCGCGGTAGTTGCCCCGCCCGGCGCCCTCACGGGTAAACAGCAGATAGCAGGGTCGGCACGTGCACAACACGCGACGCGAGTCGAGATTCACGACGTGCGGATGCTCGCCCACGAGAACGGCTCCGCACATCTCGCACGACTCGCCCGGAGGCGGCATCTTCGAGCGGGGCGGGACGAAGTCGGGGCGCGGCTGGGCGCCGCCCGGGGTGACGAAGCGCCGCAGTCCCGCCGGCACGACGATCACACCGCCTCCGGCAGGGCGACGCGGATCCCGGACGCGTCGTCAAGTAACGGCAACGGATCGAGGTGGCGGCCGGACCCGTCGACCGAGCGTCCGGCGAGCCGCACGTCGTATCGGCTCTCGCAGTTCGCGCAGGTCAGCACCGAGCCGCGCAAGGCGGCGCCGACGAGTGAGGCTTCGCAAGCCGGGCAGCGGTCCACGTAGGCGTAGTACGTGTCCTCAATCCGTGCGGCCATGACGCGACTTCGGCCGAGCTGGACGGATGTCACCTCCCCCTCGTGCGGAAGCTCCGCGGCCGAGGGATGCCGCCAGACTGGACGCGTCGCTTGCGATGTTGGCGCATCAGGTCGCCGCCCGATCTGCAGTACCGGCGAGGACTGGACCTCACCGTCGACCACGATGCCGGTGATTTCCGGCGCGGCCGCCCGCACCGCCTCTTCGATCGTCAGGCTCACCGTCACGGTCGACGAGGCACATCCGTGGCAACTGCCGGATAGCCGCAGCCGAGCGATCCCGTCCGGGTCGACGCCGAGGAAGGACACACCTCCGGCGTGCGAGCCGAGATAGGGCCGGACCCGGTCCAGTGCGGCCTCGATGCGTTCATCCGCGGTGAGCGGGTGCAGTCCGTGAAGAATCAGCTGGCTCTCCACGAGGGGATCCGCGGCGAGCTGGTGAACGAGATCGGGCCGTTCCGCACCGACGATCTCGCAGATCCGGGCGAGGCCGGCGCCGTAGTACTCGACGAGCAGTCGGACAATCTTCTCCCCGGTGTCGGCAGCAAGATGGCCGCCTTGGTCGAGCAGTTCGCCAAGCAGAGCCTCGACCTGCGCGCCAACGTCACCGTCCGGCACAGCCACGCCTCACATCGACAAGGTTATCGGCGTGGGGTTGTGCACGGTCTGCAGGGTCTTTCCGGGGCCGAGGTACATGTGCACGCCGCACGGCAGGCACGGATCGAAGCTGCGCACGGCGCGCATGACATCGATGCCCTTGAAGTTGTCCGGCGGATTCTCCTCGAAGATAGGCGTGTTCTGTACCGCATCCTCATACGGGCCGGGCGTCCCATACACATCGCGCACGCTGGCATTCCACGGGGTGGGCGGATACGGGTGATAGTTCGCGATCTTGCCGCCCTTGATGACCATGTGGTGGCTCAGCACGCCTCGCACTGCCTCGGTGAACCCGCAGCTGAACGCCTCGTCCGGTACGGTGAAGGACTCCCAGGTCTTGGTCCGGCCGGCGCGAACCTCGGCAAGCGCCTGTTCGCAGAAGTGCAACGCGCAAGCGGCCGCGTAGGCCTGGAAGTACGTGCGGGCCCGGTCACGTTCGAGCGCGTTGCTCCACTGCGGGATCTTCCATTCGAAGGTGACCTCAGCCTTGTCCATCGTCTTGGGCAGGTTGATCAGGACGCTGTGCCCAGTCGATTTGACATAGCCGATGTCGACCAAGCCGCCGAGGGCCGTGGCCCATAGCCGCGCAATGGGGCCGCCGCCGGTGTCGCAAGCCAAGTAGTTCGTGCCGTCAAACCAGCGCGGCGACATGACCCAGCTGTACTTGTCGTCGAAGTTGCGCTTTTGCGGTTGGGGAATCGTCGTCTGGTTCCACGGGTGGTTGCGGTCGACCGGGTTGCCGAGTTCGTCCCGCTCGACGAACATCGGCTCGTTCTCCCAGCTCTGGTAGTACGAGCTGCCGAGCAAGATCCTAATGCCGAGGTTGATCTTCACCAGGTCGTTCGTCACGAGCTGACCGTCGACGACGACGCCGGGGCTCACGAACATCTTCCGGCCCCAGTTCGTCATGTTCCGATAGGTGAAGTCGCAGTGTGCCGGGTCGTTCAGCGAACCCCAGCACACAAGGAGCGTGCGGCGAAGCCCGACGTTCTCGTACCCGGGTAACGCTTCGTAGAAGAAGTCGAATAGGTCGTCATGCAACGGGACGACCCGCTTCATGAACTCGACATAGCGCATCAACCGGGTCAGGTAGTCGGTGAACAGCTGGATCGTCGCCACGGTCCCGACGCCGCCCGGATACAGCGTCGACGGGTGGACGTGCCGACCCTCCATCAGGCAGAACATCTCGCGAGTCCACCGGCTCACTTGCAGGGCTTCGCGGTAGAACTCACCTTCGAGCGGGTTAAGGGCCCGCATGATGTCACCGATCGTTCGGTAGCCGTGGGCGTCGGCGTGCGGGGCCTCGGTGTTGTTCGCCCGCTCCAGTACTCCCGGATTGGTTTCCTTGACCATCCGCTCGCAGAAGTCCACACCGACCAGGTTTTCCTGGAAGATGTTGTGGTCGAACATGTACTCGGCCGCCTCACCGAGGTTGATGATCCACTCGCCGATCGCCGGCGGGTGAACCCCGTAGGCCATGTTCTGGTTGTAGACCGAGCAGGTGGCGTGGTTGTCCCCACAGATTCCGCAGATCCGGCTGGTGATGAAGTGCGCGTCGCGCGGATCCTTGCCCTTCATGAAGATGCTGTAGCCACGGAAGATAGAGGAGGTGCTGTAGCACTCAGCGACCTTCTTCTGCTTGAAGTCGATCTTGGTATAGATACCGAGGCTGCCGACGATGCGTGTGATCGGATCCCACGACATCTCGACGAGGTCGGACTTGTCCGCCGTTGCCGTCATCGACGTCACCGCACCTTCTCGTAGCCGGTCTTGAGTTCGGGTCCGCGCACCCGCCATGACGGCTCTTTGTTGAGCGTCTTCTGGGTGAACCTGCGCAGCGTGCGGATGGTCGAACCGTAGGTCTTGCTGGCCCGGGTGGACACCTTGCTGCCTGGGGGCTCGTCCATGAAGGGCATGAACTTGTCCGGGAAGCCGGGCATCGTGCAGCCGATGCAGATGCCACCTACGTTGGGACATCCCCCTATACCGTTCACCCAGCCCCGTTTAGGCACGTTGCAGTTGACGACCGGACCCCAGCAGCCGAGCTTGACCAGGCATTTCGGCGAGCCGTACTCCGTGGCGAACTCACCCTGCTCGTAGTAACCGGCCCGGTCGCAGCCCTCGTGCACCGTCGCGCCGAAAAGCCATTGCGGCCGCAGTTCGGAGTCGAGCGGGATCATCGGGGCTTGCCCGGCGACCTGATACAGGAGGTAAAGGATCGTCTCGGAGAGGTTGTCCGGGTGGATCGGGCAACCGGGCACACACACGATCGGCAATCCAGCCTTCGACTTCCAGTCCCAGCCGAGATAGTCCGGCACGCCCATCGCGCCGGTGGGGTTCCCGGCCATCGCATGGATCCCGCCGTACGTTGCGCACGTCCCGACGGCGATCACCGCGGTGGCCTTGCTCGCCAAGCGGTCCAACCACTCGTTGGTCGTCCGCACTTCGCCGGTCTCCGGGTCGTTGCCGAAGCCGCAGAAGTAACCGCCGTTGTCCTTGTTCAGTTGCTCGTTCGGGATCGATCCCTCGACGACCAGGACGAATGGCTCCAGCTCACCGCTGTCGGCCTTGTACCACCACTTGATAAAGGTGTCGGCACCCTGCTCGGGACCGCACTCGAAGTCGATCAACGGCCAGTGCACGGCGATCTTCGGTAGCCCTGGGAGCGCGCCGAGGGCGATCTCTTCGATGCTCGGCTGCGTTGCCGTCGTCAGGGCGACGGAGTCACCGTCGCAGCCCAGGCCCCCATTCATCCAAAGGATATGAACGACGCCTTCATCGTCTTGGGCTTGCTGGCTGTCCGCGGTAGCGGTCGTCACGATGGCGCACCTCCTCTGCGGGGACGCGCGCGCGCCCACACGATCAGCGGGATGTTGCTGCGGCAACCTGACTTTACGCCGAGCGATCATCGGCGCAAGACAGGAAACACCTATGTCATAAGGCCATTCCCATCCTATCGGTGACTCCGGAAATCCTGGATTCCGGGATGTTTGCGAACGGTTCGCGTACGGCTGCGAGCGACAATCGATCCGTTCCCAAGGCCAGGTCGGGCTGCGCGTATCGTCCGCGGCGACATTCGCTTCGACGAGCTGCGGTGAGACATGAAGTTCCTCGTGACCTGGCAGTTGGAGTTGGCACTGCTGTCCCGTGAGATGGGTGCGGCCATTGCCCGCGTCCCGGAGTACGCCGCGGAACTCGAGCGTCGGGGCAAGGTCATCGCTCGGTATCACATAGTCGGTGCGCACGGCGGCGTGTGGATCTTCGACGTGGACTCGCATGAGGAGTTGGAACGGCTGCTCGGCGGATCGCCGGCATTCAATTTTTCGCATTACGACGTGAAGGCGCTTTCCGAGATGTCTGAATAGCTGGCAAAGTCCGGCGGATTGACGTTCGCTGACCGCCCGGAGGAGACTGGCCGGTATCGGGGAGGCCGGGCCAATGGTGTCAACTGCTCACGAGCAAAACCGCGAACGACATTGGATATGTGCGCGTCGGCTGAGCGAGCGACGCCACGATCTGGGCCTGACGCAGTGCGAGGTCGTCGAGCGACTGAACGAGCTTGGCGTCGCCGCGACGAACCGCACCCTCTCGGCTATGGAGAACGGCCAAGGCGTCGATGTCGGCCGGCTGCCCGAGCTCGCCGTGGCATTGGATTGCACGATCACCTATCTCTTGGGCCTGACGAACAATCCACGACATTGGGCGCCGGACGATGCCGCGACCCGCCTCGACGGCGCTGCTAACGGCCGGTCGTCGACGGCCGGGGGGCGAAGGCGATCATGGATTCTCGGTCCGGATTTCCCGGAACGCCGGAACTCGAACGGCACCGAGCGACAGCGTGCATGAGCTGTCATTATGCGGGGCCATCGCCGATGTGGCGACTCGTCACGCCGGGCCGCGCCGGGTGGACGTGATCCACCTGCGCATCGGCGAGCTGCGCCAGGTTGTTCCGGACACGCTCGCCTTCTGCTGGACGGTCGTCAGCGAAGGCACCGACTTGGCCGGCTCCGTGCTGGAGGTCGAGCGGGTCCCGGCCAGACTGCGGTGTCGAGCCTGCGACGAGCAGTTCGCGCTCGACGGCACAATTGCGTTCGTCTGCCCCGCGTGCAAGAGCCTGGATGTCGAGGTGGTAAGCGGCGAGGACTTCGACGTCACCGCTCTCGACTTGGCCGAGGTCTGACAGTGGGCCGCTTCCACCAGCACGACGACGGGTCATGGCACAACCATGACGTGGATGGCGACGGGCCTCTAGCGGCGCATTCCCCTGACGCGGGCGACCACTCCCAGTACCAGACCGGTCGCGAACGCGTTCAGCTCCTCGAGCGCGTGTTCGGTGAGAACGATCGCAAGGCCGCCGAGAACCGCAGTGACCTGGAACGCGACGGCGTCATTGCGATCAACCTGATGTCCGCACCGGGCGCAGGCAAGACCACGCTGTTGCGTGAGACGTTGCGCCGGCTCGCCGATCGACATCGGGTCGCGGTCATCGAGGGCGACATCGAGACCAGCCTCGACGCAGACCGCCTGCGCAACCTGGGCGCCACCATCGAGCTGATCAACACCGGCGACGGCTTCGGCGGAGAGTGTCACCTCGATGCACCGATGGTTCGATCTGCGCTCGTGCGCTTGCCGCTACCCAGCTTGGATTTGGTTCTCATTGAGAACGTGGGCAATCTGGTATGCCCGGCTGAATTCGACGTCGGTGAACACGCGCGGGCCATGATCCATGCGGTGACCGAGGGTGAGGACAAGCCGCTGAAGTACCCCATCATGTTTCGTTCGGCTGACCTCGTCCTGATCAACAAGATCGATCTGCTGCCGTACCTCGACGTGGATCTGGGCGCATTTCGCCGTAACCTGCAGACCGTGAATCCCACCGCGGCCACGATCGAAATAAGCGCGCGAACGGGAGCCGGCGTTGCGGCGTGGTGCGCCTGGATTGAGTCGCTTCGCCACCCGGCCCAAGAATCCGCCCAGCCATCCGCGACGTGAGCCACGTCATGCTTTGACGGCCTGCGGAATCGCCCCGCTTGTCCGAGAGTTCCCGTTACAGACTTGCCGGATGCCGATTCACTGCGTAACCGTCGCCTCGAGCCGTCTTCGGCTCGACTCGCGGCCCGGGGAAACGACGTCAAGCACGGAAAGGTCCACGGGAATTGACAACCGAGCCTTACCGGACTGACGAACTCGTGGCACCCTCAGCGACGCAGCTCCGCAGGGCAACGCTCACGGTCTATGCGGTCTTCATCGTGAACGGATTCGCCTTCGCCAGCTGGGCGTCGCGGATCCCCCAGTTCCGCGACGACCTGGGGGTGAGCCCGGCGCAACTTGGCTTGATTCTGCTCTCGGCCGCACTCGGCTCGCTGGTCGCGCTGCCGTTGTCCGGCATCATGGTGACCCGTCTCGGCGAGTCGCGCGCCATCGTAGTGATGTCGATGTTGCTGGCGGTCGGCCTTGTCGTCGCCGGCATCGGCGCAGCGCATGGCGTGCTTCCGGTCATCGTGGGGCTTGCGTTGATCGGATTCGGCAACGCGGTGTGGGACGTAGCGATGAACGTGCATGCGGCTCTGGTGGAAAAGCACGTCGGCCGCGCTATCATGCCGAGATTTCATGCTGGATTCAGTGTGGGGACGGTCGTTGGGGCGTTGCTCGGATCGCTCATCGTGGCCGCCGGCGTCGAGATCTCCCCGCACCTCGTCCTGGTCGCCGCGGTCGTCGCGGTGACGATACCGGCCGCAATCCGTTTCTTCCTGCCCGGTCATCACGCCGCTCCGACTCACCCGGACGGCAGCCGGCGCAGCCCGCTCCGCGCCTGGACCGAGCCCCGCACCTTGCTGATCGGAGTCTTCGTGCTGTGCATGGCGTTTACCGAGGGCACCGGAAACGACTGGCTCGGCCTGGCCATGATCGACGGTTACGGCGCTCCAGCCGCAGTCGGGTCGCTCACCTTCGCGATTTTCGTCGCCGCGATGACCGCGGGTCGGTGGTTCGGGCCAGGCTTACTCGACCGGCACGGACGGGTACCCGTCCTGCGGGGATCGGTGCTGCTTGCGCTCGTCGGGCTGATTCTTGTCGTGTTCTCGGGCACCCTGATCACGGCGATGATCGGCGCGGTGGCGTGGGGACTAGGTGCGGCCCTGGGCTTTCCGGTCGGCATGAGCGCGGCCGGTGACGATCCCCGCTACGCCGCCGGCCGGGTGAGCACGGTGGCATCGATCGGCTACACGGCCTTCCTGGCCGGGCCGCCACTGATCGGCTTCCTCGGCAACCACTTCGGCGTATTGCACTCGCTTACGGTGGCCGCCGGGCTGCTCGCACTAGCCGCCGTCATCGCGGGGGCATGCCGCCCGCTGGTCCGGGAGCACTCGACGGTGAACGCAGCCCGGGCTCAATCCTGATGCTCCCTTTCCGAGTCCGCCCGTCTGGGCGCAGCGCGCCGAATGTGTCGTTCGCTTGAGTCGCCACCTTGCAAGGAATTTGCAATCACGCCTGGTCACGGTGTCCCCGTTGCTATCGCGCAAGAGGGACAGGCCTGCCAATGCTTACCGAGAACCGATATCGGAACGACGCCGGTCTCACCCCGGGCGACTTCGACGAGATCGTTGAGAAATATCGCGGCATGCTGGCGGCGATCGGCCATCAGTTCCGCCTGACGCCTGAAGAACGCGAGGACGCCACCCAGTCGACCTGGCTGCAGTTGTTCCGCAACATCGAGCAGATCCGCAATCCTGACTGTGTCGGCGGCTGGCTGGCCACAACAATGCGCCGCCAATGCATATCGGCCCGTCGACGCCGGTACGTCGAGAATCCGGTCTCTGATCTGCCCGAGTCGTCGGCCGGCAGCGCGGCATCCGACCTGGCCGATGCGGTGGCCCGCCGGCAGGCCGTGAAACGGCTGCACGAGGCCGTTGACCGGTTGCCGGACCGCGAGCGGAGGCTCATTCAGCTGCAACTTGATCCGGCTCAGCCGCGCTACGCCGAGATCAGCCGTTCCCTCGGCATGCCGGTCGGCAGTATCGGCCCGATCCGCGGTCGCGCGCTGCGGAAGTTGCGGACGCTGCTGCGCGACCTCGAGCCCGACGAACGGGCTGCCCTCGCTGTCTGATCACTAGTCCGCCCCCGGATTCATTCGATCCGGGGCGGATCGTCGGGAGAGAGTCGATGACTGTATTGACGTGCTGGACCTGCTCCAGCCTCGAGACACAGCCCGTGGTCCGTGTCGGCACCCCGACGAACCGCGGAGCCATCGATCTCACGCTGATCGTCGGAGTGTGGACCGCCCTGAATGACATTCCGGCGTTGGACTTTCGGGCGGAATGCTATCTGCAAGGTCGCTGGCAGCCATATACCGACAACCCGGCGGTCGTCGAGCTGACCGTCTCATCCATAGATCAGCGGGCCGACAGCAGCCCGACAGAGCAGGGCTGGCAAGAAGCGCAT
>Ga0081540_1000396_pt1 | contig 43174 bp, 42 predicted proteins | sample TabmetS2T1R1_FD_71024 | JGI IMG/M metagenome (GOLD analysis project Ga0081540, IMG submission 71024) | Tabebuia heterophylla rhizosphere microbial communities from the University of Puerto Rico - S2T1R1 | ecosystem: Host-associated > Plants > Roots > Rhizosphere ...
AAGAACGGGAGTGGCACCTCGAGACCCCCGCGCACGACCCACTCGGGCGAGTGCTCGCCGATGACGAGTGCCCGGGGAACGGGCGCGGCGAGCCGATCCTGGAGCTCCACTTCGGCTTCGCGGAGGGCGCGCTGCGCAGCCGCGCGGAGATGGGAGGGGTGACGATCGATGCTGCCCAGGAGGACGTCCATCGTGGGGAGAGGTGGCTCGGGCTCGCCGAGCCGAGGTACCTGCACGGATGATTCCAGTGGAAGACCGAGTCGATCGAGCAGAACAGCCCGCGCGGCGCTCGATTCCCCCTCGGCACGCCGGAGCCGGCTCGCGCCCTGACCCCGGACGAGCGTCGCAAGCGCGACGTCGAGATCTCCCACCGATCCGGCCTGGCGTCGGACCCGGGCGACGCGGAGCAGCTCGTCGTCGACGGCAGCGCGGGCCTGCTCGAGCTCGAGGCGGTCCAGTGCCGCGCGGGCGTCGGCCCAGCGCTGCAACGCTTCGGCCTCGGCAAGGAGTGTCGCCTCGGCGAGCTCCTGCTCGGCGGCCACGGTACGGGCGTCTCCAACCGCGGCGTGCTGTCCCGGCGCGCCGGACAGGTCAAATGGCCAGCTGAGCAACATCGCGAGATCGAAGGTGTGATCACCGTTGGGAAAGAAGCGGGGGCCGGCCGAGACGGCCAGGGCTGGATTCGTCGCCGAGAGGGACTCGGCGCCCACGCGAGCCGCCCGTGCTTCCGCAAGCCGCGCCCGAGCCAGGCGAAGACGAGGGCCGCGCTCACGGACCAGCACCCGGACTTGATCCATGCCCAGACGCTCGTCAGTCACCAGCGCCGGGTCCGCCAGCGCCGTCGTCGCGAGCACGACTGCCGCGCCGGTTAGCCAGACGGCGCCGGTCATCGGTGCCTCCGGTGAGGATGTGGATGAGTGAGGCTCAGCTGGCCGCTCCTGCCCTCGACGTGCGCCAGACAGTCGTGGACCAGATCTCCCACGAAGGTGTCGCTGACTGAGTAGAACGTCTGCCGTCCCTCGTCCCGGGCGCGAACGAGCTTGAGGCGGCGGAGAAGCGCGAGCTGGTGGCTGAGCGCCGACATGCTCGAACCCAGGACGCGCGCGAGATCCCCGACGCACAGCTCCTCGTGCGCCAGGGCATGGAGGACCCGAACGCGGGTGGGATTCGCGAGCGCTCGGAAGACCTCCGCTGCGTCCTCGACGACGCCCGGCAGAGGAAGACCCTGCAGAGTCGCGCGAACTTTCTTCGGCTCGAGCGGACGAGGGAGTGCTGAGTTGCTCTGTCGCACACTTGAGCAATACATCAAATGTAAACCGACTGTCGAGCGCCGTCCGTCGGCCCCCATGCTCTCCGGGTGCTCGGGTGAGCGAAAGTTTCCATGGCTCCGGCCCCTCAGCGCTCGATCACTGGGACCAGCGCCTCGGTCAGGTGGTGGATCTGAGGGGAGAGCGCGACCAGTGCAGCTGTGGCGAGCCCCAGCAAGGCGATGACTGGCCGGAAAGACATCGGAGCCCTCGGCTCGTCGAGCAGCGAGCGGACCCGCCGCTCCACCGCGCTTCCATCGAAGGCCACGCTCACCGAGGCGAGCTCGGGGAGGAGCTCGCGCGGGGCTGCCTTCGCCAGCGTCAGGATGGTCGAGGCCACCGCGAGGCGATCGTCCACCGTTCGGGCCGCCTCCTCGTCGCAGGCCTGCTCGGCGGTGACCTCCACCTCGCGCTGGAGCCAGCGTGCCACCGCGGGCAGGTGCAACAGCCCCAGAAGACGGACCAGTCCGGTGGCCAGGGCGTCATGGCGCCGGACGTGAGCGCGCTCATGGGCGAGGACGATGCCCCGGCCGGCGGGGGTGAGAGAGTGGAGGAGCCCGCGCGAAAGGAGAACGCGCGGCCGCAGTAGCCCAGCCGCGAGGCAGATCGGGTGTGCCGTCTCCAGCAAGGTGACTCCGAGATCGGGGTGTTCCACACCGGTCCTCGCCAGGCAGCGGACGATCCTCAGCGCCCTCCATGCCCCTTGCAGAGCGAGCGCGGCGCGGGCCAGGAGGTAGGCAAGGACGAAGACCAGGCCCAGCAAGATGGCCGGCTCGACGTGCACCCTTGGCGGGTGGACGAAGCACAGGTGCGCGTGGGCGTCGTCGTGCAGAACGCAGTGATCGAGGCCGCCGGAGGCGAGCGCCGCCAGCGAGGGCAAGCTCACCGACACCAGGAGCAGCAGCGCGAACGCGATGGGAGAAGCCGCGAGCATCAGCAGCGCCCGGTGCCGGGAACGAGGCTCGCAGGAGTCGAGCCTCGTCCGCAGCAATCTGGAGGCCAGCCCGGCCGCGAGCGACCCCACCCCGACGAAGGCCACCCCCGCCAGCAGGAAGAGCGGGATCCCGTTCGCCAGCGAGCTCACGGCGCGCCTCGCCCTCGCTTCCGGCGGCGCTCGGCCACGAGCGCCTCCAGCCGCGCCAGATGCTCCGGGCCAGCGCGCTCGGCGAGGTCGACGAAGGCGGAGACCACCGCCTCGGCCTGCCCCGGCAAGAGCCCCCCGACCAGCTCGTCCACCAGCCCGCGGTGGAACTCCTCCCGGCTGATCCGGGGGCGATACACGTGGGCGTGGCTGACCTTGTCCCGCTCGAGCAGCCCCTTCTCGAACAACCGCTTCAGCGTGGACTGGATGGTGTTCAGGGTGATTCCCCGTCGGCGTCCCAGCGCGGCGTGGACCGCCTTCGCGTCACCCTCGCTCCCTGCCCAGAGGTGACCCATCACCGCACTCTCGAGCTCTCCGAGGAGGGGTGGGCGGACAGGTCCAGCGCTCATTCGTTCACCCTACCGGTCGAAAAACCGACCGTCAATCGGTGGAAAGTGGGGCAGGCGGGTCTGCTCAGCGGCGCTGACCGGCTCTCCATCGAGCCGGACGACGGGCCTCGCGTTCGCCGTGTCCGGCGCTAGGGCTTGCGCCCGTCCTCAATCCATTGGCGAAAAAGCGCGACCTGTTCCTCGGGCCAGGCCCCGTCGCAGGGCATCGCGCCGGCGGAGAGCTTCCCGAGGATGGCGTCCGAGAACTTGAGCACATCGTCGTAGCTGGTCAGGTCGAAGACCTTCTTCATGGAGTTGACGTCCTTCGCGCGAAACAGCGGCTTGATGTCCTTCGCGTAGCTGATGGGTGGGTTTGCCATGGCAGTGCTCCGTGGGGGGCGTTGCGCCCAGGCTGATCACAGCGCTCAGGGGGCAGCAAGTGCCATGTTCACGGGAAGTCCTCTACGAGGACTCGGACAAACGGGGTTGCGGGGGCACTGCGCAGTGACTCGAGCGAGCCTTCCTGGACGATGCGTCCCGCCTCGAGGACCGCGAGCCGATCACCGAGGGCGGCAGCCTCCCGTAGCTCGTGCGTCACGTACAGTCCGGGGACGCGATGCTCATCGAGGAGCTCGGAGAGCAGGAGCATCAGCTCGCGTTTCAGAGGCGTGTCCAGGCTCGAGAGGGGCTCGTCGAGGAGCAGCGCCTTCGGCTCGAGGACGAGCGCGCGAGCGATCGCCACGCGCTGACGCTCTCCGCCCGAGAGCTCACCAGGATAGGCGCGGGCGCGCTCGGTGAGCCCGACCCGTGAGAGCATCGTCCCGATTCGCTCGAGGCGAGCCGACCGCGGAACACCCCGGGCAGCAAGGCCGAAATCGAGGTTTCCGGCGACGGTCAGGTGAGGCCAGAGCGCGAGGTCCTGGAAGACCATCGAAAGACCACGCTCCTCCGGCGGTCGGAGGACCCGTCCGTCCGCACTCACTGGCTCACCAGCGATCCGGACGACGCCGGTCACCGGGGCGAGAAATCCCAGCACCACCCGAAGAATGCTCGTCTTGCCCGACCCCGAGGGGCCCAGAAGCGCGACGAGCTCGCCGGGCCGAATCTGGAGCGAGACGTCCTCGAGGATGCGCCTCGACCCGAGGGCGAGGTTCACGCGGTCGAGCTCGATCGCGGCCGTCAACGGAGGATCCTCCGCGACGAGAAGGCCAGCGCACCGAGCCCGAGCACGGCTGCGGTCAGCAGGACCTGCGCCACCGCGAGTCCCGCGACGACCGCCTGAGGACCGTTGGCCTCGAGCGTGAAGAGCCGCACCGTGAGTGGCTCCCGACCCGCGGGATAGAAGAGCACCGCCGTTTCCAGATCACGCACACAGAAGAGGAACGCGAGCAGCCATCCCGCGACCACGCCGCGCGCATTGAGCGGCAGCACGATCCGGCCAAGCCGTCGCCAGGCGCCCGCTCCGGAGGTGGCCGCCGCGTCCTCGAGGTCACGTGCGCTCTGGAGGATGACAGAGGAGATGGTGCGGAGCGCAACGACCGTGTAGCGCGCGATGAAGCCCACGACGAGGATGGCGAGGCTTCCGTAGACCGCCTGGCTCCAGCTCCGGTTCCAGACCGCGATCAGCCCGACTCCGAGCACGGGGGCGGGGATGATGAAGGCCAGCATCGACAGAGCATCCAGGCTCGTCGCTCCGCGGATCCGGCGGGCCGCGGCGTGGCCGAGGACGAATCCCAGCGCGGCGATGATCGTGGCCGCGACCGCGCCGGAGACGAGGCTATTCCACGGCGCCTGGCCCAGCCAGCGCGGAAGCGCGGTGAGCCCGCCGCCCCTCGCCGCCCGCTGGCCGAGGACGAGCAGCGGCGCGAGGTCGAGCACGACGAGAAGCAACGCGGCGGCGCAGGCGACCGGACGCCACGCGCCGAGCGCGATGGGTTCCCTCGTCATCCCGTGCAAGCCCGCGACGGCGAAGGAACGCGGACCGACGAAGCGCCGTTCCAGCGCTAGCAGGAGGAGCGCAAGCGGCAGGAGCGGCAGCGCCAGGGTGAACGCCTCCCCCGGCGCGTAGTCGATCCCGCCCAGCCGTGCGAAGACCGCGGCGGGGAAGACGTCCACCCGGAAGAACATCGGGACGGCCAGCTCGGAGATCGCCAGGGCAAAGACGACGATGGCGGAGAGCACGATGGCCGGACGCGCGGAGGGGATGAGGATCCGCGAGGCCACCCGCCATGGCGATGCCACCAGCCGGGCCGCTTCCTCGAGCGATGCATCGACCCCGAGGAGCGAGAGAGCCACGAGTGAGGTGCAGACTGGCGTGAAGGCGAGCCAGAGCACCCAGATGACGCCGGCAGCGCTGAAGAGCACCCTGGCAGTGCTCTCGGCCCCGATCAGCCCTGTTCGGCCGAGGACGTGGAACCACCCGAGCGCGAGCACGAACGGCGGGAGGAAGAGCGGAAAGAGGTGAAGTGCCCAAACGGTTCGCCTCAGCGGCAGATCACTCCGGGCGATCAGGAGCCCGAGAGGGATGCCGACGGCGAGAGCGGCGATGGTGACCACGGCGGCGAGCGCCGTGGAGTAGAGGAGGAGCTCCCAGGGCCGGCGTACCCCCAGCACCTCGACGACGGTACCTGCGGTCGCCGGTAGTTCTGCCAGGAGACTCAGCAGCGGGAGCAGCGCGGCGACGACGAGCACACCGCCCGCGGTCGCGAGGAGCAGTGGCTGCTCTCGCCGCCGGACGGCCGCGCGGATGCTCAGAGCCCCACCCAGCTCTTCACCCAGGGCTGCATGCGCTCCATTTCATCAGCGATCCGGGCGTAGTCCACCTGCATCGCCTTGAAATCGCTCGCCCGCTTCACGCCCGGTGGCGTCTGGACCCCGGCGCGCAACGGCAGGTGCGCCGCGGTCTCGGCCAGTCGCCGCTCCACCTCGGGTTGGAGGAGGAAATCGACGAGCTTCTTGCCGGCGTCCGGGTGGGGGCTCCCTTTCATCAGCGAGACGGTCGTGGGCATGACCAGGGTCCCTTGGCCCTCCTGGTCCGGGAAGACCACCTCCACCGGAGCTCCTCCGGCGAGCGCCTCCTGGGCATCATCGGTGTCGGTGAGCCCGAAGACGACCTCACCGGCGACCACCAGTCGCTTGACCTCTCCGTTCGAGCTCGCCACCCGCACCTGGTTCTCCCTCAGGGCCTGGAGGAACGTGCGTCCCTGCTCCTCACCCCAGGTGCCGAACAGGGCCGCCACGTGCATCGTGGTGGTCCCGAAGAGCGGGTTGGCGATGGCCGTCGAGCCTCTCCAGCGGGGGTCGGCGAGGTCGCGGACCGACCGTGGCATCGGCGAGCCGGAGAGCCGGTTCTTGTTCACGAGGAGGATCCTCGCCCTGGCAGCGAAACCGGTCCAGGCCCCGTCGCTCGCGCGGAAGGTCGGAGGGATGCTCGCAGCGTTCGGTGAGACGTAAGGAGCGACGAGACCGCGCTTGATGAGCACGAACGGACGGACCGGATCACCGGACCAGAAGACGTCCGCCTGGGGGCGAGCCGCCTCGGCGACGAGGCGGTTGAGGACACCGGTGCTCTTGGTCTCCTCGGTGTCGAAGACCGCCCGCACGGTGAGGCCCGACTGCTTCTCGAAGTCGCGCAGGACCGGCTCGGAGATGACCTGGTCCACCGAGGTGTAGACCACCACCTCTTGACTCCGATTCCTGCAGGCCGGAAGGAGCGAGACGACGCTCGCGAGGACGACTGCGCAGGCTCGTGCGTTCATGGGGGTGCGCGCCGCTGCTTCAAGGAGGCGTAGAGCGCATCGTACAGGAACGCAGTCTTCTCCATGGTCTCGCGATCGTCCCGGGCGACGAGCGGGAAACCGCGCGAGATGGTCAGGAGGCCAGGGCACTCCGGGGCGGCGCCGAGGTCCTTCAGGTCCGCACCGTGGATGATGCGGGCCAGCTCCTTCAGCGCGGCGTCGTCCGGACAGTGCTCATCGACCAGGATCTCGAACGAGCAGCGGCCCTGGCCGTCCTCATGGGGATATCGAGCTCCGGGAGCGTCGAAGCCAAGCGCACCCTCGGCGGCCTGGACGTTCGCGACCTGATCCGGATCGACGAAGAGGAACTCGGCCCGAGGGTCGATGAAGCGCCGGACGAGCCACGCGGTCGCCGCCCGATTGACCTGGATCCGCTTGCGAGTCACCCATTTCATGGCGTGCTCACGGCGACTTGGGAGTCGCGGTCAGGTCGTCGAACTGGATGATCGAGTCGGCCTTGGTCCAGACGCCGAACTTGCCCGGATCGGAGAAGGTCTTGTCCTGGGCCTCGATGACCTTGGCCCCGTCGAAGAAGACCTGGAACCGGTCGCCCTGCGCCTCCACGGCGAGCTCATGCCACTTCCCGGAGGCCACCTTTCCGTTCCACCCCGCGAACTGCCGGCGGTCGCCCTTCACCACGTGGTAGAGCCGGACGTTGTCCTCGAGCGCGTTGGCACGGACGACGTAGTAGTTGTCCGGGTCCTTCAGACGGAAGACCAGGCCACAGCCCTGGTCGACCTTGCCCGAGACCGGCTTGCACTTCACCGAGAGCCGTAGGTCCTTCATGTCCGGGCCGGTGTAGGCGACCGGGAAGCGGTAGTCGGTGCGATCGGAGTCCGACTGGACGAGGACATTCTTCCCGCTCGGCGCATCGTCGGCGGCCTGGACCACCCACTTGCCCGGGGGGCCCTTCCCCGTGCGTCCGAAGGAGAAGCCCTGGGGCGGCTCGCCGGGCTTGTCCGAGTCGAAGTCGAACCGCTTGGCCGAACCGTCCTGGGCGAATGCCCCGAGCGTCAACCCCAGCGGAAGCGCCACCCACAGCAGCCTCAGACGTCGATCCATGTCACTGACCTCCTGCGAGATGTCACGAGAGCGGCCCTCCGAAGAGGGCCGGGACGAAGGCGCGGAGCGCCCCAAGCACGCCGCCGCCGAGCACGACCACGACCACATTCAGCCGCCACTTCCAGAAGGTGAGAGCCAGGAATGCCGCCAGCGCGAGGGCCACCGTCCACGGGTCCACCCGCCCCCCGGGCGCGAGGGCGACCCGGGCCAGAACGATGGACACCGAGAACATCAATCCCACGACGCCGCAGGTCACCCCCTGCAGGAACTGCTTCACCCGGGCCTTCGAGGTGAGCCACCGCATGTGGCTGGCCGCTCCCAGCACGAAGACGAACGAGGGCAGGAACAACCAGAAGGTGGCAGCGACCGCTCCCGATAGCCCGGCGCCCCGCTGGTATCCCGCGAGGTAGCCGACGAAGATGCCGATCGAGATCAGCGGTCCGGGGGTCGTCTCGCCCAGCGCGAGCGCGTCGATCATCTGGTGATCCGTCAACCACCCGTAGGTGGTGACCGCACCCTCGCGGATGTACGGCAGGACGGCATACGCGCCGCCGAACGAGAACAGCCCCACCTTGAGGAAGAACCAGGAGATGTCGAACAGCCTCTCCGCAACCGGGCTCGCGGCGTGAGCCTGGCCGGGCGCCAGGAGCGCGAGGGCGGTGGCGCCGGCTGCCGCGGAACGGCCGGCCGCGGTTCGCCATCCGATGTACAGGGCTCCGCAGCCGATCAGGACCACGAGGAAGGGGAGCCGGACCACGCTGAAGGCGAAGAACGCGAGGATCGCCAGCGCGACCGGGAATGGTCCCTTCAGCGCGGCCCGGGAGATCCGGACCAGCGCCGCAACGAGGAGTGCCAGGCCCACCGGCCGAAAGCCCCAGAGGATACCGAGCACCTCCGGGCGTTTCCCGAACCGGACGTAGATCCACCCGAGCGCGGTGAGCGTGAGGAACCCGGGCAGGATGAAGAGAACGCCGGCCAGCACACCGGCGACGTATCCCCGCTTGCGCCATCCGATGTAGATGGCCAGCTGCAGCGCCTCCGGACCGGGGAGCACGTGGCAGAAGTTCAGCGCCTGGAGAAACTCCTCCTCGTCGAGCCATCTGCGGCGCTCGACGACCTCCAGGTGCATGAGGCCGATCTGCCCCACCGGCCCGCCGAAGGCGAGCCAGCCGAGCTTCAGGAAGTACCAGAAGATCTCCCCGAGGGAGGTCTCCCCGGTGGTCGTCGGGTCGGCGAGGGTCGCCATCTGCCCGCTACAACGACTCGTCCACCGACTTCGAGGTGCTGCCGTTGACGAGAGTCACGTCGGCCTGAACCTTCCCGTCCTCGACCTGCGGGACGACCTTCACCGCATGAAACCCGGGATTCGCCTTCTCGGCCCTGGCGATCGCCTCTCGCAGGGCGTGCTTCGTCCTGGCCATCGCCTGTGACTGCTTCTGGGCTGCAGCGAGATCCTCCCCGCCCGTGATGCGTTCGCTCTTCGCGATCTTCCCCGTCCGATGATCGACGATGACCTCGGAGAACGTGTCACCCTTCATCGTGTAGACGGAGAGCTGAAGCTTTCCGTCCTCGAGCTCGAACTTTCCGGAGATCGGCCGGCCTTCCTTCTCTGCAGCTCGCAGGCCGCTGGCAAGCGAGACCTTGGCTTCCTCGAGGGCGGGGGCGAGCGCCTCGGACGCCTTTGCCCCCTCGGCTGCTTCTGTCTTCTCGTGCTCCTCACGGTTCTGCGCTGCCGCGCTAGCGGCGAGAGCCAGAACGAGAAGGGCCATCAATCCGTGACGCATGGTGGTTTCTCCTGTCGAGTCGGTTGTGCTTCTGGTCATCCACGAAGTGCTGCGCCCGCCTTCTGTGCGCGCTCGAGCCTTCGCTGGACCTCGTCCCACTGGATGTTCTGAAAGAACGCGTCGATGTACTTCGCCGCCGCCGCCCCGTAGTCGATCGCGTAAGCGTGCTCGTACATGTCCATCACCATGAGCGGCGCGCTGTAGGCCGCATTCTGGGTGTGGTTTCCGCTCCAGTAGATTCCGAGCTGACCGGTCTGGAAGTTGTGGGCGAGCACCGTCCAACCACTCCCGCCAGCAAGCGACGTTCCCACCGCCCGGAAAAGTTCCTCGAAGCGACCGAAGCTGCCGAACGAGCGGCCCAGCGCCGCCTGCACGGCGTTCCCCGCCTTCCCGTCGCCTCCCAGATTCTCGAAGTAGAGCTCGTGCAGCACCATGGAGCTGCCGAAGCTCAGCTCTCGCTCCTTGAGACCGCCGACGAGGAAGGGCGGCGTGTCCTTGTTCACGCGGACGAGCTCCTCCTCGACCTTGTTCAGGTTCTTCACCGCTCCGCCGTAGTTGTTCTCATGGTGCGAGCGCAGGAGCTTCTCCGAGAGTCCCTTGAGCTTCGCGGGATCGAAGGGGAGAGGCCTGATCGGGTGCTTCCCTGGTGCGACTCCGCCAGCCACTCCGCCATCCACGCTTCCACCGCCTTGCGCTGCCATTGCCTTTCCTCCTGCTGCGGAGAGCGCAACCGCTCCCAGCGCGAACCCTGACAACACTTCTCGCCTGCTCACCGACCTCACCTGCGCCTCCTTCGTCGCAAACCAGCTTGGCGCGACGTTCTAGAACTGCGTGAACCTCGTGGCGGTGGCTCCGTCCACCGTCTCTGACGCTCGAATGCGGTGTGAAGATCGTCCAGCAGGGCGCTCGCCCGCGCGAGGCGGTCCTCGTCCTGCGCGTGGCCCAGCGCAATGCCGGCGATCGCTCGCTCGAAGCCCGGAGTCTCCGGACGAGCAAACTTCGCGTCCTTGAGGTCGACGTCGTGGACCATCTCCGCGATGGCCCGGAGCGGAGCACCGGTCAGCCCGAAGCGAGACAGCAGGACCTCGAAGGTGCACAGGTCTCCCTCGTGGGTGTACTCGGCCTCGAACATGTCGAAGCGGAGCTCGCCCGGCTGGTGCCGGTAGCTGCGTGGATCGACGAACCGAAGACGCGCTGCCGGATCGATGAACCGTCTGATCAGCCACGCGCTCGCCATGCGGTCCACGTGGATCCCGCGCCGGGTGACCCACACCGCCTCTCGAGGCGCCGCCTTCTCGGGAGAGCCCGGCGCACCGGTCGGCTGCTGCGAGGAGCGCTCGGTGAGGAGCCGTTCGAGGCGCACGACCTGCGATTCCGCGGTCATCCGCCCGGGAGCTCCGAGGAAGTCGATGGCGACGATCTCCTCCAGGCGCTTCCGGAGCTTGCTCACCTCGAGGGGCCAGGCCTGGTCACGCCTGCGCCGCTCACCTGCCGAGACGAGCTGCCGGGCGTCCCTCGTCACCTCGGCGTACTGCGCGTCCCGTGCGGTGTTGAACAGCGCCTGGACCTGGGCATCGGTCAGACCCTCGACGAGCTCCGCCGCGCAGACGGTCGCCTCGCCGCCGCTCTCGGTGATCTCACGCGCCAGCCACTGGAAGTCCTCTCGCGCTCCGTCACTCAGGGGAAGCGCGTAGACCGAGTTCTTGATGGCGATGGCTCCCTGCTGCTGGAGCCGTCTCCAGACCTTGACCCGCAGACCGGCCGGCTTGGGGGGGAGCTGGTGCATCAGAAGGAGCCATCTGGGCCCGGAAACCGTCACGCGGCGGAAGGTGTAACACCTGCTACACGGACGTCCACCCGAACGAAACAGTTGTATCCGACTTGCGTCAGGAGGCCAGGGCTCCGGGTCACTGCCTCGCGTCTGGTCCCAGAGCGGCGGTCAGGAGCCCAGCCGCCTCCCGGGCTGGATAGTCGGAGACCAGCAGGTACTCGACTCCCTCGACCGTCCGGCGACAGACGGTGAAGCCATGCACCCGCTCCTCGCAGGCCGTCTGGCGAGGTCCTCGGTCGGCCCGCTCGAAGAGGATCGAGACCCGCCGTGTCCCCAGCTCGTAGGAGGCGAGCGGGATCTTTCGGCCGACGATGTCACAGAGCTTTGCGCCGACGAGCTTTGCCTCGGGAACCTGGGGGATGTGGAGCGAGAAGTCGATCTTGCCGTTGAACCACCGCTCCAGCTCCCCGGGATTGCCACCCCGGATGTCGAACGCCTCCTCGCGAGTCACGGAGATACCGACGTGGTCGCCGATCAGCGCCGCCATCGCCCGCTGCTCGCGAACGAAGGGAAGGGCGACCAGCAGTGCCGCGAAGGCGACGGTGAGCCCGGCGCCCACGACGCTCAGGCGGGCGTTCGTGCGGCGCCGGCGGCTCCGCCGAGCGGCGGCGAGCAACCGCCCCTTGAACTGTTCGCTTGCCTCGTCGATGGGAGCCGAAGAGCGCACCGCGTCCTTCAGCCATCGAAGCTCGTCCAGCTGCGCGCGACAGGTGAGGCAAGCCTGGACGTGGCTCGCGACGGTTGCGGATTCGAGCTCCGGGAGAGCCCGGTCGACGTAGGCGCTCAACGTCTCGAAGGGAGTGCAGCTCATTTGCACACTCCTGCCCCGGCATGGCTTCGGAGGGCGGCGAGGAGCTGCGCGCGTCCTCGGGCAATTCGGGAGCGGACCGTGCCCATGGGGCAAGCCATCGTCTCTGCGATCTCCTGGTAAGAGAAACCTTCCACGTCGCAGAGGAGGATAGTGGTGCGCCATTCCTCGGGAAGCTCGCCGAGCGCCCTCGAGACCTCGTCGCTGAACCCTCGCCCCACGATCTCCATCTCCAGATTTCCAGTTGCTGACGGATCGACGGCCAGCTGGGCTTCGGCGATCCGGCTGCGATGCTCCGTGCGGCGGCGTTGGTCGAGGAACACCCTGCGGATGATGCTGAAGAACCAGGGGACGACGAGGCCCGGGTCTCGCAGGCTCTTCCGTGCGCCCAGGGCACGGATCAGCGCGTCCTGGACCAGGTCCTCCGCGACGTCCGCATCGCCGCAGAGGTGCAGTGCAAACCGTCGGAGACGGCCGGCACGGGCGAGCACCGCTGCGATGAGCTCGTCCTCGGTCAAGCGGTTCCCTCGAGGTCCCTTGGCTCAGTCCTCGGCCACTCTAGGCCCTGGGGTCGGCGAAGTCCCGAGAGCGGCTTCCTCCTTTGCGCGGCGCTCGACGAGCTGCTTGAGCGCACGCTCCACGGCAACGACGTCTCCACCGAAGAAGGCGACGTTGTCGAACGCGTCTTTCGCCACCCCATCCGCCAGGGCTTGCGCCTGCGCGGCGCTGGCGCCGACCGCGATGATCCGGGTGTGGTGGTCGTCCATGGGCAGACGCCCATCGTCCTTGGCCTTGCGCACGTCGGCGAGGGGGAGGGGGCGAGCTCCGGGGAGGCTCGTCTTCCCACGGGCATCGAGGAGGACTGCGGTGCGGTCGTTCTCGAGCACCTGAACGAGAGCGGGCAGGTCGATCTGCTGAACACCTCCGAGCGCACGCCAGACCGGCATGCCCAGCTGGTATCGACGAACGTTGGTGAATCCCGCAGCCAGGAGGTCGTCCGCGAGACGCCGGCTCCGACCGCAGTAGAGACCGTTGCAGTAGAGGATGATGGAGCGGTTGCGGTCGCCTCCGGCCAGCTTCTCGATGGGCGCCAGGTCGGATGTGTACTGGGAGGGGGGGAGCCCCGGCTTTCCAGCGACGTTCAGAGCACCGGGAAGATGCCCGGTGGCGAACTCGGCCGGGCTGCGGGCGTCGAGGATCAGAGCCCTCCCCGCACTCAGCTCCGCCTGGAGCTCGCGGGTGGAGAGTTCCAGGGCCCGTTCCCCGACTGGATCGGCGGACGGCCCGACGACCGCATCGAGGGCGGCGTTTGGCCTCTCCGCGGCCCGACCGTCCGATGAAGCGACGAGACCAACAAGGGACAGGATGAGCGTGAACCGAAGCATCGGGACCTCGCGTTGTCCGGCGGGCTGCTTGCCGTCCCGGGGACGTCGTGAGGTGCGGTGAAGGTTCCCGGCCTCTCGCCTGCGGAGAAACGGCCGGCTCGAGAGTGGTTCCGGGCAGCGGGAGCTCACCGGTCCACGTCCGGTGAGCGCCACCTCCGGTGACTCAGGCTCGCACGGTCCGTTCGGCCGTGGCCGGGTCCCGCGCGGGTGGACGCACCCGGACCGTGAGGACCGTGCGCGCGGTGGCCTCAAGCACCTCGATCCCGGTTCCATCCTCCAGCCGGAACTGCGTGCCCGGTCCGGGGATGGCCTGGGCCCGGGCGATGACCAGGCCGGCGACGGTGGACCAGTCGTCGCCCTCCGGGAGATCGAGCCCCGCGGCCTCGTTGAGCTCACGCACAGGCGTGTCGCCGCGCACGCGGAGTGAGCCGTCGGCCTCCCGGGTGAAGGGGGCAGTGGGCTCGTCCGACTCGGTGAAGATCTCGCCCACCAGCTCCTCGAGGAGGTCCTCGATCGTCACCAGGCCAGAGAACGATCCCGCCTCGTCGACGCAGAATGCCACCGGGACCCGCCGGGCCTGCATCTGGCGGAGCAGCCGGGGTGCCGGAATCGACTCGGGGACGAACCAGGCAGGGCGGAGGCAGTCCTCGAGGTTGATGAGACCCTGCTCCAGGGCGAAGGAGAGCAGGTCACGCGCGACGACGTAGCCGACGATGTCGTCGAGCGATCGATCGAAGACCGGCATCCGTGAATGCCCGTGCTCCAGGACGACCCGCCGGACGTCCGCCTGGCTCGCGGAGCGAGGAATCGCCACCACCCGTCCCCGCGGAACCATCACCTCGCTCGCGACCAGCTCCTGGAACTGGAGCGCCCGGGTGGCGATCTCCGCGGAGTGCTGCTCCACCTCCCCGGTCTTGGTGGCCTCCGAGACCAGATGCCCGAGCTCGTCGGCTGACAGCCGGGCCTCGGTGAAGCTCGTCTGGTCCCCGAACGGACGGAGGATCAGGTTGGAACTCGCGGTGAGGAACCAGACCACCGGCCGAGCGAGCCGGCTGAGCCAGACCATCGGGCGGGCGAGGGCGAGGGCGTAGGGCTCCGCGGAGCGAAGGGCGAGAGACTTGGGCACCAGCTCCCCCAGGACCAGCGACAGGTAGGAGAGGCCTGCCACCACGATGCCGAACGCGACGTCCTCGGACGCCTCGCCCAGTCCAAGCCGTCGAAGCGGTACCGCGAGATCCTTGGCGATGGACGCTCCGCCGAATGCCGCGGCCACGGTCCCCACGACGGTGATGCCCACCTGGACCGTGGCGAGGAAGCGATCGGGATGCGATCGAAGGTAGTCGAGACAGCGTGCCGCTCCTCCACGGCTGGCGAGCAGCTCGGGCATCCGGCTTCGGCGGACCGAGATGACGGCGATCTCGGCCCCGGCGAACAGGCCGTTGGCCAGCACGAGCAGGAGGATGATGGCGACCTCTACAAGCATGAGCTGTGATCCTTCCCCGCGCATCCGGTAGCTCCGGGGAGCCCCGAAAACTCGGACCGGTGAACGTCTGTTCTGTTCTTCGAGGGCAATGGCGTGGCGACCAGACCGTCCGTCCAGGTCGATGATGAAACCGTGTCCAGGCCGTACCATGCCCGGCGCGGACCAGTTCGCCGGCGGGTGTCGTTCATCGGACCTTCAGCGGACCCCGATCGGGACGAGGGGCTGTCCTCGTCCGGCTCGCGCTCACGGCTCAGTGGACGGCGGCACCGGCTCTGGCTTCCTCCGCCTGCAGCCGTTTCCGCTCCTCCGGCGTCAGCCTTTCCGGCTCCAGCACCACGACCACTCGCTTCAAGGTACCGCTGAACTTGAAGGGCATCTTGTCGGCGTAGGTCTCGATGACCGGAGTTCCAGTGTCCTCGCCGATGTCGAACGTCTCGTCGAGCGAGAAGCGCACCGGGATGGTCTCGCCGATCCGTCCCTGGGCCACCTGGTTCCCGTCGATGAGCAGGGTTCCCTCTCCGCCCCTCCCGATGCCCCCTCCGTCGTACTTGAACGAGATCCGGATGGCATGGTTCCCGGCTGCGAGAGGCTGGGGAGAGACGATCCGGAACTTGTGCTGGGGCTGGTTCGACTTCGCGTAGGCGAACTCGGGCTTTCCGTCCTGGAGGAGCAGCGCCCATCCGCCATACCGGCCCCCCAGCGTCGCCAGCACGCCGTTCGCGCCACCCTGGGGAATCGAGACCTCCGCCGCGATCGCGAACGACTTGTTCTTGAAGTTCGGCGATGAGCCCTCGGGGATCCGCACCATCCCCGGGAAGTAGGTGAACTCGCTCCGCCCCCGGGTCAGACTGGGCCGGATCGCCGGATCCGCACGCTCGGCGAAGGTCGAATCGAGGGGGAAGACGTTGTACTTCTTGGCCTCGACGTCGAAGGCGGCCTGCAGCTCCTTGAGCTTGGCGGGGTTGGTCGCAGCGAGATCCTTCGCCTGACTGAAGTCCTCGTTGACGTTGTAGAGCTCCCACTTGAAGTCGCCCGGAGCGGGCTCGGAGCCGGACGTCACCCAGGGGAGGCGAAGCGGCGTGGTCGACGCGATCCAGCCGTTCTTGTAGATCGCCCGGTTCCCGAACATCTCGAAGTACTGCACCGTGTGCTTCGTCGGGGCGTTGCCCGCATCGAAGGTATAGACCAGGCTGGTTCCCTCGATCGGCTTCTGCTTCACCCCGTCGATCACCTTGGGTGGCTTGATCCCGATCGCCTCGTAGACCGTGGGAACGACGTCGATCGCGTGGCAGAACTGAGATCGAACCTTGCCCTTGTCCTTGATGCGGGCCGGCCAGGTGATGACCATGCCGTTGCGCGTCCCGCCGAAGTGTGACGCCACCTGCTTCGTCCACTGCATCGGCGCATCCATCGCGTGCGCCCAGCCGACGGGGTAGTGGTTGTAGGTCGTCGGTCCGCCGAGCTGGTCGATCATCGAGAGCAGGAAGGGCAGGCTCTCCTGGACGCCGTTCGCCGCGGTCGCGACCTCGTTGGTGGTCCCCTGGAGGGTCCCCTCGGCGCTCGCTCCGTTATCCCCCATGATGTAGATGACGAGGGTGTTGTCGAGCTGGCCGGCCCCCTGGACCGCGTCGATGATCCGTCCGATCTCGTGGTCGGCGTGCTCGAGCGCTCCGGCGTAGACCTCCATCATCCGCGCGTAGAGGCGCTTCTGGTCCGCGGACAGTGAGTCCCAGGCTTGAATCTGTTCGGGCCGCTTCGTCAGCTGCGTGTTCGCGGGGACGACGCCCATCTTGATCTGACGGGCGAGGGTCTCCTCCCGGATCTTGTCCCATCCCTGGTCGAACTGGCCCTTGTACTTCGCGATCCACTCCTTCGGGGCGTGATGCGGGGCGTGGTTGGTGCCGGTGGCGTAGTAGAGGAACCACGGCCTCCCCGGCGCGACCGCATGCTGCATGCGCATCCAGGCGATTGCCTTGTCCGCGAGGTCGTCGTTGAGGATGTACTTGGGATTACCGAGGTACGGCTCGATGGGCTGGGTGTTCTCGTAGAGCGCGGGATGCCACTGGTCCGAATCCCCGCCGATGAACCCGTAGAAATAGTTGAACCCCAGCCCGTTCGGCCAGAGATCGAACGGCCCGGCCTGGCTGGTCATCCAGTCGGGCACATTGTGCATCTTCCCGAACCAGGAGGTGTTGTAGCCGTAGTAGCGAAGAACCTGCGCGACGGTCCCCGCGCTCCTGGGAACGAGCGAGTTGTAGCCAGGAAAGCCGGTGGCGAACTCGGTGATCGACCCGCTCGCGACGCTGTGGTGGTTGCGGCCGCTGATCAGCGCAGCGCGCGTCGGGGAGCAGAGCGCGGTCGTGTGGAAGGCGTTGTACCGGAGCCCGGCGTCCGCCAGGCGCTGGAAGGTCGGGGTCTGGATCGGACCACCGAACGGGCTCGAGGCACCGAAACCCACGTCGTCGGTGAGGATCAGGAGCACGTTCGGGGCTCCCTTGGGTGCTTCGACCTCCTTCGGAAAGTCGGGCTTCGAGTCCTTCGCCGTCTTTCCGATCTTCCCCTTGAAGGGGGGGTCGGGCCTGGGCAGCACGTCCTGGGCAGCGACCGGGAGGGAAGCCAGGGTCAGCAGGACGACGGACATCCGGACGGATGACATGGAGCCACCTCCTCGCGAAGTCGACGAAACGCTTTCGTCAGATCGCTCGCCTGCTCTTGGGCCCGGCAGAGAACCGGGTTCCCCGGAACGGTCCAATACGCCCTTGTGCCTAGATCCTTTCGGGGCGTCGAGGATCCTTCAGGTCATCGAGCCGGGCCCTTGTCACCGAACTGCGCGGATGCCCTGAGCGACACCGCGAAGGCTCCGCTCGTTGCCGGCCATTTTCAGCCACGGGACAGGGCGGTACGCTCAATCCAGCGGAGGACGGCAGCATGAGACCGTTCCTCGTCGTCTATGCCACCCGCGGGGGAAACACGCGGCAGATCGCCGAGCGCGTCGCCGGCCGGATTCGCAGCCTTGCCCACGAGGTGCAGATCCAGGACGCACGAACCGAGGCCCTCCCACCGCTGGAGCGCTACTCGGCGGTCGTCCTGGCCGCGGGCGTCCACCTCGGTCATCACGAACGGGCGATGGTGAAGTTCGTCCGCGCTCGCCGAGGCGAGCTGGACCAGCTTCCGACGGTCTTCCTTTCCGTGAGCCCGACCGAGGCGACCGCCGCGGACGTCCACCGGCCCGACGAGGTCCGGTTGGAAGACTTCGTGCTCGAGACCGAGTGGCGCCCCGGCAGGGCGGTCCCGGTCGCTGGTGCGCTCACCAGCGGCTCCCGCCGAGCGGTGACTCGCCTCGTGATGCGGAAGCTGCTCGGCCACGAGCTCGAGGACGAACCGGCGCGCGAGGTGGTGTTCACCGACTGGGCCGCCCTGAACCGGGTCGTGGACGGACTGGCGCGGGACGCGGTGGAGCGGAGCAGCAAGTTGCCGCCGACGACGCCCGAGCCTCCGATGTTCTGCACAGCGGTCGAGGGCGCGGTCCTCGCGCCGTAGTCGAAGGATCGGCCGCCGCAGCGATCAGCACGTCCCCGGCCGGAGCACGCAGCACTCAGTCGCCTGGCCGGTCGTCGTTCCGGCGCACGTGGTGAGCGCTCCCTGTCCGGATCGGGTCAGGCAAGGGAGCCGTACGCGCGCCGTCGCGCTCCCGAGGGCGGCGATCGAGGGCTCGCGTCCTCACGCTGGACCGTGACGTCGCTTGTCTTCCTGCCGGCGTGAACCTGCAGCGCGGAGTGGAGGACGCGGAGCTCGCTTTGCGGGGCGCGCACCCGTGCTCCGTGCTCGGACATCGTGCCTTGAGCACGCACAGCGGGGAGGTTCACAGGGCGCCTCCTGAGCCGGGTGGGTCCGGCTCGACCGGGGAGTCGGCAGGGAGGAGCACCATGAAGGTCATACACACGTCGAGAACGGTCGCGCTCGCGTTGCTCGTGGGCGGCGGCGGATGCGGAACGGGGTCGGTGGGTCCGCTGCCACCAGCGGAGCCCGAGGCGGATGTGGATCAGACGTCGTCCGCGAGCACGGAGTTGCGGGTGCCGCTGCAAGCGCGACCGGGTGAAGCCCTGCCTCGCTTGACCGAGGCAGAGCTCGCGCGCTTCGAGGCGGGGAAGGACGAATTCGAGGAGGAAGAGACGCCGGAGGAGGGACTGGGGCCGGTCTTCAACGACACGTCGTGTGCCCGGTGCCACTCGGACCCGGCGGTGGGCGGGAGCGGTACGGTGGTGGAGACGCGGTTCGGCGCGGTCGGGGCGAATGGGAAGTTCACGCCGTTGCCCGAGCACGGCGGTTCGTTGATCCAGGTCAAGGGAATCGGCGTGGCCGGCAGTTGCGACTTCACCGGCGAGAAGGTTCCGGCCCAGGCGACCCTGGTCTCGGGCCGGAGGACCACGCAGCTCTTCGGCCTGGGCCTGGTGGACGCCGTCCCCGAGAGCACCTTCCGCTACATCGCGCAGATCGAGCGCACGCTCTGGCCTGACGAGGCGGGCAGGGTGGCCTGGGTCCACGACATCGCCCGAGATCGCCCCGCGGTGGGTCGGTTCGGATGGAAGAACCAGGTGCCGACGCTTCACCAGTTCTCCGGTGACGCGTACCTGAACGAGATGGGCATCACCAGCCCGGAGTTCCCCAACGAGAACTGCCCGGGCGGCGACTGCAGCCTGCTCTCGTGTAACCCTCTCCCGGAGCTCAACGACGACGGCTCGGGAATCGTGGCCTTCACCGATTTCATGACCCTGCTCGCGCCGCCCCCGCGGAAGGCGATGACCGTCAGGGCCTGGGTGGGCAGCCGCGTCTTCGGCCAGCTCGGCTGCAACCACTGCCACTGGGACACCTTCCGGACCGGTGACTCGCCCGTGGCCAGCATGGACAGGGTCGTGTTCCACCCCTACTCCGACTTCCTCCTCCACGACATGGGAAGCCTCGGCGACGGGATCGAGATCGGTGATGCCCGCGGCCGCGAGTTCCGCACCGCCCCCCTCTGGGGGCTGTCGGCGTTCAGCGCCTTCCTCCACGACGGTCGTGCAGCGACGGTGAAGGAGGCGATCCTCGCCCACGACGGGCAGGCGCGCCGGGCCCGGAATCGCTTCGCCCGGGCGTCCGCGGCGGATCAGGCTGCCATCCTCGCCTTTCTCGCGACGCTCTGAGGAGGCGCAAGTCTCACACTGGACCGGCGAGCGACGCGACGTAGGAGCGTGGAGTGCGCCGGCGAGCCGCACCGCGCGGCCGCGCGTTCTCCACCTCCGCGGCGGCGACGGGGTCCACGAGGCCTTCGCCGCCTGACAGGTGCTTCCGTTCAGGAAGCGCTCGGGCTGTTCAGGGGTCGGCGCCGAAAATCGGCCCGGCCCCCGCTCCCTTCCACGACGGACTGAACAAGATCGGCCGCGTGGTTCGGCTCACCACACGCTTCTACAAGCCGAAAGCCCGGCGCTTCGCGCAGCGCATGCCGAGACCCCGGCGCGTCGCGGCCTCTAGGCGCGCCGTAACGAGGCGCGCCGCTCCCAGCGTCACTTCCCCTGGTAAATGCCGATCACGTCGCGGAGGAGCTTCAGGGCTTCGTCCTTCGGGCGCTGGAAGGCGTTGCGCCCCATGATGGACCCGAAGCCGCCGCCGTCGCGGATGCCCCGGATCTCCTCCAGCACCGCCGGGGTGTCCTTCGCCTCGCCTCCGGAGAAGATGATGATCCGCTTGCCGTTGAAGGTGCTCTGCACCACGTGGCGTACCCGGTCGGCGAGGGTCTTGGTCGGGATGGCGTACTTCTCGTACACCGGCTTCGCCTCGGGGAGCGCGATCTGGTCCTTGGGCGGCTTCACCTTGATCACGTGTGCGCCCAGCTGCGCCGCCTCCTGCGCGGCGTAGGCGATGAGATCCACCGCCTGCTCGTTCTCCTTGGCGATGGGCGCGCCGCGCACGTAGGCCCAGACGACGGTGGGCAGGCCGTGCTCCTTGGCCTCCTCGAGGATCTCCCGCAGCTCCTGGAGGAGGACGTTCCGCGCCCCGCTCCCCGGATAGATGGTGTAGCCGACGGCGGCGCAGCCGAGCCGCACCGCATCCTTCACCGACCCGGTCACCGCGGACGCGGGCTCGATCTTGGTCATCGAGTCCGAGTTGTTGAGCTTGAGGATGAGGGGAATCTCCATCGCGGAGTTTCCGGCGACGGCCTCGAGGAAGCCCAGCGGCGCGGCGTAGGCGTTGCAGCCCGCCTCGATGGCCAGCTGCACGTGGTAGTCGGGATCGTACCCCGGCGGGTTCGGGGCGAAGGAGCGGGCCGGGCCGTGCTCGAAGCCCTGGTCGACCGGGAGGATGACCAGCTTGCCGGTCCCGGCGAGCGTGCCGGTGTTGAGCAACCGGGCGAGGTTCATCTTCACGCCGGGGCTATCGGACGGGTACCAGGACAGGATCTGCTTCACGCGGTCGGTCAGGCGCATGGCGGTTCTCCGGAGCTCCCTCGGGTCGTCGGGCGTTGGGCCGGTGTTACACGCTCGGGCGGGAGGCTGTCACCTCTCCGTTGGATCGGCCTGCGGCCCGGGCGACCATCCAGGAGCCCATCGGACCCGCGTGGTCCGGCCTCTACTTCTCGTGCTCGGGCACCCGCGGAGCGACGAAGCCCGCCCGGGCCTCGGGGTGCCGGATTTCACTCCCGAGCAGTGCGGTCCGGGCGAGCATCGCGGTGGTGATGGCGGAGAGCACCAGAAGCGTCACCGTGACCTCGCGTCCGATCCCCCCGCGGCGCCAGGCCCAGATTCCGGCAGCTGCCAGCAACACCGCCCCGCCAAGGGCCCACTTGGCGGCCTCCTCGTGTTCTTCGACGAGCGGGTCGAGCGTCTTCTCCTGCGCCTTCTCGACCGCCATGACGAGGTCCGCGGCCGGATCGCCGGTGAAGAACGAGGCGAGGGCGAACGCTCCCGAGATCCACGCCACGACGATGCCGGTCCGGAGGATGGGCTCGGACCGCCGCCACATCGCGACCCCGACCATGACCAGCGCGGCCGGAGCCAGGATGACCGGGAAGTGGTTGATGGCGATGTGCAGGTGGGCGACGTTCCACATGGGCACGCTCAGGATGTGCAGCGCTCACTTGGCAGGCACGAGGAGCGGCTTTCCTTTCTCGACGATGTACGTGGCGAGCTCGGCGGCCTTGCCGTTGCCGACGTTCTTCACGCCGTGGATCGCGCCGTTCGGGATGAACAGCACTTCCCCGGCCTTGACCGTCACCGGTGGCTTGCCCTCGAGCTGGTACTCCAGCGAACCCTCGACGACGTAGACGATCTCTTCTCCTGGGTGCGAGTGCCGGGCGGCCACCGATGCCGGGGCGAACCCGACGAGCACCTGGACCACCTCGCGTCCGGGAACGCTCAGATCGTGCCGCTGGAGGTCGGTGCGGGTGAGGCCTGGCCCCTGCGCCTGCGCCGCATGCAGCACCAGTCCGCTTCCGAGGATCAGCCCCGCGAGTGCCACGATTCGGCTTGCTTTCATCTGAACGCCCCTTTCGTCACGCATGCGACTCGTTCCCGTCGATGAGCCTGCGCAAATTGCCCCTTGGTTGGAAGAAACCTCGCCGTACGCTCAGCGTCTGGTCTGAGGCGCTGGAGCGGGAATAAGGCGTCCCCGACCTCCGGGAGGCAAGGATGCCCACCTCCGTCTGTTTGCTCCATCCACAGTGTCTCGCCGTCGCCTGGCTCCTCGTCGGAGCGCCCGTCCTCGCTCAGGACCTCCACGTCTACGGACCGGGTGGGCCTGAGCCGGTGATCCGGGAAGCCGCGGCGCAGTTCGGAGCGGCCAAGAGAGTCAAGGTGGTCGTCACGTCCGGGCCCACCGCAAAGTGGATCGAGCAGGCCAGGGCCGACGCCGACGTCGTCTACAGCGGCTCGGAGACGATGATGACCGACTTCCTGGAGCAGATGGCGGGGGAGCTGCTCCCGGCAACGGTGACTCCGCTCTACCTCCGCGTGTCGTCCATCCTGGTCCGTCCCGGCAACCCGCGACATATCTCGAGGTTCGCCGACCTCCTCGCTCCCGGGGTCAAGGTCCTCGTGGTCAACGGCGCCGGGCAGAACGGCCTCTGGGAGGACATCGCCGGGAGGAAGGGAAAGATCGAGACCGTCAAGGCATTACGGAAGAACATCGCGCTCTTCACCAGGAACAGCGGCGAGGCGCTGGAGGCCTGGAAGAAGGACCCATCGTTCGATGCCTGGCTCACCTGGACGATCTGGCAAGGCGAGTCGCGCGGCGTGGCCGACGTGATTCCCATCGAGCCCGACCTCCGCATCTACCGGGACGCGGGGGTGGCGCTCACCCGCCGCGGGCAGGAGAAACCGGCGGCGCGCGAGTTCGCGGCCTACCTCGCCGGGCCGGAGGGCGCCCGGATCTTCAAGAAGATGGGGTGGATCGTCGACGGTCCCTGAGGTTGCCCGGTCGGATCGCCCGGAAGCGCTGGAGGAGAAAGACGTGTTCGTGTCAGGTGGAAATCAGCAGCGAGTGGCGATCGTGGGCCCGGGGCTCGTGGGCGCGACAGCGGCATATGCGCTCCTGCTCTCGGGGGTAGGGTCTGAGATCGTCCTCGTCGGCCGGGATCGCGCCCGCGCCCAGGCCCACGCCGACGACCTGCTGCACGCAGCGCCCCTGTCGCGGGCGACGCGCGTCTGGGCGGGCGACTACGCGGAGTGCCGGTCCGCGGCGGTGACGGTCATCGCGGTGGGGGTCACCCAGCGGGCTCACATGACCGACCGCCTCGACGATCTCCTGCAGAGCGCGGCGATGTTCCAGGAGGTCATCCCCCGGATCGCAGAGCAGAACCCGCAGGGCATCCTGGTCATTGCCTCCAATCCGGTCGACGTCCTGACCTACGCTGCCCTGAAGTGGTCGGGCTTTCCGGCCGGTCGGGTCATCGGATCCGGGACGCTGCTGGACACGTCGAGGTTCCGGACGCTCCTGGCAGAGCACTACGGGGTCGCGTCCGAGAACATGCACGCCTACATCGTCGGCGAGCATGGCGAGAGCCAGGTCGCACTCCTCTCGTCGGCGAGCCTGGCCGGGACCCGGTTGCACGAATACTGCCAATCCCAGGGGCTGTCCTACGATCCTGCGGTCTTCGGGGAGCTGGCCGGCCGCGCGCGGGTGGCCGGTCTGAGCATCGTCCGAGGGAAGGGTGGCACCTCCTTCGGGATCGGTGCCGCGCTGGTCCGCATCGTCCGGGCGATCTTCCGGAACGAGCAGGCGGTGCTCACGGTCTCCACCCTCGCTCCGCCCCATTCCGGACTGGGTGAGGTGTGCCTCAGCCTGCCGGCGGTCGTCGGTGAGCAGGGCGTCACCCGCGTCCTGGTCCCGGCCATGTCTCCCTCGGAGTCCGAGGCGCTCCGCCGGTCCGCGGACGTCCTCAAGCGGCAGATCGCGCTGCTCCCGGCGTCTCGCTCATCGGACACCATCCAAGCCAGCGGGTGACCGCGCGCCGGAGCTTCAGAGCGGCGGCTCCTCGATCGTCCCCGAACTCGAGAAGAGCGAGGAGCTGCTCGTCCCCGGTCATCCGAGAGATCGAGCACCGGGTAACTTCGGGATCTCGCAGGCAAAGTCACATCCTCGGTCGCGACCGTACCCACGGAAGGGCAGCGCCCAAAGGCGCGAGCGCCCATCACCGCGCCGGAATTTCTCCGACGCTCCGTGGAGGAACACATGTTGAAGCTGTCCTGGACGAGCCCGAGCTCGGGCGAGCCCCTGCGAACCCAGTGGATCGAGGAGAACGATCCCGGCGCAACACCAGCGCTCGACGAAATCGAAGGTCACGACAAGCGCGAGCGGGTCTGGTTCCCGAACAGGGGACTCGTGGCCCTCGGTGGCCTGCTCCTGGTGATGGTCCTGCTGACGGGCTGCTCGACCGATGACCCGCAGACTGCGTCTTCCGGCAACCAGCTCCAGGCTTCGGTCCGACCCGATGAGTCGCCGCGGGGCGATCGAAACGACGGCGTGCAGTGTCGGACCTTCGCGGCAATTCCCGTCGCGCTCGGACCTGGTGAGCCATCGAGCGAGACGGTGAGCGGCGAGCTTTGTGCCAGGAAGGACGACCTGATCGCCGGTGCGACGGTGCAGCTCCTCGTTCATGGAGCGACCTACAATCACGGCTACTGGGACTTCGGTGTGGTCGATGGAATCCGGTATTCCTTTGCCCGGGACGTCGCCGCCCGGGGCTTCCCCACCTTCGCCATGGACGAGATCGGCAGCGGGAACAGCTCCCATCCGCCGAGCGTGAAGATCACCATCGAGGCGGCGGCTTTCGTCGCGCACCAGATGATCCAGGCCCTTCGTCGAGGAGACCTGGGCGGCGTTCCGTTCGGCAAGGTGATCACCGTCGGTCACTCGCTGGGATCGGTCGTGGTCTGGGAGGAGGCGATCCTTTACGGCGACGCGGATGGAGTGATCGTGACCGGCGCGGCGCACGCGCTGAGCACCGCGTTCCTGAACCTCAACCCATTCCTGCCGGCGTCGAGCGACCCCCGGTTCTCGGACCAGAACCTGGACCCGGGTTACCTGACGACGGTTCCCGGCATCCGCGCCGCCGCCTTTTACCATGCGCCTGACGCCGATCCGGCGGTCATCGCCCGGGACGAGCAGCTCAAGGACCTGGTCGCAGGACCGGAGCTCGGCAGCGGCCTCCCGGTGGTGACCTCCGCGGCGACGCTGGCGATCCAGGTTCCCGTTCTCACGATCCTCGGCGAGCACGATCTGCCCACCTGTGGTCCGAACTCCGGAGGAACCTTCGATTGCTCCTCGGGTGCGACCGTCGCCAGGCAGGAGGCGGCGTTTTACTCGCCCCAGGCGAGGATCCGTGCCTGCGTCGTTCCTGGCGCCGGCCATGACCTCAGTCTGGCCCTGAACCACAGGAGGCAGGTTGCCGACGCGGTGGCCTGGTCGTCTGCCTTCATCGGGCAGCGCAGCCGAGACGAGGAGCGTGAGCTTGACCAGAGGGACGCCGAGCGCTGGGATGAGTCGCAGCGGCGACTCCCCCCGGGATGCGGAGCGCCGGAGAGCAGCGACCGCTAGAGCCAGAGCAAACTTCGACGCAGCGGCCCTCGCCACCCCCGTTCGGTCCCGGACGGCGGTGGACGGGGGTCCGGCGTCTTCTCCCTGGCCCGGTTCATCCGCGGCGAGCGCCGGCATCAGCGCTTGACTAGGCCGTGCTCCCGGGCCATGCGCGCGATCCGTTCCTTGAGCCGCTCGAATCTCTTCCGGACGGCCGCCGGAGAGGTCGATTCGCCCCCGCAGCCGAGAACCGCCACCACCTCTTCCCAGGAGAGCCGCTGGTCTATGCGAAGCACGAGGAGGTTCTGGTCCTCGGCCGAGAGATTCCGACGCAGCTCCTGAAGCCGGTCGCTCTGGCGAGCGACCTCCAGCGCCGAGGAGGCGCGGATCTCGTCGGCCAGCCTGGAGGCGTCGGCGGTCCTCAGCCGCTCCTTGTGCTTGTTCCAGGCCTCGTCGGACACCCGACGGGCCGCGTTCCAGGCGATCCCGAAGGCCCAGGTCCGGAGGGCGGAGCCTCGCTGGAACTTCGGGAGCGCGGTCCACGCCCACTCCGCGAAGAGGGAGAAGGCGTCGTCCGCGACGGCGGCGTCGCGAAGGACCGACCGCAGATATCTCAGCACGGCCGGCCCGTGCGCTCTCAGGAGCGCCGTGGCGGCTCCTCGATCGTCCCCGGACTCGAGAAGGGCGAGGACCTGTTCGTCCCCGGTCATCCGCAGAAATCTAGCACCGGGTAACTCCCGGATCTTGCAGCCAACGTCACATCCTCGGTCGCGACCGTACCCACGGAGGGGCAGCGCCCAAAGGCGCGAGCGCCCATCACCAGCGCCGGTATTTCTCCGGCGCTTCGTGGAGGAACACATGTTGAGGCTGTCCTGGAGAAGGCGGGGCTCGGGCGGACCACCGCGAGCTCACTGGATTGAGGAGAAGGATGCTCATCCTCGCGCAACACCATCGCTTGAAGAAGTCGAAGGCCACGAAGAGCGTCAGCGGGCCTGGCTCCCGAACGGCGGACGCGTCGCCCTCGGTGGTCTGCTCTTCGCGATGGTCCTGCTGATGGCCTGCTCGACCGACGACCCGCGGAGTGCGTTTTCCGGCAACCAGGTCCAGCCTGCGGCCCGGCTCGATGAGTCGCTGCGGGGCGAGCGGAACGCCGCGGAAGTTCCCGACGCGCCCGGACCTGCTGCGCCGTCGACCGAGACCGTGAACGGCGAGATCAGCACCGGGACGGACGACCCGGCACCGGAAATGACCACCTTCTTCTGGCCCTGAACCAGGGATGCGGAGCAGCGACCGCCAGAGCCAGAGCGAGCTTCGACGGAGCTCCCTCAGAAAGGCACGTCACCCGATGTCGGTTCGACCTTCTCGACCAGCGCGTCGAAACGGCGATCCGATCGAAGGGAAGCATAGAAGGGCTCCACCCCGAGGAGCGCCGCGGTGAAACGGCGGTGCCGGCCGATGAGCTCAGCCAGCGCCGAAAAGGCCGCCGAGGAATCACCGGTGAGGACCGCCACCTCTGCGGTTCGCTCGAGAAGCTCGTCGCGGCTCCTCGGCGTGCGGACAAGTCCCTCTGCCTCTCGCAGGAGCTGGAGCGCCTCGGACTTGAGGCCCTGTCCCGCCTTGGCGAGGGCCATGCTCGTGCTCCACTGCGCGGCGAGTCCTCGGGCCAGGGCGTGCTCCCGCTTCTTCGACAGAATGGCGGCGGCGCTGGAGTAGGCAGCTCTGGACTCTTGGCGATGACCGAGGATGAAGTGCAGGCGTCCCGAGATGAGGTGCCAGTGTTCCTGGATGAGCACGTCGGGCTCTGGCTCACTGGCCTCGTGGGAGAGGACCTGTTCGGCGAGCTTCAGCCCTTGGAGGGGCACCCAGCGAGAGACCGATTCGAAGTCGTAAGGGACGAACTTGGCGCCGGGTCGGGGCGAGAGGCCGAGGTCAATCGCCCTACGTGCCGGTTCGAGGTTTCCGTCCCTGAACCCGGTCAGCTCGGCCTCGCGCACGGTGACCCCGAGGTCGGTTGGTGCCAGCTCTCGTGCGCGGGCCAGGCCCAGGGCGGCCTCGGTGAACGCGCCCATGCCGCCGGCATAGTTCGCAAGGAGATACGCTGTCCGGAAGGAGCGGGGGTCGAGATCGGAAGCTCTTCGGAACGTCTCCACGGCAGTCCGTTCGTCGCCCGCGCCCCGGAGAGCGATCGCGATCTGGGTCTTGAGGTAGGGGTCGTTCGGTAGCGCCTTTTCAGCCAGGCGAAGCTCTTCGAGAGCAGCGGGAAGATCCGCCGTGCACGCCGCTCGGAAGACACCGCTCGCCGTCAGGGCCTCGGGAAGACGAGGGTCGAGCGCCAGGGCACGCCGGGCCAGGGTACCGGCCCTCTCGCACCAGGCGGGTCCCATGTGAGCACCTGCGGAGAGGGACATCGACAGCCAGGCCATCGCCAAGGCGAAGGACGGATCGCGGGCAATGGCCTGGCCCAGGAGCTCGTCGGCGCGCTTCCACTCCGCATCGCCGGTCAGCGAGCCCTCGCGGAGGAGGGCAACGGCTTGCCGGAAATCATCGTAGGCCTGGGGGTCGCGGGTGGGGGCGATCTTCAGCAGCCGGACCTCCTCCTCGCTGAGTCGAGATCCGAGAGCTCGGGCGATCCGCACCGCCAGCTCGCTCTGGACGGCGAAGATGTCTCCCAGACTGCGGTCGTACTGCTCGCTCCAGAGCTGCTTTCCGCTCGACGCATCGAGGAGCTCCACGGTGATCCGGCCCTGGTCCCCCACCCGCCGGACGGTTCCCTCGAGCAGGGTGGCTACGCCCAGCTCGCGGGCGATGGACCGTGGGTCCTGGCCGGCGCCGCGGTACTCGAGGACCGAGCTCCGGGCGATCACCTTGAGTCCCGGAACCTTGCCCAGGTGGGAGATCAGCTCGCTGTGGATCCCGTCGGCGAACAGCGTGTCGCCTTTCGCAGCGGAAAGGTCCTCGAAGGGGAGCACCGCGATCGACCGGTCCGGAGCGGTGGCGGAGATCTGAGGCCGCAGCACCCCCAGGTAGGCGAGACCCAGCGCCAGCACGGCGAAGGCGGCGAGGAGCGCGATCGTCCGGGGCCAGGACCTCCTCCGCACCCGCACCGTGGGCGTGAGCCTCTCGGCGGACGGAGCGAGTTGCGGCGAAAGGCGCTCCAGCTCGGCCAGAACGGCGGCGCCGTCACGCGGTCGATAGACCGGATCACGGGAGAGCATCCTCTCCACGAACTCACCCAGCTCCGGAACTGCCTCGACTTCGAGGTGAGGCGCTGCGAAGTCGGAGCCGCTCCCGTCGAAGGGGAGCTGGCCGGAGAGCGAGCGGTAGAGCATGACGCCGAGCGCGAAGACGTCGGTGCGCTCGTCCTCGGGCGCATCCATCCACTGCTCGGGAGCCATGAAGGCCGGTGTTCCTCCCAGGATGCGCTTGCGTCCGAAGGCATGAGCGAGGCCGAAGTCGAGCACCTTCACTCGACCGTCGTCGGTCAGCATGACGTTGGCCGGCTTCAGATCGCGGTGCACCACGCCGGCCTCGTGCGCATGGGCAAGCCCCCGGCAGACCTCCGCAGCCAGGTGAAGGCTCTCGCGAACCGAGAGCGGCTCTTGCTCCAGTCGCGCCGCCAGCGTCTGGCCTCGAAGCAGCTCGAGCACCAGGTACGGGCCATGCTGGGAGCGGCCCACATCGTAGAGGGTGACCAGGTTCGGATGAGCAAGCCGGGCGATGGCCTCGGCCTCGTGGGCGAGTGCCTCCTCCTTGAGGGCGGTCCGTTCACCGGCACGCACCGCCTTGAAGGCCACGGCTCGGCGGAGCTGGCGGTCGCGCGCCTCCCAGACGATCCCGAAGCCGCCGCGGCCGAGCTCACGAACCAGCTCGAACCGCCCGATCGTGGCCCCGGGGTGAAGCCATCGATCCCAGTCGTCACCGAGATCCGCCTTTGGCTCGCGAGCAAGCTCAGCGAGCAGCGTCGACAGAACCCCCGGTCCATCCACCTCGGAGCGCTGGGAGCTCCGGTTACTCGACTGCTGCGTCACCGGCACCCTCGCCTGCGAGGACCGCCCTGTAACGGTCCCGGCCGGCCCTCGCCGTGCCTTTCCCGGGGTGTCAGGAGATGGTCACGAGCGGTGAATCGTTCGTCGCTCCTGTTCCTTTGATGCAGGGCGTCGTCTTCATGCCATCGCGACTCGTCTGACGTTGCGCGATGTCAGAGCGGCTTCTCGTAGATCCGGTAGGTCTTGTACCGGCGGGCGCCGATGGACTCGATGGCGCGGTTCATCAGCTCGTTGTCCTCGGTGGTCCAGCCCAGCTCGGCGCCGTCGTACCCCAGCCGTCGCGCCGCCCGCAGCGACTCGATGCCGAGGAGGGCGTCCAGCCCGCGCCGGCGGTACCCCGGCTTGATGCCGAAGAGCAGGACCCGGAGCCGCTCGATGCGCCGCGCTGCCCAGGCCATCTTCGCCAGCCCCACCGGGAACCCCCAGCGGGTCAGCTGCCCGCCCGCCTCGCGGATGGCCACGTTCGAGTCGGGGAGGGTGATGCAGAACGCCGCCGGCTCGCCCTTCACCTCGGCGATGAGGCACAGCTCGGGCCGCACCCGGACCAGCGGGCGGAGCCGGGCGGTGATGGAGTCGAACTCCTCCTCGTTCATCGGGAGGAAGAGCCAGTTCCGGTCGAGCATCGCGTTGTAGATGCTCTTCAGACGGCGGATCTCCTCGGGGAGATCCTGGATGTTCAGCGGCCGGACCCGGACCTGCTCCGATTCCTTCAGCCGCTCGGCGATGCGGACCATCTTCTCCGGCGGGGTCATCGCCGCCGAGATGTCGTAGGCGTAGAGGTCCCGCATCTTCTTGAGGCCCCAGCCCTCGAACAGCCCGCCGTAGTACCGGTAGTTGTACGGCATCATCATCGCCGGCGGGAACTCGAAGCCCTCCACCAGCGCGCCGCAGTCGTGATTGGTCGAGAGGTTCACCGGCCCGGTGAGGGTCTTCATCCCTCGCGAGCGAGCGAATTCGGCGGCCGCGTCGAGCAGCGCTCCGGCGATCTCCGGATCGTTCGGGGCGTCGAACATCCCGAAGAACCCGGTCTCGGTGTTGTGGAACTGGTTCCACAGCGCGTCGTCGATGGCGGCGATGCGACCGACCACCCTCCCGTTCCGCCGGGCGAGGAACAGCTCCACCTCGGCGTGGGTGAAGAACGGGTTCTTCTTCCGGTTCAGGAAGTCGCGGCGCTCGGCCACGATGGGTGGGACGAAGTACGGATCATCCCGATAGAGATCCAGCTGGAAGCGGATGAACTCGTCCAGCTCCTGGGTCGAGCGCACCGGCAATACTTGAAGCCCGGTGACCGGAGCGGTGGTGCTGTCATTCATCGGCTTCGCCGCTTTCGGGCGCCTGGGAGAGCGGAGGGGTCGGACGGAGGTGGTGTTCATGCCATTCCCTGAGTGCGATACCACGCGACGGTGTTCTCCAGGCCCGGGTCGAGCGGGTACTCGGGCCGGAAGCCGATCTCCTGGCTCGCCCGCGCCGGCGAGCAGGTCCAGGCCTCCTGGGCCATCTCCTTCGCCTTGTCGCGGTTCATGATCGAGACGGTGCCGAGCAGCCGGCTCCCGAACTCCGCGCCTGCGCCGGTCGCCCAGCCCACGAACTCGGGGACCGAGATGACCTTCGGCCGCCCGCGTCCCAGCGCGCGGCTGAGAGAGATGCAGAAGTCCTCCCAGCTGTACGGGTTCGGATCGGAGGCGAAGTAGACGCCCTGGGCGGGGTCCTCCCGGCTGAGCGTCTTGCCCCGCTCGGCCGCCGCGATGAGCGCCTGGTTCAGGTCGTCGACGTGCACGAAGCTGAAGTGCTTCGGTCCCATGCCGGCCTTCAGGTACACGCCGGTCTTCCCCATGGCGATGAGCGGCGGGAGGTTCGTCAGGTCGCCCGGCCCGTAGACGAAGGGCGGGCGGACGATGACCGTCGGCACCCGGTCGGCGAACTCGCGGGCGGCCTGCTCGGCGGCGAGCTTGCTCCGCCCGTACATCGAGACCGGGGCCGGGGTCTCGTCCTCGGTGCGCGGCTTGCCGATGCGCGCCGGGCCGGCGGCTGCCAGCGAGCTGCAGATGACGAGTCGGGGAGGGCGCTTCTGCCGCGCCAGGACCGAGGCGAGCATCCGGGTGGTCTCGGCATTCCCCCGCAGGTAGTCGTCCTCCGAGCGCGCCTTGGTGAGCCCTGCGATGTGCTGCACCACCTCCACGCCCTCGGCGGCTTCCGCCACGCCGTCGCCGGTCTCCAGGCTCGCCACGGCGACGCGGACCCCGAGCTTCTTCAGCGCGTCCACCTTCGAGGAGCGACGCACCATCGCCACGACCTCGTCGCCTCGCGCGACGAGGGCCTTCGCCAGCTGTCCGCCGACGAATCCGCTGCCACCGGTGAGGAGGACTTTCACAAGTGCTCCGACCGGGGTGTGGTGAGCACCGCGAGGCGGCCGAGACCGACGCGAGACGGCGCATCCGAGGAGTGAGCAGCGGAGGCGTACCTCGCGGTACGTCGAGCAGCGGAGCGACGAGGCTGGGCGTCGCAGCGAGAGGATCGGCCGCCGCAGCGATCAGCACACCCCGGTCGGAGCACTAGACCGCCCTCCGGTAGATCCGGTAGGTCTTGGTCCTCTTGCCGCCCATCATCTCGATGGCCCGGTTCACGAGGTGGTTGTCCTCGAGGGTCCAGGAGATCTCACCGCCGCTGTAGCCGAGCTTCTTCGCCGTGGTGATGGTGTCCAGGTAGAGGACCGCGTCGATGCCGCGCTTCCGGAACCCCTCCTTGATCCCGAGGGTGATGAGCCGGAGCCGCCGGATCCGCTTCGAGGCGAGCAGCAGCTTGATGAGCCCGATGGGCAGGCCGTACTTCGTGAGCCGTCCGCCCGCCGCCTTCAGCGCGTAGTTGGCGTCGGGAAGCGTCATGGAGAACGCCACCGGCTCGCCCTTCACTTCGGCGAGGAGCACCAGCTCGGGGCGGATGATGGGCTTCATCTCCTTGGCCATGTGGTCGAACTCGTGCTCGGTCATGGGGACGAAGCCCCAGTTGTCCTCCCACGCGGCGTTGTAGATGTCCTTGACCCGCTTCACCTCGTTGGCGAAGTCGTCCATCCGGATGTGGCGGACGACGATGCCCTCGCGCTGGCGGACCTTCTCCGCGATCCGGACCACCTTCTCCGGAGGCGGGACCGAGGAGGACAGGTCGTACGCCCAGAGGTCCTTGGCCTTGGTGAACCCGGCCCCGGTGTAGAGCGCGTCGTAGTAGCGCGGGTTGTAGGTCATCATGATCGCCGGCGGGGCCTCGAAGCCCTCGACCAGCACCGCGCACTCGTAGTTGGTGCTGAAGTTGAAGGGCCCCATCATCTCGGGGAACCCCTGCGCCTTCACCCACGCGGCGGCGGCGTCGAAGAGACCCTTGGCGACCGCCGGGTCGTCGATGGACTCGAACATCCCGAAGAAGCCGCTGCGGGTCTTGTAGAAGTCGTTCCAGTGCGGGTCGTCCACTGCCGCGATACGCCCCACCACCTGGCCGTTACGACGGGCGAGGAAGAGCTCGGCATTCCCGAACTCGAACCAGGGGTTCTTCTTCGGGTCGAGGAAGTCCTTCCGCTCCATCTCCAGCGGCGGGACCCAGTTCGGGTCACCGGCGTAGAGGGTGTAGGGGAAGCGGATGAACGCCTCCCGGTCGGCGGCGCTCTGCACCGGGGTGACCGTGACGTCGGACGCGGCCGGGGCGGAGCTCTCCACTGCACGAAGCTTCTTCACGGAAGCGGGCATGCGGTCGTGACTCCGGGGCGGCTCAGGCGTCGGGCTGCTTGCCGTTCTTCATGAAGAGATTGGCGCCCTTCTCGAGGATGAGGCCCGGGATCTCTGTCCGCTTCTCCCACAGACGCAAGGGGGCGCTGCCGAGCCGCTTGAGATCGTCGGGCTGGAGATTCGCCGCCCGCCACGTCAGGGTCTCCACCGCGTCGGCGAGCTTCCGGGCCACGTCACGGCCGGAGAGCTTCGAGATGGCCTCCAGGGACAGCCCGCGCTCGGCGAGCAGCCCGGCCGAGGCCGCCGCCCACCGCTGCGAGGCCTGGTTGGCAGTGACGAAGGTGCCGGGACGGGCAACCTTGACCGGCACGAAGGTGGTGGGCCGCGTCTCGGGAATGATGCTCATGCGGCGGCCGATCTTCTCGAACTGCTCGAGCACCCGGTCCAGCTGGGCATCGGTGTGGGTGGCCATGTAGCTGGTCCGGAGCAGGGCATGGCCCGGCTCGACCGCGGGAGGAATGACCGGGTTGGTGAACACGCCGCCCTCGAACAGTGCCTTCCAGAAGCGGAAGCACTTCACCTGGTCGCCCACCAGCACCGGGACCACCGGAGTGACCGACACGCCGGTGTCGAAGCCCATCGCCCGGAAGCCGTTGTGCATCTTCTCGGCGATGTCCAGCAGGCGCGTCCGGCGCTGGGGCTCGGCCTCGATGATGTCCAGGGCCTTGAGCGCCGAGGCCACGCTGGCCGGGGTCATGGAGGCGCTGAACACCACGGGGCGGGCGCGGTGCTTGATGAAGTTGATGACGTCGTAAGGGCCGGCGATGACGCCGCCGAGGCTGGCGAAGCTCTTGCTGAACGTACCCATGACCAGGTCGGTCTGGGCCTCCAGCCCGAAGTACTCGGCGGTCCCGCGGCCGTGCGCCCCGAGCACGCCCATGGAGTGGGCGTCGTCGGTCATCACCCGGGCACGGAACTTCTGGGCGAGCTCGACGATCTTGGGGAGGTTGCAGAGGTCTCCCTCCATCGAGAACACGCCGTCGGTGATGATGATCTTCCCGGCCTCGGGGTCAGCCGCCTCGAGCAGCGCCTCGAGGTGCCCCATGTCGTTGTGCCGGTACCGCTTCTCCTCGGCGAACCCGAGCCGGACGCCGTCCACCAGGGAGGCATGGTTCTGTCGGTCAGTGAAGACGATGTCGTGGCGGCCGAGGATGGCGGACACCGTGGCCACGTTGGTCTGGAACCCGGTGGAGCAGGCCAGCGCCGCCCCGCGGTTGAGGAACTTGGCCAGCCGAGACTCGAGCTCCTCGTGGAGGGTGAGGGTGCCGTTCAGCAGCCGGCTGCCGGAGCAGGTGGTCCCGAAGCGGCGGACCGCCTCGATGGCGGCCTCCTTCACCCGGGGGTCACCGGCCAGTCCGAGGTAGTTGTTCGAGCCGACCATGATGACCCGGCGGCCCTCGATGTCGACCTCGGTGCTCCCGTGCGATGCCTCGATGGGCCGGAAGTAGGGGTACAGCCCGGCGGCCTTGGCGATCTTGTCGTCCTTGAATGCGGGGCACTTGTCGAAGACGTCGCGCATGGAAGGGTCCCCTCCTGGAGGGACCTCGCGGAGGGAGCCTCCGGACGAGTCCGATGCTTGTATGGATGGCCGACCGGGGAGTCAAGCAAACCTCGGGTAACAAAAGCCGAGCAAAAACAGTTGCTTCGGCCTAAAATACACAGTGAGCAATCAATGGCTCACTTCGTTTGAAGTGAGCAACTGATAGCTCATGAATGCGTCTCTGGCGGCTCTCGGGCGCGCGCGCCTCCCCCTGTCAGTGAGTCGCCAGGACAGCCGGAAGTTTCAGCAACTCCGGTCGATTGAAGGGCCCACGATCCCGATGCTAGAGGGCTGACACCCATGGCTCCCACCCGGCGTTCTCCGACGAAGCTGCGTCCTGCGAAGAGCTCCCGGACCGCCCGCGCCCTCTCGAAGGCTCCCGCCCGGAAGGCGCCCTCGGGGAACGGCAAGAAGGGCGGCCGGCCGGCGCTCAAGACGTACGACGCGGCCACCGCGCGTCAGGTGGGAGCGGCGAAGAAGGCCTGGGAGCAGGGCGAGGTGGCGAAGAGCCTCGCCCGCGCGCCGGCCCGGCGGACCGAGTTCGTCACCGACTCGGGCATTCCAGTCCCCACCGTCCTGACTCCTGCGGACCGGGCGCGCGAGGACAGCCGGGAGCTGGGGCTTCCCGGGCAGTTCCCGTACACCCGCGGCGTGCAGCCGACGATGTACCGGGGCCGGCTGTGGACCATGCGGATGTTCGCCGGCTTCGGGACGCCGGCCGACACCAACGAGCGCTTCAAGTACCTCATGACGCACGGGACGACGGGACTCTCCACCGCCTTCGACATGCCCGCGCTCATGGGCTACGACGCCGACCACTCGATGAGCCGGGGCGAGGTCGGCAAGGAGGGGGTGGCGATCTCCACCCTCCGCGACTTCGAGATCCTCTTCGACGGCATCCCGCTCGATCAGGTCACCACCTCGATGACCATCAACGCCTCGGCCATCGTGGCGCTGTGCATGTACATCGCGGTGGCCGAGAAGCAGGGCGTCCCCATGGAGAAGCTGGGGGGCACCATCCAGAACGACATGCTCAAGGAGTACATCGCCCAGAAGGAGTGGATCGTTCCACCCCGGCCGGCGGTGCGCATCGTCGTCGACATGATCGACTTCTGCAGCCGGCACATGCCGCGCTGGCACCCCGTGTCCATCAGCGGGTACCACATCCGCGAGGCCGGGGCGACGGCGGTCCAGGAGCTGGCCTTCACCCTCGCCGACGGCATCGGCTACGTCGAGGAGTGCGTGAAGCGCGGCATGGCGGTCGACGACTTCGCCGCCCGGCTGTCGTTCTTCTGGGACGTCCACAACGACTTCTTCGAGGAGGTCGCCAAGTTCCGCGCCGCGCGCCGCATCTGGGCGCGGGTGATGCGCGAGCGGTTCGGGGCGCGTGACCCGCGGAGCTGGCAGCTGCGGACCCACGCCCAGACCGCCGGGGTGAGCCTCACCGCCCAGCAGCCGTACAACAACGTGGTCCGCACCGCGCTGCAGGGGCTGGCCGCGGTGCTCGGCGGGACCCAGTCGCTGCACACCAACTCCCTGGACGAGACCTACGCCTTGCCCACCGAGGAGTCGGTGACGCTGGCACTCCGCACCCAGCAGCTCATCGCCCACGAGTCGGGGGTGGACCGGGTCGCGGACCCGCTGGGCGGCAGCTACTACGTCGAGTACCTCACCGACGAGATGGAGAAGCGGGCCCTGGACTACATCCGCCGCATCGACGAGATGGGCGGGATCATCCGGGCCGTGGAGGAGGGCTTCCCCCAGAAGGAGATCGGTGAGAGCGCCTATCGCTTCCAGCGCGAGGTGGAGGAGGGCGAGCGGCTCATCGTGGGGGTGAACGCCTTCCAGAGCGACCGCCACGAGCCCGTCGAGATCCTGAAGATCGACGAGCGGGTGGCCGAGGAGCAGATCGCGCGGCTGGGGAAGGTGAAGGCCGAGCGGAACGCCGCGGCGGTGACCGCTGCCCTCGCCAAGGTCGAGGCCGCCTGCCGGGGGACGGAGAACCTCATGCCCCCGGTGCTGGAGGCGGTGAAGTCCTACGCGACCCTCGGCGAGATCTCGGATGTCTTCCGAAAGGTCTGGGGGCAGTATCGAGAAGGTGGAATCTTCTGAACGCGGACCACCGGCCCGCGTTACCTTTCCCCCGAGTTCTGTCGATGCCTGACCGGAAGCTCAGAATCCTGGTGGCGAAGCCGGGCCTGGATGGACACGATCGCGGAGCGAAGATCATCGCCCGCGCCCTCCGGGACGCCGGCATGGAGGTCATCTACACCGGGCTCCACCAGACCCCGGAGATGATCGTCAACGCCGCCGTGCAGGAAGACGTCGACGCGATCGGTCTTTCGATCATGTCCGGTGCGCACATGACGCTCTTCCCCGCGGTGATCGACCTGCTCCGGGATTCGAAGGCCGGGGACATCGAGGTGTTCGGCGGCGGGATCATCCCGGACGACGACATTCCTCGGCTGAAGCAGCTCGGCGTGTCCGAGATCTTCACCCCGGGGAGCTCGACCCAGGACATCGTCCAGTGGATCCGTCAGCACATCCAGCCGCGCGCCTGACGGGAAGGCTTCCCGGGCGCGTCGACGTCTACGAGGTCGGGCCGCGCGACGGGCTCCAGAACGAGCTCCGCATCGTCCCGCTGGAGGGGAAGCTGCGCCTCATCGCCGCGCTGGTCGAGGCCGGCGAGAAGCGCATCGAGGCCACCTCCTTCGTCAGCCCGCGGTGGATCCCCCAGCTCGCCGACGCCGAGGACGTGCTGAAGCTGCTGCCGCGCGTTCCCGGGGTGACCTACTCGGCGTTGGTTCCGAACCTCAAGGGGCTGGACCGGGCCCGGGCCGCGGGACTGGGTGAAGCGGCGGTGTTCATCTCCGCCAGCGAGACCCACAGCAAGAAGAACATCAACAAGAGCATGGCCGAGGCGCTCTCGGTCGCGGGCGACGTGACTCGCGGGGCGCTCGCCGCCGGGATGCGGGTCCGGGCGTACCTGAGCGTGGTGTGGGGATGCCCCTACGAGGGGACGGTGGCGCTCGACCGGGTGGTGGACCTGTGCCGCCGGCTGGCGGACATGGGCATCTACCAGCTGAGCCTCGGGGACACCGTGGGGGTGGGAGTGCCGAACCAGACCGAGGAGATCCTCGAGGCGGTCACGCGGCACGTGCCGGTGGAGAGGCTCGCGCTCCACCTGCACGACACCCGGGGGCTCGCGCTGGCCAATGCCCTGGTGGGCCTCTCCGCCGGGGTGACGACCTTCGATGCCAGCATCGGCGGGCTGGGTGGCTGTCCGTACGCGCCGGGCGCGGCGGGGAACCTCGCCACCGAGGACGTGGTGAACATGCTCCACCGCATGGGAGTGGAGACCGGCATCGACCTCGGGAAGCTGGTGGAAGCGGGCGAGGTGGCGCAGGAGCTCATCGGACGGAAGCTCTCCGGGAAGTTCCTCCAGGCGGCGCTGGGTGAGCGGGATCGGGCCCAGGCGCGGCGGCGGACGGTTCCGGCGCAGTAGGCGCGCCCGGAGGTGCGGGATGCGGTTCGAGGGTGGCTGTCACTGCGGTCGGCTCCGGGTCTCGTTCACGACGGCGAAGGCGCCCACCGAGCTGCCGCTCCGCGCCTGTCAGTGCACCTTCTGCCGGCCACACGGGGCCCTCACCACCTCGGATCCCGAGGGGGAGGTGGTGCTCACCGTGGACGAGCTCCCGGCCGGAGGCTGGTACCGGTTCGGGATGGGGATGACCGACTTCTGGGTGTGTCCCCGGTGCGGCGTGTACGTCGGCGCGTACGTGGAGTCGGGCGGGCAGGGGACGGCGGTGGTGAACACCCGCGCCCTCGAGGCGCGGGCGGAGTTCACCCAGGCTCCGGCGCCGATGGACTACGGACAGGAGACCCGGGATGGCCGGTTGGAGCGCCGCCTCCGCGTCTGGTCACCGGCGCGGGTCCTCGTTCAGCCGAGGTAGGCGGTCGCCTCGAGCCCGACCAGGGTTCCCTCGGGGATGCGCGGCCCCTGGACCACCGAGCGCGCCGGCGGGGTCGATCCGAAGTAGCTGGCGTAGACCTCGTTCATGGCCGCGAAGTCCTCCCAGCGCCCCAGGAAGACCGTCACCTTCACCACGCGATCGAGCGAGGCGCCCGCCGAGGCGAGCACCGCGCGGAGGTTCTCGATCAGCTGGCGCGTCTGTCCGGCGATGCCCTCGGCGCGCTGTCCGGTTCGAACGTCGACCGGGACCTGGCCGGAGACGAAGACGAAGTCACCGGCGCGAATCGCCTGCGAGTAGGGCCCGATGGCGGGCGGTGCAGCAGGCGTGGCGATCACCTCGATGGGCTGGCTCATGTGGACTCCCGGCTCGGCGGCCGTCGAGCTCGGTGCCGAGCCCGGTCGCCCGGACCTATCGTGCGCGGGTTCCCGTCACCGGCACAGGAGCGCGTCGCGACGGCCAGACAGTCAGTGAAAGGGGCTCACTGGCAGACCAGGGCGCCGCTGATGACACCCTCCTGGCACGTTCCCTGGCACGGGTGCGCAAGCAACGAATGGTGACTTCGGTGCGGGTCCTCTACAGCCGGACGCCGGCCTTTCCGAAGGTGTCACACGCGCGGAGCTCGCCGGTCTGCATCCCGGTCTTGAACCAGGAGACGCGCTGGGCGCTCGAGCCGTGGGTGAAGCTTTCCGGGGCCACGTAGCCGCGCGACTGGCGCTGCAGGCGGTCATCGCCGACGGCGGCCGCCGCCGCGAGCCCGGAGTCGATGTCGCTGGGCTGGATGAGCTGTCCCTTCCCCGTCGTCTTGAAGTTGGCGTTCGCGTGGTGGGCCCAGACGCCGGCGTAGCAATCCGCCTGGAGCTCGGTCAGCACGCTGAGGGCGTTGGCGTCCTCGCGGCTCCCCGCGGCCCGGCGCAGCTGCATCACCCTGCGCTCGATGCCGAGCAGGTTCTGCACGTGGTGGCCCACCTCGTGGGCGATGACATAGGCGCGGGCGAAGTCCCCGGGCGCACCCATGCGGGACAGCTGGTTGAAGAAGCCGAGGTCCAGGTACAGGCGCTGATCGGCCGGGCAGTAGAAGGGTCCCATCGCGGCCTGGGCGAAGCCGCACGCCGACTGCACCGCGTCCTCGAACAGCGTGAGCCGCGGGGGCACGTAGTCGATCCGTGCCTGGCGGGGGAGCACCACGCTCCAGGTGTCCTCGGTGCTGGCGAGGATGACGCTGACGAACTCGCGCTGCTGCTGCTCGGCCGCGCTGCGGGGCGCCTGCGCCTGTGACTGCGACTGCGGGCCGACCTGGCTCGGTGCCGGAGCCTCCTGCATGTCCGGGACCTGTCCGGTCAGCAGATAAAAGAGGATCGCCCCGATGATGCCGATGGCGCCCCCGCCGAAGGCGAGCGGTCGGCCGAGTCCACCGCCCCCCCGGCCGACGTCGTCGACGTTCTCACTCCGTCGTCCGCCTTGCCATTCCATGGGGCCGAACCTAGGCACGCTGACTGATCGGTCGCACCGTCCAAACGGGTGGGCTGTTCCTTCGTCGGCGCATCGTTGCTGTGCCGTGCCCAGGGGTTCCCGTTAGGCTGGAATCCGGGTCGATGATCGAATCCCGGACCCCAGCCCCGACGCTCCGCGTCCGCCGCGCCAGGCCCGGTGAGGCCGCCTGCGTCGCGTTCCTGCTCCGGGTGGCCTTCGCCGAGGTGGCGCAGATGTACACGCCGGAGGCGCTTGCAGCGACCCTGGCCGACGCCGACGCCATCCGCCGGCGGATCCAGGAAGGGACCCCGGTCTGGATCGCTCTGCTGAACGACGCGGCGGTGGGAACGGTGTCCGCGTTCGATCGGCCCGAGGGCCTGCTTCTCAAGTCCATGGCGGTGCATCCCGGCGCTCGCGGCCACGGGGTGGCCCGCGCGCTGCTCGCGGCGGCCGAGCGGTTCGGCGAGGAGCGGGGCCATCGTCGCGTCTTCCTCCGGACGACGCCGTTCCTCCATGCGGCGATCGCGCTCTACTCCCGGAACGGGTTCACCCTCTGCCAGGGGGGAGAGCGGGACCTTCACGGCGTCCCGCTGTTCGAGATGGAGAAGCCGCTCGCCGCGGCGGGCTGCGCTCGCTGAACCGTCTGCCTAGCGCTTGGCGATGCTGCCGCTGCCATGGGTGGCGGCGCTCACGGTGCTCGCCTCGCCCGTCCAGCGGATGTCACCCGAGCCGTTGACCGCTGCCTTCAGGGCACCCCCGGCGACGCGGACGTCGGCATCGCCCGAGCCCATGACGGCGACCGAGACGTTCTTGGCCTTGAAGTCGCGGGCCTTGAGATTTCCGGATCCCTGGATGCTCACGTGCAGGGCGCCCGCCTCACCCTCGGCGAGGACCACATCTCCCGATCCCTCGATCGCCACGTCCACCCCTGCCGCAGTCCCCGCGAAGCGGATGTCCCCGGAGCCGGCGATCGCCAGGCCCACCTTCTCCTGGCTCTTGAAGCCCTGGATGTCCGCGTCCCCGCTGCCCTGGATCTTGAGGCCGCGGAATGAGGGCATCTTGACCTTGATCTTCGGCTTGCCGTGGACGTTCAGGTTCCTGCCCTCCAGGGAGATGCGGAGCGTGTCGTCCTCGACCACGGTGACGAGGTGCCGGGCGATGTCGGAGTCCATCTCCAGGGTCACCTGGAAGGCTCCGGGGCGGACCTCCACGTCCACCGGCCCTCCGAGCTCGATGCGGGTGAACCCGGAGAGGGTCCGCGACTCGCCGGCGAGGGCGGGGAAGGAGAGGGTGCAGGTCGCCAGGACCAGCAGAATCAGGCGCATGCCCGCTCTACGTGCCCGAAAGCTCTCCATTTCAGACCTCCTCCGCTGCCCGGGCATCCCTCGCGAGGGCGTTCAGGAGCCGGTCGAGGACGGGAAGGGCCGCCGCCAGCCGGGGGAGGCCCTCTGCCAGGAGAGCGTCTGGATTCCGACCGATGCGCCGGAGGTCCTCGCGGGAGCCCTCGACCCAGTCCTGGAAGCCCTCGGGGCCGAGCTCGACGTGGAACTGGATCCCCACCGAACGGCCGACGCGGAACCCCTGGGCCGGGTAGGTCGCTCCGCGGAAGAGGGGACGGCCCGGAACGGGCTCGAACGTGTCCCCGTGCCAGTGAACCGCGTCGAAGCTGTCCGGGAGCTCCCGGAGCAGTGGGTCCTCCGCGGGCAGCTCACGGGCGATCGGACCGACCCCGATGACCTTCCCCTGCGCTCCCCGGTACACGCGGGCCCCCGCGGCGGCGGCGAGGAGCTGTGACCCGAGGCAGAGGCCGATGGAGGGCCGATCCGCGGCGAGGCGAGCCCGGAGCACCTCGAGCTCGGTCTTCAGAAACGGGAACCGGTCGGCGTCGTACACCCCCATCGGTCCGCCGAGGACCACCAGCAGCGGGGCGCGAGCGTCGACCGACGGGTCCGGAGCCCGGAATCGCTCCACCGGCCGGAAGCCAACCCGCTCCAGTGGCTCGCGGAAGCGGGCGAGGCCCTCGTGGGGCTCGTGCACGTAGGCGATGACGTCGCGTGATGGGGTCATGGGCGGACGGCGTTCCTCCGCGAGCAGGGGGCCGGCCGAGCACACTTGACCCGGCATCCGACATACCCGTAGGTTGCGCGCGCCTCGCGCTGGCTTAGGTTGGCTAGCTCCCCGAGCAGCGGCGCCCCCGTGTCACACCCCACATGAGGGTTTCGTCCGCCGTCCATTCTCCGGGTTCCCCGGGGGAGGGACACTCGTTCAACCCTGGGGTTGCAGTGAAGCACCGATAGGACTTTCCAACTCTATGCAGCAAAACCTCAACCCACAGCTCGACGGCGGCGACGAGGATTTCGCCTCCCTCTTCGAGGCCTCGCTCAAGGAGCGCGGC
>Ga0081540_1000397_pt1 | contig 43084 bp, 45 predicted proteins | sample TabmetS2T1R1_FD_71024 | JGI IMG/M metagenome (GOLD analysis project Ga0081540, IMG submission 71024) | Tabebuia heterophylla rhizosphere microbial communities from the University of Puerto Rico - S2T1R1 | ecosystem: Host-associated > Plants > Roots > Rhizosphere ...
TGGCGGATGATCGCCCACGTCTCAGGGTCGCCGGTGACAAGCAGAAGCACCGCGTCGGTCAGGCCCTGACCGATCTCGGCCCAATAGTCCCAGGAACCAGCCCCCATGCCGTTCTCTCGTCGAAGCTAAGCGGAGTTTCGTGGGAAGACCCACGAAACTCTGCTTCGAGTCTTTGATGTCGCATCATTTCCCTTTCGGAGTGATGCCTAGTTTACGAGCAGCTCCTGCTCGCGCATGGTCGAGGCGGGCACGAACAACGAGCGGCCGTATTGCGCCTTGCCGAACTCGGCGATCACGGCCTGTCCTTCCGACGAGACGACCCAGTCTGCGAAAGCCTGGCCGGCTGACGCATTCACCCTTGGAAACTTCGCCGGATCGACCGGCATGACGTGGTAGATGTTGTACAGAGCGGGGTCGTTATCGACCAGGACCGGGAGGCCAATCCGCTTTGCATGGACGAGATAGGTGCCGCGGTCGGTGAAAGCATAAGCCTGGAACTGCGCGGCAACGTCCATGGTGAGGCCCTGGCCCTGCCCGGTCTCGCGATACCAGGTTTGGCCTTTCGGATCGATGCCGGCTCGCTTCCACATATCGAGCTCGCGAACGTGGGTGCCGGAGCGATCGCCCCGCGAGACGAACGGAGCTTTGGCTTCGGCGATGCGCTTCAATGCGTCGGAGGCCTTGAGCCCTCTGACCTTCGCGGCGTCCGCCTCCGGGCCGATCATCACGAAATCGTTGTACATGACGAGCCGGCGCGAGGTGCCGTTGCCCTCGGCCATCCAAGCCTTCTCGGCCGCCGGCGAGTGCGTCAGCAGCACGTCGCCTTCGCCCCGCGCGCCCTGCTTCAAGATGTCGCCACTGCCGGCAACGATTGTCTTCACTGTCAGGCCGGACTTCTTGGCAAAGGCGTCGGTGATGACACGCAGGATACCGCTGTCCTGCGTGGTGGTGGTGGTCAGGATGACCAGTTCATTGGGGTTGAGTGGCTGCGCGTCAACCGGGGCAGCAAGGCCCAAAAGCGCGGCCAGCGCAGCTATCGCAAGTGAGCGGGCAACACTGATCATTCGGCAGTCTCCTGCGCCAGGCGCCTCGCTGGAGGGCCCAGGTTGAAATTTTTGGGCGATCCGGAACCGCCGTCCCGGGACGCAACGGGCTCACCAGCGCGCTGCGATGGAACTTAGACTAATTCCGGAGCGCCCCGTTGCAAAGGGCGGGGCCCGCCCTCGGCTCGGCAGGGCGGCCTCACGCTGAATGTGTGATCTTCTCGTGTTGCGTGTGGCAGCAGACGATGCGCTCTGGCCAGACGAGCTCATCGTGCGACGCGAGCACCTCGCGGCCGGTGGTGATGATGATCCATAGCGCGATCACGGCGGCGACGAGCGGATCGAAGAACGCGTATCCGGTCGTGATCAGCAGCACGCCGGCAATGACGGGCGCGAGCGACACCCACACGTCGCCGAGGTTGTGGATATAAGCCAGGCGGATCGCTGCATTGTGCTCGCCCGGCTCGCGCAGCAGGCGCGCCACGACGTAGTTGGCCGCCGCGGCGGTGAGGCCGACGATAATGGGCACGGCCCCCTGAACGGGCACCGGGTTCAGGAATCGCTCGATCGCCTGCCAGAGCAAGAGGCCGCTGATGGCGATCAATCCGACCGAATTGAAGATGTTGGCGCTCCGCAGCAGCGTGCGCGACGGCCCGCGCGACACGATGAAGGCCAGCCAAAGCGCAACCAATGCCATTTCGTCCGATAGGTTGTGCGCGCTGTCCATCAAGAGACTCAGGCTGCCGGCCTGGTAGCCCGCGACGGCTTCGATTGTAAATATTCCGGTATTGAGGATGGCGGCGGCGGCAACCGCCCGCTGATGATGGGCCATGGAACGACTCCGTTGCCAGCTCTCGCAGGTCACCGCATGTGCGACCGACTCGGCCGCTCGCGATGATGAACGTCAGTTGTCAATGCTCGTGGCCGTGCGTGTGATGCATGTCCGGCACGTGCGGATGCGTGTGCCGCAATCCGCCGTGCCGGTGGACATGCGTGTGCGGCTCGCCGGGCGGATCGTCCGGTGAATGCGCGTGCTGGTGATGCTCGTCATGCACGTGCGGGTGCGCGTGCGCCATCGGCTCGTGGCTGTGCTCGTGCTCGTGATGCTCGGTCAGGTGCAGCCACACGCCGGCGGCCATCAGCAGGCCGGCGACGACGAGTTGCACAGTGACCGGCTCGCCGAGGGCGATCACGGCGGCGGCGCTGCCGAGGAACGGCGCGGTCGCAAAGTAGGCGCCCGTGCGCGCGGTGCCGAGATGGCGCAGCGCCACCACGAACAGCGCGAGGCTGACGCCATAGCCGAGGAAGCCGACCACGCCGGCGACGAGTGCGACGGAGAGGCCGGGCAGGGGCGCGCCCAGCGCGAGGCCGAGCGCGAGATTGACCGGCCCGGCGATCAGCCCCTTGAGCACCACGATCTGCAACGGGTCGGCGAGTGACACCTTGCGGGTCAAATTATTGTCGAGCCCCCAGGCGACGCAGGCGCCGACGATGGCGAGCGGTCCGGCGACGTTGTCGAGCGTCGGCGTGCCCGACCACGACAGGACGGCGGCACCGGCGACGAGCAGCAACATGCCGAGCGCAATGCGGCGGTCGAAGTTCTCCTGGAAGATGAACCAGGCCATCAGCGCGGTCGCGGCGCCTTCGAGCGTGAGCAGGAGCGAGGCGGCCGCGGCATCTGTACGGGCAAGGCCGGCCATGAGAAGGAGCGGGCCGATGACGCCGCCGGCGGCGATCGCGCCGGCGAGCCAGGGCAGCTCCGTGCGCGACAGCGCGACCTCCGGCGCGCGCTCGACGATCGAGGGCAGGACGCGCCGCAACACCGCGACTCCGATGCCGGCGCCGCAATAAAGCAGGCCCGCGAGCAGCGCCGGGTGGATCGATCCGACCAGGAGTTTGGCGGCAGGGGTCGACACGCCGAACAGGGCGGCGGAGATCAGCGCATAGAGAACTGCGGTTCGGTTCATGATGCGATATTAACGTCAATCGCGGGGCGAACGAAACACTGGAAGGGGAACCGGCGTGCCGGACTGGATCCTGAGTTTCCTGAGCGGGCTGCAGCGCAGCGCCGTGAGCGGCCTCGCGGCGGAGCTGCGCGCGGGCGGCATGTTCACGGCGGTGCTCGCCTTCGTGCTCGGCGCGCTCCACGCACTGACCCCCGGGCACGGCAAGGCAGCGCTCGCCGCCTATTTCCTCGGCCAGGAGGCGCGGCTCGCCACCGGCGTGCGCGTCGCGCTCACGGCGTCGCTCCTCCACGTGCTGATGGGCGCGCTGGCGTTCCTGGTGCTGCGCTACGCGATCGGCCAGATGCCGCTGATGACCGGGCGCAACACGCCGTTCTTCGTCGTCACCGGCTACGCGTTGATCCTGTTCGCCGGCCTCCTGATGCTGGTGCAGAGCCTACGTCCGGTACGGCACGACGCGCATCCGCACGCGATCACCCTCGGCATTGGCCTGCTGCCGTGTCCGCTCACCATCTCGGTGCTCGGCTTCGCCTGGGCGCAGAGCGCCGCGCCGATGGTGGTCGTCGTCCTCCTCGCGCTGGCGGCCGGGATCGCCTTCACGATCGGAACGGTTGCGCTGCTCGCCATCGTGTTCCGGCGCTCGCTCGGCCATGTACTGGCCCACCGCATCGCCGGCTTCGAGCGCTGGGCGCGGTATCTGCAGGGCATCGCGGGCGTCGCGATCGCGCTGATCGCCGGGTATTCCATCTGGGCGGCCGCGTGAACAAGCTACCTGCTGCCGGATAAGCGATCACTCCGTAACATACCTCGCCGTCAGCGAATGCCCGTGCAGGCTCGCGGAGAACACGACGCGGGCTTTCGCGCCGAGCGGCGCCTCCAGCTTCCCGGTCATCAGGTTGGGAGCGGCGGGCGCGAGCTGGACGGTCGTGGTCTTGCCGCCGTCCTGAACGGTGGCGCGCCCCTTCATGCCTTTGGTCGACAGCGGCGAGCCATCGTCGTCGTTGACGTAGAATACGATCTCCTGTCCCTTCACCACGAACTCGATCGGATGTCCCTCCGAGGTGGCGACCATTCCGCCGTTCTTGCCCTTTTTTGCCTCCGCCTGCGCGAACGAGACGGCGGCGGCGGCGATGACGAGAGCGAGCAGACCATTCTTGAGCATTACGGTTCTCCTGGTTGGATGAGCAGTCAGAAGGCTTCGGCCGTCGCGGATGCGTCGGCGCGGGCGGCGGCAAGGCGCTCCAGCGGCGCCTGGCCGAAGGTCAGGAACAGCACGGGGGTGAGCACGGTATCGAACAAGGTGGCGCTCAGGAGACCCCCGAAGATCGTGACGGCGACGGGATGCAAGATCTCGCGCCCGGGCTCGTCGGCGCCGAAGAGGAGCGGCGTCAGGGCAAGCCCGGCGGAGAGGGCGGTCATCAGCACCGGCGTGAGCCGCTCCAGGCTGCCGCGGACCACCAGCGCCGGGCCGAACCGCTCGCCCTCGTGCAGCGCAAGATTGATGTAGTGCGAGATCTTGAGGATGCCGTTGCGCGCGGAGATGCCGGCGAGCGTGATGAAGCCGATCATCGACGCGACCGACAGCGGTTGTCCCGAGAGGTAGAGCGCGAGCACGCTGCCGATCAGCGCAAGCGGAATGCCGCCCATCACGATCAGGGCGAGCACGCTGGAGCGGTAGCGGCCATACAGCACCAGGAAGATCGTCGACAGCGACACGAGCGACAGGACACCGATGCGCCACGTCGCCTCCTCCTGCGCGACGAACGTGCCTTCCAGGCTGGTCGTGTAGCCCTGCGGCAGCGTCATTTCGCCGAGCACGCGGCGGATGTCCGCGGCGATCGCGGCCATGTCGCGGCGGCCGTCGCCGTTGCCGTAGACGACGATGCGGCGCTGCGTGCCCTCGCGCTGGATCTGGTTCGGGCCGTCCGTCTCCGTCACGTCGGCGAACATGCCGAGCGGGACGTGACCGGTCGGCGTGGCGATCAGGAGGTCGCGCAGGCCCGTCGTGGAGCGGTCCTGGTCGGACAGGCGCATCATGACGTCGAAGCGGCGATTGCCCTCGACGATCTGCGAGACGCGCCGACCGTTGGACAACCCGTCCAGCGCTTGCGTCACCGCCGCCGGCGTCAGGCCGTAGAGCGCCGCGCGCTCGTAGTCGATCTGAACGCGCAGCTGCGGGATGAGCACCTGCTTCTCCACCTGCAGGTCGACCACGCCGGGCACCACGGCGAGCTTCTGGCGCGCCGTCTCGGCGAGCCGGCGCATCGCGTCGAGGTCCTCGCCGAAGATCTTCAGGACGATCTGCGCCCGCACACCGGATTGGAGATGGTCGAGACGATGGCTGATCGGCTGGCCGATCGCCACCGACATCGGCAGCGCCGACAGCCGCTCGCGGATGTCGGCGTAGATTTCCGCTTTGGAACGCGCCGAGCGCACGAGGTCGACGTCGACCTCGCTGGAGTGAACGCCCTCGGCATGCTCATCGAGCTCGGCGCGGCCGGTGCGGCGGCCGACCGATTTGACCTCCGGAATCTGCGCCAGCAATCCCTCGGCGATGAAGCCGAGCCGGTGCGACTCGGCGAGCGAGATGCCGGGGTTGTAGATGAGCGAGAGGACCAGCGTTCCTTCGTTGAACGGCGGCAGGAAGCTGCGTGGCAGCAGGGTGGCGGCATAGAATGCCAGCGTGACGGCCAGCGCGACCGCCCCGATGACCGTGCCGCGATGCCCGAATGCCCAGCCGAGCAGCGCGCGGTTCGCGCGCTTGAGGTGCCGCACCACGAAACTGTCCGCGTCATGTCCGCCATCGGCGCGGCCGGCGCCCGACAGCAGGTAATAGGAGAGCACCGGCGTGACGGTGATGGAAGTCACGAGCGACGCCAGGATCGAGACGATATAGGCGACACCGAGTGGCGCGAACAACCGGCCCTCGATGCCGGGCAGGGCGAACAGCGGCACGAATACAAGAACGATGATCATCGTCGCGTAGACGATGCCGGAGCGGACTTCCTGGCTCGCGGTCGCGATCACCTCCAGCACCGGACGCGGCCGCGCCAGCGCGCGGTTCTCGCGCAGCCGCCGCAGGATGTTCTCGACGTCGACCACCGCGTCGTCGACCAGCTCGCCGATGGCGATGGCGAGGCCGCCGAGCGTCATGGTGTTGATGGTGAGACCGAGCAGGCTGAACACCAGCACGGTGACCATGAGCGAGATCGGGATCGCGGTGAGCGAAACCAAGGTCGCGCGCGCCTTCATCAGGAACACGAACAGCACCAGTGCGACCACCATCGCCGCTTCGACCAGCACGCGCTCGACATTGGCGATCGACGTCTCGATGAAGGTCGCCTGCCGGAACTGGATGTTGGTCGCGGTGATGCCGGCCGGCAGCCCGCGCTGGATCTCGCCGAGCGCGGTCTCGATCCGGCGCGTCAGGCTGACCGTGTCGGCCGCGGGCTGCTTCTGCACGCTGACGATCACGGCGGGCTTGCCGTTGTAGCCGGCGTCGCCGCGCTTGACGCGCGCCGCGAAGTCCACGTTGGCGACCTGCTTGAGGAAGATCGGCTGATCGTTGCGCACGGCGACGACCGTATTGCCCAGGTCGTCGAGGCGGCGCGTGAGGCCGACATTGCGGATCAGGTATTCGCGGCCGTGCTGATCGACATAGCCGCCGCCGGTATTGGTGCCGAAACGGCTGACCGCCAGCTCGATCTGCTCATGGGTGACGTTGAGCGCCTGCATGGTCGCCACGTTGGGCGTGACGCGGTACTGGCGGACCTCGCCGCCGATCGGGATCACCTGGGCCACGCCGGGCAGGGCGAGCAGCTGCGGCCGCAGCACGAAATCGGCCACCTCGCGCACGTCCATCGGCGAGGCGCGGCCGTCGCTGGTCAGCGCGATCAGCATGATCTCGCCCATGATCGAGGTCACCGGCCCCATCTGCGGATTGACGTTGCGCGGCAGCTGCTCGCGGATGAGCGCGAGGCGCTCGGCGACCAGCTGGCGGGCGCGATAGATGTCGACGCCCCAGTCGAACTCGGCATAGACGACGGAGAGACCGATGCCCGAGACCGAGCGCACGCGCACCACGCCCGGCATGCCGTTGACGCTCGTCTCGATCGGGAAGGTGACGAGCTGCTCGACCTCCTGCGGCGCGAGCCCTTCCGCCTCGGTCAGGATGTTGACGGTCGGCCGGTTGAGATCGGGGAACACGTCGATCGGGATGCGCGGCAGCACGAACGCGCCGTAGGCGACGAGGATGAGCGCTGCCGCGAGCACGAACAGGCGATGGCGCAGACTGCTGCTGACGATGAATCGAAACATCGCGCGCCTACCGAATCTGATTGATCAGGTCGGCGCCGCGGATGACGACGCGCTCGCCGTCCGATACGCCGGCGGCGATGATCAGGCGCGTCGCGTCGAACGGCTGCGTGCGCACCGGCCGCGGCTCGAAGCGCTCAGGCTCGGCGCGCAGCCACACCACCGACTCGCCGTTGGCGCTGCGCACGACGGCGTCACGCTGCACCACCAGCGCGGTGGTCGGCGCGCCGGTCCTGGCCACGACGGTGACCGGCTGGCCGATGCTGAGATTGGCCGGCGGCTCGGAAACCGCGAACTGCACGACCGACGCGTGCTGTTGCAGCGCGCGGCTGAAGCCGCGGAAGGCGAGCGTCATCGCGTGGCCGCCGGTCGCGACCGCGGTGGCATCGGCGAGCGCGTTCGGATCGACGTCGCCATAGGCCAGCGCCTCGACCCAGAAACCGTTCGGATCGACGATCTGGAACAGCAGGTCCTGCGCCTGCACCACCTGGCCCGGGACCACCTTGGCAGCGGCAATGACCCCGTCAGTCGGGGCGCGCAAGAGCTCGAGCTCGGTGCGCGTGTTGCGGATCGTCTCGCGGCGCTGGCGCAGTCCATCGAGCTCGGTCTCCAGGTCGGTGACCTGGCTCAGCGGCACGGCGCCGCGCTCCGCGAGCGGCCGCAGCCGCCGGATCTTGGTTTCGGCGACCGCGATCAGCTGCTCGATCTCGCGCGCCTTCTCCATGATCGTCGTGCGGTCCGCGAGCGGCAGATAGGGATCGATCTGCGCGAGCACGTCGCCCTTGCGCACGGCTTGGCCGATGCGCGGGAGCCCGCCGTCGAGCGGAATGACGCGGCCGCCGTGCACGCTCTGGACCACGCTGGTGCGGTTGGGATCGCCGATCACCCGCCCGATCAGCTTGACGGCGGCCTGCGCGGCTTCCGGCTTGGCGGCGACGGTGCGAACCTCGAGCAGCCGTTGCGTCGGCTTGGCCACGAACGACGTGCCGTCGGGCAGTCGGCGCGGCGCGTCGCTCATCGCCTGCGCCGCGGCAGCGTCGGCGCGCGGCGGCTCGTCGCTCGATGCCACCGCGACGAGGACGACGAGCACCAGGCTCGCCGCCGCACCGGTTGCCACCGCCGGGACGAAACGCCCGCGCCGATACAGATACGCGACGAACAAGCCGAGACCGATCGCGACGGCGGCGAGCAGAACCGGGTTGCGGACCGGCGGCGGAATGCTGGCGATCCACCGCGTCGACGCGTTGCCGGCCGCCGTGGCAGCACTCGCTCCGCCGGCGCGCGGCGGCGCCAGCGCGCCGACCAGGAGGTCGTCGCCCGTCGGCGTCGCGATGTTGAAGACGATCTCGATCGATTCGGTCACGGCGAGCCGCGGCAGCGCGATCGTGTAGATGCCGGGCGCTGCTGGCGCGGCGTCGATCGGCTCGCGATCGCCGATCGTCACCTTCAGCGTCGCGTCGCCGACCGGCTCGTTGGTGACGAAGTGATCGAGATAGATCGAGAGCTTCTCGCCCTTGAGGATGCCGACGACCTCGTAGAGCTCCGATTGTGCGGTGACGCGCGGATAGGCCGACGCGGCGAGGGCGGTGCGGGACTCGTCGCCGTGATCATGCCCCTCGTGGGCGATCGCGTGAGACAGGCTGAGAAAAACCGCGACGAGGCAGCACAGCGCAGCCATGCCGCGCATGCTGAACAGGCCCCGTAGGCGATAGCGAACCAAACGCATGAGATGACCCCTTAGCCACGCGAAAACGCGGGCGGCCAGGGCCACCCGCAGCTCAAGCGATGTCGGGGGTTCTCGGTGGTCGGTGCAGCCCGCCGGGCTCGACGCCGCGCAACGGGTCGTGTGGCGCAGCTGTGATGACACTCACGATGCCGAGAAATACCGCGTGAGCCGGCGGCACGGGCATGACCGCGGCCGTACAACACAGGCTTGCCATCGATGGCGCCGTGCCGGCGTCGTCGTCACGCACCAGATCGTCATGATCGATATCGGTACTGTCTGCGCCGGCAGCTTCGTGCGTGTGTCCGGCCGCGGTGTTGCCACCGTGAATATGCACATGACCGGCGACACCGTCGTGAACGTGGACCGGGCCGCTGATCGTGGCCGCAGGGTGCGGCATGATGCCGATGGCGGCCGCCGCTTGCGACACGCTGATCAGCGCGGCCTGATGCAGAAACAGCGCCATCGCCGCCAGCATCAAGGCGCTGGCGATGCGTCGCAGCCGCGGGTGAAAACCGGATCGCATTCGGCACTACTTAAGCCATCCGCCCCACCGGAACAAGCGTCGCGCGTTCATCGCGACGGCGAGGGCGGTGTGCTGGCCTCCACTACCGAAAGCTTGGCGATTGCGGCAAGCGTATGACGCCCCGGCGAAGCTGATCGGCACCTCACGGCGACCTTCATTGGCTCCGCGAGAACAGCGTCAGACGCACGATGAAGGCCCCGTCATCGACGCGGTCGGAGCTGAGGGTGATAGACAGCGCATTGGCGCCGTGCAGGACCGCGTAGGTCGCTGACGAGCGTTCCGCGACCTCGCGCCAGGTCTGGCCGAGGCACACCATCACTTCGCCGGCTGTTTTGGCCAGCGCGGCTTCTGCCGCCGCACTGGTCCCAACCTGTTCGGAATCACAGGTGTACATGCGGGAGCCGTAAAGAACGCAGTCCTTCCAGCCCGGCAGTGGAATGCGGGTGTCGGCGAACTCGCCCTCACGCGGCGCTCCGGCGATGGCAGAGAACCGCTGCTTGCTCGCCGCGAAAGCGACGACCTGCCGCAACTCGGCGCAATACGGCGCTTGACCTGGCGCAGCTGAATCGCGAGACGCGTCCTGACCGGTCGCGCCGGTGGGCGCCAATGCGAACACCGGCGCCAGCATCAGCAGCGCCCTCCTGTTCGACGCAGATCTGATCATGCTGCTGTCTCCGGCCCGTCGCGGCGCATTCACCTCGCCGGTAGTGGGCAGATAATTCTGCCTTAAACAACACCGGCGAAGCTCGCTCGTTGCCACTCAGCTGACTGGGAGTCTATCAAGATGAGGAGCCGCCGCGAAATCCTGCAGATCGGCGTCGCCGCGGCGGGGCTCGGACTGGCACCGCTCGGCCGCCTTGCCGCCCAGCAGCGCCTCACGGAAAACGACCTCCTGAGATTTGATGACTCCGGCAATATCACGCTTCTTCATCTCGCCGACCTGCATGGTCAGCTGATGCCAACATTCTTGCGCGAGCCGGCGATGAATGCCGGGGCGGTGGCCGGGATGGGGCTGCCGCCGCGGATGGCGGGAAAAGACCTGCTGGCGCGTTTCGGCATTCCGATGGGGTCCGGCGCCGCGCACGCCTTGACCTCTGAAGATTTCGAAGCGCTCGCGAGAGAATATGGCCGCATCGGCGGCCTCGATCGCGCGGCGACCGTCATCAAGGCGGTTCGGGCCGAGCGCGGCGAAGATCGCGTGCTGCTGTTCGATGGCGGTGACACCTGGCAGGGCTCGCTGACCTCCTATCGCACGCAGGCGCAGGACATGGTGGACTGCCTGAAGGTGCTCAAGCCCGACGCCATGACCGGACATTGGGAATTCACCTACGGCGAGAAGCGCGTGCAGGAATTGATCGACGGCCTCGGCTACGCGTTTCTGGCACTCAACGTGCGCGACGCCGAATGGCAGGAGCCGGTGTTCGACGCCTACAAGATGTTCGAAAAAGGCGGTATCAAGGTTGCCGTGCTCGGTCAGGCATTCCCGTTCACCGCCGTCAGTAACCCGCGCTGGATGATCCCAAAATGGACGTTCGGCATCCGCGAGGATGACATCCGATCGACCGTGGACAAGGCGCGGAAGGACGGCGCGGAGCTGGTCGTCCTGCTCTCGCATAATGGATTTGCGATCGACCAAAAGCTCGCCGGCCGTGTTCCAGGCATCGATGTGATCCTGACCTCGCACACGCACGATCCGCTGCCCGAGGTGGCCAAGGTCGGCAAGACTCTGCTCGTCGCCGGCGGCAGCCACGGCAAATTTCTGTCGCGTCTCGATCTCGACGTCAAAAACGGCGAGGTGCGCGGCTTCCGATTCAAGCTTATTCCACTGTTCGCCGACGTGATCCGTCCCGACCCGGAGATGCGGGCAACGATCGCACGGGTGCGCGCGCCTTACGCCGCCGAATTGTCACGCGTCGTCGGGCATAGTGAAGCACTCCTGTATCGACGCGGTCGCTTCGAATGCACCATGGACGACCTCATCTGCGCCGCGTTGGTCGAGCAGCGCGATGCCGAGATCGCGCTGTCGCCCGGTTTCTGGTGGGGGCCAAGCCTGCTGCCGGGGAGGGCGATCACCGTCGAGGACATCCACAACGTCACCTCGATCACCTATCCGCAGGTCTGCCGGACGGCGATGACCGGCGAGCGCTTGAAGGCGGTGCTGGAGGACGTCGCCGACAACGTGTTCCATCCCGATCCGTACTACCAGCAGGGTGGCGACATGATTCGGTGCGGCGGCCTCGGCTACACGATCGATCCGGGCCAGCCGGCCGGGCGACGAATCTCGGACCTCACGTTCCTGAAGACTGGTGAACCGATCGAGCCCGCTCGCGACTACGTGATCGCCAGCTGGGCTTGCGGAAACGAAGGCGTGGAGGGACCGGCGATTTGGGACCTGGTGGAAAGGCACATTGCCGGCGGAGGCGCGGCGACGAGCTCCGCTGTTCGAGTGCGTGACTGAAACGGAGGCGGCTGAGGCGGCGCTCCACTATTTTCGCCAGCGCGGAATGACCTCGACGATCTTGCGACTCTGCGGTTCAACAAGCGCAATCTGCTCCTCGACCACGAGATAGCCGAAGCCGCGCAGCTGCGGTGCGGTTTGTTGCGCTGCCTCCGGCAGAGTTTCGAGTTTGACATCGGCGGGCACGGTAGCGTCCCGGGCGAGGGCGAATCCGCCGGTCCACGGCGCGGCCTTGTTCTGGTCGGTGATGATCTGGCCGAGCTTGACCTGCTGCTCCGCAGACAACAGCTCGGCGGCGACGGCCGGCGCAGCCGCAAGCAGGGCGCCGAGCGCGAATATCATCGGTGCGCCGATCTTGGACATGTCAGGTCCGCCACTCTTCGAGGAATGACTCACTGAGGAGAACCGCTGATCTGGCTCCTTGGTTCCCCGCGGCGGAACGGGTGTCCATACGGGATCAACCCTTCCGGGCTCTCATGGACGGCCAGACTTTCAGACCGGGGCCTGTCAATGCGTTGACGCCGTTCGAACCGGATCTTCTCGCGCTCCCTGCGCTACCGGCCGCCGGATCCATTTCCCTCGACTATTTCCGCATCATCTCTTTGCGACTCATCGAGGTTTCCGGCCGCAACGGAAAGCCGAATGTCAATCCGGCGCGGATCTCGTTCACCTGGTGGCCGCTCGTAACTGCGTGACGCAATCCGATGTCGAAGCTCAGGTCGTCCCGCACCTGCCAGATCGCCCCCACCAGACCAGACACCGTGTGCGATTGATCGAACTCCTCCTCGACAAACACCTCCGCCACCGGCCGGACTTTCCACTTCGAGGGCCCCTCGATGATCACACCGAGAAAAAGGTCGCCATGGTGATCGCGCGTCAGCCCGGTCGCAACATTCAGATGGATGGTGCCCCAATCCCAGCGCTGCGATACAATCGCGGCCAAGCTCGCGCCGAAGCCACTGTCACCATTGGTGTCCGGAAAAAGGACCCCGAATTCGGTCGCGATGCTCGGACCGGTTTGGTCCTGCAGGCTTCCTGGGCGCAGCACGCCCTTCAGAAACGCACCGGCAGCGGACAAACTGCTGGGCCCTGACGGCGACAGCGGCGTTTCGACCTGCCCCTCGAACACGGCTTCCCATTCTTTGGTCAGACCGAAATTCAACACGGCTGCAGGCGCGATCAGTGTGGTTTGGCCCTTTGTCCGCACTGCGCCAGCCGGTTGCAGCTCGACCTCCATTTCTCCTTCCTTTGCAACTGCGGCATCAGTCCCTTCAAAAGGCCGATAAGCGTGGGCAGGAGACGCGGCGAGGCACAGGCATAGAAGACGGCAGACTGTGCATGAATGGAAGACGGCCAGGCGTCGTAGACTTGTCCAGGGGGCGGCCATCGCCGACCTCATTTCGGCGCTGATCGATCAGGCTTAAACACAAGAACGGATGCCGGGTCGAGGAGCGTCGCGCGCGCTGCGACGAACAATCGATCCAACTCCGGGACGAACAGGGAGGTACGCGCACCTGAGGCGGTCGGAACGCGCGCGATTCGCTGATAGGTCTCGCCTCTGAGGGCAAACACGTCCACCAGCCCCTCGCCGCAGCTGACGTAAATGCGGCCTCTGCCGCCATCCAAGAATACGTCGTCCGCATCGCCGCACGTCGGCATCCGGGCCACAACGGCGCCGTCGAGCATTGAAAACACGCCGAGGGCTGGCGGGCTACGAAAGACAACGAGGACACGCTGTCCCTGTCCGTCGAGGGCCATGGGAAAGTTGCCGACGTCGCGCATCGGCCAGCTCGCAGTTTGACGACCGCTCAACCGATCAACGACGGCGATTTCCTTCGCCTCGGGCACGTTGACGAAGATGCGTGAACTGCGTGGATCGAGCTGGAAACTCTCCGGATGCGCTTTCAATCTGATGTCTGAGAGCTTGGCCCCGCTGGCCGAGTCAAGACGGGCCAATGCACCACTTCCATAGCCGACGAAAATATCCGCGCCCGCGGCGTCGACTCGGATGTTGTCGGCATCATCGCCAAGCTCCAGTCGACCGACTTCGTTGTAATCCTTGCCGCCGAACCGGCGCACCGATCCGTCGCGCGCATTGGCAACGTAGAGCGTGTCGTTTGAGGCGACATAGGCGACTCCTTGCGGCTCCGCCAGTCCGTCGATGACGTGAATCACCTTCCGCGCGTCGAGATCGACGATGCCCACCGCATTGTTGCCGAGTTCGGCCACGAACAAACGGCGCCGCGTCAGGTCAATTGCCATGTGGTCGATTCGGCCGGCAACTTCGCCAAGCGTAATCTTGGCTTCCAGTTGCAATGGCATCGGCTCAGTCTGCTGGGCAGGCGCGGCGAGCACTCCAAGGCCGAGCGCCGTCGTTAGCGCCGCAATACCCACGACACGCCTCCAAGTCCCCATCCGTTTCACTCCACGCTCCGATCGGGTGCTATTTCTTGCCACCGTCGGCCTTGTACTGGGCGAGATATGCCCACAGGTCCGTGGCCCTCTGCTCGTCTTTGACCCCGGGAAAGATCATCTTCGTCCCGGGAATCTTGGCGCGCGGATCCTTGATGTAATCCTTGAACGACGCCTCACTCCACACGATCCCGGACTCCTTGTTGGCGTCGCTGTAGCTGAAGCCGTCGACTGTGCCAGCCTTGCGTCCTTCAAGTCCGTTGAGGGCCGGCCCGACCCTGTTCTTCGCCTCTTCGCCAACTGAGTGGCACGGCTGGCACAGCTTGAATGTGGTTTCGCCGGCTGCGACGTCCTGTGCGTGCGCGGTGCCAGGCATGACGACCGATATCGACGTGGCTGCAAGCAAGAACCACTTACCCATCTCGATCTCCTCGATCCTGATACTCGGACGTTCACGTCGATGATGGCCGGCACAGCTTGGACGCGGGCTCCGCCTGACGCCCATCAGCGCGTCGGCGCCCTCTCCAGCACTCCCTCCAGCGGCGGCGGCAACATGCAGCCTGCTCATTCCCCTGCCTTCCCGGCCGCTACTTCTTTTGACAGGACTTCATGCAACGGTCGTATTCAACCTTGCATGTCTTTGCTGAATAATTTGCGGTGCAGGTCTTCTGTTGATCGCGACACGCCTTGCAGTCGCTCGACGGCGCAGCCCACGCAACGTTATTGACCACGCAAAACGCGAGCAGCGTCAGCAGAACAGCGAAACAGCGCATAATGCTCCCTCCCGATGGTGGGCGGCAGGCGCTGCTTCCATTCAGCGCCTGCCATTGTGCTCTGCTCTAGATCTTCGTGCTCGCAGTCTTGTCGAGCGCGGCGCGCAATCCCTTGGCGAGCTTGATCGCGTCGTCGTTGGCCCAGAAGTGCAGGAAGAACAGCCGCGGCTGTTCGTTGAGCATATGGCTGTGGACGGCGGTCACCTCGATACCGTTCTCGCGCAAGGCTTTGATCACCGGATTGACCTCTTCATTGGTCAGCACGAAATCGCCGGTAATGGCAGCCTTGCCGCCGCCGGTCGGCTGGAAGCCGATCGCGGTCGCGACCCCCAAGGGACCGGCGGGGGTCATCTGCATTCCGCCCTCGCTGATCTGGTCGCGACGCGGCACGCCGAATTGATAGACGCCGCCATTGTTGTTGCCCTTGGCGCCGATGATCTGATCGAGCTGTGCGGTATCGAGCTCGATCGCCGGGGGCGAAGCCGCGGCGGCCGGGGCGGTGAGAGGAGTCTTGCTCGCGGCCAGCGCGTCGTGAATGACGGTCGCCATCTTCACCGGATCGCCATGGCCGCCGACATGCATGTAAAAAGTTGCAGGATTGCCGCGCAGCACATGATTGTGGATCGCGGTGATCTCAAGACCGCCTTCGACCAGCTTGGTCATAACCGGGTTGATTTCCGTCTCGAGCAACACGAGATCGCCCATCGCCATGGCGCCACCGTGCGCCGGCTTGACTGCGATCCAGCCGCCGAGCGCGAGCGCCGGCTTGATGGTGACGCCGTCGAGCGTCACTGTCAGATCTGTGCGTGGGAATCCGTAACGATGAACGTCGCCAGCCACGACAGCGGGCTTCCGCCCGAATGCCGCATCGACCTTTTGCCAATCGATCTCCTGTGCGCTTGCTGCGCTTACAGCGAGACCGGCGACGGCTGCAGCGGCGAGAGATTTGATCATCTGCATGTTTGCTCCTCTATCAATGGGCGGCATGTGCCTGCACCGCCCGGTTGCTTTCCAAGTCATGGAACAGGCGATGGCGTTCGGCCCGGATCGCGTCCATGAAGGTGTCGACGTACGTCGCGGTCTTGGCGCCGAAGGGCGTGTGACAGTGATCGGACGCCGGATCGCACGAGAGCGCTTTCATTGCGTACGGCATTCTCACTCTCCGCGTGACCACGGCAGCGGTGTAATGGCGATTTCCTCAAATCGCGTGACGTTGTCGTCTTCCGTCCAGAGGGCGATTTGCCCCTCATTGCGGAAGGTCTTATCCCACGTGGTGAAGACAAGTTCGTGATCGAGCGACACCGTTAACTCATCACCCTTCGCGATAAGTCCCAACGTCTGCCAGCGATCCAGGGTCACGTCGGCATCGACGCCGGCAATCCGTTCCGGCTTGCCACCGACCACGCGCAAAAGATCGATGCGCTCCTCGAGCGCGCTAACGCGAGCCACGTAATATTCGTCGGCACTGATCAGACGGACGGCGAGACCGGCACTCTGCATCGTCCCCCCGAGGATCTTGAAGCGGACCCTGACCTCGACGTTTTTCGCGGAGATTGGCGAATAGATGGCGAGCGGAAACCGATCTTCCGTGGGCTCCCGACTGACTTGTTCGATCGCGAGTTTGGAGACAGTTGTGTCGTCGCGAACCACGGTCCACCGGCCAAGTTCGCCGAAACCGGTCGCGCGGAATTCAAAATCCCTCGGCGGGTGACCGAGCTGGTCCTCCGTTAGCTTGATCGTTGTTATCGGCTGCTCAGCTCGCGCGCGTGTGGTGGCGCAGGCGCAGACCGAAAGGCCAGCGGACGCCGCCAATGCAAGACTGAATTCGCGCCGGTTCATATCAGGCCCAGTAGATAGAGGGCGATGCCGCCAGCACAGCTGCCGGCCAGCGGCCGAACGATCCATCGAGCTGATGTCCGGAACGTAACCCGACCTAGTCGTCGTCATCATCGTCGCCGGCACGCAATCGGCCGGTTTGCGAGTCGACCACCATCTTGCTGTTCTGGCCGTTCTTCGACGCGATCGCTTCGAAATACCGGCCATCGCGCACGATCTGCACGTTCGACCAGCCGTCCGCTTGCAGTTTTTCGCGGACCTGATTTTCGGTGACCGGCTGGTCGCCGGGGATGAACGGCGGGCCCATGGTTGGCTCTGCCATCACGATCGCGAGACCGGTCGCAGCTATGACGAAGCCGCCAGCCCCGACGACCCACATCAGCTTTCGATTCATCGTGCTTCTCCTTCAGGTTGTTCATTTGGAGCACGCGGCGCCCCGAGAAGCTGCACCTGCCAGGTTTCGATCAGCACTCTGGCCCGAGCGCACATCGCATGTCGCACGCGCATCGACCTTGCCATCTTGCACCGTCGGATTTCCGTCCTCCTCTCGACAACTCGAAAGTGCGTTTTGTTCAACCGGCCGCCGGTTCGCCGCTGACGAGATCGTAGAGGACCGGCTTGATCGTATTGCCTTGGACGACCATCACTTCGAACACAGGTTTGCCGGCGCGGATTTTCTCCTTGACCGACAACACTGTCCCTTGTGCCGAAGCTTTCTGGATGATTGCCGGGATGGTCATCTTGGTCATCGACAGAAGCACGTGATACTGCGCCGACCGCGCGATGTGCTTTAGGTCCGCGAATACTTCCTTCTTTGGGCTCCAGGTCGTCGTTGTCACGTCGCCTATGTACTCGTTGAAGGAGTTGTCCTCGGCTGCGGTGTCGAAGCCCTTTGCCGACGTGTAAACGGACAGCATCAGCTTGCCGTCTGCCATTTCGTATTTCGCTTCGGTGGGCACCTCGGTCCCCTTGGCGACCTGAGTGATGCCTTCCAGCAAGCTCAGTTTGGCGTTGCTCAGCGCCTTGATCAGCGCTGCCTGATCGGCATCTTCGGACCAGGCTGCGCCGCCTCCAAATGTCGCGAATGCAACAACGACGAGGACCGCAAGACTGTTTCTCATCATGTTTGATCTCCATCCCGCATCCGAGGCTGCTGTTGTGGACTGCCCCGCATCATGAAGGCAGCTAACGTTCCAGCTCGGAAAATCCGTTTCGAACCCGCTCCTCAGCGGCGCCCTTCGCACCGCCGCTCGCATGCACTGATCTTGGTCGTGTTTCGGTGCCTTACCACTGAAAAGTTCCTGAAATCCCTGTCAGGAACGCTGCGGCGGCAACGAACCGCTTTATAATCCGGTGCGACAGCGGCCGTCGAAGCGGAGCACACCGTGCGCATCCTGATCATTGAGGATGAAAAGAAGGTCGCGAATGCGTTGCGCGAGGGCCTCGAGGCGGAGCACTACGACGTCACGATTGCGACGACTGGAGAAGAAGGCTTTTTTCTCGCGAGCCAAGGCTCCTTTGATCTTCTGCTGCTCGATCTCATGCTGCCGCGCCGCGATGGTATCGACGTCCTCGTCACATTGCGCAAATGCGGCCATCAGACACCGGTGTTGATCATCACGGCAAAGGACGCCGTCGAGGATCGGGTCATCGGCCTTGATCAAGGCGCCGACGATTACCTCACCAAGCCATTCGCTTTCTCCGAACTGCTCGCCCGCATCCGCGCGCTGCTCCGCCGGGGGCGCATGGATCAGATCCTCAAGCTGCGGCACGAGGATCTCGAGATCGATCTGGTCACACACAAAGTTGCCAGGGGAGCGCAGTCGCTCGACCTGACCGCAAAGGAATTCGACCTGCTCGAATATTTGCTACGCCACAGCGGTAGCGTGGTGTCGCGAGAGATGCTCGCACGCGATGTTTGGCACGCGACGGCAAGGGCCACGCCGCTCGACAACGTCATTGATGTCACCATCGCGCGGCTGCGTCGGAAGATCGACGAACCGCACGAAAGAAAGCTGCTGCACACGGTCCGCGGCGTTGGATTCCTTCTGAGCGGGAGGCAAGGATGAAACTCCGACCGCCAAGTGTGCGCGCGCGGCTCACGCTCTGGCACGCTGGGGTGCTGACGCTGATCATATGCACTTTTTCCGCAGGCATTCTGCTTTTCGTCGGAGCGCGCCTCTACGCCGCGCTGGACGCTCAACTCGGCCGAGAGGTCACGACCATAGACAAGATTTACCGCGAGGAACCGGAGGAACTGAAGGATTTGGCGTCCCACTGGGGACTCACATTGTTCCAGGTCATGGAGGGACCCCGCGTCCGTTATGAGACCGAAGCATGGGGGCGAGAAGGACTGTCAGCAGCGCTGCGAACAGGCGACTCGACATCACCGCTGTCCTGGACGGCGGCGAACGGTCGTCGCTATCGCGTGCAGACGGTTTCGGCGTCGTCCTATCGCGTGGCCGCGGCTATCGAGGAAACATCCCTGCGGAATACGCTCTGGACGCTCGCCATCATCCTCGCGATGGGGATTCCCTTCGCTGTCGGCCTCGCGATCGCGGGAGGCTACTTTCTTGCCGGCCGCGTACTCTCTCCAGTGGGAGCCATGGCAGAAAAGGCCCGAGAGATCACCGCGGAATCACTCGCCAAGCGGCTTCCAGTCGATAATGCCGAGGACGAGTTTGGGCGCCTCGCGACGGTGTTCAACGATACGCTTTCCCGCCTCCAAGATGCGTTCGAACGACTGCGCCGGTTCACAGCGGATGCTTCGCACGAACTGCGTACTCCCTTAACCGCGATGCGCAGCGTGGGCGAGGTCGCGCTCCGAAACACACTTGACGTCACTGCGTACCGCGACGTCATCGGCAGCATGTTGGAGGAGGTCGACAGGCTTACGCGGCTCGTTGAAAGTCTTCTGATCCTCACGCGTGCCGACTCGGGAACGGTTCAGCTTGCGCCGGAGGCCCTGGATATCGGAGTGTTGGCGGGAAATGTCGTCGATCAGCTCCGAGTGCTGGCTGACGAAAAACAGCAAACTCTCACGCTGCGAGCTGCGATCCCAGTCCGCGCTATCGCGGACGCGGCGCTCGTGCGTCACGCCCTCATGAACCTGATACACAATGCGATAAAATATACTCCGAAGAGCGGCGCCATCAGCGTCGAGGTGAATGCGACAGGTTCCGGCCAGGCGGTCATCGAAGTACGAGACACTGGACCCGGAATTCCTGTAGCGCATCGGAATCGCATTTTCGATCGCTTCTATCGCGTGGACGCTAGCCGCTCGAGGGACGAAGGCGGTGTAGGATTGGGTCTCGCCATTGCTCGCTGGGCAATCGAGGCGAACGGAGGCAAAATCGAGCTCGCGGGCGATGGGGCGCAGGGAGGCGTGTTCCGAGTCCTCTTGCCTGCGAACAACGCACCCACACTCGGCAAGCAATGACGTTTCGCCGCCATGGTAAAGCGCCGTCGCCGTCAGTCGGCAGGTAATTCTGCCTTAAACAACGCCTGCGAACGTCGCCGGAACATATCGACGGGTATCGAGCACACTGGCGGTTCGGGCATGAGGAAATTGAGACAAGGTGTCGCTGCTGCCGCCGCGGCAGCCCTCGCGCTTGCAGTAGCTGCGTCGTTCGTCGACGGCCGTTCGGCGCATTCGGGCGCTTCCCCGCCGCTCACGACCGATGGTGCGGCTTCCGTCCGCCCCTGGATCCGATACAGCGGCTGGCCGACGCGCGACACCTCTAAATTCAACTCGCTGGCGACGATCGTCTCGCCACCGCCTCCGAGCGAACCGCGCAAACTCTCCGCACCGATTACCGGTGATCCCGCGATCGGCGCCAAGCTGGCCGCCGACCGAAGCCGCGGCGGCTCGTGTCTCGCCTGCCACGTGATGGGACCGGCCGGCGGCTCGGACCTTCCGGGCAATGTCGGTCCCGATCTCTCTGAGATCGGGAATGCAGGGCGCGACGACGAATGGCTGTTCAACTATGTGAACGATCCGCGCGTGTACAATCCTCAATCCGTCATGCCGCCCTGGGGCACGCATGGAATCTTGAAGGACAATGAGATCGGCCACATCGTCGCCTTCCTCAAGACGCTGATCGCGCCCGCCAAGTTCAAGACGGTGCTCGACGATCCTGCGCGGCGGCCGGTGCCGGTCGAGAAGCGCGACAATCTCGACGGCCTGGTCAATCCGGCGATGTGGGCGATCGAGGAAAGGGCACCCGCGCTGTGGACCACGGCAGGTCCTGCCGGCGCCTCATGTGCGACGTGCCACGCCCGCCCCGAACAGGCGTTCAAGAACTGGGCCGCGGCGATGCCGACATGGGAGCCCCGCCTGCGCAAGGTGCTCGGCGTTGAGGAGTTCGTGACGCGCCACGCCAAAGCCACCACCGGGCACGTCTGGTTGATGCAGAGCGACGAGAACACCGCGCTGTCGACGTATCTTCGGTTTCTTGCCAACAGCACGCCGATCAGAATCGACGTTGACAGCGCGGCGGCCAAGGCGGCTTACGAGCGTGGAAAAGCCCTGAGCATGCGCAAAGTCGGCGCGCTCAATTTTTCGTGCGCCGACTGCCACGCGCCCGACAGGAGCGCCTCAAAGTGGATTCGCGGACAGTGGCTCGGAGAATTGCCAGGACAAGTCGACCACTTCCCGACCTGGCGCACGAGCCAGCAGTCGATCTGGGACATTCGCAAGCGCTTTCAGTGGTGCCAGGTGGCAATCTGGGCTGACGAGCTTCCGCCGGACGCCGCCGAATACGGCGATCTCGAACTCTACCTCGCCGCCCAGAGCAACGGACGGCGGCTGAGCGTGCCAGGCATTCGCCACTGAGCACGAAGCTGGCCACACCGGCGTGCTGACCGAATCTGTTGTTGGATTGAAGGCAGATACGAATTGCTCGACTTGAGCGCTTCGGCTTCTGACCCCAAGGGGCCGTTATGCCAAGGTAGCAATCCTTTCCTACTCACGCCCGTCCGACCACGCTGATGGTCTCCCGCATCATTCAGGACTTCGACGGCAGCCGATCGGCAACTCGGCGGGCGATCTCCGCCGGCGCCTCTTCGGGGATCGGGAATACGGAACTGACATTGATTTCGCCAAGAACGTAGCTGTCGGCCCCGTCGGCACCAGGCGGGCCGAGCATGAAGTCCGCGTCCCAGATCATCGGCAGATCGCGCCGCGAGATGTCCAGCAAGGAGGTCAGCTGCGGCGTCCACTCGTCTTCCATCAACCGGCGCAGGCGCTGAAAGCGCGGCTCGGCATTGGAGGTGTAGAGCCGCGGTCCAGCCTCGGCGCGCGCGGCTGGTGCGTCGACCAGGGCTTTGACCTTCTGGTGGCCGAAGCCGGCGCAGCGATCGCCCGCCATGTAGCAGCGCACCACGCCTTCGCTCAGGCGCGCCTGGAACTGCTGATCGATCACGCAGCCGTCTTCGAAATAATCGCGACACCGCTCGAGATACTCGTCCAGCGCCAGCTCCTCCGATGCGTCCTTGGTGGCATCCAGCACGCGGACCATCGGCCGGTCGGGGGGACTTGCCAGCGCCTGGACTTTCCAGACGCCCTGGCCGCCATTGCCGCGATTGCGCTTGATCACGCGCGGGCCAGCGGCAAGCCGCACTGGCAATTCGGCACGCATCGCCTCGGCCGTTCGATACAGCGCCGTGTCGCAGCCCCAGCTCATCGCACGGGTATGATGGAGCACCTCCTTGGTGCCCATCTTGAGGATCACGTCGGGATGGGCGCTCACCCAGACGCCGCGCGCCGCGACCTCGCGCAGCAGCCCGTCGAGATTGGCGCGGTTGCGCCCCTCGTGAATGGGGTTGACCCAGACGAGCACGCCATCGAACGTGGCCAACTGTGCGCGCACGGCGTCGAGGACATCATCTTCGTAGACCACCGGCTCGGCATCAACGCCGACATCGGCCAGCGCCGCGAAGACGGCCTTGAACCGGCTGGTGTCTGCTCTGGCGCTGCGACGCGCCGCCTCATCGCCTCGCCAAAGGATACCGATGCGGCCGAGGCGAGTTGTGGGCACAGAAATGGAAAACGGCTCTGCATTCATGGTCGTGCTCCTGTCCGCGTGAGTGCGCGGGCGCGAGCAGGACTTGGACGGAGAACCGTCTTTCCGAGGCCGGGAGCCTGCGATGCCCCGACGCCCGAAACATAATCTCCACACGCCGTGCGGGCAAGGTTCAGCGTCCACGACGCGATTGCGTTGTCGAGTGTCCATCCCCCGAGATCCAGAAACAGCCGTCAAGGCGCCCGCGAGAACAGCGTGAGACGCACGATGAAGGCTTCGCGATCGATCCGATCGGTGCTGAGGGTGAGGGACAGCGCGCCGGCGCCGTGCAGCACCACGTAGGTCGCGGACGATCGTTCTCTGACTTCGCTCCAGCGTTCCCCCAGGCAGGCTCTGACCTGACCCACAGTTTTCGCCAGCATGATTTCAACCGCGGCACTCGTGCCGACCTGTTCCGAGTCGCAGGTGTACATGCGCGAACCATAGATGGCGCAGTCTTTCCATCCAGGCAGGGGAACGCGGGCGTCCGTGAATTCGCCCTCGCGCGGCGATCCGACAATTGGAGAAAAACGCTCTTTGGTCGCTGCGACAGCGACGACCTGCCGCAATTCCCCACAATACGGCGCTTGATCCGGCGCAGCTGAATCGCGAGATGCGTCCTGGCCGGCCGCGCCGGCGTGCGCCAGCACGAACATCACTGCCAGCATCAGCAGCGTCCACCTGTTCAGGGCGAACCCGATCATGCTGCCGTCTCCGACCGTCGCAGCGCGCCGGGCTACAGGCAGATAATTCTGCCTTAAACAACAGCGGCGAAGCTCGCCCGAGTCCATGAGTGGAGTTTAGCGAGATGAGGAGCCGCCGCGAAATCCTGCAGATCGGCGTTGCCGCGGCGGCGGGGCTCGGACTGGCGTCGCTTGGCCGCGTTGCCGCGGAGCAACGTCTCTCGGAAGCGGAACTCCTCAAATTCGACGCGCACGGTAACATCACGCTTCTTCACATGGCCGACCTGCACGGTCAGCTGATGCCGACATTCCTGCGCGAGCCGGCGATGAATGCTGGCGCGATCGCCGGATTGGGCCTGCCGCCGTGGATGGCGGGCCGGGACCTGCTGGCGCGTTTCGGCATTCTGGCTGGATCCGGCGCCGCGCACGCACTCACCTCTGAAGATTTCGAGGCGCTTGCCAAAGCGTATGGCCGCATCGGCGGCCTCGACCGCGCGGCGACCGTTGTCAAGGCGGTTCGGGCGGAGCGGGGCGAGGACCGCGTGCTGCTGTTCGACGGCGGCGACACCTGGCAGGGCTCGCTGACGTCGTTCCGCACTCAGGCGCAGGACATGGTGGACTGCCTGAAGGTGCTCAAGCCCGACGCGATGACCGGCCATTGGGAGTTCACCTACGGCGAGAAGCGCGTGCAGGAATTGATCGACGGCCTCGGCTACGCATTTCTGGCACTCAACGTGCGCGACGCCGAATGGCAGGAGCCGGTGTTCGACGCGTACAAGATGTTCGAGAGAGGCGGCATCAAGGTTGCCGTGCTCGGCCAGGCATTTCCATTCACGGCGGTGAGCAACCCGCGCTGGATGATCCCGAAATGGACGTTCGGCATCCGCGAGGATGATGTCCGATCGACCGTGGACAAGGCGCGGAAGGACGGCGCCGAGCTGGTCGTCCTGCTCTCGCACAATGGATTTGCTATCGACCAAAAGCTCGCCGGGCGTATTCCGGGCATCGACGTGATCCTGACCTCGCACACGCACGATCCGCTGCCCGACGTGGCCAAGGTCGGCAGGACCCTGCTCGTCGCCGGCGGCAGCCACGGCAAGTTCCTGTCGCGTCTCGATCTCGACGTCAAAAACGGCGAGGTGCGCGGCTTCCGATTCAAGCTGATTCCGTTGTTCGCGGACGTGATCCGTCCCGACCCGGAGATGCAGGCGACGATCGCACGGGTGCGCGCGCCTTATGCCACCGAATTGTCGCGCGTGGTCGGGCACAGCGAAACGCTGCTGTATCGACGCGGCCGCTTCGACTGCTCCATGGACGACCTCATCTGCGGCGCCTTGATTGAGCAGCGCGACGCCGAGATTGCCCTGTCGCCCGGCTTCTGGTGGGGACCGAGCTTGCTGCCGGGCGCGCCCATCACGGTCGAGGACATCCACAACGTGACCTCGATCACCTATCCGCAGGTCTGCCGGACGGCGATGACCGGCGAACGCTTGAAAGCGGTGCTCGAGGACGTCGCCGACAATGTGTTCAATCCGGATCCGTACTACCAGCAGGGTGGCGACATGATCCGGTGCGGTGGCGTCGGCTACACGATCGATCCGAGCCAGCCGGCCGGACGACGTATCTCGGATCTGACGGTCCTGAAGACCGGTGAACCGATCGAGCCGAGTCGCGAATACATCATCGCCAGCTGGGCCTGCGGAAACGAGGGCGTCGAGGGACCGGCGATTTGGGATGTGGTGGAAAAGCACATTGCCGGCGGTGCCATGGCACGTGCGGCGACGAACTCTGCCGTTCGGGTGCGTGACTGAAGCCGAGGCGGCCGAAGCGGCGGTCGACTATTTTCGCCACCTCGGAATGACCTCGACGATCTTGCGACTCCGCGGTTCGACAATCGGGCGTGCTCCGGCATCTGGACGGCTTGACGCCATGACCCGTATCGTCATCCGTGGCCTCGTTTTCAGGGACGTTCGGACGACACCCGGTCCAGGCGCAGCCGATGGCGGCTGTCGGTGAGCAGGTAGGCGGCGCCGACCACGGCGGCGAGAGTCCCGAGTCCAGTCCCCCCGGCGATCAGAAACATGATCAGCAGCTGATATTTGACCGCGTCGACCGGCTCGACGCCGGACAGGATCTGCCCGGTCATCATCCCCGGCAGCGACACGAGGCCGATCGCCGCCATGGCGTTGATGGTCGGCATGAACCCGCTGCGCAGAGCATCGCGCATGACCGGCAGCAGGGCGGCATAGCGATTGGCGCCGAGCGCCAGACTGGCTTCCACGCTTGCGCGCTCTCGCACCAGGCCATTCGTGAGCACATCGAGCCCCAGGCTGATGCCGGTCATCGTGTTGCCGAGGATCATGCCGAGGATCGGCAGGGCATAGCGCGGGTGGTACCAAGGTTCCGGTCGCAGCTGCGTCAGCAGCGCGAAAACGGTCACCGTCCCCGCCGCCAACAGCGTGCAGCTCGCGCCCAATCCATAGGACCACCATCCGCGGAGCTGCCGCTTCTGCCGGGCAACGACCTCGCGCGACGCAAACAGCACCATCGCGACGGCCGCAAGCGCCGTCCAGAACGGCGAGACGGTCGCAAACAGAAACGTCAGGACATATCCGACCAGCACCAGCTGGACGAGCATCCGCACCGCAGCGATAGCGAGGTGCCACTCGAGTCGCAGATGAAGCGCGACTGAAAGCGCACCGTTCATGACGACGAGCAATGCTGGGAGGATGAGGTCGCCATACGAGAGTTGGATGTAGGTCACGGCGATTGCTCCTCGAGCTGGCCGCCGCCGTTCATCATGAGTTGCCGTGACGCCACACGCCGCGCTTGTGCGTCGTCGTGCGTGATCCAGATCACGCTCGTTCCGGCGGAGACACGGTCGGCGATCATGGTCTCCACAACTCGCGTCGACTCCGCATCGAGCGAGGACGTCGGCTCATCGAGAAGCAGCACGCGTGAGTTCAGCATCAGAGCGCGCACGAGCCCCAGGCGTTGTTTCTCGCCGGTCGAAAGCCTCCGAACCGACCAGGTGCCACATGAGCCCGCCAGTCCAAGCTTTTCCACCAAGGGCACAGCATCAGCCCACGCTTTGAAATGGTCCTGCACTGTATCCGCCCACCAGCCGGGCTCAGCCGCGAGATACGTCACCTGCCGTCGCCAAGCTGGCGCGGGCATGCTCTCTCTCAGAACGCCATCGAGCTTCACGATGCCTGTGTTCGGATCGAGATCGGCGATGGCGCGCAACAGCACCGTCTTGCCGACGCCGGACGGTCCCTGCAGGGCGATGCACTCGCCGCGGTGCAGCTCGAATGAGGCACAGATGTGCAATCGGGACAATGATTGGACGGACAACATGAAACGGATCGATACGCTCGCTCTCCGCCCACCGGTCAGGCGGCCTGGCGCAATCTCCTGATCACCCGAGTGTAGCGAAGGATCGGGCCATCCTGCGGATCGTCGCCGCGAAAGTGAACGATCGCATCGCGCGGAGCATCCCGGTTTCTTCCGAACTGCTTGATGGCCGCGGCTTCGATCACCTGAAGCGTAGGATCCTGCACGAATGCGGTCAGCGCGGCGAGCTCGGCGGTGCTGGCCCCGCCGGAGCGCCAGGAGGCTTCCAGAACGCCGGATCGCCACTGGCCGCCACCATCAAATCCCTGGCATACGTCGTAGTTGCGACGAGAGACGAAGAAGGAGGGGAATTCCTCGGTCGCGGCGTCATAGCATCGCGCCTGGCGAACCGCGGTGCGCTCCTCCCGTCCCATCGGCAGTCTGTCGAGGGCGTCCCAGCCACCGCGCGCGCAAATGAGATGCGATCCGCCGTAGACGGTCTTGCCTTCATTATTGGTGACCGTCCTCTGCCACCCGTAATAGCTGAGCATCAGGCCGTCGATTGCGGTCTGGCCGACGCTGAGGGTCGTTGCCTCGTTCAGATTGCATTCAAGCACCAGGCCATGAGCAGCAAGCCGGTCCTGCGGCCATCGCTCCAGCAGCGCGTCGAGCTCCCCGGCCGATGACACAACGACCTGGTCCTTGCCGCCGTCGCCGAGCGGATCCTTGAGGCGCAGGAGACCGCCGGCGAGAATCCGTACTGCCGCGCGACGCGCGTCCTCGGCACTGAAGACCGTGTAGCCCGGCAACACGACGCCGCGCACACGTTCAGGAAATCCGCAACACCAGGCCTTGGGCCGCTCGGCACGGGCATCGATGAGCTCGTGGGTGATCGCCTTTGTCTTCACCAACGCGTCCGGCACGACTCCGCCGAAGACATCATCTGGGCCGCGGATGCCGAGACTCGACGCTTCACCCGCCAACAGCGTGTCGTTGGGGACGAAGTAGAGCTTGCCGGAATCGTGGCGAGCGCTGTCGTAGCGCTCGAACCTGCACTGCTTCACAAGAGAGATGGCATTGGCGACCGTCGTCAGGGTCACGGCCTCGTGGGTGTACATCGGCGCGCCCGATCGCGAGAAATAGACGACCACGCATTCCGTCATTCTCGCCTCCGGTCGCGGCTGTGGTCGATGTCATCCAGGCAACCCAGGCGAATGGACCTGAGCGCGACGTCGTTCGGCTGCATCGAAAACGTATAGTTGTGCAACGTGCCATTCGGCTCGGGAATGGAGAGGAAAAGCTGCTCGTCCTGGATGAGCAGCGGCAGGATGTGACGCAAGGGATTGGCGTCGATGAACAGCGAGTTGGCCTGGGTGCCGCTTGCTGTAACCGAGCTGCTCGGAACCCGGCGCGAGTGCAGCTGTACCGGGGCGTGGAGGCTCAGCGGGAACGGAAACCGCGTCGCGTGGATCGCGGAAACGGTCAGCCGCTCATCGGCGGCGCATCCAAGCACCAGCCAAACGTCGTCCTCGCTGGCGCGCGTCGTGGCCATGAACTCGGCCGTGCCGTCGCGGTCCCGCTGTGTGTAGGCCCAGCCGCCCTGGACAGCGATCCCAGTTCGATCTTGTGCCGCCGCGCTGCCGGCGAGCGGCAATATCGGCGGCCCGGCAAGGACAGCCGACAGCAATAGCGCCGGGATCAGGGTTGAGCGGCGGTTCGTTGGCGAACCTGAGTTCCAGGATGGTCTACGGGGAGATATTCCGTCCATGCGCAATCACCTCGACACGTTCGAGTGCTGCGCAGAGCTTGGACGGGGTTGCCATCTGACGGGGAGTCTGCAGCGTCCCCGCATTGCTGACGTAAGCTAGCTAGTGGCTTGCCTCCAAAAAACAAGCCCAGGCGTGGGGCAGGCGCTGAGTTGCTCAGCGCCCGCCATTTCCGCTGTGGCCGCGCTGGAGCGGGATGACTTTCTTGAAGTCGTCATCCCGCTGCAGCTTTCGGGATCATGCTCTAGCCCTTCGTGCTTGCGGTCTTGTCGAGCGCTTCACGAAGGCCCTTGGCCAGCTTCAAGGCGTCGTCGTTCGCCCAGAAGTGGAGGAAGATCAGCCGCGGCTGCTCGGTCAGCATGTGGCTGTGGATGGCGGTCACCTCGATGCCGTTCGCGCGCAGCGCCTGGATCACCGGATTGACCTCCTCGCCGGTCAGTACGAAGTCGCCGGTGATCGCGGCCTTGCCGCCGCCGGTCGGTTGGAAGTTGATCGCGGTCGCGACGCCGGTCGGTCCGGCCGGCATGAGGTCGACGCCGTGCTCGGCGACCTTGTCGCGGCGCGGCACGCCGAACTGATAGACGCCGCCGTTCGCCTGGCCTTTTGCGCCGAGGATCGTCTCCAGCTGCGCGGTGTCGAGATCGATCGGAGCGGGCGCGGCCGCGGACGGCGGCTGCAGAGGTGTCTTACTGGCGCCCAGGGCCGATATGATCGCGGTGGCGATCTTGTCGGGGTGACCGTGACCGCCGACATGCATGTAGAACGTGGCTGGATTGGCGCGCAGCACGTGGTTGTGAATCGCGGTGATCTCGAGTCCGTTCTGGACCAGCGTGGTCAGCACCGGCGTGATCTCCGCCTCCAGCAACACGAGGTCGCCCATCGCCATCACGCCGTCATGCGCAGGCTTCATTGCGATCCAGCCGCCGAGCGCCAGCGCCGGCTTGATGGTCACGCCGTCGAGGGTGACGGTGAGATCGGTGCGCGGGAAGCCGTAGCGGTGCACGTCGCCGCTCACGGCCGCCTTGCGGCCGAATGCGGCGTCGACCTTCTCCCAGTCGATCGTCTGGGCGCCGGCAGCACTCGCAGCAAGCGCGAACACGGCCGACATTGCGATGGACATCAGTGAACGCATGGCTCTCTCCTCCGTTGTGGGCTCTCTTGCGGGCTTTGGCCTTCAGTCGGCGGGCGTCGCCGTGAAGCCATCGAAGTACACGTAGCTGTCCGCCTTGGACCACAGTCCGATGCGACCGGACACCGGCGCCGGCAACGTGTGTTCCAGGTAAAGCTTGCCATTGAGATAGGCTTCGACCTTGTCGCCGCTGATGCGCACCTTGAGATCGTGCCACTGCTGGCTGGGAGTCGGCGTATTCCGGATCCACTTCACCGACGAGCGCCTGCCCTTTTCGAATTTCCACAGCACCAGATTGTTCTCGAGCGGATTGGCGCGCACCGTCAGGTAATCGCCGTTCGGCTTGAGGTTGAACAGGATCCCGGCTCCCTGGTCGATGCGGCCGGCGATTCCCTTGAAGCGGACGGCGATCTCTCCGTTGCTGAAGTCCTGCACGTCCTTGGCGACGACATAGGGGAAGTAGGCAAAAGCCTGGACCCGGTCGAGAAACTCGGCGTAGCGCTCGCCATAGATGGCGCGCGCCTTGTCGGCGATGCCGGCTGAGGACTGCCCCTCCTTCCATTTGCGGCCGTCGACGGCCAGCACGTTCTTGCCGCCCTCGCTTTCGATCCGCCAGATTCCGACGATCGGCACCAGCGATTTCGGCTCGGCGCCGGCGGTCTCGTTCGCGAAGTCGAGCTTGAACGAATCGGCTGCCGCGACCGGCAGCATCAGCGCCGCCACTGCAAGCGCTGCAACGGCGGTCGCTGCGATCCGCATGTTTGTTGTCATGACTGAACTCCTTCATGGGCGGGGACAAAGTCGAGGGACGGCGGCCGACGGCTCTGCCACCAGGCGAGCGCGATCAGCAGCGGCAGCACGCCGAAGAACCAGGGAAGCGTGACGTATTCGTTGGCGACGAGCGGATAGCCCGGGTACTCGCCGCCGGACGCGGGCGCGGGCGGCGCGACGCCGGCGAGGCCGTAGAGCAGCGGCAGGATCTCGCGCGGACTGGTGGAGCGGCTCTTGTCGGACTTGTCGCCGTAGACATACTCGATCTCGCCATAGGCCTCGTCGCCGGCATCGGGTGCACGGCTCTGACGTCCGCCGGCGAGCCGGATGGCGACGCGCGGCATCGCGCGTTCGAGCTTCGCCAGCACATTGCGATGGACGTCGACGTAGCGCGGGTCTTCCGGCGACAGATGCACCGTCACGATCAGGGGAGCGGACAGCGTCGCGAGTAGCCGCTGGTCGGCGGCGGAGAAGGAGTTTCGTCGATCTTCGGTCAGATCGATCGACAGCCTGATATGGGAGACGAGGCCGATCGCGATCAGCGCCGCAAGTGCGAGTGCGACCGAGCGGATCAGCTTGCTGCGCACCGGAATGCCGGGCGGCAACCAGACGCTCGCGAGCGCGGCGAAGCCGCAGATCGCAATGCCCGTGCCGAGCACGAGCGCGACCGAGAGCAGGCCCTGCTCGAACGTTCGCAGGATCTGCGTGAGCGACAGCCGCGCTATCCACTCGGCCAACCCGGAGCGCCCGGCGAGCGTGAAGTCCAGCACCCAGGAGCCGATCGTGACGGCGAGGGTGATGATCGCGGCGCTTGCCGCGCTTTCGGCTATCGACGCCGCAAACAGGGCGACCGCGGCGATCAGCGAGCCGTAGAGGAGATGACCGACGAGCAGGTTCAGCGTTTCGGGCGGCGACAGATGCCCGCCCAGCATGGTCCAGATGGCGAGCGCCGACAGGGCAGGGAGGCACACGAGACCCCAGGCGCAAAGCACTGCGGCGAACTTCACGATGACGAGCGTCGGCGAGCGGTACGGCAGCTGCACGAGCAGCCGCAGCGCGCCCGATTCTTTTTCATGGCTGATCACGCGGATCGCCACGAACGGAAACAACAGGGTGACGGCGATGTAAAGCGAGCCGAAGGTCGGGACCAGCGCGCCGTCGAACGGAGACAGGCTGGTCGCGAGCACCGGCGATTGCGCTGCCGCCACGCTCGACTCGCCATAGAGCGACACGGCCTGGAAGAAGCCGTAGCCGATCAAAGGACACACCAGCAGCAGCATGATCCACAGGGCGCGGCCGCCAAGCACTTCCCGGAGCTCCTTCGCGAACAGCGGTGTCACAGGCGCCCGCGTGCGAGTATTGGTCTCAGGTGAGCGCAAGAAACACCTCCTCGAGACCTGCAGCAGTCAGTCCGGTTCGTGCGCGCAGCTCATCGAGCGTTCCGCATCCGCGAATTCGCCCTCCGGACAGCAGGATGAAGCGGTCGCAGATCCGCTCGGCGTCGGTCAGCTGATGGATCGCCAGGAGCAGCGAGCGTCGCTTGGCCGCCTCGCTCCGCAACACGCGCACGATGTCGCGCGTCTGCTTGAGATCGAACCCGTCGAACGGCTCGTCCATGACAACGAATTCATGTGGAGCCAGCAGTCCCAGTGCCAGCAGCAGCCGTCGTCCATAACCTTTCGAGAGCGCATAGACGCGCTTTTGCAGGACCGGCGCGAGGCCGAGCGATGCAATCACATCCGCGAGCGAGCGATCGGAGCGTTGATACACGCCTGCGAAGAACGACAGGACCTGCGCAACGAATTGATCCTGATACGGCCTCACCCCGTCGGGAACATAGAACATGACATCGCGTCGGCGCGCGGCGGGAAGCTCCTGCCCGCGCCAGCGAACGTCGCCGGAATCGACTGGAAGCAAGCCCGCCAGGGCTTCGAGCAGCGTCGTCTTGCCGGCGCCGTTGGGCCCGATCAGGCCGAGAATTTCGCCCTGCGCGGCTGCGAAGGAAACGTCCGCGAGCGCGATCTGCTCGCCGTAGCTCTTGCTGAGCGAGACAACCTCGATCAGGTGGCCAGCTCCGCCGTCGCGGGGCGGAGACCCATCCCGCATCGCTTGGTTCCGAGGCGCCGGTGAAGAGGTCGCCAGTGAAGAAAGTCCGTCCATGCGCAATCGCCTCGGCTGTGGGCCAAGTGTCGCGCAGACTTGGACGGCAGAGCCATCTGACGGGGAGCCTGCGTGTCCCCGAACGCGCGACTATCTAGTCCCTCGATGCAGGCACAGCAAGAACCGCCGCGGTAAAATCGTCGGGATAACGATACTGCGGTGGTTCGAGCTACTTGGTGACCAGGACGATCAGCGGCTTGTCCTTGGCAGCGCGGCTGTGCACCACGAGCGCCTTCGCGGCGACGGCGGTATTCTCGTTCCGCACGAGATGCACGCGCTCGGCCGGCACGATGCCGGCTTCACCCGCTTTGAGCGGCGTCGTTCCCTGGCCGTCGATCTCGATCACAAGGCTTCCTTCCACCACGTGAAGCAGCTCCTGCGCGCCCGGATGCATGTGCCAAGGCGCCGAGCTGCCCGGGCCGAAGTCGACCACGGTGACGACCGTTTCCTGCACCGTCTGGCCCTGGCTCTCCAGGTCTTGTCGCAGGATCTGCGTCAGCTTGGGCCCGGCCTGCGTCTGCGCCAGCGCAACGGTCGTGAGTGGTGCAATCGCGACAGAAATTCCGGACAAGTGCAGAAATTCACGGCGCATGATCAGCATGATCGCTCTCCTTTGCATAGGCGGCTGAATGTTCGCGAGGCCGGGACCTCATGGCTTCGGCAGCGCCTGAGCCGCACTTGCGTTCGGAGGCACGACCGGAGCCAGCGCGAAATCTTTCGGCAATTCCCCGGTCAGCGCGTTCAGGAAGGCGACGATGTCTCGCACGTCCTTGTCGGCCAGCGTCCTGCCGAGCTGCACCTTCGCCATGACGCGCACCGCGTCGGGAAGGGAGGCGACCGAGCCGTCGTGAAAGTACGGCGCCGTCATCGCGACGTTGCGCAGACTCGGCACCTTGAAGACATAGAGATCGTTCTGGTCGCCGGTGATGTCGAAGCGACCCTTGTCGACGGTCTTGCTGCCGGTCGCGGTCCAATAGTCCTGCTGCAGGCCGAATTTCTGCAGCATGGCGCCGCCCACGCCGGCGCCGTTGTGGCACCCGGTACAGCCGATCTCGATGAAAGTGTTGAGCCCCGCCTGCGCCTCGGGGGTGAGCGCCGCGACGTTGCCATCCAGGTAGGAGTCGAATGACGCCCGGCTGACCAGCGTGCGCTCGTAGGCGCCGATGGCGAGGCCGAGATTTGCGGATGTGATCGGGTCTTGTTCCTTCGGAAACGCGCGCTGGAACATCGCGGCATAGCCGTCGATCGCCTTGACCTTCGCGATCCACCCCGCGTGATCCGAATGGCCCGAGCTCACCGCGCCGATCGCCGCCAAAATGGCCTGGTCTTCGATGTCCTTGCGGTCGGCTCGCCAGTGCACCACAGCGTCGCCGGCACTGTTCAAGACGGTCGGCGCGTTGCGAGGATGCACCCGACCGAGCACGCCCATCGACCGGCTCAGCCCGTCGACGCCGTAGAGGGCCGGATTATGGCAGGTGGCGCAACTGATGTGGCCGTCGATCGACCAGCGCGGATCGAAGAACAGGGCCTTGCCCAGCGCCACGCGCTCCGGAGTGATGGGATGCGCCGCGTCGCTGAAGTCAGCGGGGAGTTTCGCGAACAGCTCTTGCGCTTGTTTCAGCAGAGCCGCATCGGACTCCGCCGCGTTGCCCGCCGCCGGCACGACAGCGAGCGTCACGCAGAATGCTAGCATCAGCTTCGGTTGACAGCGCATGTGACCTCCAATCCTGATCGATCGGCACAACGGCATGCGAACGGGTGGAGCGCAGGGGCAGCGAGGCGCACGCTAGCGGCGGTGATTTAAGGCAGTTTTATTGCTCGCGGCCGGTGACCCTGAACCATCGTGGGCTCGTGCCGGGCTTAAATCTGCGGTAAACATCCAGTGATTGGCTCACGCGACCAGCGGCAGCCGGTCGTGATGACATCATCGGGTGAGCGACTTGCGTCTCCTGTTGATCGAGGATGAAGTGCGCATCGTGGAGCTCGTGTCCGCGGGCCTCGCTCGTGCCGGCTTCACCGTCGACGCAATGACGACGTGCGCAGACGCCCACGCGGCCCTGGCGGTCGCGCCCTACGACGCGGCAATTCTCGATCTCGGACTGCCCGATGAGGACGGCATTACCTTCCTGACGGCCATCCGGCAGGCGGGAAACCGCATCCCGATCCTAATCCTGACAGCCCGCGATGCGGTGGAGGATCGTGTATCTGGCCTCGACAGGGGGGCCGACGACTACCTGGTCAAACCGTTCGCTACCGCCGAGGTGATTGCGCGCATCAAGGCGCTGCTGCGGCGGCCCGGAGGCGCCCTCGGCACGGTCCTGCAGGCTGGCAATGTCGCGTTCGACACGATCGGCCGCGACGTGACGGTCGGGAGCTCCCGCCTTGCTCTGCCGCGGCGCGAAAGCGCCACGCTGGAGCTGCTGATGCGCCGGCTGGGACGCGTCGTGCCCAAGACCGTGCTGGAAGAAAAGCTCTACGGCATCGACGACGAGCTGGAATCGAACGCCGTGCCGGTTCACGTGCACCATCTCCGCCGCAAGATGGAGGCCGCTGGGGCTTCGGTCGAGATCCACACGATCCGCGGCGTCGGCTATCTGTTGCAAGAAAGCGAGCAATGAGACTTTTCGGTCCCCGTTCGCTGCAAGTGCAGCTGGCGTTAAGTCTCGCCGCGCTCTATGTCGTTGCGACGGCGGTGGTCTCCACTGCGATCGTTTATCAGGCCTATTCGACAGCCGATCAGCTGAGCAACGAGGACCTGAACCGGCGCGCCCGCCATCTCGCCGGGCTCGCGAAGGTTGGCGAAGGCGAGCAGCCGGTGATCGCGCTTCCCGATTGGCTCGCTTCGCTCTATCGCTCGGGTGCGTTCCTCTATGCGGTCAGATATCCGGCCGGTCCGGTCATCGCCGCATCGGACCCGTTGGTCGGTGATCTCGTATCCCGCCTGCCGGCACCGACCGAACCATCGGCCCATTTTCGCCTCAGACATTTCGGTCCCGGCGAGAAGGATTATTTCGGGCTGACCGTCGCTCTCGGCAGCCCCGTCGGACCGCTGTGGATCACCATCGCGCGCGCGGCCGACGACGATGTGCTCGTCCATGCGTTGTTGAAGGAATTCGTCTACGAGCTCGCATGGATGATACCGCTCGTGGCCGCTGCGACCCTGGCGATCGGCGTATTCGCCATTCGTCGCGGTCTGCGTCCGCTCCGACAAGCATCCGCGCATGCCGCGACCATCGATCCGGGAAACATCTCGGTTCGATTGCCGCAGCGGGACCTGCCGAGCGAGGTGCAGCCACTCGTGGCCGCGGTCAATCACGCATTGGATCGGCTGGAGAAGGGTTTTCTGGTGCAGCGTCAGTTCACGGCGGACGCTGCGCACCAGCTGCGGACGCCGCTGGCGATCCTTACTGCCGCAATCGATAACGTCGGCGGCAACGGCGAGGTGGGTAAGCTCAAGGCAGACGTCGCCAGGATGAATCGGCTCGTCGAGCAGCTGCTCCGCGTCGCGCGCCTGGATGCGGTCGCGCTCGACGTCTCGTCCACGGTCGATCTCGCATCTGTCGCGAAGGACGTCGTCGCCTATATGGCTCCGGTCGCGGTCACCGAGGCGCGTTTATTGGCGGCGCAGGGAACGGACGACATTGTTCAGGTGAAAGGCAATCGATTCGCGATCGAGGACGCGTTGCGCAATCTGATCGAGAACGCCATCGCCTACGCGCCGGCCAATTGCGAGATCGTCGTGAGCGTCGAGCCGGAAGGCATCATCAGCGTCGCCGATCGCGGCCCCGGCATTCCGAAGGCCGACCGCGAGCGAATCTTCGATCGATTCTGGCGCGGCAAAGCGAGCCGCGTGCAAGGCTCCGGGCTCGGCCTCGCCATCGTGCGCGAGATCATGAACGCGCATCACGGGCGGGTCGAGGTCTGCGACAACCCCGGCGGCGGGACGATATTCAAGTTGGTCTTCCAAGCACCGCACCGCGCACAGCGCCCGGTCAAAGCCGTTTCACAGATAACCGGATAATTCCGCCCTTCAACTGCAGCACGTACGCCATCGCCGAGGCCGCTGGCGGCGGCCAATGAATCGAAGAATAGCCTGAGCGCGCCGGCTGCCTTATTCGAGGACGCCGGCCGCATTTCTCTCTCTTGGTTTTGGGCCGCAAGCCCATTGTGCCGAAATGAACGTTCCGTTCCGGCAAGAGAGGTGCGCGGATCATGCGGAAATCCCTCTCGCACAGAGTCAGCGCTGTCCAATAGTCAGACCGGACGCGCTTTGCGGTTCTCCTCGACTATTTTCGCATCATTTCATTGCGACTCATCGAGCTTCCCGCCCGCAACGGAAAACCGAACGTCAATCCGGCGCGGATCTCATTCACCTGGTGACCGCTTGTGATCGCATGACGCAATCCGATGTCAAAGCTGAGGTCGTCCCGTACCTGCCAGATCGCTCCGACCAGGCCAGACACCGTGTGCGACTGATTGAACTCCTCCTCGAAAAATACCTCTGCGACCGGTCGGACTTTCCACTTCGAGGGCCCCTCGACGATCGCCCCGAGGAAAATGTCGCCGTGGTGATCTCGCGTCAGCGCTGTCGCAACGTTCAGATGGATGTTTCCCCAATCCCAGCGCTGCGACACGATGCCTGCCAAGCTCGCGCCGAAGCCGTTGTCGCCAGTCGTGTCCGGAAAAAGCACCCCGAATTCGGTGGCGATACTGGGACCAGTCTGATCCTGCAGACTTCCCGGCCGCAATACGCCTTTCAAGAACGCGCCGGCCGCGGACAGACTGCTGGGGCCTGACGGTGACAGCGGCGTCTCGACCTGCCCCTCGAAGACGGCCTCCCACGCTTTGGTCAAGCCCGAAATTCAATACGACTGCAGGTGCGATCAGCGTCGTCTGGCCGTTCGTCCGCGCCGCGCCTGCCCGCTGGAGCTCGACTTCCAGCTCTCCTTCCTTTGCCACTGCGGCATCGGTTCCATCAAACGGGCGATAGGCGTGTGCGGGAGGATTCCACGCGGCAAGGCCCAGCCACATCACTCCGGAAGCCATCCATGGATAGAAAGCCGATGGGCGCTGGAGGTATCTCCATGGTCGGGCCATCGCTGACCTCATTTCAATGACGGTTGGTCCGGCTTGAAGACCAGGATAGATGCCGGTTGTCCGAATGTCGCGCGCGCCGCGACAAACAGCCGATCCAGCTCCGGGACAAACAGTGAGGTACGCGCACCCGGGGCGGTCGGAACGCGAGCGATCCGCTCATACGCGTCGCCCCGGACGGCAAACACATCGACCACACCCTCGCCGCAGCTGACGTAGATGCGACGTCTGCCCACATCGAGGAATACGTCGTCCGCGTCGCCACACGTCGGCATGCGGGTCACGACGGCGCCGTCGAGCATGGAAAACACACCGAGGGCCGGCGGGCTGCGAAAGATCACGAGGACACGCTGTCCTTCTCGGTCGAGGGCCATGGGAAAGTTTCCGACGTCGCGCATCGACCAGCTCGCGGTTTGACGCCCGGTCAAGCGATCGACGACGGCGATTTCCTTCATCTCCGGAACGTTCACGAAGATGCGCGAACCGAGCGGGTCGAGCTGAAAGCTCTCAGGATGAGCTTTCAATCGAATGTCCGAGACCTTGGCGCCGCTGGCTGCATCGAGCCGGGCCAATGCACCGCTCCCATAGCCGACAAAGACCTCCGCGCCGGCGGCGTCGACTCGAATATTGTCGGCGTCGTTGCCGAGATCCAGCCGACCGGCTTCGCTGTAATCCTTGCCGCCAAACCGCCGCACCGAGCCGTCGCCGGCGTTGGCAACGTAGAGCGTGTCGTTCGACGCGACATAGGCGACCCCTTGCGGCTCCGTCAGTCCGTCGATGACGTGAACCACCTTGTGCGCATCGAGGTCGACGATCCCGACCGTGTTGTTGCCGAGTTCCGCCACGAACAAACGGCGCCGCGCCAGGTCGACCGCCATGTGGTCGATGCGGCCGGCAACTTCGCCAAGCGGTATCTTCGCTTCCAATTGCAGCGTCATCGGCTCAGCCACCTGGGCAGTCGCCTCGACCAGTTCAAACGCGAACGCAGCTACGGCCGCCGAAACAATGGCGACACGTTTGAACTTGCTCATCGGCATGCTCCACAATTACCCTGCGCGAGCGCTGCGTGGGATGCTCCGGCAAGAGCCGCCACAGTGACCAGCAAGACGCAATTTTTCATCCCGTCCTCCTTGATTTCGTCGACCGCGCGCTTGAAGCGACCAAAGTGGGGCAGCGCGCTGATGACCTGCCACCCCGCCTTTTGGTCGACCTGCGGCCGCGCCTTCGACTTACATCCCCGTCGCCGGCTCTCCCGAGACGAGATCGTAGTAGGTCGTTTTGGCCGTATTGCCCTGAGCCGTCATCACCTCGAACACAGGCTTGCCGTTGCGGACTTTCTCTTTCACAGAGAACACCGTGCCCTCTGCTGAGGCCTTCTGGATGACTGCCGGTATCGTCACTTTGGTCGTCGACAGCAACGTGTGGTACTGCGCTGCACGCGCGATGTGTTTGAAATCGGCAAACACTTCTTTCTTGGGCGTCCAGCTGGCTCCGGTCGCATCGCCCTTGTATTCAATGAAAGAATTGTCCTCCGACGCGGTGTCGAAGCCCTTTGCCGAGGTGTAAACCGACAGCATGAGCTTGCCGCCTTCCATTTCGTACTTTGCTTCAGTGGGCACTTCTGTGCCTTTGGCAACCTGAGCTATTCCCTGCAACAAGCTGAGTTTTGCGTCGCTCATGGCCTTAATGAGCGTTTGCTGACCTTGTTCTTCACATCGGGCCGCGTAACTGCCCGCAAGCGCCATCGTCACCACGGCGACGATTGATACCAGGACCTTGTTCAGCATGTGTGCCTCCTTCAATGCGTCGCCCCCGCATCGGAAGACTCCTGACTCGCGAGCTCCGGTTCGCGCCTAGCGGCGCGCCGGCGCCCGCTCCAGCACGCCCTCCAGCGGCGCGTTGGCCGAACCCGGTGTCCGCAACTCGACATTCGTTCCTGCCATCCAGACCTCGTAACAACTCCGCCCTTCCTGTCCGTAGTCGGTGCAGAGCTGGCCTTTCTGCACTCGCCACGTCCCGGTCTGCTTCCTTCCCATCTCTTCGCTGGTCAACTTGCCGTCCGGCCAGTACACCTCGCCCCAGTGCACCTGATCGGTCAGCTGCATGCCGCTGAACTTGGCGCGAATTTGCGCGCCCGAGAGTCTTTGAAAGTTCTCCGCGGCCATGCCGAGCGTTGCGAATACAGCAGCGCCGAGCCCCGCGGCCGCAACGGCGACATGCAGCTTGTTCATGCCGCTGCTTCCCGGCTGCTACTTCTTCTGACAAGCCTTCATGCAGCGGTCGTATTCGACCTTGCATGTCTTCGCTGAGTAGTTTGCGGTGCAGGTCTTTTGTTGATCGCGACAGGCCTTGCAATCGTTCGATGGCGCGGCCCATGCAACATCATTGGCCGTGCAAAGCACGAACAGCACCAGCAGAGAGGCGAGACGACGCATGTGGATTTCCTCCCATGGTCAGCGGCAGGCGTTGCTTCCATTCAGCGCCTGCCGGTTGGGATTGATGAACCGACTGATCAGCCAGGGACAGGCGATACGGTCGATCGTCGGATGCTCGCGTCATCCAATTGTGCTCGACATCTTCCGGCGCACGGTGGAGTGCGCCGATCACCAGCCGGTCGTCGGTGTCGAAGGCTTCCGCGCGGCGCACGTCGACAAGCACCGGCGCTGATCCGGTGCCCAGGTGCGCGTAGAGTTCGTCGGGAGAGACCGGGTGGGGTATTCCGTCCATGCGCAATCACCTCGACAAATCGAGTGTTGCGCAGTGCTTGGACGGTACGCCGCCTAATGGGGAGACTGCATTTCCCCAGGGCGCGCACGCTATACCCCTGCGCCCTCGTCTGGCAAGACACTCGATTTTCTTTTCAGGGCACTCGCGCTCGCGCGCTCACGAACAGGTGATCGCTGCGCGAACGTGACGGCCGGGGCTGTCACACGGGGCCGATCAAGACCGCGTCACCGGCGCTTGGATAATTCTGTCTTAAACAACGGCTGCGAACGTCGACGCAGCGCATGTCGCGCACCGACAGTTCGGAGATGATGCAAATCAATCGGACCCTGCTCACGCGCGCCGCAAGCGCTTTCGCGTGCGCGCTCCTCGTAGCGTCCCTGGTGACCGGCTCGAGCTCGTCTGCCCGATCGGAATCTGCGCCGCCGATGGTCGCCGAAGGCGCGGCATCGGTTCGCCCTTGGGTTCGGTACGGCGGCTGGCCGACCCGCGACACGTCGAAATTCAATTCGCTCGCAAAGGTGGTTCACCTCCGCCCCCGCCGGAACCGCGCAAGCTCCCGGCGGGGACCGGCGGAGATCCCGTCATCGGCGAAAAGCTGGCGGCTGACCGTAGCCGCGGCGGCGCATGCCTCGCCTGTCATGTCATGGGACCGGCGGGCGGCGCGGACCTTCCAGGCAATGTCGGCCCCGATCTGTCGGAGATCGGAAGTGCGGGACGTGGGGACGAGTGGTTGTTCAACTACGTGAATGATCCGCGCGTCTACAATCCCGGCTCCCTGATGCCGCCGTGGGGCACGCACGGCATCTTCAATGACGAGGAGATCGGCCATATCGTCGCGTTCCTCAAGACGCTGACGGCCGCGGCGAAGTTCAAGACGCCGCTCGACGATCCCGAACGGCGTCCTTTGCCCGTGGAGAAGCGCGACAATCTCGACGCGCTGATCAATCCGGCGATGTGGGCGGTCGAAGACCGAGCGCCGGCGCTGTGGGCAAGCGCTGGTCCTTCCGATCGCTCGTGCGCGACGTGCCACGCCAGCCCGCAGCAATCGTTCAAGGCCTGGGCCGCGGCGATGCCGAAATGGGAACCCCGCCTGGGCAAAGTGCTGGGAGTCGAGGAGTTCGTCACGCGTCACGCCAAGGCTACCACCGGCCACATCTGGCTCATGCAGAGCGAACCGAATACGGCGTTGTCGATCTATCTTCGCTTTCTTGCAAACGGCACCCCGATCAAGATCGACACCGAAAGCGATGCGGCGAAAGCAGCCTACGAGCGCGGCAAATTGCTGAGCATGCGCAAGGTCGGCGCCCTCAATTTTTCCTGCGCCGACTGCCACGCCTCCGACAAGGGCGCCCGCAAGTGGATCCGCGGACAATGGCTCGGCGAGCTGAAGGGGCAGGTCGACCACTTCCCCACCTGGCGCACCAGCCAGCAGGCCATCTGGGACATCCGTAAGCGCTTTCAGTGGTGCCAGGTGGCGATTTGGGCGAACGATCTTCCGCCCGACGCCGATGAATACGGCGATCTCGAACTCTATCTCGCCGCTCAAAGCAACGGACAAAAGCTGAGCGTGCCGGGCATCCGGCATTAGCCTCCGCCATGCTGGCGCAACTTTCGTGTGCACGTGTGAAGTGCTGAAAGGCCCGATCACAGCTCGCGCGGCGAAGCGCAATGGTCCTGTGTCAGCGCGGCCGTGCCAACGTCCCTTCGAGCAACGGAAGATCGGTCCCCTTGCGCCGCAATTCCAGCTTCGTGCCGGCGGCCCAGACCACGTAACAGCTTTCGTCCTCTTTCGGTCGCGTCAGGCACAGCTCGTCGCCGCGCACGCGCCACTTGCCGGCTGTCTTCTTTCCCATGGCGTGACTGGTCAACACGCCGTCGCGACCGAACACATCGCGGGAATGGACGCCGTCCGACAGCTCCATGCCGGAAAGCTTGCTGCGGATCTGCGCACCGTCGAGTTGGCGGATCGTTTCGGCGGCGAAGCTGCTGCCGTGTGCGGCCAGAAGGAGTGCGACTGCGGCAAAGCATGCAGGAAAAATCGACATGTCATGGCCTCTCTGACCAGGGCAGCGGCTCGATGGCGATCGAGTCGAAGCGCGTGACGTTGTCGTCCTCGGTCCACAGCGCGACGTGACCGTCGCCACGGAACGATCCATCCCACGCGGTAAGCACCAGCTTGTTGTCGAACCAGACCTCGAAGCGGTCGCCCTCGGCGGTGACGCCGAGCGTCTGCCACTCGTTCATGAATACGTCCGCATCGATGCCGGCGATCCGCTCCTTCACCCCGTCGGCGACCCGATAGAGGTCGAT
>Ga0081540_1000398_pt1 | contig 43063 bp, 32 predicted proteins | sample TabmetS2T1R1_FD_71024 | JGI IMG/M metagenome (GOLD analysis project Ga0081540, IMG submission 71024) | Tabebuia heterophylla rhizosphere microbial communities from the University of Puerto Rico - S2T1R1 | ecosystem: Host-associated > Plants > Roots > Rhizosphere ...
TATTCGAACCGGAACAACGGCGTCATGCTCGGACAGCGTGGAGAATTGAACGCGACGCTCGTCCACCGCCGTGAACACCATGGGGATGCTGGAAAAGACCTCGGATCTGTGGCGTTGAACAAAGGCAGCTGCAGGCGCACCAATGCTTACAATGAGGTCAGGCTGCTGCTCAGCGAACAGCGCGCGCAGGTAGGCGACGAAAGGAACCTCCGGGTCTTCTTTCTTGAAACGAGCCGTCACCAGTGAATGGTCAGTGATGTCCAGCTGCCACGGCGACTGCCGCTGGAGCTCGCTGCGAATGGTCTTGCCATATTCGCTCCATGGCTTGAAATCTTGACCAAATGAATGCAGGAGCACGATCCTCTTGGCCTCGGCCGCAGTCGACTCTGGCGCCACGAACAAGAAAGCTGTGATGACCACCAACACAACTAGGCATTTCATTCACAGAACCCCCGAAGCGCACTCTTGAGAAGTCCCTCATCGCTGGAGAGTCCCTCATCGCTGGCCGAATGTACGAAATGGTGCGTATAGCCTGACAACTCCGACCGAAAATACAAAATAATTATTACGGCGCGTTAAGACTCGAGGCCTGATGAATTGCGACTAGTTCTGAATTGCGACTAGTTCCAGAGCAGTGGATGACGGAAAAGTTCGATGGTTTGAGCCAAACAGACATTTCGAGCAATCGCCGTGTTGGAAACTGGTACTCAATGAGCCATGCGGCAGGAGATCACCAGCATCGCGGAATTAAAGGAGGAAGGACGAATCGTAGGGCCCAGATCGAACTCGGGGAAACGTATCCTGCCGATATCTCGTTCCTGCCGGCGCCTCTCACCGGCTGGTAATCCCTTGCCTCCACGCTGCACTCAGTGCATGGCGCTTCGCTGCCGTGCTCAGATGTCGCGCGGAAAATAGGTGCGCGATTTCGATAAAAGCCCGAATTGTCAGGGGAGAGCGCACCAGAGATATCCACTACTTTGAATTGCCGTCGCGAGGTCGTGGAATGATTTTCTTTGCAGTCTCCCTTGGTATTGCCGGGACATTTCTTGTCAGTTGCCTGGCCCTCCTGAACTACGGCCGGCATCTAGGCCTGACGTATCTGCGGCAGAATGCTGCCGCGATATGCAAGGGCTCGCTAGGGTCGAAGGGGCGGTATTCATTGTAATCGGATTGCTCTTGGCATTTGCTATTTCGGGCGCCCTGCAGCGGTTCGACGAGCGCCGACAGCTCGTGATTCACGAGGCGAACGCAGCGAGCACGGCCTACGATCGTCTGGCGTTATTCGAGGGGGAAGACGCTCATAAACTCCAAACGCAACTCAAGGCCTACGTACACGCTCGGATCGAGCTTTATCGAATGCCTCACGACTTCTCGCTATGGGAAGCTGGTGAAGCCTTTTCTCGCGAGCAGCAGGACAAAATCCTCCAACTCCAGGCGAGCCTTTGGAACGCCACGGTTGCGGCGTGTCCACAGGCCAACTATCGGCCGGCATGTTCACAGGTCGTGCCGGCACTCGATAGATTATTTGAGGTCGCGCGACTGCGCATCGGCGCCAGCGAAAAGCATCCACCTCAGATATTCTACGTTATGCTGTTCGGCCTTGCCCTAGGAGGTTCGTTACTTGCCGGTTTCGGTATGGCTGCCGAAGGCGCGCAGCTGGATCCACATGGCAATTTTTGCCGCAACTTTGACGATCATGCTTTACGCCGTTACGGACATGGAATTCCCACGACTAGGGCTGATCAACATCGAAGCCTTCGACCAGTTTCTCGTTGACGCCCACAAGCAAATGCGATGACAGAAGCTAGCTTGCGTTATCCTGTTGCCCTGCTGATAGTTCTAAGGGCGCGGAGGTACCGTTGTCTCGACCTTGACGCATATGGCGATCGACTGGCACTGTTGCATGAACGGTGGTGCCGTTAGCGCCAGAATGAATTTGAAGATTGCCACCGAATTGCTGTATCCGGGCGATCATACCTGGGATGCCAACCCCCACGCGGAACGGCTTACTGCTCTGGTGTCCGATGACTTCCCCAGCACCCTGCCCGTCATCGCTGATGACCAAATCCAGTTTCTTGCCTACACGTCTGAAATTGACGCAGACGCACGTCGCGGAGGCGTGGCGGTACACGTTGGTGAGTGCCTCCTGGACAATGCGGAGTAGGGCTTGTTGAAGCGATAGCGATAACAGGTCGACGCTGGGGCATGCATTCACCATGATCTTCAGGCCGGTCCGCGTGCTGAACCCCTCAACGTATCGTCCGAGCGTCGCCGACAATCCCTCACTTTGCAGGTCTGGTGGGTACAGGAGATAGGTGACGGCGCGCAGCTCTTTTGCGGCTTTGTCTAGCGATCCATTAATTTCATCTAGTATGTCAAGTATCTTACCTTCTCCGGCAGTATCCGCTCTTATCCTCATCAAGTTGAGGGCCTCTAGCACTCTGTGCAAGCCCGAACGGACTACTGCGTGATCGTCAGCGATCAGTATGCGTGTCATTGCTCCGGCGCTACTACGTTGCGGTAGTCTGCGCCAAGCTTAGTTGTGACGAAAATTGTTTGTCTGTAAATAACCTTACATTGCCGCGACTTATAACAGCCTCCTGAGTCGAATTATTGCAGAAGACGTACGGTGCCGCTACGTTCGCGCTCCATCGGAGCCGCAGGAGATTTGATGATGTTCGTGCGAAGAGCCGCCGGGGCCTTGCTCGCGAAACCTGGCGTGTGGGATGGTGCACCAGGGGACGATGACTTGGCCGGAGCTATCATAGTCCGAGCAGGCATGGCGAGTTCTCTTGTCTCGAGCATCGGCGTGACCGTCTCTGCATTAAGGCCGGCGCCGCATGACCGCTGTAATCTGTGATCTTTGGCAAGCACGACACCGAGGTCAAAAAGATCGTCTCGGGAACAAGCCGCACCAGCCTAAGATCTGCAATGAATGTGTATTATTCTGCATCGCCTTCAGGATTTGAGAAGATCGCAAATCGTTTGCGGAAGGGGTCGGACACAGCCTGGTCCATCCCGGTCGCCCAGCGAAGAACGCCCCTGACAGATGGCTTCCTCATCGTTGGGTCTGTGCTAAACTGAGCCCTAGGGGATGTCTGCACGGCTTTCCTTTGCGGCACACGCATGATCGAGTTTCTTTACATCCTTGAGCCGCTAGCCAAGACCCTTGCTGCTTGGATCGTGCCGCTCGCAGTCGCCGCTTACGTAGTGACTTATTTTGTTATGGCCCTTATTTCCGTGATCGTATGGAAGAACGGGCGTGACCCGACGATCGTTTCATTTGTGGGAAAGATGGCGGGTCAGCGGAGCCTCAGGCGTGGCACGAACGCCGATTAGGCCCACGCCGGCGGCCGCGCATCGACCTACGTCATCAAGTGGTATTTCACAATCTTCGGCGCCTTCGCAGCGCTCGTTTTCAATCCATTGCCTGGTCGATTGGATTGGTGACAGGGGATAGGGCTATCAGTGGTGATCGAGCGCGTCGGTGTTTGATAGCGATCCGCGCGGCATTTGACATCTCGCCTCAACCGTTGACCGTGCGGTAGGGCGCGCTTGCATCTGACCCAACGCCAAAATGAGCTGCTTATTATCCGAGTAGGGATCTAGGGCTAACCCTGATTTCGAACCAGTCCCGGGCCGCTTACAAAAGCCGTTCCCCCGAAAAGAAGGAGCAAGGATATGCTTAAGCTAGCAATCCCGATTGCCTTTGCCACCTTGGCCTTAAGCTACGTGCCAGGTCACGCCTGCGATGATGAGGCGGGTTATAGTGGCTACTCCTATGCGGCGCCTGCCGTGCGGCGGACTGTTGCTTATGGATATGCGCCTGCCGTGAGCGGCTACTACGACGACGACTATTATGGCGATGGCTATTATGGCTACGGCGGCCTTGGTTTGGCGGTTGGAGCAGGCGTAGCCAGACGCGCCTATTGGCGCAACCGGGTTGACAACCGAGCGAATTGGCGAGGAGGACGCGGCTTTGTTGCGGCGCGCTCGGGAGGTATTGGGCGCGTAGGCGGGATTGGCCGCGTTGGGGGTGGGGGCCGTATAGGCCGACGCTAAGAATTTGGGGACGCGGACGAAGATTGCGAAGGGGCCACCACCGGCCCCTTTTGCATGTAAAGGGGCCTAGCGTAAGGGACCTGACCAAAAAAACGGGCACCTTCCGGGGGTCGGACGATGCCCTATTGGTCAGCTCTAAGGGTGTATGGGGTATTGCGAGAGCTGAGCGACGCTACAACGGGTGCGGAGCGTTCCTATTCCTGGCCGCGACCCCGACATAGACCTCACAGGGTCGCGGCAAGGACGAAACTTCGTATGCTGCCCTTAAGCTGCTTCACGGCCGGATGTCCCTCGTGGCTTCTGTCGGATTCCTGCGCCGCCACGACGATAAGACGCTCAATTTGCTTGTGGCGATGGCCAAGAAGCACGGCATCAAGCTGATTTTGTGCGAACCCAACGACGGTGGCAGCATGTTCGGCGCCGTCCAGCAATACCCCTATGATTGTGGTGTGGAGGACGCAGACTGGAGCACCGTCGCAAAGGAGCAATGGATCGTCGATACCGTCGAACCCGTGATGAACCAGCATCGTCTGATCGGATGTCCGTCGGTGATCGAGCAGGACGTCGAAAGCACTCAGCCGATTGACGGGGAACATGGTCCCCTCTACCGCCTGTTCTATCAGAAGACGTGCGTGGCCTGAGCCAAGGGCGCGCTCGCTCAGAATGATAGGTTCGATGCCTTCGCGGGTGCCATAGCTTATTTCGTTGAGCACATGGCCCGCGACACACATATGGCGGCGCTGGATCACAAGGCCCGAGAGTTCGACAAGGAGCTTGAGAAGTTCATCAAGCATGCCTCGTCGGAACATGGCACTGCCTCACTGCGAAGGTTCGCTTCGGCAATCATGCGCGCGGAAAAGTAACGAGCAGACCTAGGCCGGAGCCGAACAACCACGCCCCAGGGTCTTCGTGGTCCGCGAGCTTCAGCAGCGCTTTGTCCCCGAAGATTGGCAGGCGGAACCGCGGCCCGCGAACCTTACGATCAGTCTCAGGCTGGGCGCTGCCGCGTGTAAAGCGCCAAGTGCGTACGATTTCGGACCGTCCCGGTCATCGGATACTGCTGCAAAGAAAGGCGCCCGAGCGGGGAAGCGGGCTAGCGCGCAGAACCTATTCGGCTTCTGCTGTCGCGGATGGAAGCGGTCTGGGCGGAGCACGGCAGTAATCAAGGCTCGCCACTTTCGGTTCCGCCGCATCTTAGGCAAGAGACTTAGTACGGTACCCGCACACCGATTAGCATCGGCTCCGCTGGCTTGCTGCGCTACCTCGGGGGAGCGGTGGCGCCTTGGGCGCCCCCATCATGTCGCTCGCTATTCTATGCCAAATTGATGCCTGCAAGCACCGCACGCACAGCGTGCGCGCTTTAATCGACGAAGCCAAGGCAAGGGGTAAAACGCCGAGCAGCAGATCCTCTTGCAAGGCCGAGCTGCTTCGCACGTTGGAAACGCACCTTGCCCCGACACACAGCTGCAACTCGGACAAGACATGCGTGCTCGACGCTTTTAGACGGTGCGGCTTTCGGAGCCGATGCCATGAAAGCCATCGGTTAGGCTTTCGATGAGGCCTGGGCCGAGATTGCTAGCAACTTCGGCAACGTTCCCTGCGATATCGACAACGCACGCTTGAGGCTCGCCAACGCCCTCTTATCCATAGCTAGTGAAGACCGCCGTGACGTGGAAGTCATGAAGCGCGCTGCGCTGCAGCGGATGACCATCGACCCCAATTAACGAATTTCTGCTGGCGATCGAGCAAAGCCGCTCGCTGCCGAGAGAAAGACTATTTTCTTACCTCGTCTTTCTTACCTCGTCGGTCGCGGATTGGGCCATTTTGCTCGTCACCTCTTGCATGAGCTTGGCCATCGCGCTGAATTCTTTGCCGTAGTCCTCCGCTGCCTTCTGCCAGAAATCAGCGTAGACAGACCAGACCTGATCAGGTGTGGAGCAATGGGCAAGGCGTTGCATCAACGTGATGTCTTCCTGGAGGCGATGACCCATAAACTCTTGGCACTCACTTGCTATCGTGCCGAACCCCTCCTGTGCTTCGGCATTCCCCTTGAAAATCGCAGCTAAGAACGGGTTCCACATACCGGCGGTGATGGCAGGGTTCAAAAAAATGTTCGAGCTTAGCGCATTGCCATAGCTCGCTTGGTCTCGGGTAGGCATGCGCCTTCCTCCAAAAAATATTAGTTAGTTATGTCCCGCACGTGCAGCACCCCAATGCGCAGGGCCTAGCCGACACAATCGGGGTTATCCCCGTATTTGGTTGGCTGTCATTTCCGCGACGAGCCGTCTGTGGCGATGAAGACGCGCCGACTGATCGGTGGGGCAGCGTTTGCGCCTGAGACGCTCCAAGGCATCGGACAAGCATTTGATGAGGCAGAGGGCGGCACGGACGTTCGTGCACCGAAGGCCGGCGCACGCGAGGCCATGGCAACGGACGACCGCTCAGGTATCCGGCCGCGCCCGGCAGGTTGGTCCGGCAATAGCTTCCTTCGGCAGGCTCCCCCGAGTCTTTGGCCCTTACTTCGCCAAAAGCTCAGCTTAGGCTGTTAGCCTTTGTGACCTAAGGGGTACGTACATGTTCCAGAGATTGTTGATTAGCGCAGCTGTCGTACTGGCCTTTGCACTCTCAGCCACAGCAGAAGAGAAATCCAGCAAAGAGAAAGAAAAATCCGGCAAACCTGCATTCAACCTCAACATCGGCGGCAAAAAGGACGGTGTGGGTGTGGATGCAAAGATAGACCCAACGAAAAAGGACAATCCGCTGAGCAGCCTCAAAGTTCAAATTGGGGGTGACAAGAAAGAGAAAGAGAAGGCCAAAGGCGAGAAACCCGAGAAATCAAAATAGCTTTCTGCATTAGCCTGTCTGTGACAGACTAAGCCCTAGGGATGTCTCTAGGGCCATTTCTTTGGCCTCGCTCCTCCATATTCTGCACGTTCTTTACTTTGTAGCTAAGGCTATTGTCATTTTCTTTCTGCTATTTGTAATATTCTATGCGATAGTCTACATCGCTTCACTGTTTATAGGTTTGACTTTCTGTAAGAAAGAAAAGGACCCAAGGATAAAACCCTTCTGGAAGACCATAGGGAAGAAAGAACCACTAAGAGACAGGGAATGAGTGGCTAACCTAGGTCGCCTTTTTTGTCCGCGTTATATCTCTTCTTCAATAGAAACACATTCAATAGGGACACAGCTTTCTAGGTCGTGTGCTGCCTTTGCTCGAAAGCGTGAGACAGGGTTGCGAACGGTGTCACTTTCCAGTCAGAAACTATGGAAACACATATGAAAAGTGAGGCTCGCTCTGAACCGCTCAAGGAAGCGTTCAGCACGAACGATGCCTTGAAGGCTTCACCGCCATGCGTTCTCGTGGCTCGCAAGGTTTCTTGGCTGATCGATGGGGCGTATGCGAACAGCGCAGTCAAATGGCGGGCATCCTGGCCGGAGTCGGGAGCCATCAATCGCCAACGTATAGGCAAGACCAAGAAGACCGTGCTGGCCCCGCCCTCACCAAAGGGCTAAGACTTATTGGCTTCCGTATAGCCAAGGGGGCAACGATGATCCAGACATTGGCAATCAGTTTGACCGCTGCCTTGCTATTCGCGATCGCAACGGGGTCAGCGAGTGCACAAAAGGCTAAGGGCACCGATATCAGCCCTTGGACCGTCACGCATGGAACGAACACGGGATACCAGAAAAAGACCGCTAAGGGTCTGAAGGCCAAGACGGCCCCAAAGAAAGGTATCCAAGTGGGGACGAGTGATCTGCAAAATGCTGAAAGCGTTCGCTCTCAAAACAAGAAAAATAAGGGCCTGCAATCGAAACAGCCCTAACGTAACCCTCGGATTCCCGACGCTTCACTTCGAGAAAGAAAGCCTAATGTAGTCTCTCTGCCCTTTGACGAACGGGGAACTCATGATCCCGGCATTGGCAATTGGTTTGGCCGTGGCTCTAGCCGTCACACTCCCAGCCGTTGCGGCAGAGAAAAAGCCAAAGAAGGAAGATAAGAGTTCGGTGAACTTCGCAATCCAACACGGAACGAGCGACCTCCAGAACAAGAAAACCAAGGGCATGAAAGCGAACCCAAAGGGAAGCAAGGCTACCCTCACAAAGGGATGGCCTTCAAAAGTAGGTAACTAAAGCCTCGCATGAGGTGCTTACGCGGCCCTAGGGATAACCAGGCTCTAGGGCTTCTTCTTTCTCAAAGGGCGCATTGGCATATCCACAGAGCACCCTCGGTCAAATCGCAGAACTTCTGTCCGAGAATTTGAGGGTGTAATGCATCCCCGATGGTGACCCACCACCCCCCACAGGTACGCCTCTGCCCCTAGAGTGGTTGTTACAATAACAAAAGTGGTCTTGGTCGGCTGGACGCGCCGATGAGGGCAGCGAGCCGTCAGGCCTTGGCGCAAAGGGGTTGCCTGACGTGACGAGAAATCTGCGCCGCGTCATTGCGCCCTCATTACTTTTCTTGGAGTGCCGAGTCGCGGGGAGGCACAGGAGAACCCTCTAAGTCCTTGGTGCCCCAGGAGGGACTCGAACCCCCACACCCTTGCGAGTACCAGATTTTGAGTCTGGCGCGTCTACCGGTTCCGCCACTGGGGCCCAGGGGGCCTTGGCCTGTCGCTGCGCCCGCCCGGCAGGGCCGAGCGGGCGAACGCCAAGCCGGATGGTCATGTAGCCCGCCGCTCGAAGGGGACGCAAGGGCTTGGGCGCCCCTGCCGCGCCCGCGCCAAGTCGGGCGCCCGGGGCAACCGGGCGCCGCTGGTTTGCCTATTTCGCCTTCTCGTAGGGATAGACCAAATCCCCGGTCTTCAAATCATCGGGCGTCAGCACGGTCTGATAGGACATGCCGCGGTACACATCGATGCCGTCACCCTGCTTGATGCCGTGATACTGCACCTGCAGCATCCGGCCCTCGGCCCACTCGCCATTGTCGGCGAACTTGATGCTGCCGTGGATGGTCTTGAAGGTGGTCTTCTTGATGTATTCGGCAAGCTTGTCGTCGTTGAGCGTGTTGGCCCCCCGCACGGCATCACCGAGAACCTGAATGTAGGCGTAACCCCAGCCGCCCAGGTAGTAGCCCAGCGGATCGACGCCTTCGGCCTTGGCGCGCTCCTGGTACTTCTTGAAGAACTCCTCGGTGCCCTCGTACATCATCTTCTTGTCGGGCACCCAGGTCTCATAGTTCACAAAGCCGTTGAGGAGCGGCCCGAGCTGGTTCTTGAACACGGTCGCCTGCAGCCCAACCATGGCGCCGCCGATCAGCTTCGGCCGATAGTTGAGCTCGTTTACCGCCTTCACCATCCCGACCGAGTCGAGCGGATATGAACAAATTGTAACGATGTCGGGATTGGCCGCCTGGATGGCGCGAACGATGGGCGCGAAGTCGGTGGTCGTCGGCGGGTAGGTCTTGTCGTAAACGATCTTGAGATTGTGCGCCTTGATATTGCTGCGCGCGCCTTCACAGGCGTTGCGTGAGAACTCCTGGTCGGCCGCGATCAGCGCCACCGTCTCCGGTTTGGGCTTCTGCTGCATGCCGACGTCGAAAAAGCCCTTGGTGAAGGACGGTTTGGTGTCCTGCCCCGTGGGAATCATGGCGAAAAACTTCGGATAATTGAACTCCGAGTTGACCGCCAGGCCAAACAGAATGATGAAGGTCTTGCCCTTTTGCATGATGACCGGCATCGCCGGCGCCGCCATCGCCGTGGCGTAGGGGCCGAGCACCAGCTCAACCTTGTCGACGTCGAGCAGCTTGGTGTAGATGCCCGGCACCGTCGATGAATTCGACTGGTCGTCATAATAAACGAGCTTGACGGGCCTGCCGAGCAGACCGCCCTTGGCGTTGGTCTCCTCCTCCCAGATCTTCATGCCGAGCAGCGCCTGCTTGCCGTTGGCGGCCAGCGGCCCGGTCAGCGCCATGGAAAAGCCTATTCTGATGGGCTCCTGCGCCGCAGCGGCGAATGGGCCGATCAGCGCGGCCAGTGCCAGCGCCGCGCCGGCAATCCCGCCCAGCCGCCAGCCTCTCCTTTGCCTGATCATTGTGTTTCCTCCCGAACTCTTGCCTGCAAATTGGCCGACACTCTAATGGAGAAGTTGAGCCGAGGCCAAGGGCGGCCTGCCGACCGCCGCCGCGCCACCGCCCGCGGTCCGCCCAAAGCCATGGGACACGACGGCAACGCTGAGGCAACGTGTCGTACCGGCTGGGACGCCGCCCGCGCGGCGACCACCGGGCGCCGGCGCGCCGCCGTCAACCCCGGAAAGGGTGACCATTCAACCTCTTGACAGAAGGGAGCAGAGTCTGGTCAACCTCGCCAAGCAGCGCGTCGGGGGCGATGCCCACCTGGATGGCTGCCACACCCATTTATAGCCAAACTGTCAGGCTATCGGCCACGCGCAGGCCGTTTTAGAAAATGTGGGGTTGCGGTCCGCACCGATACTGGGGAGTGAAGCTGATGGCGGTCCTGATCGAGGCGCGCGATTTGCGCAAACGCTTTGGTGCAATCAACGCGGTCGACGGCATCTCGCTGGAGGTCGCGAAAGGCGAAGTGTTGGGCTTTCTCGGCCCCAACGGCGCCGGCAAATCCACCACCATGAAAATGCTGACCGGCTTCCTGGAGCCCGACTCCGGCAGCGCCTACATCGGCGGCATCAGCGTCGCCGAGCAGCCGATCGCAGCAAAGACGAAACTCGGCTACATGCCCGAAGGCGCGCCGGCCTACGGCGACATGAACACCCGCGGCTTCCTGCGCTTCATCGCCGAGGTGCGCGGCTTTGACGGCGCCGAGGCCGAGCGGCGCGTGCAGGCGGCGGTAGAAAAGGCCGCACTCGCATCGGTTCTTGAACAGAGGATCGAGACGCTCTCCAAGGGCTACAAGCGCCGGGTCGGCATGGCGCAGGCTATCCTGCACGATCCGCAAGTGCTGATCATGGACGAACCAACCGACGGGCTCGATCCCAACCAAAAGCACCACGTGCGCAAACTCATCACCGAAATGGCCAAGGACAAGGCCATCATCGTCTCCACGCACATTCTCGAGGAGGTGGAGGCGGTCTGCTCGCGCGCGGTCATCATCAACAAAGGCAAGATCGTCGCCGACGGTACCGCCGAATCCTTGATGCGCCGCCTGTCCTATCACGGCACCATCGCCATGCACGTGCCATCGAGCCGCGCCGAGGCCGTGAAAAAGGCGCTGCTGGAGTTCGCCGCCATTCAAAGCGTCGAGACGGTCGGTGCCAGCAACGGCAAGGTTCGCCTGCAGGCGGCGCCGCGCGACGGTGCCCCCGCCGCACCACAGCTTGCTTCCCTCATCCGCACGCGGCTGATCGAGGTGGAAGAGGTGGTGGTGCAGAAGGGCAGCCTCGATGAAGTCTTTCGCGAAGTCACCACCTCCGACGATGGAGCACACCATGGCTGAGCTCTTTCGCAAAACCTGGGCGATCACCAAGCGGGAGTTCGGCGCCTATTTCAGTACGCCGCTGGCCACGGTGTTCCTCATTATTTTCGTGGCGCTGACGGGAGCCTTTGCCTTCTACGTCGGCGGCTTTTTCGAGCGCGGGCAGGCCGACCTGGGGCCCTTCTTCCAATATCACCCCTGGCTCTATCTGCTGTTGGTCCCCGCCGTCGCCATGCGGCTGTGGGCGGAGGAGCGCAAATCCGGCACCATCGAGTTGCTGATGACGCTGCCGATTTCTCCGTGGGAGGCGATCCTCGGCAAGTTCATCGCCGCCTGGGCCTTCATCGGCGTGGCGTTGCTGGCAACGCTGCCGATGTGGCTCACCGTCAATGTGCTGGGCGACCCCGACAACGGCGTCATCTTCGCCAGCTACGTCGGCAGCTTCCTGATGGCGGGGGCGTTCCTGGCCATCGGTTCGTGCATTTCGGCGCTCACCAAGAACCAGGTGATCGCCTTCATTATTTCGGCGACCATCTGCTTTCTGTTGGTGATGAGCGGTCTTGAGCTGGTGCTCGGCAGCTTGCGCACCTGGGCGCCGGAGTTCTTGGTCTCGGCGATCTCCTCGCTGAGCTTCCTGTCGCACTTCGACCGCATCACCAAGGGCGTCGTGCAACTCTCGAGCATCATCTTCTATATCTCCCTCATCGTCTTCGCCCTGTTCGCCAACAGGGTGATTGTCGAGATGAAAAAAGCTGACTGAGGTCGAACCATGCAGTCAATCCTCACCCCCCTGCGTGCCGCCTTCGACCGCTTGACGGCCCACGTTGGACACCTCCCCCGCCATACCTTGGCCTGGATCGGCCTCGGCCTTGGCGCCATCATTCTGCTTTCCGTCAATCTGTTCGCCGCCACCGCCTTCCGCTCGGCCAAGGCCGATCTCACCCAGCAGCGGCTATTCACCATTTCCGATGGCACGCGCGCGGTGCTGCGCAACATCGATGAGCCCGTCAGCCTTCGGCTCTACTTTTCCAAGCGCCTCGGCGAGGCGGCGCCGTCCTATGCCCGCTATTTCGAGCGCGTGCGCTCGCTGCTCGAGCAGTACCGTGACATCTCGCGCGGCCAGCTCGAAATCGCCGTGTTCGACCCGGAGCCATTCTCCGATGCGGAGGATCGCGCCGTCGCCGCCGGCCTGCGCGGCATCCGCCTCAACACCGAAGGCGAAACCGGTTACTTCGGACTGACGGGCAACAACTCGACCGATAACGACGCCTCGATCGCATTCTTCAGCAATGACCGCGAACCCTTCCTCGAGTACGACGTCACCAAGCTGATTTACAATTTGGCCAACCCAAAGAAGCGCGTGGTCGGACTGCTGACCGGCTTGCAGCTCGACGGCGGCATGTCGCCGATGGCGATGATGGGCGGTGGCCGGCCGCAACCGCCGCAGATGATCATGGAGCAAATCCGCGAGTTCTTCGAGGTCAAGTCGATCAACCAGGACGCCAAGGAAATCCCGGCCGACGTCGACGTCTTGATGATTGCCCAGCCCGACAAGCTGACGCCAGAGGCCGCCCTTGCGGTCGACCAGTTCGTGCTCGGCGGCGGCAAGGCGCTGGTGTTTGTCGACCCCGTCGCGGAGCTCGGGCGCATGGGTCCGATGGGCGGCATGGGGCCCGGCACGCCGACCGCCGACTTCGTCAAGATCTTGCAGGCGTGGGGGGTCAACTTCGATGCCAGCAAGACCGTCGGCGATATCGCCAGCGCGCGCCGCGTGCAGTTCGGCGGCGGCGCCCGGCCGGTGGTCACCGAATACGTCGCCTGGTTGACGCTCGACCGCTCGCGGCTCGATGAAAACGACGTGCTGTCCGGGGGTGTCGAACGCATCAACCTGTCGACCCCGGGCTTCCTCAGCAAGGCCGAAGGCGCCAAGACCCAGGTCGCGCCGCTCTTGATGACCAGCGCACGGGCGATGCAAATCCCCGCCGACAAGTTTGCCGGCATGCCCGATCCCGTCGGCCTGCTGCGCGCCTACAAGCCCGAAGGCAAGGCCCTGATGCTTGCCGCCCGCATCACCGGGGAGGCCAATACCGCCTTTCCCGACGGCGTTGCCAAGCCGGCCCAGCCCAAGCCCGCCGATGCCGCGGCGCCCGCCGCCGACGGCAAGGCCGAGGCGCCGAAGAGCGAGGCCAAGCCCGAAGAGGCGCCCGGCCTCGTCAAGCCGGCGCGCACAAATGGGCGCATCAACGTGATCGTGGTTGCCGATACCGATCTCTTGTCCGATCAGTTCTGGGTCGACAGCCGCGAGTTCCTGGGCCAGCAGGTGGCGATCCCGAACGCCAGCAACGCCGCCCTTGTCGTCAATGCGCTCGACAACCTGTCGGGCTCGGACCAGCTCATCGGCTTGCGCGCGCGCGGCGTCGAGGAGCGTCCCTTCAAGCTCGTCAACGAGCTGCGCCGCGATGCCGAGCAACGCTACCGGGAAAAGGAACAGCTGCTCACCAACCGGCTCAAGGATGTACAGGGCCAGCTGGCCAAGCTGGAAAGCGCCGGCGAGGCGGGCGGCGCCACCATCCTGAGCGAAAGCGAGAAGGCGACGATCGAGAAGTTCCGCTCCGACATGCTCGCAACCCGCCGCGAGCTGCGCGAGGTCAAGCGCGCCCTGCGTGAGGACATCGACCGGCTCGACGGCTGGCTCAAGTTCGCCAACATTGCGCTGGTGCCGATTTTGATCGGTTTCGGCGGCGTCGGCTGGGCCGCCCTGCAGCGGCGACGGCGCGAGCGCGATCCCAACAACGGCCGGTCGGGCGGCGATCAGGGAGAAGCGGCATGAAACCCAGAACGATCGCCGAGCTGGCTCTCGTCGCCGTGGTGGCGCTCCTGGTCGCCGCCACCACCTATATTTCGCAGAACCGCTGGTCGCAGGCGAAGGTCACGGGAGCCCCGCTGTTTCCCGGCCTCAGCTCGCAAGGCCCGAAGATCACGCGCATCGAGCTGCGGCAAGGCGACAAGAAACTGGCGCTGGAGCGCAAGGAGCAAAACTGGCTGCTGGCCGACCGCGGCGGCTATCCCGCCAAGCCCGAGGCCGTGCGCACCCTGCTGGTGCGGCTCGCCGAGGCGCAGCTGGTCGAGCCCAAGACCCGCAAGAGCGATCGTTTCGCCATGCTCGAGCTCGAAGATGCCGGCGCCAAGGATAGCAAATCGCGCGAGGTGCGGCTGCTCGATCAGCAGGGCGGGGTCAATGCGCAGGCCATCGTCGGCAAAAAACGCCTGGATGCGTTCGGCTCGAGCAAGTCGGGGACCTACGTGCGCTGGCCCGAAGACGCCCAGGCCTGGCTCGCCAATACCGACGTCGACATCTCCGCCAGCGTGCGCGACTGGGTGCAGCCGACCCTGATCGATCAGGAGGCCTCCAAAATCAAATCGGTAACGGTCGCCATTCCCAACGAGGCGCCGCTGCGGATCGAACGCGAAGCCGGCGATGGCGGCAAGCACAAGCTGGTCTCGATCCCCGAAGGCAAAAAGCTAAAGCAGGGCGGCGACGTCGACGCCATCGTCCGTGCCGTTGGCTCCCTCGACCTCGAAGACGTCCGCAAGCTCGATCCGGCCGCGGCCGGCGAAACCAGCACGGCCCGCTTCGAGACCGACAGCGGCCTCACCGTCACCCTGCGCCTGCGCCGGGATGGCGAGGATACCTGGGTTTCCGTGTCGGCTGAGGGCGACGGCGATGCAAAAAAGGCGGCCGAGGAGATCAGCACCCGCGTCAAGGACTTCGAGTTCAAAATCGCCCCAGCCAAGGCAACGGCGATCCTGAAGCGCCCGGCGGACCTGTTCGAGGCGAGCTGAGCACCGCGATCACCGGGGGGCGAGCAAAGCCCGGCCGCGCGCCGGCCTCACAGCAAACCACCGCCTGACCGCGAACTTGCCGCGCGGCGCGCGGCGCCTTGCTGCGGCGCAAGAGCCCGCATGCGCGGTTATGTCGCCGCTTCCCCTCACCGGCGCCCGCCCTTTCATCACGCTCGGCATTCCACGCGCGGCTCGCCAGCGCGCTCGCACCCCATCCGCTGCGCAAAGAGGTGCGCCAAGCAGGTGAGCCAAGCATCGGCCATCGCGGCCAGCCGCGCCAGGTGCGCGGGCCGCTTGTGCCGCAGCCGGGCTCGACCGCCCGCGCGCCCCGCGGAACCGGGCTCAATTTCGCGATTTGGGCGACTTGGCGAGCCTCCGCGAGCGCGCGCTCGCGCGCCCGTTTCGCGGGGGCCCAGCTCGCCGCGGCACGCCCGCTCAAAGGCGGCGTGAGGGCGGACGAGGGGGCCGCAAGCGCGGCACACGAGGTGCACCGAGGGGCCACCTTCGCGCTATCGACTGCGACCGATCCTGCAGCAGCGAGGGCCGCGGTGGGATGGGGCGGCGGGCGATTTGACACCGGCGCCGACGCTCGGTCGCGTTTGAAAGTGCGGACAATTTGCGACATGCTGCAAGGAACGCACACGACAACACGGTGGCTTTGGGAGAAACGTCCATGAAATCCCGGTGTGGGAGACTTGCCCAATTTGCAGGCGCGGCCTTGCTGGCGCTGGCGGTTGCTGCCGGCGGCGCCGGCGCCGAGACCCCCAAAAAGGGCGGCATCTTGAAGTTCGTCGTCCCCGACGAGCCGCCGAGCTTTGATGGCCACCGCGAGACCACCTTCGCCCTCATTCATCCGATCGCCCCGTTCTATAGCGTCTTAATCCGGGTCGATCCGCAAAACCCGGCCTCGACCACGGACTTTGTCTGCGACTTGTGCACCGAGATGCCCAAGGCGGGCGACGACGGCAAGACCTACACCTTCAAGATCCGCAAGGGCGTGAAATTCCACGACGGCTCGGACCTGACGGCAAAGGACGTCAACGCCTCGTTCCAGCACATCATCTTCCCGCCCGATGGCGTGCAAAGCCCGCGCAAGGAACATTTTCAGATGGTCGAGAGCACCTCGGCTCCCGACGATGAAACCTTTATCATCAAGCTCAAGTATCCATCGGGCGCGTTCGTGCCGGCGCTGGCATCGCCCTACCACTTTATTTATTCCAAGGCCGTCCTCGACAAGGACCCGCATTGGTACGAACAGAACGTGATGGGCTCCGGCCCCTTCGTGTTTGAGGCGCGCGAGGCCGGCGCCGCCGTCCGCGGCAAGCGCAATCCCAACTACTATCACGCCGGCCTGCCCTATCTCGACGGCTTCGAGGCGATCTTTGCCAAGACGCAATCGCTGCGCGTGCAGGCCATCCGCGGCGATCAGGCGGCCATGGAATTCCGCGGCCTGCCGCCCAAGAGCCGCGACGATCTCGTTGCCGCCCTCGGCAAGGACATCACGGTGCAGGAAAGCGACTGGAATTGCCTGCTGATCGTCACCCCGAACAGCCGCAAAAAGCCCTTCGACGACAAGCGCGTGCGCAAGGCCCTGACCCTGGCGCTCGACCGCTGGAGCGGCTCACGCGACCTTTCCAAGATTGCCGTCGTCAAGTCGGTGGGCGGCATCGTCTTCCCGAGCCATCCCTTGGCGGCGAGCAAGGAGGAGCTGGCGCAGCTCGCGGGCTACTCCAGCGACATCAAGGCCGCGCGCGAAGAGGCCAAGCGCCTGCTGAAGGAGGCGGGCGTAACCGACCTCAAGTTCACGCTGGCCAACCGCGCCGTCGACCAGCCCTATACCATCGTCGGCACCTGGCTGATCGACCAATGGAAGCAGGTCGGCATCGGCGTCGAGCAGAAAATGGAGCCGACGGCGCCCTTCTACGCCACCCTGGAAAACGGCGCCTTCGATGTTGCCCTCGAATTCAACTGTCAATCGGTGGTCAATCCGCTGGGCGACACCTCGAAATTCCTGCCCAATGCCGGCGACCAGTATGGCGGCTTCAAGGATCCGGAACTGACCAAGCTCTACGATGCCATGAACAGAACCGGCGACGTGGCCGAGCAAAGACGCTTGATGCGCGCCTACGAAAAGCGCGTGATCGATGAGGAGGTCCACAACTTCATCACCTTCTGGTGGTATCGCATCATCCCGCACCGCTCCTACGTCAAAGGTTGGAAGATTTCGCCCAGCCACTACCTGAACCAGGACTTGTCGATGGTCTGGCTCGACAAGTAGCTGCCCCCTGCCGGCCCCGGCCCGCTTGAGGCCGGGACGGCGGCGGCGAAGTCCGGCCCCCATGTACTTTTATATTTTCAAGCGCCTGACGCTGATGATCCCGACGCTGCTCGGAGCCGCGGCGCTGGTGTTCTTCCTCATGCGCCTGATCCCGGGCGACATTTGCACGCTCAGGCTGGCGACGGGCGGCGGCAGCATCAATCCCGGGGTGGTCAAGGCCTGTCGCCTGGAACTCGGCATGGACCAGCCGATCCTGCTGCAGTTCTGGCTCTTTATTAAAGGCCTCATCACCTTCGACTTCGGCCGCTCGATGTGGACCGGGCGGCCGATCGTCGACGAGGTGGCCCTGCGCTTCCAGCTGTCGTTGCAGGTCGCCATCATGGCCACGATCACGGCCATCCTGATCGCCATCCCGCTCGGCACCATCTCGGCGGTCAAGCAGAATACCTGGGTCGACTATCTGGTGCGCGCCTTCTCGATCGCCGGCGTCGCCATGCCGTCGTTCTGGCTCGGCATCCTCATTATTCTGGCGATTCTCATTACCTCGAAGGCCCTGTTCGGCTCACCCTGGATGCCGCCCATCAAGTACGTCCCGCTCTGGGTCGACCCCGTCTATAACCTCAGTATGCTGATCTGGCCGGCGCTGGCCACCGGCTACCGCTATTCGGCGGTGGCCACGCGCATGACCCGCTCGGCCATGCTCGAGGTCTTGCGCGAGGACTACGTGCGCACCGCGCGCGCCAAGGGCGTGTTCCGCTCCTTGATCGTGCGTCGGCATGCCCTCCGCAACGCCCTGCTGCCGGTCGTCACCATCATCGGCATCGAGTTTGCCTTCCTGATGGGCGGCCTGGTGGTCACCGAGCAGGTCTTCAATCTCAACGGCCTCGGCAAGCTGTTCGTGGAATCCGTCTCCAACCAGGACTACACCATGACGCAAGCGCTGGTGATGCTGGTGGTGACCATCTTTGCCTTCACCAATCTCATCGTCGACGTGATCTACGCGTGGCTCGACCCGCGCATCCGCTACAGCAGGTGAGGCGCACTTCACCATGGCAACGATTTCGCATCCAGGCGACGAGGCGGCACTCGGCGAGGCGCCGCTGCGGCCCTCGCGCTGGCAGCTGTTGGGACGCTTCTGTGCCCAGAACCCGTTGGGCGCCGGCGGTGGGCTGGTCGTGCTGGTGATGATGGTGATGGCGATCTTCGCCGAAGAAATGACCCGCTTCGATCCAACGGCAAACAACTTCGGCGATATGCTGACCGCGCCCAACCTGGAGTACTGGTTGGGCACCGACCAGTTTGGGCGCGATCTTTACACCCGCATCGTGTTCGGCGCCCGCACGGCGCTGCTGGTCGGGTTCGTGTCGGCCTTTGCCGGCGCCACCATCGGCCTGATCTTGGGGGTCGCCAGCGCCTATTTTGGCGGCCTGTTCGACCTCATCTTCCAGCGGGTGATGGACGTGGTGATGGCCTTTCCGCTCGTCATCCTGGCGCTGGCCGTGGTGTCGATCTTCGGTACCGGGGCGCAGAACGTGATCGTCGCCATCACCATCCCCTTCATCCCGCGCTGCGCCCGCGTGGTGCGATCGAGCGCACTGGCGGTGCGGGAGACGCCCTTTATCGACGCCGCCCGCGCCTGCGGCTTTAGCCACACCCGCATCGTGCTGCGTCACATGGTGCCCAACGTGATGGCGCCCTACATCGTGATGATGACGGCGGCGGTCGGCCAGGCGATCCTGATCGAGGCCTCCCTATCGTTCCTCGGGCTCGGCGTGCAGGAGCCGACGCCCGCCTGGGGGCTGATGCTGCGCGGCGGCGCCCAGGAGTATGCAGAAAGCGCGCCGTGGGTGGCGATCTATCCCGGCATCGCCATCTCGCTCGCCGTGTTCGGCTTCAATCTGTTCGGCGATGCCCTGCGCGACTGGCTCGACCCGAAGTTGAAGGTCTAGCCGCCGTGCGGCTGGCCGGCGGGCAATGAACGTGCTCGAATGCCCCCCGCGCCGGCAAACGCCAACGCAATGAACCGCAGGGGAGAGCGCCATGGGTGAGGCCAATCGGGAGAGCTGGCAGGAAATTCGCTACGCCGTTCAAGACCGCGTCGCCACCGTCACGCTCAATCGGCCGGACCGTCTCAATGCCTACACGCAATCGATGGGAGAGGAACTGCGCGCCGCGCTCGGCCTCGCCGAGGCCGACGACAACGTGCGCGCCATCGTCCTGACCGGCGCCGGCCGCGGCTTCTGCGCCGGCGCCGACATGGCGCGCCTCTCCGCCGCCGTGGCCGGCAAAATGACGCTGAAGGTGGACGAGGCCGCGCCCAGCGAAGGCTTGGCCGCCAATTTTGCCCAGCGCAACAGCTATCTGATCGGCTTGCGCAAACCGCTGATCGCCGGCATCAACGGCGCCGTGGCCGGCATCGGCCTGGTGCTCACGCTTTATTGCGACATCCGCTACATGGCCGCCGGGGCCAAGCTCACCACCGCCTTTGCGCGGCGCGGGCTGATCGCCGAGCACGGCATCGCCTGGATGCTGCCGCGGCTGATCGGCCCCATGCACGCGCTCGACCTCTTGCTGTCGGCCCGCGTGCTCGAGGCGGAAGAGGCCGAGCGCATGGGGCTCGTCACCGTGTTGCCGGTCGAGGGCTTCGCCGCCGCCGTGCAGCAGCGCGCCGCCGAGATCGCCAATTTGTCCTCGCCGCGCTCGGTGGGCATCATCAAGCGGCAGGTCTATGAAGGCCTGTTCCAGTCCCTGGCCGAGGCCACCGCCATCGCCAACCGCGAACAGGAGGTGTGCCGCGCAACCGAGGACTTTCGCGAGGGCGTGGCGCACTATCTGGAAAAGCGCCCGCCCAACTTCAGCGGCCGCTGAGGCGCTGCGGAAAAACCGCAATCAACAAGGGGCAAGGGTCGACAGATGCTACCTTTGAGCGGTGTGAAGGTCGTCGAGATCGCCAACAACATCGCCGGGCCCTACGCCGGCTACATCTTGGCGATGCTCGGCGCCGACGTGCTGAAAGTCGAGCGCCCCGAAGGCGACGACGCCCGCGGCTGGGGTCCGCCCTTCTGGCTCGATACCTCGGCCACCTATCACGCCCTCAACCTCAACAAGCGGGGCATCACGCTCAACCTTAGGGATGCCGAGGCCAGCGCCTGGCTCAAGGGCTATGTGGCGAAAAGCGACGTGCTGCTGCACAACCTGCGACCCGGCGTGATGGCGGATCTGGGTTTCGGCAGCGAGGCCATGACCGCGCTCAATCCCCGTCTCGTCTACTGCAATCTGTCGGCCTTCGGCGCCGACGGCCCCATGCAAAAGAACCCCGGCTACGAGCCGATGGTGCAGGCCTTCGCCGGACTGTTTTCCATCAACGGCTATCCCGATCGGCCCGGCGTGCGCATCGGCACCTCCGTGCTCGATCTCGGCACCGGGGTGTGGACGGCGCTCGGCTGCATCGGCGGCCTGTTGCAGCGCGAAAAGTCGGGCCAAGGCTGCGTCGTCGACACCTCCCTGTTCGAGACCGCGCTGGGCCTCCTCACCGTGCACTTTGCCCGCTACCAGGCGAGCGGGCGGCTGCCCGAACGGCATCCCACCGGCAGCCTCGGGGTGGTGATCTTCGAGGGCTTTGCGACCGCCGACGGCCAGGTGATCGTCGCCGCGGCCAACGATCGCCTGTTTGCCAAGCTCTGCAACGAGCTCGGCCACCCCGAGTGGATCGGCGATGAGCGCTACAAGACCAACGCCGCACGCATCGCCAACAAGGTCACGCTGATCGGGGCCGTTGCCGACATCCTGCGGCAAAGGAGCAGCGCCGAATGGGTCGAGCGTCTTGAGAAGGTGGGCGTTCCCTGCGCGCCGATCAACGACATGAGCGTGCTGAAGGACCACCCGCAAACCCAAGCCCTCGAGATCGTGCAGCCGGTCCCCGAGCTCGATCTGGCGCTGATCAGCCTGCCGCTGGCCTTCGACGGGGCGCGTCCGCGCATCAAGACGCGCGCACCCAAGCTCGGCCAGCACAACGCCACCCTGCCGGGATTGCCGAGCGATAAGGACTAACGCCGCCCTTAATAGGCGAATAGGCGAATAGGCGGATAGGCGCGCTTAATAGGCCCGCTGGCCGGAGGAGGCGGCATCCCCGCACGGCACCACCGCCATGTTGCGGCGGTCATTGGACCAACACATTCCCGAGCCGCTCGAGCCGCCCTCCTTTTTGCGCCGGGGCGCGGTGGTTTCCACCACCTGCGGCTTCTTGCGCGCCGGGGCCGCCTTGGCCACGCACTTGCCGTCGCGCTCCATTTCGCCGGCCCCGCAGATCAGGGCACAAACGCGGTTTTGCTGGCCGGCCACGGCCTGCAGCGCTTCCTGCGAGGCCTCGCGGGAAAGCGTAACCTTGGCCTGACGCGCGAACTCGCCCAGCGCGTCGGCGGCCTTCTCGCCCCAGTTGCCGTCGATGCGGCCGGGGTCGCAGCCGACCCGTTTCAGTTCCGTCTGCAGGGCACGCGCCAGCGCGCGTGGATCCTTGCTGACGGCAACGGGTGCGCTCGCCGTGGTGCTGCCGCTCGCCCCGGGATCCGCCGGGGCGGGGGCGCGGCTCGCCTTCTCCGCTTCTTCCACCAACACCCGCGCCAGACCGGCAAAGGTTCCCTTGGGGAAGCGATCGAGATAGGTGCGCAAGACGACCGGCGATTTGCTGTCTTTGACGGCATTCCAGAAGGCGATTTCCATCTCCTTGTCATAGTTGCGCCCGGACGGGGAGGCCGGGGCGCCGAGCACGGGCTCGGGCGGCGGCGCCGGCGCGTCGCGAAAATACACTTGGCCCGTGAGCGAGGTGTGCTCCCAGGGCACTTGCGTGCCGTTGGTGGCCCGCAAGACATCGTTGCGCACCTCGACCAGGATGCCGCTCACGTCCTTGCTGGAGCTCTCGATGTGATTGAGGAGCGCGCCGGCGTAGGGCGAGTTGCGGCCAACCCCGTCGGCGGCGACGTTTCCGGGCTGGGTCGAGAAGCCGATCAGGGTGCCGATCCCGGTCTTGACCTCGGCGAGCCCCGTGCCGATGGTGATGGCGCGCGTGCCCATGGTGCGCGCCAGGTTGCGGGCCAGCGGATTGTCGCGGCAGGCATCGAGCAACACCAGACTGGTCTTGGCTTCGCGCTCCATCTGCTTGAGCACGAGCGACAACGGCAAGGTCTCGAAATCGACGTCGCCTTCGCTGGCGAGGCGCGCATCGATGGGAACGAGGTAGTTCTGGCCGCCGACCTGGATGCCGTGCCCGGCGTAGAAAAACAGGGCCACGTCCGCGCCCTCGAGCGACAGGCCGAACTGGCGGATGCTGCGCTCCATGGCCCGCTTGTCGAGATCGCGCCCATCGGTCACCTGGAAGCCCAGCCGCCGCAGCGCCGCCGTGATGTCGGTGGCATCGTTGCTGGGGTTGCGCAATTCGCTGGTGTTTTGATAGCCCGAGTTGCCGATCACCAGCGCCACGCGCTTGTCCGCGTGCGCCGCGTTCGACGGCCAAAGCGCCAGCAGTGCGCAAACGACGACGCTGATCCGCACCATGATTGATCCCCGCAATTGATCCCCGCTCACACCAGTGACAGGCCCACTCTAGAGGGTCGCGGTGACCAAACTACGTCGGCGATCAAAACCAGCAAAGGGTGCGCGATTGGCAGCGCGGTCGCGGTCCCGACCCGCGCGCCTCCAAGCTCACGCCTGCGGCTTGGCGCCGTTGTGGTACCAGTGATAGATCTCTGCGCCATTCCAATGCAGTACGCCGGCGAACTGGGTCATGTACTCATAAACTTGCTCTAGATATTTGATACGAAAAGGCTGCCCCGAAATATAAGGATGGATGGCGATCGCCATCACGCGCGGCCGCGTGGCGCCTTCCTGGTAGAGCCGGTCGAAGGCGTCGCTGCATTTCTTGAGCCAATAGGCGCCCTCGTGGTGCTGCAGCACCAGCACCGGAATGTCGTTGAGTTCCGCCGTATAGGGCAGCGTCACCAGCGGGCCCCTCGCCGTGCGGATCACGGTCGGCTCGTCGTCATAGACCCAGTCGCCGATGTACTTGATGCCGGCCTCGGCCAACAGTTCGGGGGTCTCCAGCGTCTGCGTCAACCCCGGCCCGAGCCAGCCGATCGGGCGCTCGCCCCAGAAGGCGGAAAGCGTATCGAGCGAGCGCGCGATCATGCCCCGCTGGTCCTCAATCCTGTGGATGGGCATCTGCTCAAAGGCGTGGCCCATGGGCTCCCAGCCGCTGTCGCGCGCCTCCCGGGCCACCCGTTCATAGTCGTGGCACACCCGGGCGTTGATCGACAGGCTCGGCCGCAGCCCCAGGCGCTTGAAGAGCTCAAAAAAACGCCACACGCCGACGCGCATGCCGTATTCGTGCCAGCTCCAGTTGGGGATGTCGGGCAAGAGCACCTGGCCCGTCGGCGGCGGCAGCACCTGGCGCGCCATCGGCCGGGCGATGTCCCACACCTCCAGGTTGACGATGGTCCACACAATGATGCGCGCAGCCCCCGGCAAGGCCAGCGGCGGGCGGTCGACGATGGCCGAATAGGCTGCCCGCTCGCGCGGGGTCATTGGCTCGCTCATGGGACGTCCACCTTCTCAGGTTCCGGCGGGTGCCGCACGCACGCTGGGCTCCTTGATAGCAGATGCCGCGGCGTGGTGGCCACGCTGGCTCTTGGTCACGCCGGCGGCAACGGTTGCGGAGCGCTTGGGGCCACGGCCCAGGCGCGCATTACAAATCGAGATACCCGCGACAAGAACATATGATTTTTGCCGGCGCCCCGAAGCGCTTAAGAGTTTGCCCACAACCGCGCCACGGGTGCCGCCCCATGAACCTTGGTTTTTTCACCATGCCCATCCACGCGCTGGGCAAGGATTGGCGCCAGTCGCTGCGCGAGGATCGCGAAGCCTTCGTGCTCGCCGACGAGCTCGGGTTCGTCGAGGCCTATGCCGGCGAGCACGCCACCGATCAAGCCGAGAACATCACCTCCGCCACCGTCTTCCTGGCCACCCTGGTCGACCGCGTGCGGCGCATGCGGCTCGGTACCGGCACCCTCAACCTGCCCAACACGCATCCCGCCGCCGTCGCCGCGGAAATCGCCATGCTCGATCACCTGCTCGACGGCCGCTTCAATTTGGGCATCAGCCCCGGCGGGCTGATGTCGGATGCGGAAGTGTTCGGCAATCTCGACGCCAATCGCAACGAGATGTTCCTTGAGCTGATCAATCAGGTGCTGGCGATCTGGGCCGGCGATGCGCCCTACGACCTCAAGGGCAAATACTGGAACATCTCCACCTCCCGCACGCTGATGCCCGAGGTCGGCCAAGGCTATATCGGCAAGCCCCTGCAGCGGCCGCATCCCCCCATCGTCGTCACCGCCGTGGCCCCTTTCTCCAAGGGCGTGACGGAGGCGGCCGCCCGCGGCTGGGATCCGATCTCGGCCAACTTTTTGATGCCCGTGTGGGTCAAGAGCCATTGGCCGCGCTACGTCGAAGGCTGTGAGCGCGCCGGGCGCACGCCCGATCCCGCCAATTGGCGCGTCGCCAAGAGCATCTTCGTTGCCGACGACGACAAGACGGCGCGCGACTACGTCATGGCGCCCAACAGCCCCTACCGTCAGTACTACCAATCGCTCGCCACCAAACTGCGCAAGGGTGGCCGCATCGAGCTGTTCAAGGATAGCCGCGACATGCCCGATGAGGCGGTCACGCTCGATTTCATCTGCGATCGGCTGGTGATCTGGGGGTCACCCAACAAGGTCGCCGAGGAGATCTTGCAATTCCGCGACGAGGTCGGCCAATTCGGCACGCTGCTCTATGCGGGCAAGGATTGGCTCGATTATGAGCTCGGGCGCCGCTCGATGGTGCTGATGGCCGAACGCGTGCTGCCCAGGGTCAATGCCTGAGGCGCCCTTGGTGCCTATCCCGGATCGACACGGCTCCAAAACGCATGCTAGGGGGAGCGCCGGTGCGGCGCCTTTGAACCCCATTCAGCGAAAAGGACTTCGCCATGCGGATTGGCATTGCCGGCGTCGGCAAGATGGGTAGCGCGATCGCGCTCAGGCTGCTCGAGGCCGGGCACGAGGTGTGGGTGTGGAACCGCACGGCCGCCAAGGTCTCCCCCTTGCGCCAAGCCGGCGCTCAGGTCGCAACAAGCGCCGCCGCGCTCGCCGATGCCGTCGACGTCATCATCACCATCCTGAGCAACGCCGCGGCGCAGAACGGCACCTATGACGGGCCCGCCGGCGTGCTGGCCGGAAACGTTAACGGCAAGCTCGTCATCGACATGAGCACCGTGCGGCCCGGCGACGCCCAAGCGCTGGCCCGAAAGGTGACGGGCAAGCGCGCCACCTTCGTCGAGTGTCCGGTCGGCGGCACCACCGGGCCGGCGCGGCAGGGCAAGCTCTTGGGCCTGGCGGGCGGGGATGCCGCCGACCTTGCTCGCGCTCAGCCCATCCTGGCCCAGTTGTGCCGGCGCCTCGAGCACGTCGGCCCCGTCGGCGCCGGCGCCAGCATGAAACTTGCCATCAATCTTCCCCTGCTCGTCGCCTATCAGGCCCTGGGCGAGGCCTTTATCCTGTGCCGGCATCTCAAGATCGATCCCAAGGCACTGATGGAGCTGTTTGCCGATACCTCCGGCGCGCCCAACGTCTTGAAGGTGCGCGGCCCCGCGGTGGCGGAGGCGCTGGCCGGCGGGCCCGGAATTGCGGCAACCTTCGACGTCGATTCCATCCGCAAGGACCTCAACACCATGATCGCCGAGGCCGAAGGACGCGGGGCCAACCTGCCGCTGGCGGAACGCACGCTCGCAATCTTCGACGAGGCCGCCCGCGAGGGCTGGGGTGGACGCGATGGCTCGAGCCTGCCCTCCTACTGGCCCAAACGGACGCCGGCCTAACGCTCGCTCATGACCGGCTGAGCAAGGCCTCACCCACCAGCCTGCTGCGGCCCGCCAACATCAAGGCGGCGGCGATGATCAGGCCTTGCCGGCGCCAGTCCTCGGCGCGCGCCGCGCCGGCGGCCAGCGCCGCCTCGATCTCGGCTGCCGTCAGCGCCCCGACCGCAACCGTGACGGGGCGGCGGCCAAGATCGCTGTCGCAATCAAGCTCCACGGCCGGGCGGCGCGCCACGGCCGGGCTGTCGACGTTGACCGCATTGGCAATCAGCGTGGCGGCGGCGTCGGCGGCGGCCGCCGTGCGGCCGAGCACAGTCACGGCATCGGCAATGCCGAGCGAGAACGAGCGACCGCGCGCCCCGGAGGTGGCGATACCGCCGACGCCAGAGCCGGCCTCCAGGCTGAGCCGGCCATTGAGCACGGGCGCCTTGCCGCGCGAGAAGGCGCCGGCGATGCCAACCTCAAGCGCCTGGCCCGGCGCCATGAACACGGCAATGTCGCCGCCATTGTTGACAAAGACGCGCTCGAGCCGCGCCGCGGCCAGCATATGCGCGATGAGCTCGTCGGCGACGGCACCGGCGACCGCGGCCATGGGGGTGAGAAAGACGCCGGCGAAGGGACGGCAAGCCTCCAGCATGCGGCGCGCGACGGGACCGGCGAGCGCACACGTATCGGTCAAGGGCCGGCGCAAGGCCTGAAGCTCCTCGCACAATTCGGGCAGCACTTGAGGAAACCGCCGCGCCGCGGCGGCATAGGCCGCGCGCAAGGCTTCGCCGCGACCCCAGGCCTTGAGCACGATGTCGATCGGCCCGTGCGACAGGTGCAGCCGCCCGCCCGTCAGTTCCTGGATGACGGCGGGGGCAAACATGAGGTTTGACCGATTTTACGCAAGGACTTGAGAAAGGCGCTGACTTCCGCAGCGCTGAGGGGTGCCAGCGTGCGCCGGGAGACCTCGGCGGCGATCGCTTTCATGGCGGCAACGGCCTCCGTCCCGGCGGCCGTCAGATTGAGCGCCAGCAGCCGCCCATCCCTGGGATCGGGGGATTGGCGCACAAGCCCGCGGGCGCTGAGGCGGGCGATCACGCCCGAAATCGTCGCCTGGTCCATGGCGGTCAGGCGTCCCAGCTGGTTCTGGGAGACCGAGCCCAGATCATCGAGCTTGGCAAGGGCCGCAAACTGGCGTGGCGTGACGCCGAAGGAGCCCATGACGGCCTTGAACATTTCGCTGGCGCGCTGGTGGGCACAGCGCAGCAAAAACCCGACCTGCTGCTCCAGGACGTAAGGGCCACGCGCGGCACTCATCTTGGCGGCGCGCGCGCGCTTGGATCGGGTCGGGACGGAGGCCATGGCTGACGGGCTCCTCAACTGGGCTCCTGGGGTTTCATCTCGCCGGGCGCGAACGGCCAGGGGTTGTCGTCCTGCCAGCCGTCGATGCGCGCCTGCGGCGACAGGCTCGCGATCACCTCCGCGATGCCGACGATGTCGGCCATGTGTCCGCCGAGGCGGGCATAAAGGCTCCGCGCCAAGGTGAATTCGATCGGCGCCACGATGGCCGGCGTCGGCACCGAGCCGAAGGCCCCTTTCGGCATCCGCGTCACGTCGACCATGATGGTGATGCCGCCGCCGGGCCAGAGCGACACCGGGGCACCGCCCATTGTGACCCTGGTCTCGCCGCTCGCCACCGAGCGCGTCAACAGGATCGGGTTTTCGGTGACGCCGGCGCGCAACGAGCCGCCGGCACCGGCCATGAACAGCACGCTGCAAAGCGCCGGCTCGCAGTTCTCGCCGATGCGCTGAATGACGGCTGCAACCGCGGCGGGCATCGGCACCGGCACCGGCCGCAAGGCCTCATCCAGCACGCAATAGAGCGCATCCTCGCCGGTGGTCGAGGTCAGCAGCAGCCTGAGCCCCGGCCAGGCGAGCTTGGCGTCGATCTTCTGGATGATCGACAGCGGCTCGGTGATGTCGGTGCCGCCCCAGCCGAGCCCGGGTTCGGCGACCTTGAAGTAGCGACCCGGCGTCGACCGGCGCCCGCGCACGCGAATGCCGGCCGGCGGCATCGCCAGCACGCGCCCCGACTGGTGCTCGGTCAGCACGCCGGTAATGTGATCGTCGAGCACGATCACCTCGTCGACGAGGCCGAGCCACTGGCGCGCGAAAATGCCGACCGTGGCCGAGCCGCAGCCAACGCGCATCCTGACCTCTTGCGTGCCGTCGACGACGGGCGCCTTGCCCGCCTGCACGATCAGGGCGTGGCCGCCGTCGATGTGCATCGCCACCGGCGCGCCGGCGCAGAGCTCAAGCAGGGTGTCGCAGGTGATGGTGCCTTCCTTTTTGGAGCCGCCGGTCAGGTGCCGCACGCCGCCGATCGAGAGCATCTGCGAGCCGTATTCGGCCGTCGTCACGTGGCCGACCTGCTCGCCCTTGACGCGCACCGGCGCCGTCTCCGGCCCAAGATGCCGGTCGGTGTCGATCTTCACCTTGACGCCGCAGTAGCTGAAAATGCCCTCGGTGACCACGGTGACGGTGTCGAGCCCGGCGTGCTCCGCCGACACGATAAAGGGCGCCGGCTTGTAGTCGGGATAGGTGGTGCCGGCGCCGATGCCGGTCACGAAGGTGCGCGCCGGATCGAGCGGCGCGCCGTCCCAAGCATTGTCCGCGAAGGCCACCAGCTTGCCTTTGGCATCGATGGTCCTCGCCATCAGCACGACCGGATCGGTGCGGACGAGCTGTCCCCCCTCGTTGGCATAGCGCGCGCAGGCACCCGAGCGCCCCGGGCGGATGCGGCACAACACCGGGCAGGCATCGCAGCGCACGATGCCGTCGGCCTCCGCGGCCCCGAATTTGGCGGCCCGCGCCGCCGGCGAAAGTTGATCGCCGCTCATGCTCCACCTTGCCTGTGCCGGGCCGGCGCGTTGAGCGCCTCCCAAAGCCGATGCGGCAGCACCGGCACGCGCGTCACGCGCACGCCGGTGGCGTGGCGAATGGCGCCGAGAATGGCGGGTGCGGTGGCAATTAGCGCCGGCTCGCCGACCCCCTTGGCGCCGAACGGCCCCTCGGGTTCGGCCGCCTCGATCAGGTAGATCTTCACTTTGGGCATGTCACCCACCGTGGGAATGAGATAGTCGTGCAGGTTTTCGCTGCGGCCCGGCGTGAACTCCTCCATCAGCGCCAGGCCCAGGCCCTGGGCGATGCCGCCGTGAATCTGCCCCTCAACCAGCGTCGGATTGATCGCGCGGCCGACGTCGTGGGCGGCCACCATGCGCAAAACTTTAGCGGTGCCGAGCGCGGTGTCGACCTCCACCTCCGCCATTTGCGCGGCAAAGCCGTAGCTGGCGTAGGGGATGCCCTGCCCGTTGGCATCGAGCGCCGTGGTCGGCGGGTCCCAGCTGCCGACGCCGTCGAGCACCAGGTCGGCGCGATGGTCCACGGCGGCCGCCGGCAAGGCCGGCAGCGTGGCAAGATCGACGCTGCGCGAGGCCTCCCCGTCCACGATCCCGAGGCGACTGCCGGCAAGGCTGAGCCGGGCGTCGGGACCGGCATTGGCGAGCGCCAGGATCTTGCCGCGAAGCGCGGTTGCCGCCAGCCGGGCCGCATTGCCCGACACCAAGGTTTGCCGCGAGGCCGAGGTCTTGCCGGCGTCCGCCGTCAGTTGAGTGTCGCCAACCAGCATCTGAAAGGCCGAGACCGGCAGCCCGAGGGCGGCGGCGGCGATCTGCAGCAGCACGGTCGAGGAGCCCTGGCCAATATCGACGGCACCATTGAGGAAGGTCAGCGTGCCGTCGCGGGCCAGCGTGATGCGCATGGTGGAGGGGTTGGGAAGCGAAGTATTGCCGCAGCCGTACCACATGGCGGCGAGCCCGACGCCGCGGCGATGCCGGGGTTCAGCCGCGTTGTGGGCGGCAACGCGCGCCAGCGCCGCCTCCCAGTCGCCCTTGAGGGCGGCGAGACATTGCGGCAGGCCCGCCGAATGGGCGAGGCGCTGGCCCGAGGCGGTGACGTCGCCCACCTTGAGCGCGTTGCGCTGCCGAATGGTCCAGCGGTCGAGGCCGAGCCGCTCCGCCAGGTCGTCGAGCAAGGTTTCATGCGCGATCGCCGCCTGCGGCACGCCGAAGCCGCGAAAGGCGCCGGCCGGCACCGCGTTGGTATAAACGGCGCGGGTGGCGATCGCCACGTTGGCCACGCGGTAGGGACCCATGCCGTGCACGGGAACGCGATTGGCAACCGTCGGACCCCAGGAGGCATAGGCGCCGGTATCGAAGTCGGCCTGCATCTGAAAGGCGGTGAGCCGGCCCGTGGCATCGGCCCCGGCGCGGGCGAGAATGCGCGCCGGATGGCGCTTGGTGGTCGAGGTCATGGATTCGGTGCGCGAATAGACGATGCGTACGGGCCGCTTCGTCACCCAGGCGGCGACGGCGAGCAGCGGCTGCACCGAGACGTCGAGCTTGCCGCCGAAGCCGCCGCCGCACGCGGTGGGACGAATGCGCACGCGCTCGGGCGCGATGCCGAGCACGCGCGCACATTCTTCCAGATCCATGTAAGGGGCTTGCGTGCAGGCGGCGATTTCGATGCGATCGGGCCCGGCGCCGATCGGCACGGCATAGCCCGCTTCCGGCTCGATGTAGGCGTGCTCGACGAAGGCCGTCTCGAAGCTGCCCTCGGCGCTGACCGCTGCCGCCCGCAGCCCGGCGTCCACATCGCCCGATCGGAGCTTGCCGCGCGCCAGCACGTTGTCGGCGGCATGGGGGTGGATGGCGGCGGCGCCGGGGGCCAAGGCCGCGGCGATGCCGGTGATCGGAGCGGTGGGCTGCCAGACGATGGGCAGCGCGGCATCCGACAACCCCTCGAGCGCCGCGCGGGTGCCGACCAGGCCCAGCACGGCCTCGCCGCGGAAGCGCACGCGGCCGGGGGCCAGCACCGGCTGATCCTTGAGCCCGGGAAAAATGCCAAAGCCATTCTCACCCGGCACGTCCTTGTGCGTCAAAATGGCGATGAGCCCCGGCGTGGCGGCGATCACCGCGTCGAGGTCGCCGAGCCTGAAACGGGCGGCCGCATGCGGCGAGCGCACGATGCGCAGCCACCAGGCGTCGGCCGGGGCGGCGTCGGCGCCGAATTGATCGGTGCCGGCGACCTTGGGCCAGCCATCGACGCGGGCGAGACGCTCACCGATGATGGCAGGCGTCTGCAGCGGCGGCGGCGGCCCGCGACCGGCAACGGCGAGGATGGCTTCGACGATCTTGAGATAGCCGGTGCAGCGACACAGGACGCCGCCGATGGCGTCCTCCACTTGCCCGCGGCTGGGCGCCGCGCAGCGGGCGAGGAGGTCGGTGGCCGCCATCAGCATGCCCGGCGTACAGATGCCGCACTGGGCCGCCCCGTGCGCCAAAAAAGCCTGGCGCAGCCGACGCGTGAGCCCGTGCGGGCCGTCGCCTTCGATGGTCCACACGTCGCTGCCGGCCGCCCGCGCCGTTGCCAGCAGGCAGGCACACGCCTGCCGGCCATCGACGATGATCGTGCAGGCGCCGCAATCGCCGGCTTCGCAACCAACCTTGGTCCCCGGCAAGCAAAGCCGCTCGCGCAGCGTGTCGGCGAGGCTCGCAAAGGGCGCCGCCGCAACGGTGGTCGGCGCGCCGTTGAGGCTGAAGGAGACCGTCGCCAGCTGCCCGCGTGCCACCCGCATCAGGCAACCCTCCCTGCGGGCGCCCCGGCAAGCCCCGCCAAGAGGTCGCGCGTGAGCGCCAGCGCCACCGCCCGCCGGTAGGCCGCCGAGGCGCGGATGTCATCGATGGGCGAAAGCGCCTGGAAATGCTCGGGCGCGATGCGCCGGCTGGCCACCGCCAGCGGCACGCCGATCAGGGCGGCCTCCAGCGCGGCGAGCCGCTGCGGTATCGCCGAGCAGGCGCCCACGGCCAGCGCGCAGGCGGCAATATGGCCCGCCGCATCCGTCTCGATCACCGCCGCCACCATCGCGATCGAGATCACCAGGTACTTGCGGGCGCCGAGCTTCAAAAAGTGGCCGCGCGCCCCGCTCACCGGTTTGGGGACGAGGATGGCCGTGACGATCTCATCGCGGCGGCAGGCCGTGTGACGATAGCCGTCGATGAACGCCGCCAGCTGCAGGCGGCGCCTGCCGCCGAGGCTTTTGAGCTCGACCAGGGCCTCGAGCGCCAACAGGTTGGGCGCACCATCGCCGGCGGGCGAGGCGGTGCAGATGTTGCCAACGAGCGTGCCGTAGTTTTGGATTTGCACGCCGCCGACCTCGCGCGCCGCCAGCTGGTAGCCGGCAAAGGCTGCCGGCAGATCGGCCTCGATCAGATCGGTCCAGGTCGCAAGCGCGCCAAAGCGCCAGTAGGCCTCCTCCTCGACGATGCCCTTGAGGTCTTTGAGCGCACTAATGTCGAGCACATCCTTGTGCTCCATGTCGCCCCAGCCGGCGCGCGCGGCCCTTGCCGGATAGACGTCGGTGCCGCCGCTGAGCACGACGAGGTCGCGGCTGGCGCGCAGGGCGAGCGCCTCTGCCAGCGTGTCGGGGCGATAGAGGACAACCATCGGCGCCCCCGTTAGCTTAAGGGCCGCGGCCGGCGGCGCAGCGCTTGGGTGGCCACCGCCTCCGGTGCGCCATCGTCTCCGAGCACGACGCCGAACAGGCTTTGGGCCGCATCGCGCGTGTAGTAGCCGCGCTCAACGTCGCGGGCGACGAGGTTGGGATCGCGCGCAAAGGGATCACCATAGCCGCCGCCGCCCGGCGTCATGACTTCGACCCGATCGCCAACAGCCAAGGGGATGTCCTGATCCTTGGACAGGTGCTCAGGGATCAGGGTCTCGCGGCCGCGATGGAGGATGACGATGTTGGGGCCGCCGTCGCCGCCGCCTTGAACGCCGGGTGGACCAAAGCGGCCGTGATCCATGACAAAGGAGGCGCGAGCGGAACCGCGCAGCAGCTCAACCTCATAGTGCACGCCGAAGCCGCCGCGCTGCTTGCCGGCGCCGCCGGAGCCTTCGCGCAGCGCAAAGCGGCGAAACAGAACGGGATAATATTGCTCCAGCACCTCCACCGGCTGGCTCTTGGAAATGCCGATGGTGGAACAGCCGTTACTCAGCCCGTCGTGGGCGGCATTGCCCCCATAGCCGCCACCGGAAATCTGGTACATGACGTAGCCCGCGCCCTTGCCGGGATCGAAGCCGCCGAGCGCGAAATTGCCGGACGAGCCCGCCGGGGCCGCCGTCACCTTGTCGGGAATGGCCTGCACCAGGGCGAGAAAGACGGCCTCGGCAATGCGCTGCGACACTTCCGCGGCGCAGCCCGAGACGGGGCGCGGATAGTGCGCGTCCAGGAAGGTGCCGCTCGGCCGCTTGATGCGCAACGGCTCGAAGGCGCCGGCGTTGAGCGGCGTGTCGGGGAAAATGTGCCGCATCGCCAGGTAGACGGCCGAGTAGGTGGTCGCCAGCACCGAGTTCATCGGCCCCAGGCAGGGCGGCGAGGAGCCGGTGAAGTCGAACTCGAGCGTGTCGGCGGCCTTGCTGACCTGCAAGGCGATGCGCAGCGGCGCGTTGACGACGCCGTCGGAATCGACAAACGCCTCCGAGCGATAGACGCCGTCGGGGATGGCGGCGATGTGGGCGCGCATCAAGCGCCGGGCGCGGCGATTGATTTCGGCGATCGCCAGCACCAGGGTCTCGCGGCCATAGCGGTCGATCAGTTCTGTCAGCCGGCTCTCGCCGACTTTGAGCGCCGCCGCCTGGGCCCTGATGTCGCCGATGCGCTGATCGGCGATGCGCATGTTAGAGCGAATAATGGCGTGGATCTCGCGGTCCATGACCCCGCGCTTGAAGAGCTTCACCGGCGGCAGGCGCAGGCCCTCCTGCTCGACCTCGGTGGCGTGCGCCGAAAAACCGCCCGGCACCATGCCGCCGATATCGGGCCAGTGCCCGGTGTTCTGCAGCCAGCAGAACGGCTCGCCGCGATAGTAGAAGGGCAGCGCGAAGCGCACGTCCATCAGGTGCGTGCCGCCGAGATAGGGATCGTTCACGGCATAGATGTCGCCGGGCTCGGGCTGGCCCGCCTCGCCGGCACGGATCAACCGGATCAGCTCGGCCGTGGAGAATTGCATGGTGCCGACGAACACCGGCAAGCCGAGTTCGCCCTGGGCGATGAGCGCGCCGGTGTTAAGGTCGTAGATGCCCGACGAGCGGTCGTCGGCTTCGGCAATCACGGGCGAGAAGGCCGCGCGCGAGAAGGTAATGTCCATCTCGTTGCAGACCTGGCCGAGGCCGGCCTGGATGACGGCCAAAGTCACGGGATCAAGGGCGACCGGATCGAGGGTTGCCGGATCGCGGCTGCCAGCAGCGCGGCTGCCGGGATCGAGGCTGCCAGGATCGCGGCTGACCGCATCGAGGCCGCGAGCAGCGGCCGTGACGGGATTGGGATGGCTCATGTCGCTTCAACCCGGATCCTGAGGTTGCCGATCGGATCGACCAGCGCCGCCGCGCCGGGCTCGATCACGGTGGTGGCGTCGATCTGCTGCACGATGGCCGGGCCCACCAGCCGGGCGCCGAGCGGCAGCTTGCGCCGGTCGAACACCAGGGCTCGATGCCACACGCCGGCGGCGTAGAGCTGCCGCTCGGCGATGACGGCGCCCTCGGGCGTGCGCGCCCGTGCCCCGGCCTCGAGCAGGCTCGCGATCGGGAACGGTCGACGCCGGCCGATCACCGACGTCACCAGGTTGACGAGCACGGCCTCGATCTCGGGCAAGCGCACCTGAAAGCGGGCAAAGTAGGCGGCCTCGAAGGCGGCGCGCAGGGCCTGGCGTGACACGTGCGCCGCCGAGAGCGGCACGCGGATCAAATGCGTCTGGCCGCGAAACTGCATGTCGGCGCCGTGCAGCACCAGGCTTTCTGCGATCTCGCCCTGCTCCTCGGCATTGACCGCCTCGCCGCGCTCACGCTGGGCCTTGAGGGTTGCCGCCACCAGATCCATGTCGGCCGCCGCCAGCGGTACGTTGAGGGTGTTGACCAGGTCCTGCCGCAGGTCGGCGACAAGGCAGCCCAGCGCGTTGGTCAAGCCCGGGCGCGCCGGCACCAGCACCTCGGGAATGCCAAGCTCGCGCGCCAGCGCCACGGCGTGCAGCGGCCCGGCGCCGCCGAAGGCAAACAAAATAAAGTCGCGCGGGTCGTGGCCGCGGCCGATCGAGACCATGCGGATGGCGCCGCACATGTGCGTGTTGGCGAGCTGCAGCACGGCGGCGGCGGCCGCCTCGGCAGCAAGCCCCAACGGCGCCCCGAGTTGCCGGGCGAACACCTCGCGCACCTCGCTCAAGGGCGTTGGGGCCGGCACCGCCAGCAGGGCCGCCGGATCGAGCCGGCCGAGCACCAGGTTGGCGTCCGTGATGGTGGGCTCGCGGCCGCCGCGGCCATAGCAGATGGGGCCGGGCTCGGAGCCCGCCGAGCGTGGGCCGACCTCGAGCATGCCCGCCGCATTGATGGCCGCGATCGAACCGCCGCCCGCACCGATGCTGCGCACATCCACCATCGGCACGTGGATCGGCAGGCCATAGTCGATGGTCAATTCCGCCGAGACCTCGGGAATGCCGCCGCGAATGAGCGCAACGTCCGTCGACGTGCCACCCATGTCATAGCTGATGGCGTGCCCGCCGCCCGCCTGCGCCAAGGTGGCGGCCGCGGCCATCACGCCGGAGGCGGGCCCCGACATGATGGTCTTTGCCGCCTCGCGGGCGGCCAGGCGCGCCGCCACGGTGCCGCCGTTGCCGTTCATTAACAACAGCTCGCGCCGGAAACCCTGCGCCTCGAGCCCGGCCGTCAGCCGGCGCACGTAGCGATCGAGGATCGGCTGCACGGCGGCATTGATTGAAGCCGTGGTGCCGCGCTCGTACTCGCGAAACTCCGATAACAGTTCGTGCCCGAGCGTCAGGTAGCGATTGGGCCAGAGCGCGCGGGCAATGCTGCCAGCCTCGAGCTCGTGGGCGGGGTTGGCATAAGCATGCAGGAAGTGGATCAGCAGGCTTTCGCAGCCTTGCCGCAACAGCGCCTCGACGGCCGCGGCGACGGCGGCGGTGTCCAGCGCGATCAGCACCTCGCCGGCCGCGCTGATGCGCTCGTCGACCTCGAGGCGCAATTGCCGCGGAATTAAGGGCTCGAAGCTACCGGTCATGCCGTAGGCGCGGGGCCGGGTGCGGCGTCCCAGTTCCAAGCTGTCGCGAAAGCCACGGGTGGTGATGAGACCGACCTTGGCGAGCTTGCGCTCGAGCACGGCGTTGGTGGTGGTGGTGGTGCCGTGAATGATGAGGTCGAGCGCGCCGGCCCGGGCGCCCGCCTCGCCTAGCGCCGTGAGCACGCCGTCGGCCTGATTGCTGGCCGTGGTCGGGATCTTGGCCAGCCGCACGCGCTCGCAATCGGGTCCCGTCTCGTAAATGAGCAGGTCCGTGAAGGTGCCGCCGACGTCGATGCCCGCAACCCGCCGCGTTGCCACGCCTTTGCCCCGGCGCTCAAAAAAAGCTGGTCTTGTTAGTATACGAACAATCCCGGGGCCAGTCCACACGGGCGTCCAGACGCCAGTCCTAAGCCCGCCGGCGGCAAATGGGGAGGGGTGGGGGAGCGGCGGCGACCTCTCTCCCCCCGAAGGCAACCACGCCAGGGCAAACCCTCAAAACCAAGGGGCGCCGTGCCTCACAGCACCTTGCCGGGATTGAGAATCCCCTTGGGGTCGAAGGCTGCCTTGATGGCCCGCATCAGCTCAAGTTCGACCGGGCTTTTCATGCGCGCCAGCGCCTCGCGCTTCATGACGCCGATGCCGTGTTCGGCCGAAATCGAGCCGCCGAAGGCCAGTACCGCCGCATTGACGGCGTCCTGCAGCGGTCGCCAGAGCTCAAGAAAGGCCGCCGTCGGCATCTCCAAAGGTTGCAAGATGTTGTAGTGCACATTGCCGTCGCCGAAGTGGCCGAAGGCCAGCGGCCGCGCCTCGGGACAGACGGCACGGATAAGGGCATCGGCGCGGTCGATGAAGGCTGGAATTTTGGCGATCGGCACCGACACGTCGTTCTTGACGCTGCCGCCCTCGAACTTTTGCGCCTCCGAGATCGCCTCCCGCAGGCGCCAGAAGGCGCGGGCCTGGCTCAAAGAGGTGGCGAGCGCGGCATCGGTAACGAGGCCTTTTTCCTGGGCGCCCATTAAAATGTCCTCAAGCGTGCGCTGGGCCAAGCCATCGGCGGCGAGACCGGAGAGCTCGATCAGCGCGTACCAAGCACCCGGGACGGCCAAGGGATCGCGCGTGCCGGCGATGTGGCGCAACACCACCTCCAGCACGCGCCGCGGCATGAATTCGAAGGCGGTCAGGCTGGCCCCGGCCGCGGCCTGGGCAGCCGCAAACAGCGCCAAGGCGGCGGCGAGCTCGGGCAGGGCAACGAAGGCGGTGGCCTGCTCGATGGGCTTTGGAAAAAGCCGCAGCGTCGCCGCCGTAATGATGCCGAGCGTGCCCTCCGAGCCGATGAACAAGTCTTTCAGGTCGTAGCCGGTGTTGTCCTTTTTCAGGGCGGCGAGGCCCGGCACCAGCCGGCCGTCGGCCAGCACCACCTCGAGGCCCAGCACCAGCTGGCGCGCGGTGCCGTAGGCCAGCACGCCGACGCCGCCGGCGTTGCTGGCGAGATTGCCACCGATCTGGCAGCCGCCCTCCGAGGCGAGGCTCAGGGGAAACAGCCGGCCGACGGAGGCGGCCGCCGCCTGGGCCGCCGCCAGCGTCAGGCCGGCCTCCACCGTCATGCTGTAGCCGGCGGCGTCGAGCGCGCGCACGCGCTGCAAGCGCGCAACCGACAGCAGGATTTCGCCGTTGAAGGGGATCTGGCCGCCGACCAGCCCGGTGTTGCCCGCCTGCGGCACCACTGGGATTGCGTGCGCGTGGGCAAGCCGCATGATCTCGGCGACTTGCCCCGTTGTGCCGGGGCGCAGCACCACGCCGGCGCGCCCCTGGTAGAGGTCGCGCCACTCCCTCAGATAGGGCAGCTGCTGGTCGGGGTCGGTGAGCGCGTGCTCGCGCCCGACGATCGCCGCCAGGCGCTCCAGAATTGGGGGGGTGAGCCCGGCGGCCGCGGCGTGATCGCTCATGCCGGCCTCGCCGCCCTGCGTAAGCGATCGTTGATGGCCTCGCCCAATCCCTCCTCGGGGATCGGCATGACCGCAATGCCAGCCGCGCCGGCGCCATCCAGGCGGCGCAAGCCGGCAAACAGGTTGGCGGCCGCTTCGAGGAGATCGCCGCGGGCGCTGAGGTTGAAAACCGGGCCGGTGTGCGGCGGCAGTGCAGCGCCGAAGGCGAGCAGGGCTTCCCCGGTCTCGACCGCGCCCGCTTCGAGCCGCAACGGGGTGGCCGGTGCATAGTGGCGCAGCAGCATGCCGGGTGACGCGGGGCGGCTCGTTGCCGCCGCAGCGACGGGAACGGGCCGTCCCAAAGCGTCCGCGAGCGCCGCCCGGGCGACGCCGCCGAGCCGCAGCACGCTCGGGCTCGGGCCGCTGACATCGACCACCGTTGATTCCAATCCAAGCGGTGTCGGCCCGTCGTCGAGCACCATGCAAACGCGCTCCCCGAGGTCGGCCGCCACATGCTCGGCCGTGGTCGGGCTGACGTGACCGGAGCGGTTGGCGCTCGGCGCCGCAATCGGCCGACCGGCGGCGCGCAACAGCGCCAGGGCGGTTGCGTGCGCCGGCACCCGCACGGCAATGGTGTTAAGACCGGCGGTGGCAAGCTCGGCGATGGCGCTGCCGGTTCGGCGCGGCAGCACCAAGCTCAAGGCGCCGGGCCAAAACGCCGCCGCCAACTGGCGCGCGCTGTCGCTGAACTCGGCCAGCGCCGCGGCCGCCGCCAGGTCCGGCACATGCACGATCAACGGATTAAAGCGCGGCCGGTCCTTGGCGGCAAATACCGCCGCCACGGCCCGCGCATTGCTCGCATCGGCGCCGAGGCCGTAGACCGTCTCGGTTGGAAAGGCGATCAGGCGGCCGGCGGCGAGCGCCGCCGCCGCACGTTCGATGGCCTCAGGGCTCGCCTTTTCTATCCCCATCACCACTCCTACCACGACGCCCTTTCGAGGCTTGAGCTTTCCGCCTATTGTGCCGTCGGCGTCAAGGGCGCAAACGTCTTTCCAGCGCGAGCATATCCCATGACCTACCAGGCTCCCGTAGATGACATCATGCACGCACTCAAGAGCGCGGCCGGGCTCGATGAGCTGATCGCGCGCGGGCTCATCGGCGAGCTCGACGAGGCCACCATCCGTGCCGTCATCGAGGAGGCCGGCAAGTTCGGGGCCGAGGTGCTCGACCCGCTGAGCGCCCCGGGCGACAAGAGCGGCTCGAAACTCGTCAACGGCAAAGTGGAAACGCCCCCGGGCTGGCGCGACGCCTATCAGGCCTTCGCCGCCGGCGGCTGGGGCTCGCTTTCGGCCGCCGAGGAATGGGGCGGCCAGAACCTGCCAGCGATCGTGGCCACGGTCGCCGGCGAGATCTGGAACTCGGCCAACATGGGCTTTGGCCTGTGCCCGCTGCTGACCCTTGGGGCCATCGATGCCATCGAGGCGCAGGCCAGCGACGCCCTGAAACGCACCTATCTGCCCAAGATGGTGTCGGGCCAATGGTCGGGCACCATGAACCTGACCGAGCCCCACGCCGGCTCCGACCTCAGCCAACTCAAGACCCGGGCCGAAAAGCAGGCCGACGGCAGCTATCGCCTGTTTGGCACCAAGATTTTCATCACCTACGGCGAGCACGAGCTGACCGACAACATTATCCATCTGGTGCTGGCCCGCCTGCCCGATGCACCGCCGGGCACGCGCGGCATCTCGCTGTTCCTGGTGCCCAAGATCCTGGTCAACGCGGACGGCTCGCTCGGAGCGCACAACGACGTGGTCTGTGCCGGCGTCGAGCACAAGCTCGGCATTCACGCCAGCCCGACCTGCGTCATGAAGTATGGCGAGAAGGGCGAGGGCGCGGTCGGCTATCTCGTCGGCGAGGAGAACCGTGGCCTCAACGTCATGTTCATTATGATGAACGCGGCCCGCCTCGCCGTCGGCATGCAGGGCGTGGCGGTTGCCGAACGCGCCACCCAGCGCGCGCTGAGCTACGCCCGGGAGCGCCGGCAAGGCCGCAGCGCCTTGAGCAGCGGCGCCCAGATGGCGCCGATCATCGAGCACGCCGACGTTCGCCGCGCGCTGATGACCATGAAGGCGCTGACCTGGGCGGCCCGCGCCATCTGCCTCGTGACCGCACGCGAGACGGACGTGGCGCGCCGCTCCGACGACGCCGCCGAGCGCGCCGCGGCCCAGCATCGCGTGGCGCTGCTGACCCCCGTCGCCAAGGCGTTCGCCACCGATATCGGCTGCGAGGTGGCCTCGATCGGCGTCCAGGTGCACGGCGGCATGGGCTATATCGAAGAGACCGGCGCCGCCCAGCACTATCGCGATGCGCGCATCCTGCCGATCTACGAGGGCACCAACGGCATCCAGGCCATGGACCTGGTCGGGCGCAAGCTGCCGCTGGAGGGCGGCAAGGTCGTCATGGACGTGATCGCCGATCTCGGGCGCACGGTCGAGGCGGTGCGCGCCTCGAACCGCCCGGAGTTCGGGCGCATGGGCGAACGGTTAGGCGAGGCCGTGGCGGCGCTGGCGGAAGCCACGCGCTGGATCGGCGGCGCCCTTGCCCGCGATGCCGACAGCGCTTTTGCCGCCGCGGTGCCCTACCTGCGTCTGTTCGGGCTAGCCGCCGGTGGCGTCTACCTGGCCAAGGGCGCGCTCGCCACCACGCGCAACGGTGCCGCGGCGGCACAGGGCCCCACCGATGTCCCCCAAGCGATCGCCATTGCCCGCTTCTTTGCCGAGACGCTGGCGAGCGCCGCACCGGGGCTCAAGGACAGCGTCGTCGATGGCGCAACCGCCACCTTGATGCTGGCCCCCGACGCCCTCTGAAGCTCGCAACGACGCGCGAACCGCGCGGCAAGCTCGGCAGGCGCAAAGCGGGCGAACCTCGCAAGCCCCCGGCGCCGTCGCCGGCACGCGGGAGGACCTGGCGCGCGCGCGCCCCGCGCGCTGCGGCGCCCACCCGGTTCAAGGCCGCGGCGATCCAGGCTATGCTGCCCTTTGAGGTTTTAGGAAAGGGACATGGGGCATGAGCACCGACATTGAAATTACGGTGGCGGACGGCGTGCAGGTCCTGCGCTTTCTGCGCGCGGGCAAAAAGAATGCCTTCACCGGCGCCATGTACAACGCCATGTCGGCGGCCCTCGATGCCGCCGAGAGCAACGAGGCCATCGCCGTCCACGTCTTCATCGGTTCGGGCGGCGTGTTTTCCGCCGGCAACGACATCAACGACTTCTTGCGTCGGGCGGAAGCCAGCGCCGAGGGCGGCGGCGCTGACGGCATCCCCGCACCCTCGCTCGATTTCATTCGGCGCCTGCCGAAGGTCGGCAAGCCCATGATCGCCGCCGTCGACGGCCTTGCCGTCGGCATCGGCACCACCCTGCTTTTCCATTGCGATCTCGTCTATGCTACCCCCTCCGCCAGCCTGCGCACGCCCTTCCTCGACCTCGGCCTGGTGCAGGAAGCCGGCTCCAGCATTCTGGCGCCGGAGCGTTTGGGCTACCCGCTCGCCTTCGAGCTCATCTGCCTCGGGGAGCCGTTCTCGGCCGAACGCGCGCTTCGCGCCGGGCTGATCAACGCCATCGTGCCCGCCGCCGAACTCGAAGCCACGGCGCTCGCCGCGGCGCGGCACCACGTGCTCGCGAAGGCGGGCTGGGACGTCGAGAAACAGGGCCTGAACGGCGCGCCGCGCATCCGCGTGATCGTCGGCGAGAAGCGCCACGGAACGATCGACCGCGCGCTGCGCATGCTCGGTCTCGGTACGCCGACCGACGTCGTGCCGGTCGACGACCAGGGCCGCATGTGCGCGGACTCGCTCAGCATCGGCGACGAGCCGACGATCGTGTGTGCGCAGGCAGGCGAGGTGAACACCGGCTCGTTCGACCCCTTCCACGCGATCGCCGACAAGCGCGACGCCGCACCGAACACGTGGGTGCACGTCGACGGCGCCTTCGGGCTCTGGGCCGCCGCGTGCCCGACGCTCCGGACGCTGGTCGACGGCGCCGACCGGCTCGACTCCTGGGCCACTGATGCGCACAAATGGCTCAACGTCCCCTATGACTGCGGCGTCGCGTTCACCGCGCACCCGGAGTCGCACAGCGCGGTGTTCTCCGCGCGCGCGCCGTATCTCGTGAAGGGCAGCGACACGCGCGAGCAGCTGGACTGGACGCCGGAGCACTCACGCCGCGCCCGCGGGTTCACCGTCTACGCGGCGATCCGCGCACTCGGCCGCAGCGGCATCGTCGAGATGGTCGAGCGGTGCTGCAGTCACGCACGGCGCTTCGCAGCCGGGCTCGAAGACCTCGGCGCAACCGTGCTGAACGACGTCGAGCTGAACCGGGTGCTGTTCCGGTTGGCCTCGGACGCAGAGACAGAGGAGGCGGTGCGTTTCGTGCAGGACACGGGCGAGGCATGGATGGGCGGCACGACCTGGGACGGACGGCCCGCGATCCGCATCTCG